>Ga0190354_1000058_pt1 | contig 16604 bp, 19 predicted proteins | sample 4872131213_MG_FD_163436 | JGI IMG/M metagenome (GOLD analysis project Ga0190354, IMG submission 163436) | Hydrothermal vent microbial mat bacterial communities from Southern Trench, Guaymas Basin, Mexico - 4872-13-12-13_MG | ecosystem: Environmental > Aquatic > Marine > Hydrothermal vents >...
CCCTTCTTTTATTCCTTCCCAAAATTTTAGCGTCTTGCTTATTGGTATGTTGTAGATTATGTTTAGGGGTCTCGAACGCAGGGTTGGCATTTCACTCATATTTTTCACCTCTTTAATATGGTTACGTAGCAGTAGTGGCCTGTTCCACCTACGTTGTGAGCCATCGCAATATAGTTTTTCATGGGAGCTTGCCTAGAAGTGGGTTTAACTTCTTCCCTTAGCTGTTTGGTTAATTCAGCGATCATGGAGACCCCTGTGGCTCCTATTGGGTGTCCTTTAGCCTTTAAGCCTCCATCTACGTTAACTGGTATTCTGCCTCCGATTTCTGTTTCTCCTTCTCTGAGCATTTTTGTCCCTTCTCCCTTTTTGCAGAAGCCTACGTCTTCGTATGCAAGTATTTCCGCTATTGTGAAGCAGTCGTGAACTGTGGCTACATCAATGTTTTCTGGTGATATTTTGGCTATGTTGTAGGCCATTCTTGAAGCCTTAACTGAGGCTTCTAAGCCTACGTAGTCTTTCCTTTTCGAGAGGTTGGCTGTTCCAGATGAGAATCCTATGGCTTCTATCCAGACTGGAGTGTCTATGCCTAATTCTTTCACTTTTTCCTCAGAAGCTAATACCACTGCGGCGGATCCGTCGGTTATTGGGCAGCAGTCGTAGAGTTTTAGTGGCCACGCTATTACGTGGGAGGATAAGACGTCGTCTATGGTTATTTCCCGTTGGAAGTGAGCAAGGGGGTTCATGGCTCCATACTTATGGTTTTTAACTGCAACTCGAGCCAAGTCTTCTTCTGTTGTTCCGTACTTGTTCATGTGAGCAACTGCGTGCAACGCGTAATAAGCTGGAAAAGTCATTCCGAAATTTTCAAATTCCCAAAGGTAGTATCCCGCCCTGCCTATAAGTTCTACAGCGGTTGGCGTGTCTACTTCCCTCATTTTCTCCGCTCCAATTACCATTGCTAAGTCTACGTGGCCGCTGGCAATTGCTGTGTAGGCAGCGTACACTGCAGCGCTTCCAGTTGCGCATGCAGCTTCAAATTTCACTAGTCCCGCTCCAGTTAGTCCGCAGTATTCTGCTATGGCTATTGCTGGTAATGGTTCTTCGTACCAAACTCCTACTGATGCAACTGGAACGTATGGAATGTCTTTCGGCGTTAATCCCGCATCTTCTAGGGCCGGTTTAACAGCTTCGAATGCCAGTTCGCAAATGTTTACGTCTTGTCTGACGCCGAATCTACTGTGGCCTATTCCTATTACGGCTACTTTTCTCATAACTTTCACCGTTTATGGAAACTATTTTTATCATTAAATATTAAAAAATAGAGGTTTTGATGCTATTCTCCTTTGAATTCTGGTTTTCTTCTGGACATGAACGCTTCTATTCCTCTTTTGATGTCTTGTGTTGAGAACAGTAGAGCCATCAAGGTGGCTTCTAATCTTAATCCAACATCAAGTGGAACTTGGCTTCCAAAGTTTAATGCATGTTTCGCGTATTTCAGTGCTATTGGTGGCCCTTCGCATAGTTTTTGAGCTAAGGCTTTGGCTTCTTCCCTTAACTTTTCGAAGGGAACAACCTTGTCGACTAAGCCCATCTGTAAGGCTTCATCCGCCTTTATTCTTTCTCCGAGCATAACTAGTCTTTTCGCGTTGCGTAGTCCAACTATTCTGACTAGCCGTTGCGTTCCTCCCCATCCTGGGATAATTCCCAAGTTTATTTCGGGGTTTCCAAGTTCTGCGTGTTCTGAGGCTATTCTGAAGTCGCATGCTAATGCTAGTTCTAATCCTCCGCCTAGTGCATATCCGTTTATCGCCGCTATGACTGGTTTTGACATTTCCTCTATTTTTGAGAAGACTTTTTGTCCCTTTCTTGAAAATTCTTCGGCTGTAACTGGCGTAGCTTTCGGGAAGGCCGTTATGTCCGCCCCTGCGCTGAAAGCTCTGTCCCCTTCACCCGTTATTATTACGCATCTGACGCTTGGATCGTTTTCAACAGTGTCTAGAGCCTCGGCGAGTTCTTCCATTAAAATATCGTTGAACGCGTTCAGTCTATGGGGTCTGTTCAGGGTTATCCAAACTATGCTCTGTTCCCTTTCAATTTTTATGGTTTCATACGGTTTAGACAATTCAGACACCTTACTCTACATTGACGTTTGATGCTATTTAAGATTTAGAATCTCCTCAGCAGATACCTTAGTATGGTTAATCTCTGAATCTCCGAGGTTCCTTCGTAGATCTCTGTTATTTTTGCGTCTCTGTAGTATCTTTCAACTTTGTATTCTCCCATGTAGCCGTATCCGCCTAACGTTTGAATCGCCGCGTCGGTTGCTTTTACGGCGGCCTTGCTTGCGTAGAGTTTAGCCATAGAAGTTAGCATGGGATCCATTTTTCCTTGGTCAACTGTCCACGCCGCTTTGTAGGTTAGTAGTCTGGCAGCTTCGATTTCGGTGGCTACTTCTGCTAGTCTGCATCCTATCTGTTGGAACTGCATTATTGGCTGGCCGAAGGCTTCCCTTTCCTTTGCGTATTTGAAGGCTATTTCAAATGCTCCTTGTGCTGTTCCAACTGCTTGGGCTGCAACTGCTATTCTGCTTATGTCAAAGAACCACATGGAATGGTAAAATCCCTTGTTTAATTCGCCTACAATGTTCCAGTCGGTTACTTTAACGTCGCTTAATGAAACTTCTCCTGTTGCCGTGCATCTGATTCCCATCTTATTAGTTTGTTTTGTAACATCCAACCCTGGGGTGTCCTTGTCAATTACGAAGAGAGTCTGCCCTCTATAGGTGGGCCTAACCTTTGTGTCTGTTTGGCAGAGCACTATGATGAAGTCGGCCACCGGCGCATTTGTTATGAAAGTTTTTGTTCCATTTATCCACCATTCGTCACCGTACTTGGTTGCTGTAGTGTCCATTTTTGTTATATCGCTTCCTCGGCCTGGCTCTGTAAATGCAGCGGCTGAAATGTAGTCGCCTCTGCATAGCGGTGGGAGATACTTATTCTTCTGCTCCTCTGTTCCATGGAAGAGTATTATGTCGCTTCCGAAAACTCCTATCATGACTGCAAGTCCAAGCGAGGAGTCTACCCTGCACATTTCCTCCATGGCTATGCAAGTTTCTAGGTATCCGTAGCCTTGCCCACCGTACTCCTCCGGAAAGGCTAGACTGGTAAACCCAAGCTTTGCAGCTTTCTTGTAGAGCTCTATCGGAAATTCCTCTTTTCTGTCGAGCTCCAATGCCATTTCGGGGTCGAACTCTTTTTCGCAGAACTCCCTTACAGCACGTCTTATTTCCAACTGCTCTTCACTCAACTTAAAATCCAACTTATCCACCACCGTTTGAGAGATACATTATTGAGTAAAACACATTAATATTGATTATTTAGGGTTAAAGGTTGAAAGTAATTGTTTGCGGGCCAGTCGCGTATGGGAACATTCAAAGAATCAAAGGATTACAAAACTTCTTAAGGCAAAACGGATTCAAAGTTGTTGACCAGTTTCAACGAGGGATGGACTACAGCGACGTTAAAGATTTTAGAGATAAGCGGGAACTCGCAGTTAGCATAGTTAAAAACGACCTTTATAACATTAAAAACTGCGATGTCATGGTTGCAATTTGTGACCAGCCTAGCTTTGGCACGGCCGTAGAAATTTACTACGCCAAGAAGTTAGGAAAGAAAATTGTAGTGTTTAGCGAAAAATCTGTTGCTTCACCTTGGCCAATAGCTTTCTCCGATTACATTGTAAAAAGTAGGGAAGAATTGGTTAAAGTGCTAAGTGAGATTATTTAGATGCTTAAGATAGCTTTTTATCCAATTTAGTGTTTCAACTGCAACTTCATGTTCTTTTTCATGAAAAATGTGATTAGCGCCAGCTATCGAAACGAAGTTTTTAGGGTTATTTGCCGCTTTGAAAACCTTTTTTGCTTCTTCTACGCTTACTATCCTATCTCGGTCTCCAATCACTATTAAGATTGGAATTTTCAGTTTTTGAACTATTTCGCATTCGTTCAGTTTCATCATTTTCTTTCTGACCAAGCTTGGTCTTAAAAGTATGCCAAAAACCCTTAAATTAACAAGTTTCGAAACGTCGATTAAGTTGTCCAGATAAGACGCTAAAATAAACAGGTAATAGCTCAGCTTACCCCTATTCATGGTTATGAACTTTTTAACGTTATATGCATGGTTTGCAGGGGTTGACCATAAAACTAGACCTTTAACTCTTTCGTCGTTTTGAACTGCATAAAGGCTTATTGCTCCGCCTAAGCTGTGGCCAACGACAAAAATCTTGTCTGGAATAACCTCCTCTCTTGAAGCCAAATAATCTATGGCGCATTTAACGTCTTTTTGTTCCTCTATTCCATAGCCAAAGCTTCCAGTGCTTCTCCCACAGCCTCTAAAGTCGAAAATGAGAGAAACGAACCCTTCTTCGCAGGCTTTTTCAGCAAATTTGCGGTAGAGCTTTAATCCATGAAAGCCATTTTTGTTCATACCATGACAAACAATTACGCCTGAAGTCGGCGTTTCATCGGGAATGTAGAGTTCTCCGTGAAGTTTAACCTCGGAACATTCAAAGGCGACTTTCTCCTTTCTCATTTGTTCCATCTCTGCTTTCAATTTGAAATTTCAGACCTGCTATTAAAACTGATTTAATGTTTTTAAATGTTGAATTTTATATACTGCTTTGTACCTAACCATAAAGATTAGGGTTCATTATGCCTAAAAAGAGAAGGAAAAAGAAAAAGGTAGTTGCGACTGATAAACCTTGGCTTAAGTTTTGGCCTGAAGGAGTTCCACAATCAATTAAATACCTCGAGGTTCCACTGTTCAATTTATTAGAGAAAACAGCTGAAATCTACCCTGAAAATACAGCGTTAATCTTCTTTGGTAAAGAAATCACTTACAGAGAGTTAAATACTGCCGCGGACAAATTTGCAAACGCCCTTCACAAGCTAGGCGTCAGCAAAGGAGATGTTGTTGCCTTATATATGCCCAACATGCCGCAGTTTGTAATAAGCTATCATGGGGTAATGAAGGCCGGGGCCGCAGTAACTGCAGTAAGCCCGCTTTATAAGGAGAGAGAACTTGAATTTCAACTTAATAACTCCGAAGCAAAAGTCATAGTGCTCCTCGACGTTTTATTCCCAACCTTCAGAAAGGTTTGGACAAAAACCAAGGTTAAACATGCCATTGTAACTGGTATGAAGGATTATATGCCCGGCTTAAAGGCGTTTCTAGGGTCATTACTTGGGAAAATACCCTCAGCGAAGGTTGAACGTAAACCCGGCGTTTACTTCTTTAAGGAAATTTTAGAGGAACATCCAGCTGAACCCCCAGAAGTCGATATAAACCCAAAAGAAGACTTGGCTGTTCTTCAATATACAGGCGGCACCACTGGAATTCCGAAAGGCGCCATGCTTACTCATATGAACCTAGTTTCAAACGCTATGATGTGCGCAGCTTGGCTTAAGGGAAGAATAACTGAAGAAGTTTTCCTCGCTGTTTTGCCGCTCTTCCACATTTACGGAATGACAGTAGCTATGAACGCACCGATATATTTGGCTGGAAAAACCATACTACTTCCAAGATTTGACCCAATTGAAGTTTTTAAAGCCATACAAAAATATCGTGTAACAGTCTTCTGCGGAGCGCCCACAATGTACGCATTATTAATTGACCACCCAGATGTTGGCAAATACGACTGTACATCCGTTAAATTCTGCATTTCAGGCGCAGCACCACTGCCGCCAGAAGTTCAAAAGAAATTCATGGAAATAACTGGCGGAGTGCTCGTTGAAGGTTACGGCTTAACGGAAGCCTCTCCAGTAACCCACTGCAACCCCCTTGACCCAACAATGAAAACCGTTAAAATAGGCTCGATAGGAATTCCATGGCCAGACACAGAAGCGAAAATAGTTGATGTTGAAACCGGAAAGAAGGAACTACCAGCCGGAGAAACAGGCGAACTTGTGGTTAAAGGCCCTCAAGTTATGAAGGGCTATTGGAAAATGCCTGAAGAAACAGCCCAAGTCTTAAAAGATGGATGGCTTTACACGGGCGACATTGGAAAAATGGATGAAGACGGCTACTTCTACATAACGGACAGGAAAAAAGACCTAATTAAATATAAGGGATACAGCGTCTACCCAAGAGAACTTGAAGACGTAATTTATGAACACCCAGCCGTAAAACTATGCGCAGTGGTTGGAAAACCCGACCCAGTTGCAGGCGAAATACCCAAAGCATTCATCGTCTTGAAGGAAGGAGCAAAAGTAACAGAAGAAGAAATAATAAAATTTGTAAGGGAGCGAGTAGCACCTTACAAGGCCATAAGAGAAGTCGAATTCAAAAAAGAACTACCTATGACCATGGTTGGAAAAGTTCTAAGAAGAGTGCTCAGAGAAGAAGAAATAAAAAAAGCCAAGAAAACTTAACCCACTTTCTTTACAAACCCAGAAGCCTAGCCGCATTCGAACCAAGAACCTTAGCTTTTTCCACCTCAGAAAGAAAATTTGAAGTTTTAACTTCATAAACAGCAGAAGCTATGTCACAGTCCTTTATAACTGGAAAGTCTGAGCCAAACAAAACATGATCCCAGCCAACTTCTTTCTTAATTGCATTTGCAAACTTTTCCTCAGACACCAAGTATGTTACAGCCGAAATATCAAACCAAACATTTCTGTATCTTCTGCCCAAGTTTAAGGCTTCCTCAAACCATATTCCCGGATATCTAGCACTATAACAACCCATATGTGCCAAAACAACCTGAACATTCCTGAAACGCTTAACATAACCTTCCAGAAGCTTAGGATTCGCATTTTCAGAAAATTCTGGATACTCCCAAGCAGAAGGATCGCATCCTGTATGAAAAACAATAACTTTATCTGTTTTTTCGCAGAACTCAAAAATTTCATCCAGTTTTCTCTTTTCTTTCTTAGGGTTGAAAAATTGAAGAGTTGGAATGAGTTTTATGCCGCTTAAGCCGAGTTTTTCTATTTCCTTCAATTTCTCCTTAACATGCTCTAATTTACGAGATGGGTTGACGGAGCCAAAACCTATGAATTTGTCGGGATATTTTTCAACCAATTTTGCAACAAGTCTGTTGCTTGTTTCTGCTTTTTCCAATATTCTTTTCATTTCCTTTAACACTTGGTTTCCATTCCAAACATAGAGGTTCAACAGTTTTTCTAATATTTCCCTTCTTTTGGCCTTTTCATGTAGAAGACTGGAATCCACATCTAGAGCTAACAACACTGCAAGGTCCACGTTGGCTCTTTTCATCTCCTTTAAAATTTCCTTTTCAGAAATCTCCTTTATTAAAGGGTGAACGTGGAAGTCAACTATTCTCCGGCTCATTTTTGCTCTCTTTTATCCATTTTATTGTTTCTCAAGATGTTTGAAACATAGCCTTCATTTTCATTCACTACCATAGAAAAGCCTTAGGAAGCTCTTGTTCGTTGAAGACCTTGCTCTACTCTTTTTTCTTTCCCTTCTCTTCCTCGTAGCCCAACAGTTCTCTGAGGGATTTCACTTCTTCCCTAAGCATTGAAATTTCACTTTCCAGAGCACTAACTTTTGATTCGGCCATTTTCTTGAGTTTCTCGATTTCCAAGAGCAAATTTGCTCTTTCAGCTTCCAAGGTTTTTATTTTTCCCTCAAGTTTCTCAGTGTTTGCATAAGCTCCCCCTTTACATTTTTTATTCTCTCAACCATGTTTTTAATGCTTACTTCCTCTTCCTTCTCCTCCTCAACTGAAGCCCTAAACCTAGCCTTGCAGTTAGGGCATTCAAAAAGCCCCATGACGACTTTTCCCTCGCCTGCCCTTTTAGATATAGCCCAGGTCTTAAGCGGGCTTTCAACTTCAAATCCGCATTTAGGACATTTAACCAATAACAGCCCCAATACAATAATAATTCTTGAATCTAAAATGTCTTTTCGTAAAATTATCGATTTCCAATTAAGCATCAACCACAGAAAAAGGAGGGAAAATTACACTGTTATTATAAAAAGCAGCTGCTCAGCCAGTTCCTTATACCTGTTTCTGATAGTAACCTCTGTTACCTGCGCTATTTCAGCGATTTCCCTTTGAGTTTTCCTCTCCCCCATAAGAACTGAGGCAATATAGCTAGCAGCAGCTGCAATTCCAGTTGGCCCCCTTCCCGAAGTCAGCCTTAACTCGCTTGCAGTTTTAAGTATTTTATGGGCTATCTCCTCAACTTTCCCTTGCATAGTAAGCTGATTCGAAAACTTCGTAATATATTGGGTTGGCTTTAATGGAGGGACAAAGTAATCCAATTCTTTAACTAAGAACCTGTAGCTTCTCCCAACCTCCTTCTTGCTCACGTTCGAGGCATATGCTATCTCCTCCAGAGTTCTTGGAAGACCGCATTGGCGGCATGCAAGATAAACGGCGGCGGCGGTGACTCCCTGAATTGAACGGCCCCTGATTAAGCGTTCTTTGACAGCCTTGCGATAAATTAGCGAAGCGGTTTCAACTATGTTTTTAGGAAGGTTTAGGGCATTAGCTATCTTTGATATTTCAGATAATGCATATGCAAGGTTCCTTTCAGTTGCATCTGAAACTCTAATTCTTCTCTGCCACTTTCTAAGCCGGTAAACTTGGGCCTTCTGCCCCGGAGAAAGCCTTTTGCCGAAAACGTCGCGGTCATGCCAATCTATCATTGTTGATAAGCCTTTGTCATGAATTGTGAATGTCACAGGTGCCCCAACCCTTGTTCTTTTGGCTCTTTGTTCATCATCAAAAGCCCTCCATTCAGGTCCTCTATCTGCAAGTTTAGCTGCAATTACATAACCACAGTCCATACAAACTATTTCTGCACATTCGTAATCCCTCATAAGCCTTATACTCCCACATTCTGGGCATTGTTGAATTGAAGGAACCCTTGCCTCCGAAGGGTTTTCCTCATCAATTTCCTTCTTTTTCTCTTTTTCAACCAAATTTTTCCCCTCTTTTCCTTTTTCTAAGTGAGGGAACTACCGCATAGACAACTTTGCCCACAAATTTTTCCGGAATTTCCGTTTTAGGTCTTACTGAAATGTACGGAGATGAAACGGGACCTATTATGTCAAAAACTTCCCCTATAACATCTAAATTTTCGTCAACAACTTTTTCGCCCAGTCTGGGAATTTTTCCCTCCGCTTTGACTATTATGTTTCTGTTAGAAGTTACGTGGAGGACGCGGCCTATTCTTTGCAAGTGTCTCATTTCCCTCACAAAACACGAAACTCAAATCGCTTTACTATATTTAAATGTTTCTAAAAACTTATATCCGTGTTATTTTTAATTCAACAGAAAATTTCAATAAGAATACTACTAACACGCAAAGTTTAAAAATACAATTATAAATGACTTCGCAGAGAGTCGAAACCTTCATAAATGTGTATTGTTGATTAGAGTCTGCATTAAGGGTGAGGCTTATGTCCAAGCCGTTCTATGTAAAGTTTGAAGTTCCGAAGGAAGTTGCAGATGCAGCCTATGAAGCCCTCCAGATAGCTTCAAAAACTGGTAAAGTAAGGAAGGGAACAAATGAAACCACAAAGGCTGTTGAACGAGCTCAAGCAAAACTAGTAGTAATAGCTGAAAATGTTGATCCACCCGAAATAGTTGCACACCTACCAATACTATGTGAAGAAAGAAAAGTTCCCTACGTATATGTTCCAAGCAAAGAGAAAATAGGCGAATCAGTTGGGATAGATGTTTCAGCAGCGTCCGCTTGCATAATAGAAGAAGGAGAAGCTGCCAGCCTAGTGAAAGAGATAGTTTCCAGAGTTGAGGATCTAAAACGAGGAGCAGGTAAATGAGCCGTAAGGTAGAGAAGGCTGAAGAAGAATTAACTCCAGCTGAAGTAATCCAGATTATCGGCAGAACAGGAGTAACTGGCGAGATAACCCAAGTTAGGGTCCGCATAATGGCTGGAAAGGATAAGGGAAGGATAATAACTAGAAACGTTAAGGGACCAGTTAGACTAAACGACATATTAATGCTAAGAGAAACTGAAAGGGAAGCAAAGAAAATCAAGTAAAAGCGAGTTGAACAGCTATGCCGAGAAAACACAAGTGTTCATTCTGCGGTCACGAGTTTCCGCAAGGTACTGGAATGATGTATGTCCGAAACGACGGCACAATTTTATGGTTCTGCTCAAGCAAATGCAGAAAAAGCGCACTTAAACTGCACCGCGACTCTAGAAAGGTAAAGTGGACAGCTTATTACGGAAAGGAAGAGAAGGGTAAGGCTTGAAAGAGAAAACCCTTGTTTTTCTGAAGCCCGGAGCAATAATGCGCGGTTTAATGGGTGAAATAATAACCAGAATAGAAAGGAAAGGCCTAAAAATAACAGCAATGAAGCTTATTAAACTGGATAAGGAAAAAGCTGAAAGGCTTTATGAAATGCACAAGGAAAAAGAATTTTTCCAAAGCCTAATTGAACATGTAACTTCCGGTCCTATACTGGCTATGGTAGTGGAAGGCCCGAACGCCATAAACGTGATGCGAACCCTTGTGGGAAAAACGAATCCGTTAGAGGCTAGCCCGGGCACCATACGGGGAGACTTTGCCTTAGACGTAACGAAGAACGTAATCCACGCTTCGGACAGTCCGGAAAATGCTAAAAGGGAAATAGAAATTTTCTTTGAAAAACATGAAATAATTGAGTATAGTAAGCCGACCGAACTTTAACTTCGTTTTATCTTTTTAGTAATTACGTTCCATAATTCTTCATTTTTTATGCATCCTATATCCGCGGCGGTTACGTCTCCGTCAAAATAACTGTAAGCTCTTGCGCGGCATCCTCCGCAGATGTATTTGTCTGGGCATGCTCCGCAGCCAACGATTTTACCGTTAATTTCATATGTCTTCAATTCTTCTCTTGATCGAAGCTTCCATAAAAGCGGGTGGTTGTCCCAAATTTCCTCGAAATCATCTTTAAGTATGTTTCCAAGTACGGTTTCTTTGTTTGTCGGGAAGAAAACGCATGGTTTTATGTCTCCGTTTGGCTCTATTGCGCAGTATAGTCTTCCGGCTCCACATCCGCCGAGAAAGTTTGCGACGTTTTCCACCCCTTTCTTTGCGGCGTAGTGGGCTTCAACCATGAATTTTTCGCCTACTCTTTGTGAGAGTTCTTTTGTTACACTTGCATATTGTGGGCATGTGCTGAAGAAACGGTCAACTTTAATGTTTGATTTTCCGTATTTTATTTCCTCTTCTTTTGATTTTAGGTAAAGTTCGATGATTTTGTTTCCTATTACTTGCAGAACTTGAAGTCTTTCTTTTGGTGTTAGGTCAAGTTCTACGTGTGCTTTTGCTCTGCCAGTTGGGATGTAATTGAAGTGCATGAAACGTACACCTAATTCGTCAGCCAAGTTTACCACTTTCTCCAGTTCCGCCAAGTTTTCCTTCTGAAAAACCGTTGCTATGCAAGTGTCGATTCCTTCTTCAATGCAGTTTTTTATTCCCTGCATAGTTTTTTCAAATGCTCCTGGAATTCCTCTAAACCAATCGTGAGTTTCGGCTGAGGCCCCGTCTAGGCTTATTTCCACATAGTCTATACCCGTATCCTTTAGTCTTTTGGCGTTATCTTTCGTTATTAAGGTTCCATTAGTTGCTATACTTATGTAGGGGATTTTCTTCTTTGCGTAAGCTGCAACTTCGAAGAAGTCCTTCCTTGTGAGTGGTTCTCCACCGCTAAAGGAGAGAGCCGGAAGCCCCACTCCTGAGATTTTTGAAAGTATATCCAGAACATGTTTTGCTTCGTCTGTTGAAAGCTCTGGCTTTGCTGCTCCAGCGTTCTCGTAGCAGTGTTTACATTTAAGGTTACATTTGAAAGTGTAGTTCCACACTATTTCAAAGGGTCCGGCGGGCGTAAAAGGAATGCGAATGCCATATTTTTCTATACCTTTCATCATTAAGGCGAAACCGCGGAACCATGCTTCACCGTATTGGTCTTGAATAAACTGTTTGTGCATGAAGTCTTTGTCTACACGTAAAAGACGGCTTCCAATCTCGTAGAACGGCTTAGCTAGATTTTCTGTTAGCCTCTCACATCTTTTACATAGCTTAATTTCTTCGCCTAAAAATGCCTTAAGGGAATTTATAAGTAAGTTTCCATCTTTTGGGCAGTAAATATCAAAACTTTTTATAATTTTCTTAAGGACGGGATTAACTGCAACTGAAAGTAAAACGTTCTCAATTGTGTCGATTTGCATAGTAACCGCCCGCAAATACTTCCTTAGATAATTTCACTTATTTGTGCTTTTTCAAAATAAATACCTAACCGTTTTAATATGTAACTTGAAGCAGATTAATAAACAATTTATAGGCTTATAACGTCATTGTTGCTGGGTGCTCTCTTACAACTAATGCTTAGAGGTGAAGTTAATTGCCAATTCGCCAACCAATAGTATGCGTTCTTGGTCACGTTGACACTGGGAAAACTCTTCTCCTAGATAAAATTAGAAAAACAAGCGTCCAAGCACGTGAAGCAGGTGGAATAACGCAGCACATAGGCGCAAGTTTTTTCCCAGTTGAAACTTTAGCGAAAATTTGTGGATCTTTACTTTCGAAGGTAAAAGGTGAAATAAAGATTCCGGGATTACTTGTTATTGACACTCCTGGCCACGAAGCTTTCGCAAACTTACGTAGAAGAGGGGGGGCCGTAGCAGATATAGCCATCCTCGTCATAGATATTTTGAAAGGTTTCGAAGCGCAAACCTACGAGTGCATAGACATCTTAAAGGCTAGAAAAACACCGTTCCTAGTGGCAGCAAATAAAATAGACAGAATCTCGGGATGGAACTCAAAACCGGACCAGCCCTTCATAATCTCCTATAAAGCACAGGACCCATATGTTAGACAGAGCCTAGATGAAAAGATTTACGAAATTATAGGCACTTTTTCCCGTATGGGCTTTAGAGCTGATAGATTCGACAAAATAGAAGACTTTACACGCACAGTGGCCATAGTTCCAGTAAGCGCAAAAACCGGAGAGGGAATACCTGAACTCCTAACAGTCTTAATTGGGCTTACACAACAGTATTTACGCTCTAGACTTCAAACAACAGAAGGACCAGCAAAAGGAACAGTTTTAGAGGTTAAGGAGGAGCCAGGTTTAGGAGTTACGGTAAACGCCATAATTTACGATGGTATCCTGCGAAAAGGCGACCTAATAGTTATTGGAGGAAAGGAAAAGCCAATAGTTACAAAGATAAGGGCTGTACTACTTCCAAAACCGCTTGATGAAATCCGTGACCCAAGAGACAAGTTCATTTTAGCAGAAGAAGTTTCAGCGGCAGCAGGAATAAAAATTGCGGCTCCAGAACTTGAAAATGCTGTGGCTGGAGCTCCGCTTTACGTTATTCCTTCAGAAGACCAAGCACTTGAGTACGTAAAGCTTGTGGCTGAAGAAATTGAGAAAATAAAGATATCAACTGACGTTGAAGGCATAATCCTAAAAACCGACGCTCTGGGAAGTCTGGAAGCAATAGCTGAAAGTCTAAGGAGAAATGAAATTCCCATAAGAATAGCGGATGTAGGTGACGTTTCAAAACGGGATGTGACAGAAGCATCCATTGTAAAGGAGAATGAACCACTTTATGGAGTAATTTTGGCATTCAATGTAAAAGTGCTGCCTGATGCCGCAGAAGAAGCAAAAAAACGGGGGGTTCGTATATTCAAACACAACATCATATATCATCTTGTCGATGAGTATTTAGAATGGGTGAAAAGTGAAAAGGAAGCGAAAATAAAGAAAGAATTTGAACGTTTAATAAAGCCTGGAAAAATTAAGGTTTTACCGGGATATGTTTTCAGAAGGGCAAAACCTGCAATCTTCGGAGTTGAAGTCCTCGCTGGACAGATAAGACCGAAATATCAACTTGTTAGGCAAGATGGACTTGATTTGGGGGAAATAATACAGATTCAGGATAGAGGAGAAGCAATTTCTCAAGCTAACATAGGTATGCAAGTTGCGATTTCAATGAATAAACCAGTTGTCGGTCGTCACATAAATGAGGGTGATGTGCTCTACGTTAAGGTTCCAGAGCAACACGTTAAGATTTTGAAAACTAATTTCCAAAGTTTACTTTCGGAAGATGAAATCAAAGCATTAGAAGAATATGTGGAAATTATGCGTAAGAAGAACCCTCTTTGGGGCATTTAATAGGAAACTGTTAACACACGAATGTAATCCGCGGTATCGCAGCAAGTATCTGCAATCTGCTCTAACAAGTCAAGTAAATCTTTAAGCACTATTATTGTGGGTGTTTTAAGCTCTTTCTGCTGAAGCAGAAGCCATTTGGCCTTCAAGTATTTGTCGTCGACTCTTCCTTCGATAACATCTACCTCCTTAGCAAGTTCCATTGCCTTAGCGGGGTTCACTCCAAGTTTTTCCAAAGCCTTCCTAAGGGTAGTTGCACATTTTACCAAATCCTCTGTAATATCGGTGTATGAACTCCATATTTCGCCTGGAACTTTTTCGTCTAGGAGTATTAGTACGTTTCTGGCTGAATCCTTCACGTGGTCTGCGAGGACATCGAGTCTTTTAACCAAGTGAAGTAGGTCTTCTCGTTCCTTGGACGGGAGATTCCCTTTCGTTGCCTCTTCAAATACTGCTCTTCTTAAATTGTCTATTTCAACTTCTGTTACGAAGAGTCTCTCTATACTTTCTTTAGCTTCTTCATTTTTGTTTGATAGGACGGCGTTCATGGCTTTGTCTAGGTCGGTCACTGTGTCGATTGAGAGCGTTATTTGTCTATAAGCCAACTCAAGAAGTTTTGTTTTTCTCCTTTGAGCGAACCATTTTTCCATTTTACTCTGCCATATTTTAGTTTCCATTAGTTTGTTTTAAAGGTTATTATGTTGAGGAGTGTTTAGGTAAGGATTAAACATCCATAGAATTTACTAAGACTTAATACACACTATAATTTCGGACCGTACTGTACAACAAATTAACTAAAAACATGCGGGAAAAGACTTGCCTAGAACAAAAACTAAAAAGGGAACAATATCCTTTCGAGAAGTCTACCCAATTCAAGAACCATACGTTTACGCAGCAATAATTAAAGAAAAAACAGGAAAGATAAAATATGAAGTAATCGAGCCTACACTACTCAAAGAAGAGGAGGAAAAATTAGAAGAAATTAAAAAACTTCTGATGGAAGAAATAGACATAAGCCTAAAGGAAGTAGAAACGAGGGAAAAGGCGGAAGAATACCTCAAAAGGAAATTTCAAGAAGTAATCAAAGATTATAAACTCAAGATTGAAGAAGAAGCCGTAGATAAACTCCTTTACTACGTCGTAAGAGACTTCCTGGGTTATGGAAAAATCGACCCCCTAATGAAAGACCATTTAATTGAAGACATTTCTGCAGACGGAGTTGGAATTCCAGTATACGTTTGGCATAGAGTTTACGAGTCAATGCCAACAAACATAGTTTTCGAAACCGAAGAAGAACTCAACTCTTTCATTATCAGATTAGCCTGTCTAGTTGGCAAAAACATTTCATTGGCAACTCCGTTAATTGACGCATCTCTACCGGACGGTAGTAGGGTTCAGCTTACTTATGGAAATGAAATAACTCGAAGAGGCTCAACTTTCACAATAAGAAGGTTCAGGGTGGCCCCCTAACAATTTCGGACTTAATAGCCTTTAATACAATGTCGGCTGAAATGGCCGCCTACTTCTGGTATATAATTGAGAATAGGTCATCAATTCTCGTAAGCGGAGGAGTAGCAGTGGGAAAGACCACAACGCTCAACTGCCTTTCAATGTTCATTAAACCAGAACTTAAGATAGTAAGCGTAGAAGATACGCCTGAACTTAACTTACCTCATGAAAATTGGATTCCCTCTGTTGTTCGCCCCGGATTTGGCCTCAACGGAAAAGGCTCAATAACCCTCTTCGACCTCCTTAAAGCCGCTGTTAGACAACGTCCAGACTACATAATAGTCGGCGAAGTCCGCGGAGAGGAAGCCTACACGCTTTTCCAAGCCATTGCAACCGGGCATCTCGGTATGTGCACTCTACACGCCGAATCAGTTGAAGCAGTCATAAACCGTCTAGAGTCCGAACCTATGAACATTCCCAGACCACTTATCGCAATGATAGACGACATTGTAATTCAAGTAAGAACAGAAGTCAATGGAAAACCAGCCCGCAGAGTTTCAACTTTAAATCCTAATTTCTCTAGAAACTCACGTATGGGTGCAATTACAACCAACCGACAGTGGCTTCCTTCTTGGTGGCTTCGCTTAAAGTGTAAGAGTAAACGTCCTTACAAACTGCAGTTTCAAAGTCAAACGTCTTTTTACAGTCTCTGCAGAAATGCATTGTAACTGGAATGTCGAAGCTTTTTTCCCGCATTTTGGACAAGTGAGAGTTCCATTCTTATTGATGAATTTTTCCTCGATGTCAATATAACCGCATTGAATATGCTCGATTAACGAACTTTTCTTAACATTAAATGAACCACAATATGGACAGCAATAACGTGTTGAAATGTTTGGGAACCGCAAAACGGACAATAAATTATTCTGTCGTAAAGTTCCCTTTCCAAGATTCCAGTTTCATACATTTTATTCAAAAATTTCTCAGTTTCC
>Ga0190354_1000059_pt1 | contig 16501 bp, 14 predicted proteins | sample 4872131213_MG_FD_163436 | JGI IMG/M metagenome (GOLD analysis project Ga0190354, IMG submission 163436) | Hydrothermal vent microbial mat bacterial communities from Southern Trench, Guaymas Basin, Mexico - 4872-13-12-13_MG | ecosystem: Environmental > Aquatic > Marine > Hydrothermal vents >...
CAAAGGGGAACTCATAAAATACTTCATCAGCGCCTTAAAAAGAGCTATGGAACTCACCGAAAAGACAGGGAAGCAAATAATCGTTGGAAACTTTGCCAATATCCTGGTGGGAATCATCGCTCCTACTGCGAGAAAACTTATGTGTGATATATCTCCTTGTGGGGCTGGAAGATGTTTTTTCGCTATCAGTGCCAAGGGGGACGTGTTTCCTTGCGGTGAGTTCATAGGCATTGAAGAATTCTGTGGAGGTAATATCTTCAGGAACTCTATTTCAGACATCATGGATTCTAAGTCGTTCAGGATGGTAAGGGACAGGATAGTCGAAAAGATCGAGCACTGCAACACCTGTGCATTCAGGAATATCTGTGGTGCACCCTGTCCCGCAGAAATATATTCAATGCAAGGTAATTTTTATAATCCATCGCCATACTGCGAATTTTACGAAGAGCTGATTAGATTCGCATTTAAGATGATTGCTGAGGATAAAACGAAATACTTCCTCAAGGAAGACGTCTTGAATAGTCTCGGATACAAATACAGGATGGAGGAATAAAGTATGGACAGAATTAAAGAGACGATAGAAGATATAAGGGCGTTAGACAGCGATGCAATGGAGGCTGCAAGTGCGCGACAGGACGCATTGACGAAACCGCGTGGCAGTTTGGGCGTTCTGGAATCCCTATCTGTGAAGATTGCGGGGATTACTGCGAGTTATAAGCCCGCAGTGGCAAATAAGGTGATAATAACGATGGCTGGTGATCATGGCGTAGCTGCTGAGGGAGTGAGTGCGTATCCAGTTGAGGTGACTGCGCAGATGGTTTATAATTTCTTGCACGGTGGTGCGGCGATAAACGTGCTTGCACGGCATATCGGTGCGAGAGTTGTTGTTGTGGATATGGGTGTGGCGGCGGATATTGAGCTGGAGCCAGTAGAGCATCGGAGTTACGATTTTATTAACAGAAAAATCGCTTACGGCACCGCGAATATGACAAAAGGACCCTCAATGAGCTATGAAGATGCCGAGCGTTCTATTGAAGCGGGAATAGAAGTTCTGGAGCATGAGATAGAGAAAGGCGTGGACATCGTTGGTGTTGGTGATATGGGGATAGGAAACACGACACCGAGCAGTGCTATCACCGCATTCATAACCGGTGAGCCGGTGGCGAACGTAACGGGTCGTGGCACGGGTCTGGATGATGATGGACTCGTGAATAAGATAAGAGTGATAGAGAAGGCATTAGAGGTCAATAATCCGAATAGGGAGGATGCAATTGATATATTAGCGAAATTAGGCGGATTTGAGATAGGAGGCATGGCAGGTGTGATGCTCGCTGCTGCGGCTCATCGTATCCCCGTTGTCATAGATGGATTCATATCCGGTGCCGCTGCACTCATAGCTTATGAGCTCAGTCCGAAGATAAGGGACTATCTCATTGCATCACATCTATCAGTTGAAGCCGGGCACCGAGCTGTATTGAATTATATCGGGTTAAAACCGCTATTTAATTTGAATATGCGACTTGGTGAAGGCACGGGTGCGGCACTCGGAATAAGCATCGTTGACGCATCCTGTAAGATATTACGAGAGATGGCTACGTTTGAAGAGGCGGGAGTATCGGAGAAATGAAACAACGACAAAAAATCTAAACTCTGTATGTATGCTCAACGAAATCTATTGCTTCGTTTTCAAGAATAGCCAGCCATACATGCTATACTGTTTTAAAGCTGTGGATATAATACTACTATTATGAGAAGGATAGAGATAATAACGCGGGAAAGCACCGAGCTTGTAGACATTACGAGTAAAGTAGAGGAGATAGTCAGGAATGAGGGTGTTACCTCCGGTATATGTGTGGTATTCACAAAGCATACAACCACAGGACTGATAATAAATGAGAATGAAGCGGGTTTGAGAGCCGACATCATTGCCATGCTGAACGAACTGGTCCCAAAAGGTAAGGGATACATGCATGACAGAATAGATAACAATGCGCATTCGCATCTCAGGGCTATGCTCCTCGGGGCCTCTCTCTGTATCCCCATAGACCAGGCTAAGTTAATGCTCGGGCGATGGCAGAGTATATTATTCGTTGAGTGCGATGGACCAAGGAAGAGGGAGGTTTATGTAAAGGTTATACCACATTAATTTAATTCTATTCTCTAAATGTTATAGAGGGGGTAAGATAAGAGATGAGGAGAGCAAAGCCAGATAGCGATGAGGAGAAGGTATTTGCTTATATGAGATCCAGGTTATTTCCATGGAATTTCATTGTAGAGGATGTTGATCTGGAGTCCTTAAGACATTTTGTCCCTTATGCAATCCGGATATGTGAGGATAGGGGTATAAAGAAGGGCTCGATAGAGCGAGAGAGTGCGAGAGAGGTGATAGAGCGGGAGTTGAGGCGGATGCTGAACGATTATTTACATGCAGAGACAAGGGGCACGGAGGCTTTCGCATTCGCTCAGGCACTGATGCATACAATACTATACCGACTGGGAGTGAGTCTGGAGGAGATAGTGAATATAAAAGCACTTGGGGGGCTGCTGGAGCTGGATATTGAGGAGATAAGGAGAAGGGAGCGTTTCATTCGCGATTTGATATCAAGGAACGAGGATAAGGCATTGCGGATATTCGGTAAATCACTATTGAACAGGAAGGTGATATCAGAGGAGGGTGATTATATAGGCAACGTGAGCGACATCGTATTCGATAGTGAAACAGGCATCCTTGAGGGTCTGATACTGGCGCAGCAGAAAGGCTCAGAGCGGTTAAAAATACCCGCAGACAACATGAAATTGAATTTATACAGCAGTAGTATCGTGTTAAGATACAAAAAGAGTGTAAATAAGCAGCAATGACTACTATACTAATGGTTCGCTCAAATCATAGCAGTTTTTAAAATTATTTTATGCCACTCACCTCCCGTTAACATCCCTTCTCACCAGCGTTTCAGCCCCAATCCTGCAATTACTGCCTATTTTCACGCCAGGATATATTGAGACATTTATTCCGGTCTTCACATTGTAACCGATTATCGCTCCGAGTTTCCTTCTTCCACTGCCGATTCTCTCACCTTTTATCGTCATCTTCACGGGTCTCTCATCAAACCTCAAATTTGCTATCTTCGTTCCGGCTCCCAGGTTGCATCCCTCCGCGATGACGGAATCTGCAACGTAGTTTAAATGAGGCACGTTGGAGTTATCCATAACAATACTCCTCTTCGCAACAGAGAACTCGCCAATAACACAATTATTACCGATTACAGAGCTTTCAATCACGCAATTCTTTATTTCACAATCATTACCTATCACAGCAGGCTTCCTTATCGTTGCATTGCTCCATATCTCCGTATTCTCACCGATGGAATATCCTATCTTATCGAGCATATACATGTTCACATCTATATAGTCCCATGGATAACCTATATCCTTCCAGTAGCCTCTGTACGGGATTACTCTAACTCCTTTATCTGCGTTCAGCATCATTATCGCATCTGTAAGTTCGTATTCACCCCTTTCGCTCTCCTTAACACGCTCTACAAACTCAAATATTGAGGCATCCAGATGATAAATTCCCGCATTTACAAAACCTTCTCCACGTTCGCACTTCTCAATTATGCCTTCAAGCCTTCCACGCTCAACTGTAACTTTCCCGTATCTTGAGACATCCTTGAGATGGACAACCGCCATGGAATTCGGTGTCTCAAGTATCTTATCAATGTTACCATCAAAAAATATATCGCCATAAATCAGGATGAACTCATCATCCACAAAATTTCTCACCGAGTAAAGAGCCGATGCCGTTCCTTTTATCTCCTCATCCCTGTAAAAATTCACATCTTTTATGTGTTTCATCTCTTCACCGAGATAACCAACGACTACCGCAATCTCCTCAACTTCTCCTTTCAACTGTTCTATCTGATACTGTATGAGTGGCTTATTGCATACAGGTAGCATAGCCTTTGGCTTGTAATCAGTTAGAGGTTGGAGTCTTTCACCTTTCCCCGCTGCTAATATCACCGCTTTCATAGCACGGTCACACTTTTTGCGAGATTCCTCGGCTTGTCTGGGTCCAATCCCCTAAGCACCGCGAGCTGGTATGCGAGAATCTGCATCGGTATTATCTGAATAACCGGATTTAAATCACCGCATTCGGGCACCTTAATCCAGAAATCGAATATATCCGCATTCTCAGAAGATACACCCACTATGAAAGCGCCTCTTGCCTTCGCCTCATTTGTATTTGATAGTATTTTGTTCATGTTCTCCCGCGCAGCAAAGACTATTACTGGTGTATTCTGCTCTATCATAGCAAGAGGTCCGTGCTTCAGCTCCCCGCCGGCGAAAGCTTCGGCATGTATGTATGAAACTTCTTTTATCTTCAATGCCGCTTCCAGTGCAGTGGCATATTGAAGACCCCTCCCTATGAGGTAAATATGTTCTTTATTCGCGAGAATCTTCGCAAGACTGCATATATGTTCCCTCATCACCCTTGATGTTATATTGTATATGTCCATGTAGAGAGCCTTTAGCCTTGAGATACCCTCATCGTATCTGTCCGCGAGTGCATACGCAAGCAGGGTCATTAATGCTACCTGTGATGTATATGTCTTCGTTGAGAGAACGCATATTTCGGGTCCGGCATTCATTAGGAAAGAGCAATCGCTCTCCCTCACAAGTGAAGAGCCCACCCTGTTCACGATGCTCACCACTTTGCTCCCTCTGCTCTTCGCAGCTTTCACGGCTTCAAGCACATCCGCCGTCTCTCCTGACTGTGAAACTGCAAAGACGAGCGTATCTTCAGTGAGGAAATGTTCATAATTCTCGAACTCCGATGCTAAGACCACATTCACATGTGTCTTCGCAACCTTTGAGAACAGATAACTCCCTGCTAAGCATGCATGGTAGCTTGAGCCACAACCAGTAAAGAAGACGCCAAAACCACTCTTTATCTCTTCTACTAACTTATAGACCTCTTCTCTGTCTTGAGTTATCGCTCCTTGAACTGTTTCGCTCTGCTCAACAATCTCCTTGAGCATGTAATGGTCAAACCCTCCCTTCTTTATCTGCTCATCACTCCAATCGGCGGTATCAATGGGTCTGTAAACCTCGCCTTCGCCCTCATTCAAGTTATAAATCCTGAATCTTTCTTTATCGGCAACAACAACGTCGTATTCACGTAGATATACAACTTTCGTGGTCCATTCCAAGAATGAAGGTAAGTCCGACGAAAGAAACGTTCCGTGTTCGGAAATTCCAACTACGAGAGGTGAGCCTTTTCGCGCAGCGAGAATCCTCTCTTCACCCTCTTTTATCGCTAAAATCGCATAACTACCCTCAAGCTCTGATATTGCAGCCTTAAATGCCTGCTCAAACGATAAACCTCTTGATATACCTTCCTCTATGAGGTGTGCAATCACCTCCGAATCAGTCTCCGACCTGAACTCGTGCCCTGAATCAGACAGACGCCTCTTCAAGTCCTTGTAATTTTCTATTATCCCGTTATGCACAATTGCAATCCTTCCAGTGCAATCGAGGTGAGGATGCGCATTTTCATCTTCAACTTTACCGTGTGTTGCCCATCTTGTATGTGCAATTCCCGCGTTACCTTCAAGACTGAGGAAGTTTATGCGTTCCTTTATCTCCTCTATCTTACCCGCTCCTTTCTTGCATCTCAATTCCTCACCCAGGACCGCCATTCCCGCCGAATCGTAACCCCTGTATTCCAAATTCTTTAACCCTTTCAATAAAATCGGAGATGCCTTCTTTGTGCCTATATACCCGATTATACCACACATCCTGCTCACTCACCCTTTAGCATAAACATTATCTGCCCTCTCGCTTAAATTTAAATGATGGTTTTATTTTTATATATAAACTATGAAGGGAGAGGAGATTATTAAAGATTTTGAGATAAGATCAGAACGTATCGACCAGATTCCAGTGATCTACGGCTTCTTAGAGCGAATGCATGTAGTGGAGATCCTCAATGACGTCTTGCCAAAGTCTCACGGCAATTGGAAGGGTTTGAACTATGGAGAGCTGGGAGAACATCCCATCTCTGCTTACCGCCTTCCCACAGAGGTTGCCGAATTGACACCACTACCGGCTCTGTTTACCATACGAACGACCAGGATGGTGGTCGGAGATACACTCTATTTCAATAGTTTACAGGTGCTGACCCTTATTGAGTTTGTAGTTCGCCGTAACCTCGAGGGGGACGTTCTGGAAGGGTTATACACCAGTAATCCCCGGAAGAAGACGGACCGACCAACGGCGGAACGCATCCTGGGACTCTTCAAGGAAATCACGCTCTATTATATCTTGATTGGAGAGCAAAGGCTATGTCTCCTCTCCCCGCTGACGCCACTGCAGAAGCGGGTTTTAACCTTTCTCGAACTACCACTCACGTGAAGGCTTTAAATCGAGGCACTGAACTCTTACGCTCCTATTCTATGGATGAAGGAAAGAAGTTTATAGCGGATGCTATGCGAGATGGTAGTCCTCGTGCAGCGATACAAAATCCCTGGATTCTTGCAAGTGCCTATCATGACTCTGAGCTTTGAGTGCCTTAAATCCGCTTTCTCAGCCAGAGGTCGATTTATCTTCACTTCCTCAACTAAAATCCATACAAGTCCGTATTGGTAAAGGGCAAGTGCAAAAGTTTAAGTCAATCAATGTAAATTATCGGGTATGTAATGAAATGAGAGAGGGCAATATCAGATATAAAAGGAGAAGAAAAATAAAAAGGGAGATCAATATCCCTCCTATTTTTTAACTTCTTCTGCCACCACTTCAGGAAGTATCTTAAAAAAAGCTGCCATTACTCCCAAAAGTATGATGACATATCCAATTATCATCCCCACAATTGCGGGTATGACTTCTGCACCGGGTGTCTTGCCCATCATCGCTGCCAGCATTAGTGGCACATAACTCACACTAATTATTATGCCACCAACGATAATCCAGACGATACTGAAACCAACATACGCTCCTGCAGCCCTAAACGCTCTTCCCCATGTCACCATTTTTATATCGCCTCCTTTTTATTTACTTCATCAAACTTTAACTAAAATAATTTTCTCCTTATAAAGTTTTCGTTTTTGGTATAAATCAAGTAGACAATCACCTTTCGCCAAGGATTTTTACACTGATTACACTACCGACCATCAAATTCATGTAATACATAGTCAGCCTCCATGTGACTACGAACACGCCTGATAGTGGAGCTGCTGCCAAGGTAGAATATAGATATGCGAGACTGAGTTCCGCCACACCACTGCTACCTGGAGTCGTAGGAATCGCAACGACTTCTATCTTCTCATCTGCGTAAATCTGCTTTCACCAAAAGATTCACTCTCTCCTGATCTCCACCACGTCATCGCCACTTATCCTCATAACCTCAAACTCGATATCCAGAAATCTCTTCGTCACGTATATATTCGTCCTGAGATGTTCCGTCATCTCCCTGACCCTAAGCTCTGAACCGCCATCTGCGAGAGCAATATAGGGTATAAGCTGGTCAGCGAGGTGAATATCAACGCTGGAAGAGGAATTCAATTCTTTTAATATCTCATGAGCAGCTTCTTCGCCCACGAGTTCCGCTCTCTTCCCTGGCTTACCAAGTGCACTGCCGCTCTTGTAGCCCAGCCATAGAGTAATGCCACTCCCAGTTGTCGCCCTTACTGCTGTTGCCGTTTTATCATCCACTTCACGCTCGATTGCCGTGCTATATCCGCAGTCGTGCAGTATCTGTTCCGCCGCTCTCGCCTGCCTCTCTGTTACATGCGTGGGCAGACCGCGAGAATGTGAGATGCCTTTTACTATTCTGCTCTCAGCTCCCTCGCCCTGCTCCCGCTGCACATACTCTGGTTTAAATCCCCTCAGACCACCAGCCAGAGGTGATATCCGCACTTCTACTACACCGCCACCCCTTGGATAATAACCTCGCCGCTTCATATCAATCCAGATATCACAGCCCATAACACGCAGGGCTTTCAGGAATACACCGGTGTAGAAATCAATCGGCGGTGCCCATCTCACATCTGTTCCTCCTTTTACCGTCACCACACTCTCACAATCCGCGAACAATGCAACAGGGATAAGACATTGCAGTAACAATGTTATACTGCCTGCGGTACCTATATCCAGCTCGGTATGGATGCACTTCAAATCGCCAGGTGAGAACTTCAGCCGCTGTGAATGCAATTGCAAGCCCTCAGTCTTACCGCGTGACAATCTCTCTACCGCTTTAACCGCGTGTAGATGTTGTGCTGCAAGACCGGGATTGGGTCTATTAGCTCTTATGTTCCTTATCTCCACTTCCTGCCCGGTTATAGCAGCAAGGGCTATTGCAGTTCTTACTATCTGCCCGCCTCCCTCTCCTACTGAACCATCTATCTCTATCATATCATACTCCAGTATCTGCTCACTACCTCCCTTACCTCCTCCACTCTGCTCTTCACCACTTCCGCTGGTGTCGGTGCCTCCCGATGCTCAGCCTCAGTTTCGGATAGCAGTGAATGGAAGACTGCGGAAGCCGATTCTGCAATTGCTGATAGGTTATACCCGCCTTCCAGAGCCATCACGAACCTGCCATTGCTGTTCTCTGCTGCTATCTCTTTTATCACATCCGTGAACAATCCAAAGCCGTGTGAGGTCACCTTCATGGAAGCCAGAGGGTCATCAATATGGGGGTCGAAACCGGCAGACAGGAGCACAAATTCGGGCTTGAACTCACACGCTACTGGCACCAGCAGGTTGTTCAATGCATAAAGGTATCCGGCATCGTCGGTACCGGCAGGAAGCGGGACATTTATTGTGTAGCCTTCTCCTGCTCCTTTACCCACCTCAGTCAGCCAGCCAGTGCCGGGATAATAGGGATACTGATGTAGAGAGAAGTAGAGGACAGAAGGGTCATTTAGGAATGTTTCCTGCGTGCCATTACCGTGATGCACATCCCAATCCGCTATTAAAATGCGTTTAATGCCATATTCACGCTTCAAATGCTCTGCGGCAATTGCGATATTGTTGAATGTGCAGAAGCCCATGCCCCTACTCGGGGTGGCATGATGCCCGGGAGGTCTTATCAGTGCGAAGATACGCTTCATGGTGGGTTCTTCCATTATTGTATCTACCGCTTTGAGCACGCCGCCTGCTGCGAGTAGGGCTATCTCAAAGCTATCAGGACAGATTGGCGTATCTGCGTCGAGCATACCTCCACCGCGAGCACTCATCACTTCCACCTTCGATATATAAGCACCCTGATGGACGTATCCTATCTGCTCCCTTGAGGCTTTTAGTGGCGATAGCAGTTCCACTCGCCTGGTTATACCCTCTGCATCCAGTTTTTTCATTATGGCTAATAGCCGTTCGGCTCTCTCAGGATGACCACGCCCGGTATAATGTCTCAAATAAGAGTCATGATAGACGAGACCGGTGCTTTTCATCTCTACTCTTTACCTCCTTATCCCGATGGTTCAGGGTGATGAGTTTATATATATTATGCCATCTTTATCTTTTACATCCATATAAGAAGGTGAGAAGTGATGAAGACCAAATCGCTCTGCCCTGAGTGTCTAAAAGTTATAGATGCAGAGGTGTATGAATCGGATGGCAAGATATTGATGAAGAAGAGCTGTGAGAAGCATGGCGAGTTCGATGACATATACTGGTCTGATGCCTCGCTCTATTACAAATTCGCAAGATGGATGTATACTGGCAATGCCGGCATTAGAATCACGAACACGGAAAACGGCTGCCCCTATGACTGCGGGCTCTGTCCGGTGCATAAGAGCTCGACCATGCTCGCCATTATAGACCTCACGAACCGATGCAACCAGCACTGCCCGACCTGTTTTGCAAATGCCGCCGCATCCGGGTATGTATATGAACCGACGATGGAGCAATTGCAGGAGATGATGAAACTGCTCAGGAGTGAGGTCCCGCCCTGCCCCGCGGTTCAATTTGCGGGTGGTGAGCCGACGATAAGGGAGGGTTTCATCGAGATCGTGAGAATGGCTCGTGGTATGGGATTCTCTCATGTTCAGGTCGCTACAAACGGGATAGCACTGGCAAAGAGCGAGCAGTTCTGTCGTGACATGGCAGAGGCGGGCTTGCACACCGTATATTTACAGTTCGACGGCGTTACCGAAGAGCCTTACAGGGTATTGAGGGGCATACCGGCATTGAAGACGAAGTTGAGGGCGATAGAAAACTGCCGTAAGGGCGGGCTAAAGAGTGTTGTGCTTGTACCCACACTCGTTAAGGGTGTAAATGACCATCAGGTAGGTGATATGGTGAGATTCGCAGCCAGGAACCTGGATATAATACGTGGAGTGAATGCGCAGCCAATCTCATTTGAGGGCAGAGTAGATGAGGGCGAGCGAAGAAGCGGCAGGATAACGATTCCTGATTATATAAAGGCACTGGAAGAGCAGACAGATGGCGAGATACCACGTGAAAGCTTCTATCCCGTTCCTTTCGTCGTTGCCATCTCGCATTTCGTGGAGGCATGGAAGGGCATGCCACAACTGGAATTCTCGGTTCATCCTCACTGCGGCGCAGCAACATACGTGTTTGTGGAGAACGGGAAGTTCATACCGATAACCGAGTTCGTGGATGTTGAAGGGCTGATGGAATTCATAGAAGAGCAGGCGGAGGAGATGAGCAAATCACGAATAGGGAAATTGAGGGCGATGATGCGGATAATGACCCAGGGCAAGAAGTTTATAGACCATGAGAAGGCGCCCTCGGTATTCGATAAGTTCACACTCACCGATATTCTGGACAAAGGCAATCGCGACTCACTGGCAGAATTCCATCGCAAAGCGCTCTTCATTGGCGCCATGCACTTCCAGGACCCCTATAATTTCGACCTGGAACGGGTGCAGAGGTGCGGTATCCATTATGTAACGCCCGATGGCAGGATAATTCCCTTCTGCTCCTACAATGCTATACATCGTCCTTCCGTAGAGAAGGCTTTCGCAACCCCCCTTCATGTTCATTCGCGTGCAGCGGACGAAGGATGAATGACACGCTCTGGTTTGTATGGGCGTCTCATCTGCCTGCCGCACTTCAGGCATGTTGTCGTGATATAATCGCCTCTGAGGCGCACCCGCATGTTTCTTCCAGGTATTAAGTAAGACTTACAGCTCTTACAGACCCGCATCTTTAAATGCCGTGGTATTCTAACACGATACCGCATCCCAATCTTGCGAGCAAGCTGGACGTATCTATCACTTCTGTCTTCTCTACCGCGAGCCGCTTCCAGTTCTGCAAGCTCAAATAAACGCTTTATCCGGCGGAGTGCAATCTCCCTGAAACTCTGCTTCTTCACCATTTAATACTCACGCTCACCTATGAAATCCGCTATTTTTATAAGGAATTCCTTAGCATCCGCTCTGAAATCAGAATTCTCCATCGCTTCTATTGCACGCTCGGTATTACTCCTGACCAATTGTTTGGAATAATCAAATGAGCCCGTTCTTCTCACTATTTCCCGCACCGCTTCTATCTCATCTGCTGTAATATGCTCATTGCCCAGGGTTCTCAAGATGAATCGCCGCTCATCATCGGTGCATCTCTCCAGTGCATGCAGAATCAACAGTGTCTTCTTCCCTTCGCGTATATCAGAACCTACCGGCTTGCCTATCTTTGCCTCACTGCCGAATAAACCGAGTATATCATCCTGTATCTGGAATGCAATGCCAAGAGGAATGCCATACTCACTCATGACCTGCAAATCGCGCTCTCCCGCTCCCGCGAGAATAGCACCGAGCTGAAGTGGACCCTCTATTGTATAACTTGCGGTCTTGAGTCTATGTATCGTTAAAACCTCATCAGCGGTAATGCTCCCCTTCCTCTCCGACATTATATCCATGATCTGTCCATACCCGACATTTCTCACCATCTCCAGGTATTTGCACAGTGCTCGCCTGACATATCGGGCGTCGAAATCCGAATTTGCCAGTGCTTCCTCACCGTATGCCTCCAGCAGGTCGCCGGTAAGAATAGCCATGTTCTCACCGAATCTAACCGATTTCGCATCCCCAAATTCGCGTTCGCATATATCCTTATAGAGCACGTGAAACGTGGGCTTGCCCCTTCTCAGTTCATCCTCATCCATTATATCATCATGAATCAGCAGATAGCTCTGCATCAACTCAATAGAGATGGACGCATCTATAATCGCGCTATCGTCACCATCAGAGATGCACTTATAGCCATAGATGAAGAATATGGGTCTGAGCCTCTTACCGCCCCGTAAAGTATATTCTGTGGCGTTGACCACCACATCCCTCACATCTGGTGAAATCCCGGCTGCTTCTTCTATCTTATTAGCCAGGAAAGATTCCAGTTGCCTGTTTATCTTCTCCCGGTAATCATAAATTATGGTTTTTATGTCCACTTATCCATCACCACCTTTATTTATCCACATACGATTATATGTTATATGTGTGATGTATAATAGAGATAGAGGAAAAACCTGTCTTCCAGAGCTAAGGCAAAAAATAGACTTTAAAGTTGCAATTCCAATTCCAATTCTAACGCTCATATTCGTTTTCATCATCGCTAATATTAATATTGATATTGGCACCGCCGCAACATCGGGTGCGAGAGATACGGATAGCCCCGTAGTTTACGTGCTGCAGATAGAAGGCACAATAACAGAGGGCACAGCCATGGATGTGCTGGAAGGCTTAGCGGAAGCTGAGGATGCGCATGCCGATGCGATTCTGATTGAACTCGATACACCCGGCGGACTCGTTGAGTCCACACTGAAGATAACAGAAGCGATAATGAATTCAAAAGTGCCAGTAATCACCTATGTAACGCCAAGAGGTGCGATAGCGGCATCAGCAGGCTCTTTTATACTCGTATCCGGCAATATCGCAGCAATGACACCGGGCACAACTACCGGGGCTGCAATGCCTGTCTCCATCGGTGTAAGCGGCAGGGAGCCAGCAGATGAGAAGACGGTGAAATTCTTCGCCGGGCATATAGCGAGCATAGCGAATTCGACGGGTAAGAATGCGACGCAGGCAAAGCTGTTCGTGACCGAGAACGCGGTGTTGAATGCGGATGAAGCGTTGCAAAGGGGTGTAATTGACATCATTGCGAGTGATGAGTCCGAGCTACTGAGGATGGTGGATGGCAGGGAAGTGAGTATAGACGGGAATAATATAACTATGAGGACACGGAATGCTTCACTGCACTATAAAGGTGAGAGCACACGCTCTTACTTACTGAAGGTGCTTGGTAATCCCCAAATAGCGGTTATTTTGCTCATCGTTGGCTTGTATGGTCTCATATTTGGGTTCATGTCCCCTGGCACGTATGTGCCTGAGATGATAGGCGCTATCTGTCTGGTATTATCGCTCTATGGTATGGGACTCTTCTCTGTGAATATGTTTGGTGTGCTTTTGATAATCATCGCGGTTATATTATTCATTGCGGAGGCACTGACGCCAACCTTCGGGATACTCACCACCGGTGCCGTAGTATGTTTGATAATAGGTGCATTGATATTGCCAAAAGAGCCTTTGCTCTTTAATCCTCGCTGGTTCCAGGGGTTCGCAATCACCATACTGGGTATCGCCGTCGCATCTGCCGCATTCTTCTTCTTCGCCGTCGGCGCGGTCTTGAAGGCGAGGAGGAGACGTCCGAAAGTGGGTGCAGAAGAGCTCATCGGTCGTGTAACGAAGGCGATGACGAATATCACGGAAGATGGTGGCACGATAAAGATACATGGTGAATTATGGAATGCCCGAACGAGGGGGGAGGAGATAGAGAAAGGAGCGAAGGTGGAGGTTGTAGCACGGAAAGGACTGACGTTGATTGTCAGACGAGCAGATGATAGGGGTGCTTAACCAAGAATGTATGCGGAACGGATAAATTCATTACCGCCTTATCTCTTCGCGGAGATAGACCGGAAGAAGAGAGAAGCGGAGAATAGGGGTGTGGATATTATAGACATGGGTGTTGGTGACCCTGACCTACCGACACCTTCTCACATCGTGGATGCGCTATGTAAAGCTGCAGCGGAGCCAGAAAACCAGAGATACCCCACATACGAGGGGATGCTCGCATTCCGTGAGGCAGTAGCTGACTGGTACAGGCGTAGAAAGCATGTGAGTCTGGACCCGGATAGCGAAGTATTAACACTGATAGGTTCAAAGGAGGGTATAGCTCATTCCACATTCGCATTCCTCAACACCGGGGATATCGCACTCGTGCCTGACCCCGCATACCCGGTATATAAGAACGCAGTGATAATGGCAGGTTCTATACCATTCTCCATGCCTTTAACGGAAGAGAACGGGTTCAAGCCCGACTTTGAGCGTATAGATGAGAGGATTGCAAAGAATGCGAAACTGATGTTCCTGAACTATCCAAACAACCCTACCGCCGCTACGGCAGATGAAGAATTCTTCAAAGATGTTGTGGATTTCGCATACGAGCATGATATTATGGTGCTGCATGACAACCCATACTCCGAACTGACGTTTGATGGCTATGAAGCGCCGAGCTTTCTCAGAGTGAGCGGTGCAAAAGAAGTGGGTATCGAGTTCAACTCGCTATCAAAGACCTATAACATGACCGGCTGGCGTATCGGCTTTGCAGTCGGCAATCCCGAGATACTGAACGGTCTGCGGGTGGTGAAGACGAATATAGATTCAGGCACGTTCCAGGCGATTCAGGTAGCGGGAATAGCGGCTTTGACCGGGTCGCAAGACTGTATAAGGGCTAATCTGGCAGTATACAGAGCGAGACGTGATGCACTGGCTGCGGGTTTGAAGTCCGCGGGTATTGAAGTGAGTAAGCCAAAAGCGACTTTTTACCTCTGGGTGCGTGTGCCGGATGGATATACCTCTATGCAGTTCTCTATGTCCCTGCTGGAACGAGCGGGAGTGGTGGTAACACCTGGTATAGGATTCGGTGAGTATGGCGAGGGTTTCGTTCGTTTTTCGCTCTGTCTCGATATAGAGCGTATAAAGGAGGCGTGCGAACGGATAACTGATATTCTGTGATATCGTTAACGCTCATCCCCACTCTTCATCGGAATGGGAAAAGATAACTTACAGATAAAGGGATATAATTGAATATGAAGAAGTTGTTCGACCAGAGGGTGTATATGCGAACCATGTTCGGATATAGCACCAACTTGGAAGGATATACGAGCCGAGTTCGGATATACAATGTTATATGAAAAGGCGGACATAAGGTGTAAAATATGAAAAGCAAGGAACTGTATAAATTGGCAAAGATATATCAAAATAATGGAAGAGAACCTATAATTTTTGATTTTAAAGATGCATATAGTTCATTGGAGGATGTAAATAGCAATAATATTATAAATTATCATTACGTTCACTTTTATCCGGGAAGGATATATCCCTACATACCAAGATATATTCTTTCACTTCCAGAACTTCAAACAATGGATGGTGTCCTGTTAGACCCATTTGCGGGAAGTGGGACCATTTTATTGGAAGCATTAATAAATCCATATGTTCAAAGAGAGTCTTGGGGGGTAGAAATAAATCCTCTAGGTCGTCTGATTTCTAAGGTAAAAATTACTGTTTTTGATACGAGTCTTATACCTGAATATATGAAAGAACTTCAAAAAATATACCATTCTAAATCAACGAATACTGAGGAATTTATTCCTGCATACGGCAATATAAATATGTGGTTTTCCAAAGATGCAATTAATAAATTAGCGAAACTAAGGTATGCAATACAAAATCTTGAAATTGAAGAAGATGTCAAGGACTTCTTCTGGCTATGTTTTTCTAATATTGTAAGAAAAATATCAAAAGCTGATCCGTACATACCCCCTCCTGTAGTATTAAAGTTGGAGAAATACAAGGATACACCAAAGTTCGACAAGTTAAAAGAGCATTTAAAAAGAGCCGAATCCCCCGATTTATGGAGAATTTTTGAAGAGGAAGTTTTAATTAATTGTAAAAAACTTGATGCAGTTTTTGATGTGCTTAGATATAATTCTGTTGAAGGTAAAATAATATGGGATGATGCAAGGAAAATTAGAAAAGGCACTCTATCAGAACGAGGAATAATTGATAAAAGTAATTCCTGTAATTTACTATCAGATAGTGTTGATATTATATTTACATCGCCACCTTACTTAACGGCACAAAAGTATATAAGAACATCAAAATTAGACCTTTTATGGTTAGGATATAGTATAAAAGAAATTAATGAGTTGGAGAAAAAATCCATTGGAACAGAAAGGATCGAAGTTTCCGATATTGAAAGATTAGGGTATAAAAATATAGATGAGTTGGTAGAAAAAACACTTTGTAAATCAAGACAAAGAGCATTAGCAGTTTACTTCTATTTCAAAAATATGATAGAAGTAATCAGAGAATTGAATAGAGTTCTTAAAAATCAGGGTTATATGATATTGGTAGTTGGAGATAATAAAGTACTGGGAGAGTGGATTGGTACTTATAGATTATTAGCAGACATCGTTATC
>Ga0190354_1000060_pt1 | contig 16330 bp, 17 predicted proteins | sample 4872131213_MG_FD_163436 | JGI IMG/M metagenome (GOLD analysis project Ga0190354, IMG submission 163436) | Hydrothermal vent microbial mat bacterial communities from Southern Trench, Guaymas Basin, Mexico - 4872-13-12-13_MG | ecosystem: Environmental > Aquatic > Marine > Hydrothermal vents >...
GAAGTCACTTCAACTGCCCTGAACGCTTCAAGTAGCACTTCCTGTCTGATGTATAGCGGTCCATCAGCGAGGAATATCTTATAACCTATCGCTTCTTCGTTCATACCTGCCAACTCCTTCATATTGTTTTCAGTAACAGCGCCGTAGAAGAATATCTCAACCTTAGATTTCGATTGTGCGAGTTTCTTTTTCGCTCTCAATCGCGCAGTATTTATCGCTGGCAGTGGAGTATTTGGCATATCCACGATGGTAGTTATACCGCCATGAAGGGCAGCCGCGGAGCCAGACCTGAAATCCTCCTTATAACTCCATTTCTCGCTACTATCCTCTCTGAGATGAGCATGCAGGTCAATAAAACCAGGGAAAATCAGGCACCCTGTTGCTTCGATACTCTGCTCACCACGTAACCCCTGTTTCTTTAGCCCGGTTATAAACGCTCCATCTATTCCTATCTGGGCAGTATCATGCACCACCCCGGGATTCACTATTTTACCCTCTACCACCAGATCATGGTGCATCCGTATCCTTTTTAAATAAAGGAAATAGAATAAAGAAATGTATGTTCCCAAATAAGAGAGTTCAGGGCATGGTAGGGAAGAAAGTGCATGTGGAGATGAAGGGTGAGAAGAGCGTACTGGAAGGGGTGTTGAGAAGCGTGGATGATTACCTGAATCTACATCTGAGTGCGGTGAATGAACTTCAGAATGGCGAGAGAAAGCGACTGCTCGGCTCCGTGGTGGTAAGGGGCAATAATGTTGTGCTTATAAACCCCATGAAGGAATGAAGAGTGTAAATGTAAAGGTAGAAGGTAAGAAGATAGGAATTATAGGCATTGGTAACATAGGGACTTCTATTCTCCGCGGATTACTGGCAACAGTGGATGATGCCCGATTTTTGATAAACGATTTGAGGAGAAAGAGTCTCGATGCATTTGCAGGTGAGCCGAGAGTGGAGATATGTGAGAGTAATGAAGAGCTGGTGAAGAAAGCGGAGATAGTAATCCTGGCAGTTAAACCCAAGGATGTGTGCATGGTTTTAGAACCGATAGCGCCACTTATGGCAGATAAGCTATTGATATCCGTGGCTGCCGGTGTATCCACAGCCGAGTTAGAGCGATATCTCGGTGAAGGGAAGCGGGTGATTCGTGTCATGCCAAATATAGGGGCGAGAGTGGGTGAATCAGTATCAGCGCTGTGTAGGGGTAGGAATGCAGTAGCAGAGGATGAGAAGCTCGCTGATGAGATTTTCAGTGCTATTGGCTCGGTTTATCATATTAATGAGAGCGATATGGATGCTATAACAGGACTCAGTGGCAGTGGAATCGCATTCTTCGCCGAGGTGATAGATGCCATGGCGGATGCAGGCGTATATGAGGGGTTACCAAGAGACTCAGCACTTACTATCGCCGCCAGGACCGCGATTGGTGCAGCTCGAATGATCCTCGCAGGTGATGACCCCGCTGCTATAAAAGCGATGACTGCGTCACCGGGCGGTACAACGATAAGGGGGCTGTATGCAATGGAGTCGCGAGCTGTGAGAGCGGCGATGATGGATGCAGTGATAGAAGCCACGAGACGAAGTAGAGAGAAAAATAGATAATAAGGGGTTATAGGGGTTAGAGGCGATGAAGAACGATTTGATACCGCGAGTAATCGAGATACTGAAGGAAGCGGGTTTCATTGTCTCCAGCAGATGTAAAGCAAAGAGCTTCGATCTGGCAGCACGAAGGGAAGATTTGATCCTGTTGGCGAAGGTATTGTATAACATAGATGGTCTGAATGAGGAGATAGCGAGGAGTATAAAGCGTGTGGCATTCTCCTTACTTGCTTCACCTGTTGTTGTAGGAGAGAGAAAAGGCAGTTTCTTCCTGGAAGATGATGTCGTCTACCACCGGCATGGTATACCTGCAATAAACATCAATACGCTCTATGATTATTTCATCGCAGGGGTACGCCCTTATGTCTATTCAGCAACCGGGGGCTTATACGTGAATATAAATGGTGAATTAATGCGGGTGGCGAGGGAGAAGAAGGATCTCTCACTCGGCGACATAGCGTCCCGTTTAGGCGTTTCCAGACGAAGTGTGAGTAAATATGAGGGGGGTGGTGTGAGCACCACGATAAATATAGCACTGAAACTCGAGGAGATTCTGGATACTGTATTGATAGAGCCACTGGACTTCTTAGCCCAGGAGCTGGAAGAACCTTTACCACCTGAGGTAACAGAAGCAGGTATAGATGATGCTACTTCGGACTTAGAGCGATGCATATTGGGTATGATGGAAGAGATAGGCTTTGAGATATTCACAACCACGCACGCACCTTTCAATGCCGTTTCACTCTCACAATCGAGTAACGAGAGCATACGTATTCTTACGGGGATAAGTAAATACACTCAGCAAGTGATAAAAAGAGCAAGAATCCTCAGCAGTCTCTCGAGAGTGACGAACACGCACTCGGTATTCGTGGTTAATGGTAATGTCAAGCGTGTGCAGATAGACCATACGGTGTTGATGGAGAAGGAAGAGTTGAGGAAGATAAGGGACCCGGAAGAGTTCACATGTGTGATAAAGGAGAAGATGAAAGATGGCTGAGGTTGTGGTCGCTATCATAATGGGTTCAAATAGCGATATGGCGATAGCAGAGAAGGCGGCAAAGGTACTGGCAGAGCATAAAGTGCGTTATGAGATGCATGTGATATCAGCCCATCGCGACCCAGAAGTGCTGGAACGGTATCTGAAAGAGATTGAAGATTCAGTAGCGCTAATAATAGCGATTGCAGGTCTGTCCGCGGCATTACCGGGAATAATAGCGGCAAAGACAGATAAACCTGTCATCGGGGTACCGGTGAGTGGCAAGCTCTTGGGTATGGATGCACTGCTTTCGATGGTGCAGATGCCTTCGGGTGTGCCTGTGGCTGTCGTAGGTATTGATAATGGAGAGAACGCGGCTCTTTTTGCTCTTCGTATGCTGAAAAGCATGCGTGATTATAAACCCTCAACTTAATCTCGTCCAATTGCTGTAATACCAGTTCTGAACAGTTGTTTTATTCCAAAGTGCTTCATCAATTCTATAAATCGTTCTATTCTCTCAGGCTCATCTGCAAGTTCCAGTATCATCGAATCAAGCGATGCATCAGCTATTTTTGCACCATAAGATTCCGCCAGCTGCATCACCTCAGTTCGCGCTTCCACATTCTTTGTATGCACCTTCATAAGGCACAGATCGCGGATAATCGACTCGTTCTCCTTCAAATCCACCACTTTTATCACCTCTATCAGGTTACTTAACTGTTTCCTTACATTCTCCAACTCGCTCTCAGAGCCTTCTATCGTCACTGTCATCCTTGATAATCCCGGCTTCTCACACGGCGATACCGTAAGTGAAGAGATATTTATACCTCGCATTGTGAACATACCTGACATCCGGGTCAAAACTCCCGGGTTATCCTCCACTAACAGAGATATCACACGCGTTTGCATCTCTCAGTTCCTATCATACCAGTTATACCACCACCAGGTGGGATCATGGGCAGTACCTTATCCTCCTTTCCCACTATCATATCAATCACCGCGGGCTTGCCGGACTCGAATGCATTCTCCAATGTCGCTTTCAAATCCTCAGGCTTCTCCACTCGCTCTGCATAGCATCCAAAAGCCTCACCGAGCTTGACGAAATCAGGCGTTATACCCAAATTCGTATGCGAATATCTCTTATCGAAGAACAGCTCCTGCCACTGCCTTACCATACCCAGATAGCGGTTATCGAAGATGCAGACCACTACCGGGATATCATTCTCAACGCAGGTTGCCAGGTCATGGCAGGTCATCAGGAAACTACCGTCACCTGCAATATCTACCACCCTCTTATCCGGCGCCGCGACTTTAGCACCTATTGCCGCAGGGAACCCGAACCCCATCGTACCCAATCCACCGGAGGATATAAAAGTACGGGGCTTCTTTGTCATGTAATAATGCGCTGCGAACATCTGACACTGTCCTACTTCGGTCGTGACTATTGCATCGCCATCTAGGATATTATTGAGTTCTTTTATTAAAATATCTGATACTGATGACCCCGGTCTCCGTATATCCTTTATGCACTCTTCACAAGCTGAATGCATCTCTTTTATCCGCTGTAACCATACGCTTCCCTCGTGGATGCTCTCTTTCTTAAGCCATTTCAATATATCAGAAAGCGCAAGCTTCACATCCCCCACAATCGGAATATCCACTGGCATGTTCTTATTTATCTCAGTAGCATCCACATCCACCTGTATCAATGTTGCATCGGGAGCAAACTGGTCCAGTTGCCAGCCTGTCAATCTATCGCTGAATCGTGTACCAAGGGCGAGCAGGGCATCGCATTCGTTCAGCGCTCTGTTCGCATAGATACGCCCGTGCATACCAGCCATACCCAGACATAAAGGATGGCTTTCCGGGATTGCTCCTTTGCCCATCAGTGTGGTGACAACACCAGCACCGAGCATTTCCGTTAAAGCCAGTAATTCTTCCGTTGCACCGGCACTTATAACACCGCCACCTGCGAGAATGAGAGGGCGTTCTGCATTTGCAAGTACTTCCGCTGCTTTCTTCGTCTGCACTTTATTCGGGTTTATATTTGGCTTATAACCCGGGAACGTATCCTCGGGATGCAATTCTACTTCCACTCTATTCGCCTGGACATCCCTCGGCAGGTCAATCAGGACAACTCCGTTCCTTCCGGTATTGGCGATATAAAAGGCATTATGAATGACCCAGGGTAAATCCTCTGTTCGCGTCACCAGGAAGTTATGCTTTGTGATGGGCATGGTGATTGTGAAAGTACTCGCCTCCTGAAATGCATTGGATCCTATTGCAGAGGTGGGCACCTGCCCGGTCAATGCAACGATTGGTGAAGAGTCCGCGTTCGCGGTCGCCAGTCCAGTAACGAGGTTTGTGGCACCGGGACCAGAAGTGGCGATGCAAACGCCGGTTCGTCCAGATACACGCGCATAGCCATCAGCTGCATGCGCTGCACACTGTTCATGTCTCATCAGTATATGTCTTATCTCTTCTGTCTGGTAGAGCACCTCATACAAATCCAGCAGTGCACCCCCTGGTATACCAAATGCTACCTCTACTCCCTCCTTCTTCAGTTCCTCCACCACTATCTCCGCACCGCTCAACTTCTTCCCCGTCATTTCATTCCTCTTATACTTCCCCTATACATCTTAGATATACTTTAAATATACTTCTTCGTGAGTATCTTTGCATCAAGGATAAGGGATAAGGGAAAAGGAAAGAGAAAGAAAGATGAGGTATGACCTGCATACACACTCGAAATACTCGCCTGATAGCATACTCGAGCCCCGGGAGATAGTGAAACAGGGACGGAAGAGGAGGCTTGCCGGGATTGCTGTAACAGATCACAATACGATAAAAGGGGGATTAGAAGCGAAGAGATATGAAACCGATGATTTTAAAGTGATTGTGGGTTCAGAGATAATGACAGACCGGGGTGAGATAATAGGACTCTTCCTCGATGCGGAAGTGGAACCAGCCGAATTTGGAGTAGTAATCGAGGGGATAAAAGAGCAGGGTGGCATCGTTGTTGTACCACATCCATTTGATAGAATACGCCCGGGTTTACAACCCAAAGATGAAGATGCTAAGTTTATTGATTGCATAGAAGGCTTCAATTCGAGATGTCTCTTCCAGAGCTACAATGAGAGGGCGGTGGAATTTGCCAGCAGACATAAGCTACCAGTTACAGCGGGTAGTGACGCGCATTTCAGGTGGGAGATTGGAAATGCATTCATTCGTGCGAGTGCGTCCAGTGAAGAGGAACTGAAGTGCGATATACTGAATAATGAGATTGGATACGACGGCAGACTGGGCAACCCGTTGAACCAGGGCTTGAGCAAAGTACTTAAGACATGGAAAAGAGCGATTTCATCACGTAACCGGTAACTTATATCGCTTTGCTATATCTAAGAACGCATCTGCGAGATACCGTATCCTGTCCCAGCTCAAACCGTATGTATTTAACTTCCATACGCGTGTAGAACCCGCAAATTCGCCTATTATACCCCTCCTTTTCAGTTCGTCACTGAGGAAGAATCCGCGACGCTTATGCGTACGTGCAACCTTATCGAAGCTATTACGCGTATCAACTCTGGATAATGTATGTTTACGCGGGTATTCACTCACTACTTTGTTACCCTCTATACGCAGGAACTCGCGAATGAAATAATTCGACTTCTTCACCTCTTCCTGCCAGTGCTTCACGCGCTCCTTAACGCGTGGGAATGAAGCCATCATTGAGAGTAGAGTCCCGCCCATGAGAGTACAACCCAGCAGTTCAGACTCCTTATTCTCAAATCGCTTACCCGTGATGTCACCAGAGATACGGGAAGTTCGGAAGACATGGGGTGCCCACTCTTCGGTCGTTGCGAGGATCCCGGAAGGAGCAACTGCCGCCATACCCTTGTGTCCAGAGCCAACGACGAAATCTGCACCTATCTCTTTGCCATTCACGGGCATCATACCCACAGAATATGCGCCATTGTAAAGAAAAGGGATTTCGTACTCCTTCGCTACCTTCCCCACGCCTCGCACATCATGCTCGTTCCCGAAGCTGTAATCAAAATGCTCAATGATGATCAGTTTCGGCTTCTTTCCGGTTGTAATTCGCACCTGCTCTATTGTATCTGCAACGGCATCACCAGAGATTATATTTGCCTCGCCTGATGGTATTTCCCTGATCACACCGCCAGCAATCTCAACAGCTAAGTACTCGGTATAATGCCCCAGGTCAGAGAGGAGAACGATGTCCCCCTTATCGAGTAGTGATGATGTAACAGCCTGAAAGCCCCTTCTCGCTCCTGGTACCACCCTTACTTCATCCATACCCACAAATTCCGCTAGCTCTGCATGGAATTCATTCACTGGCGGTCTCTTTATCCTATCAAGCCTCTGGTCACGGCACCAATCACAGACGGAATATCCATCTCCATAAGCAATTAGCGCTTTACGCGCTTCTGGCGTCAGTCGCCCTCCAGGCTGTATCGGATTGATATTTATGTATTCTTCCTCGCGTGTCCTCAGCTCGATGTGGTTGGTGATGTACTTGAGTGAACTATTCTTGCATTCCTTAAAATCCCTCAGGATTTGTTCAACACGTGCCACTCCTGCTGCTATTTCGTCCTCATTCGCTCTACCCGGCACTGCCTCTCGGAATATCTCACGCAGGTCTTCGAGCGCGAAGATCGCTTCATATAATTTCCTCACACGTGGTTCCATCATGGAATAAACAAAACCGTTTATTTCTAAGGCAAGTGAAAATAAGCAGAATTAGCCCAATATATTTTAGTTTTTACTTCTGCCCTCTCTTCCTGCGTTCCTTCTCTGCAATGCCCGCCTCCTTCTTCTGCTTCATTAACCTGTGTATCAGTTCGGCACCAGAGGGTTCTATTGGCTTCGCTTCTATATACCCGCGCTCCAGCGCACCCTCGAAGACATCCTTACCGAAATCGGTACGAACGATAACCGATGACCTGCCTTCAGGCGTGCCGTTATTTCCCACACTTATATCTGAGAACAGAGCAGCGAAATCTTCGCAAACCCTGCATCCAGCACGCTTATAATCCTCTATTTCAGAAAGTTCAGCACTTAAGAGCTCCTCTGCCTCTGCACCTGCATACACATGCAGAACATTCTCGCTTATCTGCATCTTCGTTATCTCATTTATGTTTATACCATGCTTGGCAGCGAGAAAGTCTGTTATCAACTTCTCATAAGTGTAAGAGCCCAGACAGAAGAGACCTATTCGCAATCTGATGTGGGATGAGAAGTTATGCGCATTATGGGTATCGCGTCCAACAGTAAGCATCCGCTCGTATGAGGACATCTGACATGGCGTACCTACCAGTGCAACACTCCAGAGATCATAGTTTAGAATGGCATCAGCAACGCCGGTGAGCGTTGCCGCGGGTGTATATTTGGTGCCTGCTGTCTTTATCAGGCTCGATCTATCCATTGCAACACGTACTTCGGGTTTCCAGTCTTTATCGCCCAGCGCAACGGTTATACAACCCTCCACTATACCCTCATCTAAGGCGTAAGCGAGTAGTGAAGTAACTGCCCCACCATCCTGACAGACCGCTTTTATCTCCTCATCTTTCGTGACAACCTCATACATCTCTTCCAATCCTTGCTTCAATTCAGGCTTCTCCACCCTCGGGCACTGATAATAGCAGTATCCACAATCTGGAGGACACTGCTGCCCTTCGCTTATCACCGGGCGCTCTTCCGAGAAGTCCACATTGAGATATCCGTAGTCCAGAAGCCTGCAAGTCGCCACACAGCCACCACAGAGCGTACACTTGCCCTTATCTATCACTTCACGCACCAAATCCCCAAAATCCTTCTTCTCTTCCATTTGTCACTAATCCCATCTTTTCTATATCTATCATGCCTATTTAGAGATATTACTATTACCTATTTTAATATGGTAATGAAATGTGGGGACAAGCGATAAAAAACCTTTCTTTCAAAAAGAAAGCTTTACCAAAGAAATATTATACTTTATGCACCATATAAAAATGGAAAAATAGAAAGTTTTTTAATATATAAAAAGAGATTGGAATCCAGTATATTCTTCATATTTCAGGGATAAGGATAAGGTAAGCCATGCTGAGACCGGTGGAGATGCGGGAACTGCGTATAATCACCCTGGATGAGCATTTAGATAATGTAATCAAGAGAATAGACGCTCTTGGCTCCGTTCACCTTACGGATATAGAGGAGTTTATGGACGACTGGGTTGGGCTTATAGAGCCAGCAAAAGCAGATTCGGTATTGATGAAGATATCCGAACTCCTGACGCGTATTGATAACCTGCTCTCGCTATTGCAACCGCCAGAGGAGGGTGCAAAGGCAAAGAAAAAGAAGAGCCTGAAGGATAGGCTCTTTAAAGCACGAGAAGAGGAAGAGATGGCAGTGGTAACGGTGACACCGGGAGAGGAGAGAAGTCTGGCGGAGATAGAAGAGAAGTTCAGTGAATTGGAGAAGATTGTAATCAGATTGACGGATGAGACTGCGAGATTGAGAGAAGAGCTGAAGGATACGGAGGATTTACTGGCAGTACTAAAGGAGTTAGTGGGTTTTGGGGTTGAACCGGGCTTTATAGGCGATAAATATTTTATATCTGCCTTCGCTGGCAGAGTGCCCACAGCAAACATAGATGAGCTGGATAAAACTCTTGATGACATAGTTGGGGAGCTCCATTTTGTCACCACACATGAGCTTGAGCATGATAATGATATCGGCGATAAGTCTAAGTCTTTTGCTATCGTTGTAGCTATGAAGCACGATAGGGATGCAGTGGAGAAAGTGCTTACACGCATGGACTTCGATTTGTGGAGTCCGCCAGCGGATATTTCCAGCTATGAAGCTGCTGAGGCAATAGAAGAGGCAAGTGCGAAGATAAAAAGATTGAGGCAGGAGATAGAGCTTAAAGAGCGTGAGGTAGAGGAAATAAGAGAGACAAAACTCTCTGAGCTGACTGCAATGCGTGAGACCTTACAGATGGAGGAGAACAAAGCGAAGGTAAAGGCGCTCTTCGGACAGAGTGAGCGTGTGCGGGTGATTATGGGATGGACACCCGAGGACAAAGTGGAGGAAGTAACAGCAGGCATAAGGGAAGAGACGGGAGGGCTCTCCATAGTAGAGGCGAAGAAGCCCGAGCGCGAAGATGCGCGGGTGCCCTCCTTATTGCGGAATCCGAAGCTCTTAAAACCTTTTGAATCGGTTATCAAGATGTACGGGCATCCGTTATATCGCGATATAGACCCTACATTGATCACAGCTATCATCTTCCCCATACTCTTTGGGCTTATGTTCCCTGATATTGGTCATGGGTTTATACTGATGCTACTGGGTCTTGCTTTAACACGTTTTACAGGATTGGGAAAAGAGATGCGGGATATGGGCATCATCATACTACTATGCGGGCTTTGTTCAATGGTGGCAGGTGCGTTATTCGGTGAATTCTTTGGCTTCAGTTTGTATGCTCGCGAACTTGTCAGTGAATCAGTACAGATGCACATTCCCGATTGGCTTATTCCTATCAAGAATCCAGTGATGGAGCCCATTGTACAGGTAAAGCTCTTCTTTGTTATTACTCTCCTGATAGGTGCGGCGCATATGGGGCTTGGTCTGGTATTCAATGTGATAAATCAGGTTCGAGCTAAGAGACTACATGGGATGATAAATGAGCTGGTGAAGATATGGTGTTTGGCGGGTGCTCTCTACTTCTTACTGGTACTCTTCGGTTTCTATTTCACGGAGCTCCAGGAGCACAACACACCGGTATTGCTGAGAAATGTAACCATCTTCGTGCTCTTACCAATCGCTTTACTCTTTATACTCAAAGTGGTGGAGGAATTAAGGCATGAGGGCGGTGAAGGGGAAGGTGGAAGTGCCGGGAAGAAGAGCATCATGGATTATCTTATCATTCTCATTGATGGTGTAATAGATGCACTACTGGAGAATTTCTTCCGATTCCTCGCGAATACCGTCTCTTATGGCAGGATTCTGGCGCTCGCACTCTGTCATGCTGCTCTAATTGAGGTCTTCATCATCTTCACTTTTATGTGCTTGAAGATGCCAGTACCTATATTAGGACCAGTGATGGCGGCGCTGGTATTTTTGCTTGGAACTGCACTTGTGATAGTTCTTGAAGCGATAATGGCTGGTATCCACACCATCAGGTTGCATTTCTATGAGTGGTTCACGAAATTTTACGAGGGAGGCGGGCACGAATTCTCACCTTTTAAGCTTCGTGTTCGTGGTTCTTGATGACTTGATGATAGGAAGGAGGCGAGGGCATCGGTCATAGCGCGGGAAGAGCCCCTAACCGATTCTATCATCAGTCCGAATTTAGCTGCGAAATTCCTCACTACCCTTTCAAATTCCTCATCTCTCTCATCTGCCTCCGAGTAGCATACCTTAATAACGCGTTTGTAATGATTCTTCAGCAGTTTTATTATATTTGAAGTATCTATCGCTGCTGTTGCTGTTGCACTCCGGCATCTGTAGTTGTAGCCCCAGCCGCCAGCCATTATATTTATGCTCGATTTCAGAATCACCTGAGGCTCTTTTATTATTGAAGCACCGGCAGGCGTCATGAAGAAAGTGCCAGCCTCCTCGCTCAGCAGCTCTTGCACCCTTTCTCTGCCGAGAGCAATCTCTATGCAATTGTTCAATATCTCACCTCTTGCTCCTCTCGGTATCACCACGGGCACAGGGACTTTACGTATCAGCTCTTCCAGCTCGTCTGATGTGCAGCCACACAACCCGTAACCAAGCAGGACGAGATCAACCACAGGACTCAGTTCCTTCAATCCATCTCCTATCGCAGCCAGTAGCTTCCAGGGGTAGTCATGCAATCTTAACTCCATCACTATAATAATCACCGAATCCATAAGCTTATTGTCCTTAATCTCACGCCTGATATCATCAAGACGCTTCTCTTTTATCTCTATCTCTTCCTCTTTAGCGAGCTCGGTAAGAAATCGCGTATTCATCTCCCGGCTCGCCATGAGGATTGCGGGATTCGTTGTATCAGGTAATACGATGAATACACGCTTGATGCCGGTCCATATAATGACATCATGTATCTCACGCCTCAGAATCTCACAGGTGATTATTCCGAGGTGCATGGTGCGTTTTGGCTAGGCTTTATTCCGCCACCACTTCCACACCATACTCCTTCTCAAGAAATGCTATGCACTCATCCCTGGTTAGTCTATGCCTGGCTGGTACCTTTTTTCGCTGTATCCGGCGCTCCTTTATTCGATAACCCGGTCTTTTCAGAGATACTGAGACGTCCATACCGAAGATACCGACATTTGGATCATAGCGAATACCAAAATCGGTATGTTCTGCAATTCCGAATGAGAAATTGCCGGAGGTATCAAATTGGCTCATATAAAGTTTATTCTGTATTTTAAATACGCGTGTCAGGAAATCATGTGCACGAGCACCCCGAAGAGTGACTTTACATGCGATTGCCTCACCGCGTTTTATACCAAAAGGCTGGATCGTCCGTTTTGCTGCGATTTTTATCGGTTTTTGACCGGCAATTGCGGGCTCAGCGAGCAGTTTCTCTGCTTTTGCCAGCTTCTCGCCACTCTCACCTACACCCATGTTTATCACTACTTTGTCCACTTCTATCCTCCTCATTGGATTCTGATTCGATTCCATCTTTATTTACTCCCTCCCGTTCACTTCACTTCACCGGTATCGCTATCTTATCCTCTCCGACTACAAATAGATAATCCTCTATCGTCTCGAAACTCGCTCCATCCTCAAGTGACTTCAATATTACTACATTTGGCTCCGGACTTCTTACCACCTTTATCTCCTCTATCTCCCCTATCTGCGCTGAATGCCTCCCCCCGATTACCATCGCTTTACTGCCAACCTTATAAGCGAAATGCTGCGATATCGCGTTCGAGCCCAGAGTGAGCATGATAGAATCATGTGTTCTTACCTCTCCGTCCTCATCTCCCAGCAGGAGGTTTCGCCCGTCATGCAGGTTCAATTGTATCACCCCGCCCCGTAACATCCGCTTGTTCTCCACGCGGCAGAGTTTATTCCTTGCTTCTTCTGGGCTTATCGGATGCAGTGACAGTTTACCACGCTTGTCCATCAATACCATGTAATTCGCTTCTATCTCTGGAATAGAGAGGATGTCGAATATACCAACCGGGAATTTATGGTCTTTTCTTATACGCCCGTCAACCAGAATCTTACCTTCATTCAGTATCCGCTTCGCCTCTTTACTGTTATCCGCCAATTTAAGCATATCCCTTACAATCAGGAGCAGAGGTATGCTCCTGTCCCCCGGGTGGGGTCCCGGTCTAGACTTTACAGTCCACCAGGCAGTCTTCCTGCTTATCTGCCAGCTTCTTGGTGCCGCTATTCGCTTCTGATGCTTGCTCATTTTACACCGTCAATATATTATTCATTCTCCACCTATTTATTTATCACTGTAAGCATATTAATAGATGTTACTTAATTCTCACCTGCACTCGTAGGCGATATCAATTGTAGCGCTGACTTTCACTTCTTTAAGCTCGATTGGTGGTGATATCGCCTTTGGAGCTGGAGTTGGAACTGGCATGGCGTATTCACCGCCAAATACTTCTGTTCGATATGGCGCCACATAAGTACCACTCTCCCTTGCCGTGGCTATTCTGGTGATTTTAAGACCTAAACCACTGGCTATCGTATCAGCTTTCGTTCTTGCATCCTTACAGGCTTCTTTTAGCGCTTCGTTCTTCACCTCTCGCTTCTTATCTTCTGTCAATCCGAATTCTATCCTTCTCACTTTGTTGGCGCCTGCGTTCATGGCTTCTTCAATAACTGCCCCTATTTTATCCAGATCATGGAGTTCAACGGTTATTTCGTTACTCGCCCTGTATCCAATGATGTCTTCACCGCTCTTTTCGTAATCTCTAATCGGATAGACACTAAAATAAGTCGTTTCTATACTATCTTTTTGTATTCCGAGCTTTTTGATCGCTTTGATTATGGATTGCATCTTTAAAGAGTTCTCCTCTAAAGCTTCTGTTACATTCCTCGATTGTGTCTCCACACCCAGGTACACTTTAGCCTGATTTGGCTCTGTTTTTATAATCCCGGTTCCAGAAACAGAGATGGTGGAATTACCCTCTCCACTTATCGCGTTCACGCCGGGATTGATGTATGCGACACACACAATAGCCAGGCAGATCACCAGTGTGGCTATTATTCCTATTGCTATATTATTTTTCATTTATTTGTATCTCAGGTATAAGTTGAGAATGGTGCAATATAAGATTTGTGGTCAGTGGGGACCTATCCAACAAATCGTAAAATAATGCCCACACACGCGTGAGGAACTTTTTGTTTTTGAGCTGGACGCGATGGTAATTGATTAATCCCTTTCAAAATGTCACCATTCAGCAAGCCTTTGTAGGCTTCCTTTATCCCTGAAACCCAAAGAAATGGCAATGCCAACCAAAACGACACCAGGAGAAGAGATCTTTGTCACAGAGGGCAGAGTAAATCTAAAAGCCAACGGCTTTAAAGAGTGGTATTCTATGGCTAAAACAAGTTTCATACCGATATAATAGCCTTTGGACCTGGAATAAGCCCATTTATAGTCCTCATCTTTTAAAGTTTCACTCTTATACTTCTTTCGGAACCTGTTAATATCCACCGTCAAATTGGTGGTATCTCCAATTATTATCGTTTTTACGCTCTTTCGCTTTCCACAAACGGCGTTTACGGTTATCAACACCATATCTACAAACTGATCGGCTGTAAACTCCCTTAACGATGCTTTAGCCTTTAATTCGCTTATTACGAAGGTTGAAGGTTATATCTCCTTCAAAGCACATTGTGAGTATCACGACCTTCAGCATCGTTATAGCTTCACTTTTGATCGATTGGAGTGTGGTATGATGATCCTTTGTGAATGGTTGGAGGAGGGGGTTAAAATGTTATGATGCGAAGGGACGGAATGTCGTATAACGTTTCGAGCGAATCTAAATCCCAGCCGCAAGGCTGGATTTGGGCGGAGTGTCGAAGGCACGAAGCCAGATACGCTCTGTTATCTGTAGTTTTGACAGCCTATCCAATTTATGTAACGAGTTGTATCTATACAAAACATAAGAGCACAATCGGCAATAAATGAGGTTCTATCCTTTTGAGAAACTTTTAACAATAAACAATTCATAAGCGAATGATTCTCAGGATTATGAATACTAATGAGACGAGTTGAATCAGAAGAACTGACTTCAATCCTATGAGCAAAAATGAACTTAGATGTTAGACCTCCTATGGTAATCGGCAACCCATAAGCATCTGCAAACCTTGCAAGAAGTTGAATAGGTGAAAGAAGGTGAATCTCCTTATACAAATCAGCAAATATTTTGAAAGCCCAATATATTACCAAACTTTGAAGTCCCCTTTCTGCACAAACAAGCATATAAAAATCTTGCTCTGAGGGGATGAAGCGCAAAAAGAATATCAGTTCTTTTTGCCCATTGAATATCACTGACTCCGTTTTATCACTCTTTTGGATTACTTTAAGCACTTCCGTTTGACTAATTTTAAATTTGTCTTGACATTCTTTTTTAAAAAGCTCTGAAAATACGTATTCTTTTATTGGGAGTTTTCTTGGTGTCCAATGTAACCAATAGGGAATTGTGTAACCTTCAAATAAAGGCAGATTTTCCGGTACGGGTAAATTGGGATTTCTATGCGAAATACGCTTGTATCTGCGTCTATATGCAACCAGCGTGCTATCTGGAGGTTTTCCCATTAGCATATAGTCATCCCAAACGATTATCGCTGCCCCCACAGATTGGTTTTTCTCACCACTAAGAGCAGATTGCACAACATCAACCATTCTCAGGAGTTTATCAGACAAGTTATCATTCTCTACTTGGTCTGCAGCAACAGGTACCGAAACATCAAGAATTACAGCGCCATAAGAAGGTAGCTCTATCTCTTTTGCCGCTCTCTTTATTTGCTTATTTGCTTTCTTAATCGCATCCTGTAAGTTATTCTTAGAACCAGTCCATAGATGCTTACATTCGATAAAAACAGGGATATTTATATTAGGGATTTCTATTCTTAAATCTGGATAACCTTCTTTTTCTATTGGATCAATAGTATGATTTTTCGTCTTATGCCATGCACCAACGTAAAGTTCCACCACCAAGTCCTCAAATTGTTCTGGATTAGTAATTCTTGAACGTATCTTTCTCTGAACCGCCTCGTCTCCATACAAATCAAGAGACCCAAGTTTTAGTTGCTGAGGATTCCCTTCTGTTAGTGCCACGAGGATATATGAATCAAGTATAATTCGCCCAATCTCATGAAGTCTTTCTTTTTGTTCTGGAAACTGGATTATCCCTCCTTGTTCTTTAATTTTCTTGCATAAAGTCCATCGAAGGTATGCTGGATGTTTCTTCTGCTTTGCCTCAAGAAACCACTCTGGCGAGAACAATTTTTCCAATATTTCCTTTTGCCGTTGAAAGAACTCAATTCGTCTCATGAGGGAACTCTCCTTAAATCGGCTGTCAAAATTTCAGATAACTCGTTATATCTGCAATGCGTTATCCTTCCATTTTGGTGTTATATCCGCAATATTGCGCATATACATCCCTCTGGATGAAACTCCCATTTCCTCGATCTTCCTTCCTTTCATCGTTTTACGCCTCCTCCATTCTCTTTCTCACACAAACTATCAAACTATCTAATGGACTGGGACTGGGATGCACCCCTCTATCA
>Ga0190354_1000061_pt1 | contig 16329 bp, 14 predicted proteins | sample 4872131213_MG_FD_163436 | JGI IMG/M metagenome (GOLD analysis project Ga0190354, IMG submission 163436) | Hydrothermal vent microbial mat bacterial communities from Southern Trench, Guaymas Basin, Mexico - 4872-13-12-13_MG | ecosystem: Environmental > Aquatic > Marine > Hydrothermal vents >...
TGAAAAACAACTTATAACTTTCTAACTTGCAACTTGTAAACTTGTAACTGAAACGTGTTAACTTGCAAACTTTCCAACTTGCAACTTTGTAATGCCACAATCAAAATGACTAAGGACTAAGCACCAATGACTAAGGACTAGGAACTAAGGACTAAGCACTAAGCACCAAGGACTAAGCACTACGCACTAGGAACTAAGCACTACGCACTAGGAACTAAGCACTAAGCACTAGGGACTAAGGACTAAGCACTGAGCCATTGCGCTTAACATTTGGATCTCCGTTAAAATTACTTTGACGAGGTCCTGTGTGGGTTCTAGAGTGGACTTTACAAACCTAGAAGTTGTTTAGTATAATACAAAATATGAATCAAAAACATTTTTTGAAATTTTTAATCGTCTTCCTGATTATTTCTATGAGCTGTGGGCGTAAGCCTAAACCCTTAGGGTCTTTGTTTCCAGAAACTTTACCTCATTTGCATCTAATGAAGATAATAAAAGGTGAAAAGGCCAAAAAAGAGGTAAATAAATTACATGGAACTGAAATCCGCCTTAAAAATGCCTGGATAGCACATTATAGAGGCAGCTTTTCTCAAGGCAATTGGCATGATGCTACTATATGGGTTTCAGAGGCTTATACTCAAAAGGAAGCAGAATCTCAAACAAAAAATATGATGGAAAAAATTATGCAAAACCCTAAATCTCCATTTCATCATTTTAAGATTAAAAAAGAGTTATATGTCTTTTCAGGCATGGGACAAAAACATGCTGTATTTCAAAAAAATTTGTTAGTATTTTGGATTTCAACCACACCCGAGATATTTGATAGGGTATTAAATTATTACCTTAGCCATTCGTTTCCCAATCTCCCTAAATAAAAAAGATATCTTTCTAATGCCAAGGCCAATTTATTAATTTCAGCCTTGTTAGTAGATTTAGATACATAAAGTGGTTTTCCATAAACCACTATTCCCGAAGAAAAGGGAATGGGTATCTCCATTTTGTCCCAACTAGGAAGTGTTATACTATATTTATAAACCACATTCAAAGGAACAATAGGGTACCCAGAATGCATGGCCAGAAATAAAACTCCCCCTTGCACCTTGTGTAGTGGTCCCTGAGAACCATCTACCGCTAAACCTACATCATAGCCTCGTTTGAGGATTTTTGTGAGTTGTTTTAAGGCTGAAATGCCTCCTCTATGACTAGAACCTCTAAATATAGTAAATCCAAACCTTTTGAATACTGGAGCTATCAATTCACCATCTTCACTTTTACTCACAATAGTGGCAATTTTCCTCTTGCGGCCTAGAAGGAAAATGCTGGGTAAAATCCCATGCCAACCTGCATAAATAACAGGAGAATGAGGCAAAGAAGTTAAAAATTTTTCCTTTATCCGACATGTTTTATACAAAAAACCTATAAACAAAGGCACAAAAGAATTAGCCAGTTTCTTAATTATTTTTTTCTTAAGCATTTTTTCTTTTTAAAAAATGTATAAGCTCTTCATAAGTCATAGTGTTCAATACATCTTCTTTCTCCAACCATCCTCTCCTGGCAACAAACACACCTAAGCGCAGGTATTCCATTTGGTCCAAGATGTGGGCGTCTGTGCCTATGGTCAATTTTATCCCTTTGTCTTTGGCGGTTTTTGATAGAATATCGTTTAAATCAAGTCTTTTAAAATAGGCGTTGATTTCTAAGCATGTATTGGTTTTAAGAGCCTTAGCAAAAACCTGTTCTAAGTTAAGTGAATATCCCTCTCTTTCATTAATAATACGGCCAGTGGGATGGGCAATACCATGGACATAAGGATTTTCCATAGCCCTTACCATTCTTGTAGTTAAAGTAGCCTCATCTTGCTTGAAACCGGTATGAATTGCTGCTATTACAAAATCCAATTCCTTTAATATTTCATCAGGGTAATCCAATGAACCATCATTTAAGATGTCTACTTCTGTTCCACACAATAATTTTATATCAGAGCTAGACTGGTTAAAATTGTCTATTTCTTTTCTTTTTTTTCTTAAGTCTTCAATAGAGACACCGTGAGCCACTTTTAAACTCTGGGAATGGTCACATACCGCTACCCATTGAAGTCCCATTTTTCTAGCCTTTTCAGCAATTTCTGACAAAGTAGCACTCCCATCGCTATATTTCGAGTGTACATGTAAATCGCCTTTAATTTCTTTTAATTCCAATAATTTTGGCAATTTATTTTGTAAACCAGCCTCGATTTCGCCTCTATCTTCCCTCAATTCAGGTGGAATATAAGGTAAATCCACCGCTTTAAAAACCTCTTCTTCCTCTTTACCGCCAATATAATTGTCTCCTTCAAAAATTCCATATTCGTTAATTTTTAGCCCCTTTTTGATAGCCAACTCCCGAATACGAATATTATGTGCCTTTGATCCCGTGAAGTAACAAAGAGCCGCTCCATAACAGTTTCTTTCCACTACCCGCAAATCAACCTGTAAGCCATCTTGGGTCCGAATACTGGATTTGGTTTTGCCTTTGGCAATAACATCGCTCACTATAGGCAGTTTGGTAAATACTTCCATTACCTCTTGAGGTGCAGAAGAGCAAACTAAAATATCAATATCTTTCACTGTTTCCCGCCGTCTTCGGACACTACCTGCTATATCAATTCTTTCTAAATGGCATTTTTTCTTCAAAGTTCTGATGATTTCTTCAGACATAGGTAAAATAAGACCCAATGGCCTTCTTTCTCTTCCCTTTTTTACCAATTGGATGCCTTTTAAAATGTTTTCTTCTGTTTTGGCTTTGAAACCAGGTAATTTCTGAATTTTATGTTCTAAACACAGTTTTTCTAAGCTATCTAAACTAGCAGCTCCATAATGGTCATAAATTGTTTTAGCCGTCCGAGGTCCTACTCCAGGAATAGCTATCAATTCGAGCAATCCGAGTGGTATTTCTTTTTTTAATTCTTCATACATTTGCAAACTGCCTGTACGGATAATCTCCTTAATTTTTTGCATTAAATCTTGGCCAATTCCTGGGATTTTTCTATTGGTTTGAATTACTTTAGTTATATCTTCAGCTAGATTTTCTATATTTTGGGCTGCCCGTCTATATGCTCTAATACGGAAAGGATTTTCTCCTTTTATCTCTAATAAATTAGCAATTTCATAAAAAACTCTGGCCACTTCTTGGTTGTGCATTTAATATCTCCAGATTTTTACTGTTATAATAAAGAAATTTCACCATGACTGCAATAATTTCCCTAAATCCGTTTTAAAAGAAAACCACAAATGTAAATTTTTAACAGCCTTGTTTTCTCCCATAAGTTTTCCTATACTTACTTTATGTGGTGGCTTTATAATAGTAGTCTGTGGCTTGGTCTTTTACTCAGTCTTCCTTTAAGAAAATGGCAGCCCAAGATTCAATATTATTTATATTATCGTTTAGGACGTACCTTAAAACAAGATTGTCCTGTTTACCTGAAAAGAAAAAAATGTGTTTGGTTTCAGGCCCTTTCTGTGGGAGAGGTGCTTTCAGTAGTGCCTTTGGTGAAAGGTTTTTGTCAGCATTGGCCAGATGTGCCTATTTTTTTTAGCGCCAGTACCATGACAGGACATAAAATAGCCATTAATCAATTAAAACATACAGTGGCAGGAATTGGCTATTTTCCTTTGGATTTTCCTTCTAATATAAATTATTATCTTAAGATGATTAACCCTAGGGTTATTATTCTTATCGAGACCGACATTTGGCCTAATTTTTTGAAAATCACTAAGGAGAAAGAAATACCCTGCTTGCTGCTGAATGCACGTATGTCAGAACATTCTTATCGACGCTATAAATTAGTAAAAAGCTGGTTTTCACAAATTATAAATAGGCTCAGTTTTGTGGGTGTTCAAAGGCAAGAAGACGCAGAACGTTTTTTACAATTAGGTGTTTCTCCCGAAAAAATCAAAATTATGGGAAACCTAAAGTTTGATAAACCTATTCCCAAAATGGATGAGACATTGGTTATGCAACTTAAAGCAGAACTGGGTATTTCAGACTATCAACCTGTTTGGATTGCAGGAAGTACCCATCAGGGAGAGGAAGAAGTTATACTTAAGACACATAAGGCTATGTTGCGTTTTTTCCCAAAACTTTGTCTTATTATTGCCCCTCGACATCCTGAGCGGTTTGATTCAGTAGTCCAATTGGCCATAGATATGGGTTTGCGGACTAAAAGGCGAACTGAAAATAAAGAGGGAGAGTGGGAAGTTATTGTTTTAGATACCTTGGGAGAGCTGGCACGGATGTATGCAGTGGCATCATTTGTCTTTATTGGTGGGAGTTTAGTGCCTATAGGGGGACACAATCCCTTAGAGGCTGCTATATGGGGGAAACCAGTTATTTTTGGGCCTTTTATGTTTAATTTCAGTGAAATCGCCAAGCAAATGCTCAAGGAGAAAGCGGCCATCCAGGTGAAAGAAAAAGAGCTTTTTAATGCTTGCCGTGATTTTTTGGAGCAGCCGACATTGGCTCATGAAATAGGTGGCCGAGGAAAAACCATTGTTATAAATAATCAAGGAGTAGTAGAGGGTTATTTAAAGGTAATAGAAAGCTATTTATGAATAGGTTTTGTTTTTTGGGTTGTATTCTCTTTTTTCTGTTAAGAGCTAGTATGGAAGAACACTGCATACATATTGATTATAAAAATACCTCTTTATTTTTAAAAAAGACACATGGTTTAAAGGCCTTAGTGCTTATTCATGGAGGTAAGGCATCCACTGAAAGTGCCAAGGCAATGTGTGAACGTTATATCCCTGCCTTTCCTGAATATGACTTGATTTCTATAGATTACCGTTTTAGTGGTTTTGGTGGCAAAGAACTGGATGATGTAATAAGTGGGATTGAATATGCTCATTCTCTCTCCATTCCTAAAGTTTATCTCTTAGGTGAAAGCCATGGGGGCTATCTTGCTTTAATGGCAGGGGCTAAAGAAAAAATAGATGGTATTATAGATGCCTATGGAATGACAGATTTAATAGCCATGAAAGAATATACTGAAAAAGAAAATTCTCAATTAAATACCGATTGGCAGGATTATATTCAGGCCACTTTAGTGGAATGTGCAAAAATAGAATTAGAGAATTGTTTAAAAAAACGTTCTCCTTACTTTTTGGCTCATAAAATTAAGGCACCAGTATTACTCTTACATGGCAGTGAAGACGAAGTTGTGCCTCTTGATCAGAGTGAACGTCTGGTGGAACAATTTAAGCATATAGGAAAAAAGAATTTTAAATTTATTGTCTTGCCTGGTTATCCTCATGGTTTTCCTTTATTAGAAGGCGAAGTGTATCACATAATAAAAGATTTTTTTGAATCTCATTAGGCTGTTGAAAAAGTCATTTTTTCTCAGATCCGTTCATGGGCTAACAAGAGCAAAATATTATACGCAGGCCTGCCTGAAGCAATTTTTGAAAAATAATAAACCTAAACCATTAATCCGCCATTGATTTTAAAAGAAAATTCGCAGCTACGATGACACTTCAAGGTTAACTTTCACCAACCTCGATTTTTCAGGAGCACGCCGCGCAGCGCTGTCAAAGCCGTAAGCCCAAAGGGTGCGGAAACGAAGCAGCTTTGACAGCAAGCGAAGCGGCGTGTTAAACTAGGGAACAGGTTGGGTAAAGATAATATGCATCTGAGTTTTTCAACAAGCTCTCATCAATTAAAATGACTTCTTTTTACTCTCTTTTTCATAAAATTACTCATGATGAGCCTGGTTATAAATTTTTAAAGGCAGTTGCTTGTGGATTAAGTGGAGGCTATTTTTGGGGATTAAAGTTGCATCAATGGTTTTATAAAACAGGATGGTTAAAACAGAAATCAGTTCCCTGTCATACTATCAGTATTGGTAATTTGGTAGTAGGAGGGGTGGGGAAAACTCCTTTTACTATCTTTTTGGCAAGCCTTTTAAAAAATATGGGAAGAAAAGTAATGGTGGTCAGTAGAGGATATAAGAGTCAAATAAAACAAGTAGTGGTCTCTGATGGTTGTAGAATTTTTTTAACTCCCTTAGAGGCGGGTGATGAAGGATATCTATTAGCAAGGAATTTAAGGAATATTCCCATAATAAAAGGGGAAAATCGTTATCAGGCTATTATGGCTGTTTTTAAAGATTTTTTACCAGAAATCATTATTTTAGATGATGCCTTTCAGCATTATGCCTTAAAAAGAGATTTAGATATAGTGCTACTTAGTGCCTATAGTCCTTTTGGCAATGGTCATTTATTACCCAGAGGTAGATTACGGGAGCCTATTTCTGCCTTAAATCGTGCCCAGGCAGTGGTCATTACCCATGTAAAACAACAAAACCAGGTGAAAAAACTAAAAAAGTTTTTAAAAAAGAGATTTCCAGATTTAACTGTCTTTACAGCCAATATACAAATAGAAAAGATAATTTCCATTCAAGGAAAAGAAATTGAGATATCTGAGCTTTCTAATAAATGCCTTTTGGCATTTTGTGGCCTGGCTGAACCTGTTTATTTTTACCAAACTTGTAAGGATTTAAATTTGTGTGTTACTCATTTTTTGAGTTATCCTGACCATCACCGTTATACCAGAAAACAAGTGTTACATTTGATTGAAATTGCTAAAAAAAATAACATAGATGCCTTGATTACCACCGAAAAAGACATGGTGAAGCTTTTAGCTTTTTCTCCTCTATTTACTGAAGCCAATTGCTCTGTTCTTTATCCTACTATAACTATGCATATCCACCAAATTGAGGCCTTTGTTTCATGGATAAAGGAGAAATTAGGATTTTAGTGCGGGCTCCTAATTGGCTGGGTGATGCCATTATGGGCTTGCCTTTTTTAGAAAATTTGCGTTATATTTATCCTCAAGCCCACATTGGAATATGGTGTAAATCTCATTTAAGGACTTTGTTTAAGGCCTATTCTAAAATTGACCAGGTCATCATTTATCCCAATAGTGTCTTTAGTCTATTGAGGTCTTGTTTAAAATTAAGATATTTTTCTGCCTGCATCCTGTTACCCAATTCCTTTTCTTCAGCCTTAAGCGCCTTTTTTACCGGTATTCCTCAAAGAATAGGATATGCCACCGATGGACGTGATTTATTACTCACCCAGCGTTACCCACCTCCAGAGCAAGAGGCGTTACACCAGATTGATTATTATCTTCATCTTTTAAAATGTATGGGATATAAAGTAAAACACTGTATTCCCACTTTGAATACATTGCCAGAAGGAGAAGAAGAGCAAAAAAGATTAAGATTAAAATATGGCTGGCAAAGAGATTACATTGTTTTTGCCCCTGGGGCAGCTTACGGACCAGCCAAGTGCTGGCCACCTGCCTATTTCGCTGAGTTGGCCAAAAAAATCAAGAAAACAGGACAGGATGTTTTAATATTAGGTACTCAAAAGGATAATTCTATAGCTAGAAAAATTTTGCAATATCTAGGGGATAATAAAAAGGGGATTTACAACTTAACAGGTCTTACTTCTTTAGCAGGGGCCATGAGTATTGTTAAAAAATCTATATCAGTGGTTACTAACGATTCAGGACTTATGCACCTAACAGCCGCTTTAAAACATCCTCAGATTGCCCTGTTTGGTCCTACAAATCCCAAGCGCACAGCTCCTTATGGTGAGACTACAAAAATTATTTATCACCAAGTTCCCTGTGCTCCATGTAAATATCGTCAGTGTCCTAAAGAACACATTTGTATGCGTCAAATTACAGTTGAAGAAGTGTTTAACATAATTGAAGAAGCACTTTCTTGACAAGTTCAAAAAATACTTATACCTTCACAAATAATGGATGGTTATATTCAGATTTATACCGGTAATGGTAAAGGAAAAACCACTGCTGCCCTAGGTGTGGCTTTGCGTGCTGCAGGAGCAGGATTAAAGGTGTTCATCGGCCAATTTTTAAAAACGCAAAGTAGTGAACATCAAGCATTAAAGCGATTTGAAGACTTAATTAAGATAGAAACATACGGAAGGCCAGAGTTTATAAAAACTCCTAGTGTTGAAGATAAAAACATGGCTAAAAAAGGATTTAAGTCTTGTATGGATAGCATAAATTCTGGAAAATATGATGTAGTTATTTTAGACGAAATAAATGTAGCCATTCATTTAGGGCTGTTAAATCTGGAACAAATGTTAGTTTTACTTAAGAAAAAACCCAAAGATGTGGAAATAATCTTAACCGGTCGTTACGCCCCTAAAGGATTGATAGAAATGGCTGATTTAGTCACAGAGATGCATGAGGTGAAACATTATTATCATAAGGGAATAAAGGCCAGAAAGGGAATTGAGTTTTAATGGAATATAAGGCAAAAGTAGAAAGGGCGGTTCAGTTTATTCAAGAAAAAACTGATTTTAAACCCCAGATAGCTATAATTTTAGGAACAGGCCTAGGTGGTATAGCTGATGTGATTTCCCCTTATATAATTATCCCTTATAGGGAAATTCCTTATTTTCCTGTTTCTACTGCCCCCAGCCATCAAGGACGCATTATTTTGGGCACTCTTGAAGGCAAAAATGTCATGGCCTTTCAAGGAAGGGTGCATTATTATGAAGGATATTCTTTACAAGAAGTGAGTTTTTCCGTCAGGGTGGCGGCCTTAATAGGCACAGAAATCTTGATTATTTCCAATGCCGCTGGTGGATTAAACCCCCTTTTTAGGGAAGCAGATTTGATGGCTATTGTAGATCACATAAATTTAATAGGAGACAATCCTTTACGGGGCAAAAATATAGATGAATGGGGAGTGCGTTTTCCGGATATGGTAGAGCCGTATGATAAAAAATTAATTGATTTGTTGGAAAAGGTAGCCTTAAAAGAAAGGATAAAATTACAAAAAGGAGTTTATGTAGCCGTGGCTGGTCCTAGTTTAGAAACCGCGGCTGAAACCCGTTTTTTGAGATTGATTGGGGGAGATGCTGTAGGAATGTCTACGGTGCCAGAGGTAATTGCCGCTGTTCATCATGGCTTAAGTGTCCTGGCCATCTCGGTTATTACCAATGTCAATCTTCCCGACAATTATCAACCTGCCCCCATAGAAAAGGTGGTCGCTACTGCCCAAAAGGCAGAGACCAAATTAACCAAGCTTATCTGTAGTTTTATTAAATCATTATAGGCTGTTGAAAAAGTCATTTTTTTCTCAGACCTGTTCATGGGCCAACAAGAGCAAAATATTATCCGCAGGCCTGCCTGGGGCAGTAAACCTAAACCATTAATCCGCCATTGATTTCAAGAGAAAATTCCAGCTGTGATGATACCTAAAGGTTAACTTTCACCAACCTATTTATAGCTTAGCAGATTGCTCCGTTAAGCCATCAAGACCAAGCCCTTTCAGGGTGGCTTTCGCCAGTCTTGATGGCACTCCGCAATCTGCTTTTTAAAAAGTAGAGTTGGTTGAAAGGAAAAAGTTTTTTCTTTAAGGGACTATTTATCTGTCAAGGAGGGCCGCTGCGGAATGCAGGCGAGCGAGCACTCCTTGACAGCCCTAGTTCTAAATAAAATATCTGTATGGTTGCGGTCAGTTTTTTGACCGCAACCCTTAAAAAATGTTTTTTTTACAATGTTATGGCTTAAAATTAAAAACAATTTTATACTATGCGTAAGGTCAGTTACTATATTTGACCGTTTTCTTTTAAAGTTATTACTGTTTTGAAGAACTTACTTTATCTTTCTTTTTGGAAAGCTTCTGAAAATTCTGGGGAAAGTCCTGGTAAAAAATCCTTGACTAATTGCTTGAGGTTGTGTAAGATTTTTGATTGAGAGTTCGTAAGTTAAAGGGCCTTTGGATACCCTAGATTAAAAAATGAGGGGGGTAAGTATGTTAAGGGGGAGGATAAGGCTTAATTTTAGCACTTTGGTTTTAATACCTTTGTCTATCCTGCTTTTCTTTGGTTATTCAGCAAGGGGGGCAGTTGTAAAAGAAAAAGATAAAAGAGAGATTTTAAATAAAGCTTATACCCTTCAGATTCCATTTATAGAAAACAAAGGCCAAATAAAGGATGAAAGTGTAAGCTATTATGCAAAGACCTTTGGGGGAACTGTCTTTGTTACCAAGGATGGAAAGCTGGTTTATTCCCTGCCAAAATTTGAGAAAAAAGAGAAGGTAAAAGGTTGGGTAATAAAAGAAGGCCTGGTTGGAACTTCCATCTCTAATGTAAAAGGAGAAGAAGAGGCAGTAACCAAGGTAAGTTACTTTAAGGGAAAGGACCCTTCAAAGTGGGAAAGAAACATCTCAACTTACAATCTGGTAAGTCTTGGAGAGGTATATAAAGGAATAGAGCTAAAGCTTAAGGCCTATGGAAAAAATGTAGAGAAGCTATTTTATGTAAAGGCAGGTGCAAATCCAGAAAACATTAAAATAAAGATTGAAGGGGCTAAAAGTTTAAGGATAAATGAAGCTGGGGAGCTTGAGGTAGAGACAGGTCTTGGGGTTATAAAATTTACAAAGCCTTCTGCCTATCAGGAGATTAATGGCAAGAGAGTTGAGGTAGCTGCTGCCTATACCTTACTTTCAAATTTGCAATATGTTTATAGCTTTAAGGTAGGCAGTTATGACAAAAAAGAGACGCTTATAATAGACCCACTTCTGGCAAGCACATTCATTGGTGGAAGTTGGTATGATTATGGCTATTCCATTGCCCTTGATGAAGGTGGAAATGTATATATAACTGGTGGGACATCCTCTTCTCACTATCCCACAACTTCAGGTGCTTATGATGAAGGCTATAATGGTGGGAGTGATGTTTTTGTATCAAGGCTTAATAGTAGTTTAAGCACACTTTTGGCAAGCACATTCATTGGTGGAAGTGGTTGGGATTATAGCTATTGCATTGCCCTTGATGGAGGTGGAAATGTATATATAACTGGTAAGACAGAATCTTCTGACTATCCCACAACTTCAGGTGCTTATGATGAAAGTTTTAATGGTTATGATGATGTTTTTGTATCAAAGCTTAATAGTAGTTTAAGCAATCTTCTTTCAAGCACATTCATTGGTGGAAGTAGTTCGGATTATGGCTATTCCATTGCCCTTGATGGAGATGGAAATGTATATATAACTGGTAAGACAGGATCTTCTAGCTATCCCACAACCTCAGGTGCTTATGATGAAAGTTTTAATGGTTATAAGGATGTTTTTGTATCAAAGCTTAATAGTAGTTTAAGCAATCTTTTGGCAAGCACATTTATTGGTGGAAGTAGGTATGATTATGGCTATTGCATTGCCCTTGATGGAGGTGGAAATGTATATATAACTGGTGGGACATCCTCTTCTAACTATCCCACAACTTCAGGTGCTTATGATGAAAGTTTTAATGGTGATGATGATGTTTTTGTATCAAAGCTTAATAGTAGTTTAAGCACACTTCTTTCAAGCACATTCATTGGTGGAAGTGATGATGATTATGGCCGTTCCATTGCCCTTGATGGAGGTGGAAATGTATATATAACTGGTAAGACAGATTCTTCTGACTATCCCACAACTTCAGGTGCTTATGATGAAAGTTTTAATGGTTATAAGGATGTTTTTGTATCAAGGCTTAATAGTAGTTTAAGCACACTTTTGGCAAGCACATTCATTGGTGGAAGTGATGATGATCGTGGCTATTGCATTGCCCTTGATAGAGGTGGAAATGTATATATAACTGGTTATACAGAATCTTCTGACTATCCTACAACTTCAGGTGCCTATGATGAAGGCCATAATGGTGGGAGTGATGTTTTTGTATCAAGGCTTAATAGTAGTTTAAGCAATCTTCTTTCAAGCACATTCATTGGTGGAGGTAGGTATGATTATGGCCGTTCCATTGCCCTTGATGGAGGTGGAAATGTATATATAACTGGTTATACAGATTCTTCTAACTATCCCACAACTTCAGGTGCTTATGATGAAAGCCATAATGGTTATGAGGATGTTTTTGTATCAAGGCTTAATAGTAATCTTTCCAAAGTTTCCTCCCTGCCCTGGTTGCTCTTGTTGCTCGGTGATTGAGGCATTTTCCCTGCCATCAAGACTGGCTTTGGCCACCCTGAAAGGCTTGTCTTGATGGTTTAACGGAGCAATCTGCTAAGCTATAAATAAGTTAGTGAAATTAACCTTGGAGTATTTTCTTATTCCACTTATTGAAATTAAAAAAATCCTTAATTCATCCCTGCCTGTCGGCAGACATCAATGTTTTTAAAGATTAACACCTAAATCTTGGGGAATGTCCAATTTTAATTGGCAGATGTAAGTAGTATATGTTAAAAAACACCTATGAAGAATATAAAGGTGCTAATATGCTTATTACTTTTTGTGACTGCTTGCCAAAAAGCACCCAAGTTTACCTTTATGGTAGGAGGAAGTCCCAATGCATTGCTTTATTGGCAAAAGGTTATAAAAGAATTTGAAGCCCAAAAAGGCATTAAAGTTGAACTTATTCGTCTACCTGCAGATACTGAACAAAGACGTCAAAGAATTGTCATTCCTCTTCAGGCAGAGGCCTCTGACCCAGATGTGTTTCTCATGGATGTAATCTGGGTAGGGATGATAGCTGGCGCCAGATGGCTTGAACCTCTTAATTATTATATAACCCGTGATAATTTTGATATTAACAGGTTTTTTAAAAGAGTCATAGAGGATGTGGATACTTTTAAACATAAGATTATTGCCTTACCTGTATATGTGGATGGTGGTCTTCTTTATTACAGAAAGGATTTACTTTCTAAATATGGCTACCGTGAACCACCTTCTACCTGGGAAACATTAGTAAATATGGCTAAACAAATTCAGAGGAAAGAAAGGGCTCAAAATAAAGCATTTTGGGGATTTGTATGGCAAGGTGCTATGTATGAAGGACTTATCTGCACATTTTTAGAGTTTTGTGCTTCAGGAAATGGTGGAATTTTCTTCAATCCCTCAGGTAAAATAAAGCTGGATACCAGAGAAAATCAAAAGGCGTTAGAGTTTATGGTGAGACTTATTCACCAAGAAGGCATTTCTCCTCCCAATACCTTTACTGAATTAAAAGAAGAAGAAGTAAGATTGATTTTTCAACATAGGAACGCTCTTTTTGAAAGGAATTGGCCCTATGCCTGGATATTACATCAACAATCCTCTTTGAAAGGAAAGGTAGGTATTACCCAATTGCCCCACTTTGAAGGAGGTAAAACTGCCTCCACCTTAGGTGGGTGGCATATAGGAATTTCCAAGTTTTCCGATGTAAAAGAAATGGCCTGGGAATTTGTGAAATTTGTTACCTCCTTTGAGCAACAAAAGAAATTTGTCCTTGAATTGAGTTGGAATCCTGGGCGTTCAGATATATATCAGGATTCTGAAATTAGAGAAAAAATGCCCCATCTTATAGTCTTAAAAAATGTATTTGAAAATGCAGTAACCCGGCCTGTTAGTCCATATTATTCTCAAATATCCCAGGTTATACAAAGACATATAAACGCCGCTTTGGCCTTAAAGGAAACGCCTAATGAAGCCTTAAAAAAAGCACAAACAGAGATAGATCAGCTTTTTGCTTATTATGAAAATTAAATGTCATAGAAGGACAATAATTGCTTATATTTTTGTTTCTCCATTAGTTTTGATAATTTTTTTATTTATTTTGGTGCCTATTTTAGGCACTTGTATAAATAGTTTTTTCCAAGATATTCCTTATCTTCCTAAAAAATTTGTGGGAATGAGAAATTATCTTATTTTAATAAAAAATCCTGACTTTTGGGATGCCTTAAAATTTACTATTTTTTTCACCTTGGCATCTGTATCTTTAGAGACCATTTTGGGTATTTCTTTTGCCTTACTTTTAAAGGAGCGATTTCCTGGTAGAGGAATTTTGAGAACCATGTTGCTTATTCCCTGGGCAATTCCTACAGTAATCAGCGCTAGGATCTGGCAAATAATTTATAATTATAATTATGGATTGCTCAATTATATCCTTCAATATCTGAAAATTTCAGATAAGATAAATTGGTTAGGCACTCCTCAAAGTGCGTTCTGGGCGTTGGTATTGGCTGATGTATGGAAGACCACCCCTTTTATGGCCCTCATTTTACTAACAGGACTTCAAGCCATCCCTGAAGATATCTACAAACAGGCCAAAGTAGATGGGGCAAGATTTATAAAAAGATTTTTCTTCATCACCCTTCCTTTGCTGCGCCCTGCCTTAATAGTAGCCCTTATCTTTAGAACAGCGGATTCCTTAAGAATATTTGATTTAGTATATGTCCTTACTGGTGGTGGACCGGCTGGTGCAACCAGGACTATCTCTGTTCTGGGATTTCAATATTATACCAGTGCAGATTTTGGCATGGGAGCAACAGTTTCTTTTATTACCTTTTTAATAGTCTTTGGTTTCTCTTTACTATATATCAAATTATGGGGAGTTAGAAAGCTATGAGCGAAAGAAGAATAAAATCCATTTTTATAGCCACAGGCTCCATCTTTCTATTTTTGTTTATTATTACTCCTATTTTTTGGATGATAGTCATCTCTTTTTCTAAAGATATAACATTTCTTACTGGTGGAGTTTATCAATTTAGCCTTTCTAATTATATAACTATTATTACCTCTAAGTCTTTGCATATGATAGATTATTTAAAAAATTCCTTGGTGGTGGCCTCCATTACTTCTCCTATAGTGCTTATTATATCTAGTTTTTCTGCTTATGCCATTACCAGAATAAACTTTGCAGGCAGGCGTATCATTCCCCTTTTGGTGTTATCTATTTCTATTTTCCCTCAGATAAGTATTGTAGGTTATCTTTACAGATGGATGGGCAACTTAGGATGGATAAATTCTTATGTAGCTCTGGTGCTTCCATATCTGGCCTGGACATCACCCTTGGCCCTATGGATTCTTTTAAGTTATTTTTCTCAAATACCAAAGGAGCTAGACAGTGCTGCCTTAATAGATGGTGCAAAAAGACCCAAAATTCTTTTCCGCATCATTTTGCCTTTGGCCAGCCCTGCTGTGCTTTCTGGCCTTTTATTGGTTTTTATCGCCTGTTTTAATGAGTTTCTCTTTGCCTTGATGCTTACCTCTGATTATGGGGCGCAGACGGTCTCAGTGGGTATCTCTCTATTTCAAGGTTTGCATGGAGAAATTCCCTGGGGAGAACTAATGGCTGCCTCATTTTTTGTCACCTTTCCCCTGATATTACTTACTTTCCTATTTCAAAAGTTTATTATTGAAGGTTTAACTACAGGAGCTATCAAAGGATGAAAAAAACAGCCTGTTCTGTTTGGGTAAGGGAGATAAAAAAAATATTTTCTACTTCAAAGGGGAAAATCCTTGTTCTTGACAACATAAACTTAGAAATAAAATCCGGAGAGTTATTTATCATTTTAGGCCCTAGTGGATGCGGAAAAACCACACTTTTAAACATTATTGCAGGGTTGGAAGAACCAACAGAGGGAGAAATCTTTTTTGGAGATAAAGTTGTTTTTTCCTCTCAAAAACACATATTTTTAGAACCATTTGAAAGGGATGTGGCTATGGTCTTTCAGAGTTATGCCCTTTACCCTCACATGACAGTTTACCAGAATATGGCCTTTCCTCTAAAAAACTTGAAATTTAAAAGAGAAGAAATAAAAAAACAGGTAATTAAAATAGCTCAAATGTTAAGAATAGAAACTCTTCTGGAAAGAAAACCTACTGAACTCTCAGGTGGGCAAAAACAGAGAGTAGCTATTGGTAGGGCATTGGTGAGGACACCCAAGGTATTACTTATGGATGAACCTCTTTCTAATCTAGACGCTCAATTACGGGCAGAGATGCGAGTAGAACTTAAGCTATTAATTAAAGATTTGGGAATTACCACTATCTATGTAACCCATGACCAAATTGAGGCCATGACCCTGGGAGACCGCATTGCCATATTAAAAGAGGGAGTTTTACAACAAATTGGAGACCCAAATGAATTATTTTATCACCCTAAAAACATATTTGTAGCTGGTTTTATAGGCACTCCGTCCATGAATTTTCTTTCGGCAGAAATTATTAGAGATAAATTACCCATAAAAAATCGCGATATTACTATTGGAATAAGACCTCAGGACATTGAAATAAGACCACCAAACAAAGGCATTATAAATGTCTCTGTCCAATTAGTAGAAAAGACTGGAGATAAATATATAGTATATGTGGATTATAAAAAGCAAAAAATTGTTATAGAAACCTCAAATTTTTCTGGAGAAAGAGAAATCTCTCTTTTTTGGCCTAAAGAAAAAACACACTTTTTTAATAAAAAAGGAGAAAGGATAGAATCTGCAAAAATAAACAGTTTTCACCAAATCCGCGATTGATTTTTAGGTAATTGGGGCCAGATACTG
>Ga0190354_1000062_pt1 | contig 16289 bp, 24 predicted proteins | sample 4872131213_MG_FD_163436 | JGI IMG/M metagenome (GOLD analysis project Ga0190354, IMG submission 163436) | Hydrothermal vent microbial mat bacterial communities from Southern Trench, Guaymas Basin, Mexico - 4872-13-12-13_MG | ecosystem: Environmental > Aquatic > Marine > Hydrothermal vents >...
TCTACGCCTACAACGTTTAAATTTGTTGATATTTTAACTGGTGGAAAGGGCCTGTCAACTTCTAAGAATCTTTCAGCTGAAATTGTTGTTATAAACACTCTTACATTCATTATCTAATCACAATTAATAGTAATTGTCTGGTGAAATTTAAGCTGTTTTATTTCCTTCTTTACGTTTGTATCTCGTGAAGCCGCAGTGGCCGCAAGTGTAGCGGTCTCCATGATCAGCCATGAAGTATCCTGGGCCGCATCTTTCACAGAAGGGTCTAAGCCTAACAAGTTTATCTTCTTCAATTTTGTAGTAGGAGTAAACTCTAGCTTCCTTTTTCTTCTTTTTCTCTGTTTTTTCACTCATTTAGATTCCTCTCCTTCCTCTTCTTTAGGTTTTTCCGGAGGCTGATTTCTCAAAATTATATACTTTGGTTCAACAAGCTTAGCCTGCTCAACGGCGTCATAAATGTTTGCAGTTCCAACTGCAGTCATAGTTCCAGTTTTGGTTTCAAACTTTCTAATGTAAACTCTGTCTAAGTCGGCCTTAGCGATTTGAGCTAGGGCCTTTCTAACTTCAAATCTCGATGGTGTGCCTCCAGTTTGTGTATGATTAATTTCGAATGTTATTTCCTTCCTTTTAAGTAGGGGGTTATACGTCTCTGAAATTATTTTTATCTGCATGGTTATCAGCCTGTTGCTGTGATTTGAAGTGAATCAGCTACTTTAGTTTTTCGAATTTACAACTTCCATTTCATCAATTATTAATTTAACCTCAGCTTTTTTCTCCGCAGTAACCTTAATAACCACGACTCCTTCTTTTGGTTGCCCGTAAACTACAAATGAGCTTTCAGGTGCGAAAAGAATGGCTGGAAGAGCCAGTAAATCTTCCTCTCCATCAATTACTATTTTAGTTTGAATGTTCATTTCCAAAGCATTTTTGATGGCTGCCCAAGCATTATCTGAAATTGTTCCGGCAGGATTTTTTGCATATAAAGTTCTTTTAGCCCCGAATTTTAACGGTGTAATTGATTGACGCATGATTTTATTGTCAATTATGAAAACGTCCGGTTGGATGCCGTTTTTAATCATGCATTCTGTTACTGCGTCGCCTACTGTAATTATTTTTGTGGGTTTTTCCCTTTCTATAAGTTCCCTCAGCTTTGAAATTGTTTCTTGAAAATTTCCCGGTATTAATGTTCCAAGCGGCTTTTTCAACTTTGCCCTTAATTTTTCCGGTAGGCGTAGAATGTCTATCACCTAACTTTTAAGGCGTATTTTCCCTTTTCCTTTATGCCCATGGCTTCAGCTATTTTCGAGCCTTTAGGATCAAAGATTATAACCAAGCCTGAAAAGTCATCGCTCATTGTTGCTTCCTTGCATCTTGGGCATGTTGAGCCGTGAGCTATTAAATGGCATTTTCTGCAGGCTTTTTCACTCATTTGGATTCTTCTCCTCCTTTAGCTTCTTCTTTCCCTTTCTTCTCTTCAGTTATGCCCTTCACCTTTTTGACTTCATCTTTTATCCATTCTATTTTTCCAAGGAAAGGCTGTCTTGCCGTTACACCCACCTTACCCGAGACTCCTCCTCTCCCTAAGGAGACAGCTGTAACCCTAACTCTAACTCGATCTCCTGTTGTGAGTTTCCGCTGGGTTTCTTTTCCCATTAAAACGCCCTGTTTTTCATCGTAGGTTATGAAGTCGTCCATCAGCTGGGAAACGTGCAATAAGGCGTCTATAGGGCCAACTCTGATGAAAGCTCCGAAATCAGCTACTTCTACTACTTCCCCTTCTACTACTTCTTGAATTTTAGGATAGAAAGTTAAGAGGGTGAACTTTACCCTATGGTAAGTTGCTCCGTCACCGGAAATTATTTTTCCAACAGGATTTACCTTCAAATCTACAACGGCTACTATGTAACCCAACTCTTCGTCAACCATTCCTTCATACTTCATCTTTAACTGTTCGAGTCCAACCACTTCAATTGGTTGGCCGAACTTTCCTGGAGGAATCCTTATCGTATCCTCAAGGGTTACGAGCTTAAACATGCTGTGGTGCTCCCTCCATTTCTAGGTGGGATTTCTCCCTAACATAAATGACTGCAACTCCCATATTTCTTAACCTCCTTTTAAGTATTCGGTCGTTTGTAGCAACTGGGCATCGAAGTTCCTTTGCAACTTTTACAATAACGTCATCGTTTGACTCTCCTGGAAGCCTTTCCACTTCCAGAACCCTACATTTTTTAGCTATTTCCAAAGCAAATGAGGCTTGACGGCTAATCTTATTCTTTCCCTTCTTAATTAACCTCTTTAACTCCTCAATGGTTGTTGAAAGAACGGTTAACTCTACTTTTTCACCCATAATCTTTTCAATTTCGTCGAAAATATCTATTCGAAACTGCAATGGAACGAACAGAAAATTCGAGTCCAGTATAACTTTTACTACCATTTGGCTCACTTACTAATATTTTAACGAGCAAAATAAAATAACTAGCTTAAAAGATTTTACTCGCGGCTTTCTATGACAGTAACTGTTTCAACATTTTTCATCCAAGGAATTACAGCATATTCGCTTTCCAATTTCTCTACGATTTCAGCTCTAACCTCTTCATTACTAGCTTCCTCGCTTTCATCTACAAGTTCGATTACAATAACTGCCTTCTTCATTTCCAATCACTCTCTCACAATAACCATTTTACGGAACAATTTATTTTTTACCGAAAAAGGCCTCTAGAAGCATTTTATGGTTTAATCTTCTTTCAATTTTCGGATATTTCAAAAGTGGAAGCCGTTTGTTAAACTTTAGACGTAGCAAGTTTTAAATATTTACCGCAATCAACATCAGAAGGGTGAATATGATTGAGGAAGGAAATATTAGCACTGTCAATTCTTCTGATCTATCTATTAATATTGCCCAAGCTTTAGCTCTTGAAACAAAGGACTTATTGCCAAAGGAAGTCATTGTTAAAGTTTGGACCGATAAACAATTCTATAAACCCGGGGAACAAGGTTGGCTCCGAATGATAGTATTCAACAATGATGTGAAAGATTATTACATCAAAAACATCACGGTTGAGTATCCATGGTGGTACAGCTATATAAATGGAGAATGGAAAGGATTTGAGATAATAGAGCCAGAAAAAGACACGTTGCGAATTGGAGAAATGTATGAGAAAAATGTACCTATCGATGTTCCAAGCGAAGGGAGAATACGACCGGGAACTTATGACATAAAAGTAACAGTGAACCTAAACGAGGCAACTATACAGAAAGAGGCTATTATTGAAATAATTTATGATTATCCATCAACTATTGAAGGAATAGATAAAATTGTAACTCTCCTTGCCGTTCAGATAATTTTGACCGTTATATCAGCACTTGTAATAGCAGCAGCAATTTACCTGTCACTGCGGAAGCCTGTTAGACCTACGCCCCCACCGGTTCCTCCATCTGAGGAAGAGAAGACCTAGAGCTCCTTTAACTCTTCTTTCCGTTTTGTTTAAGTTTAAGTTTGTTTATATGTAATTGGACTTTACGGAGGTGGCTGCGCTCGGAAGAGTTCTTGTAACTGCTGCTTGGCCCTACATCTATCATTTACCCCATCTTGGAACTTTAATAGGGTCTGTTCTTTCCGCGGATGTTGTAGCTAGGTATTATAGGCTTAAGGGTGAAGAGGTTCTCTATGTCACTGGCTCTGACGAGCATGGAACCCCCATCGAAGTTGAGGCAATAAAGCTTGGAGTAAAGCCAAAAGAGTTAACGGATAAAATTCACAGCCAAGTTGTTAGACTTTTCGAAAAATGGGGCTTATCCTTTGACAACTACACCCGGACTGAAAACCCAGTCCACAAAAAGTTCATTCAAGAAACCTTTATGAAAATCTATGAAAACGGCTACATATTTACAAAAGAAACTGAAATGCCCTACTGCCCAAACTGTAAACGTTTTCTCCCAGACAGATTCGTGATAGGCATATGCCCCCACTGCGGCTACGAAAACGCCCGTGGAGACCAATGTGAAAACTGCGGAAGACTGCTCGAACCAACCAAACTGATAGAACCTAAATGCTCAATTTGCGGCTCAACGCCAGAAATTAGAAAAACAAAGCACTGGTATTTCGATCTGCCAAAGTTTTCAGAAAAACTCTACGAATATATTTCAAAAAACAAGCAGTTCCCGGAAAACGCTAAAAACTTTAGCCTAAACCTAATCAAGGAGGGATTAAAACCCCGTCCAATAACTAGGGACAACAAATGGGGGATTCCAGCACCGTTTCCGGGAGCTGAAGGAAAAACAATTTACGTTTGGGTTGAAGCCGTTCTGGGCTACGTTTCAGCAACCATAGAATATTTCAAAAAAATCGGAAAAGAAGAAGAGTGGAAAAAATTCTGGTTTAACAAGGAAACCAAAACATTATACTTTATCGGGAAGGATAACATTCCCTTCCATACGATAATTTTGCCAGCGTTACTGCTCGCAACCGGAGAGGAATATACGCTTCCATGGAATGTGAACTCAACAGAATTCCTCCTACTCGACGGACAAAAGTTTTCCAGAAGCCGAAGAATCGGAGTATGGATAGATGAAGCCTTAGAACTCTTCCCAGCTGATTATTGGCGCTACGTACTGATAGGGACAAGGCCTGAAACAAGGGATGCAAGCTTTACATGGGGCATATTCCGCGAAAAGGTAAACGCCGACCTAAACGACACATTAGGAAACTTTGTACACCGCACATTAACTTTCCTAAACAAGTTCTTCAACGGAGAAATTCCAGCTCCAAAAGAACTGGACGACAAGGATAAGAAGGTTCTAGATGCAATAAAGGAGAAGGCAAACAAAGTAGGGTTGAGCATTGAAAAATGCAAACTTCAAGAGGCCATAAAAGAAGTTGTTGACCTAAGCCGTATTGGAAACCAATACTTGAACATGAAGGAACCTTGGATACTCGTTAAAACAGACAGACAAAAAGCGGCAAACGTCTTCTATGTAACAGCACAAATTGTTAAGGCATTAGCCGTTCTGCTGGCTCCATTCCTCCCATTCACTGCGGAAAAACTATGGAAACTATTGAATCTACCCGGAAGTGTTCATAAGCAACGTTGGGAAGAAGCCGTAAAGCCCTTACCCGCTGGACATAAAGTTGGAAAAGCAAAACCTTTATTCAGAAAAATTGAAGCTAATGAAAAAGAACTGCAAGCCATGCTGGAGAAGGTTAGGTCAAAAATGGAGAAGGTCTCATATCAAGAATTTTCTAAACTTGACTTAAGAGTAGGAAAAATAGTTAAGGCTGAAAAAGTTGAAGGTTCAAAAAATCTGCTGAGATTACTGATTGATATAGGCGAAGAAGAACCAAGACAAGCTGTAGCTGGAATTGCAAACTACTATAAACCCGAAGAATTGGAAGGAAAATTTGTTGCAGTGATAGCCAACCTAGAACCAAAGAAAATATTCGGTATAGAATCCCAAGTTATGATCCTAGCGGCTGAAGACGACAAAACAATCGCTATCTTACAGCCTGAAAGGGAAGTTAAAGCCGGAAGCAAAATAAGATAAGTGAATAAAGATTTGCCCATAAAAATAGACATGCATGTCCACACATTTTATTCTCATGATGGATTGATAACGCCTACTCAGCTTGTCTGGCAGCTAAAAAGGAAAAATCTAAGCGGTGTGGCGGTAACTGACCACGATACAATAAAGGGGTTAAAAATCTTCCGCAAAAAATTGGAAAAACATGGTTTCCTCTTAATTCCAGGAGTTGAAGTTACAGCGAAAAACGCCCACATAATTGGTCTAAACATATCAGAAAATGTTCCCGCGGGGCTTGGAATCGAAGAAACTGTTGATTTAATTCATGAAGCTGGAGGTTTAGCCGTTGCTGCTCATCCAACAGCAGTTTACAGGGGCTGGTCAACTCATCTTTTCGGAAAGTTTGACTGTATCGAGGTTATAAATGCATCATCCTTTCCTTTCTTCTTCTCAGTTTATCTTAACAGAAAAATTGCCCAAGGTTTTGGGGTTCCTGGAATTGCAGGGAGCGATGCGCATTATTTTAGGGAGGTTGGCTCAGCTTACACTATCATCGACGTGGACGATTTTAGTGTTGACGGGATCCTTGAAGCCATAAAGAGAAAGGCTGCAACTCCTTTTGGAAAGCCTATACCCCTGCACATCCGGCTGAAAAGGGAGGCTTTAATATTTAAAAAAAGGTTTGGTTCTCAGTAGTTTTCCATTTGATAAATTGGCAGTTCGATTTTCAACGGTTTTTCTGGTTCTGCGTATGGCTCCAGATTGTAGAGTTGGGGCGCTATCATTCCAAATCCGCTTAGTAAGTATGGTGAATGTACGCCGGTCATGACTAGGGTTACCCGTAGCAGCCCGTTCATGTCGGGATTTACTCTTGCCCCCCAGATAACAAGTGCATCTTCATCCATAAGTTCTGTAACTATTTCAGCTACCCTATTTGCTTCTTCAATAGTCATTTGGTTATCTCCGCAGACATGTATAAGCGCTCCAGTTGCCCCTGCGTAGTCAACATCCAGAAGAGGATTTCTAAGCGCGTTTCTCACGGCTTCTTCCGCTCTGTTTGGAGCATCCGATTCTCCTATTCCGACAACTGCTACTCCGCCCTTTCTAATTATGGTTTTGAAGTCTGCAAAGTCGAGGTTGATTAGACTTGGTGTTGAGATTGTTTCAACTATTCCCTTTATCATGTTTGCGAGAACTTGGTCTGCAACCCGGAAGGCTTCGTTTATTGGTAGTTGTGGAACCAACTGCATTAGCTTGTTGTTGTCAATTACCACCACAGTGTCGCACTGTCTCCGCATCTCGTTTAGGCCTAAAGCTGCATATTCTATTCTGCCCTTCTCTATTCTGAAAGGAGTTGTAACCACCCCTACGGTTATTGCCCCTTTCTTACGTGCTATTTCAGCTATTACTGGTGCTGCCCCGGTGCCTGTTCCTCCACCTAAGCCTGCAGTTATAAAAGCTATATCTGCGCCTGTGAAGAGGTCTCCAATTTTACTTTTTGACTCTTCTATTGCCTTTCTGCCTAAGGCTGGGTCTCCTCCAGCCCCCAATCCGCGAGTTGTTTTTTCTCCGATTAGAATTTTGTGCATGGCTCTTGAAGCGTTTAGGTGAAGTATGTCTGTGTTTATTGCTATTGTTTCTGCTCCTGTTATTCCCATTTCTGTTAGGCGTGTTATTGTGTTGTTTCCGGCTCCGCCTACTCCAGCGACAACTATTCTGCAGTAGCCTGGCGGTCTAACGCCTTCATATGGTGTGGTTTGCCATGCATACTGCAGAACTTGGCTTTTAGGCTTTGCTGTTGACGGCAACCCTTCTTCCCCTCTTCCTTCTACGCTTCCCATTTTTCCTTCTAGTCGGCCTGGTAAGCTTTCTTGTCCACAATTCGTCTTTTATAAGGTCTAATACCGCGGTTCTTATTGCCTCAGCTCTGTTTGGGTAAAATTTTTCATTTACGAGCTTGTCCAAAGCCTCTAAGTAGGGTTCTGGCAGATACAAGGTTATGAGTTTCATTTAGAATCACCTAGAATTTTGAAAGTTTGTTTCATCATATAGTTGTATATATTTGTTTTTAAATATGATTTAAATATGCAAAATCCTTTTCCTTTTAAAACTTTCTATAAATATGTTTAGTGTTTATGTAAATTTCTTCCTTCCTAGGAATGTTTATGTTTCTCTGTGTTTTTAAATGGGTGTTAGGCTATGCATAGCACAAAAGTATATGTTATCAGTTTTGGTTGTGCTTCAAGCTTGGCCGACGGCAACGTATTAGCTGGCTGTCTAGCCAAAGCTGGTTTTGAAATTGTAAACGGCATTGAAGAAGCCGACGTTGTAGTTGTGAATACATGTGCAGTTAAGGGGCCTACTGAAAACCGTATGATAAGCTTCCTAAGCAGGGTTCCGCAAAGTAAGAAGCTTATTGTTGCCGGTTGTTTACCATTAATTAACTTTCCACGCTTAAAACGTGAAGTCCGCTTTGACGGTGTCGTCGGACCGGCTTTTGGCAACCGCATAGTTGAGGTTGTTAGAAAAATTTTAAACGACGAAAAAGTTATCGATTTGTCTGATGCGTTAAAGGCTAAGCCCAAGCTTGAACTACCCTGTTTTAGACATAATAAATTTGTCGACGTTATTCCAATAGCCTATGGATGCCTAGGCGAATGTGCTTACTGCTGTGTTCGTTTTGCCCGAGGAAGACTTCGAAGTTATCAGTCTGAGGAAATTGTTAGGAGAGTTAGACGATCGCTTCGGGAAGGCGTTAGGGAGGTTTGGCTTTGCGGCCAAGACACAGCCACTTATGGTTGGGATTTGAACTCAAACCTTCCAGAACTGCTGAGAAAGGTTTGCAACGTAAACGAGGGCAGCTTTCTAGTTAGGGTTGGGATGATGAAGCCTGATCACACGCTGCAAATTCTTGACGAACTAGTAGATGTTTATGCAGAATTCGGCGGAGAAAAACGCTTTGCTGAAGTTGCGGAAGGCAGAACTAGCGGAGGCTGTCTCTTCTGGTTCTTGCACTTGCCAGTTCAAAGCGGAGATGATGATATTTTAGCCAGGATGCGGCGTGGCTACACAGTGGAAGATTTCAAGCATGTTGTTGAAACCTTTAGGCGTAGACTTGGCGAAAGCTTATGTTTGGCAACCGACGTAATTGTCGGCTTTCCAAGCGAAACAGAAGAAGCTTTTAACAATACGCTCAAGCTGATTGAAGAAATTAAACCAGACATAGTTAACGTAAGCAAGTTTTTCGCTAGGCCTGGAACAGAGGCTGAAAAAATGAAGCCGAAAATAGATAACAGAACAATTAAGGAAAGAAGCAAAATAGCCTCTAAATTAGCCTTAAAAATAGGTTTAGAACGAAATCTTGAATGGTTAAACTGGGATGGCTATATGTTTCTAGATGAGGAGGGCCTAAAGCCTAACAGTAGAATAGGGAGGAACTATGCTTACAAGCCAATAGTGATAGCGGGCGAGAATTACCCTTTGGGAACTTTCTTTAAGGTTACAGTTAAAGAGGCATATGCAACCTATTTAAGGGCAATTTAAATTCAGCCTTGATTAAGCTAATATCGCAGTTTCGAAAAGTTTAGTTGGTGAGAAAATGGTTGTTGTTGAGTTAAACATTGTTCCACTCGGCGAAGGAGTAAGCGTATCCAAGAGGCTTGCTTACGCTATAAAGGCACTTGAGAAGAAAGGTGTAAAGTATACTTTAACTCCCATGTGTACCGTTTTTGAAGTTGAAACTGTTCGTGAAGCCTTTGAAACGGCCTTAGCAGCTCATGAAGCAGTTTTTGAATCCGGCGCAAAAAGAGTTATTACAACTGTGAAGGTTGATGATAGAAGGGATATTAAAAGGAGCATGGAAGAAAAAATTAAGTCGCTTGAAAAAGCTGTAGAGACTATCCGTTAAGTTTTAAGGCTTTCAAACAGAGAAAGCCACAATTTCCCAATTTTTTCTTAGGTTCTTCATAAACTGGTTTTTCACATGGTTTCTGATACAGCGTCCCATAGAAATCTACTACTTTAAACTTTATCTTATCCAGCAAACTGAAAACTTCTTCTTTACTATAGAATTTTGCATATTTGTATATTCTATGCCCTTCTTTCTTCTTTTGAACGTAAAATTCTCCCCAAAAACTGTCTTTAGGAACGAAACAAAGAATAAGGAAACCCCTCTTTCTTAAAACCCTTCTGGCTTCTCCCAACGCCTTTTCAGGCTTACCTAAGAAGCATAAGGTAAAAATGTAGGCTAAGTAATCCAAACTGTTGCTTTTAAACGGTAAAAATTCTGCAACTGCCTGTAAGGCTACTATTTCCCTTTTCTTAGCAATTTTAAGCATGTTTTTAGCAGGGTCAACACCTAAGGGGATTTTCAACCTTGAAGCGAAAACTCCGGTTCCAACGCCTACTTCTGCCCCTAAACCTTCCAAACCCAGTCTTTGAACGGCATCTAATTCTGAAAGGAAAATTGGTTTATTCTCATCTTCAAAATACCATCTGTCATATTCTTCGGCGTGTAAATTAAAGGCCGAAACAGAATCTTTAACTCTCTTCAAACACGACATCGCCTTTACCAGCAAATTAAGCAGAGACTAGGGATATATGAAGGCATTAACGTTCCTATTCTTTCTTTTGAAGAATAACCAGTTTTTGTCTCCCTTAAACCTTATGAGAACATAAGTTCCTCTAAGCCTTTCTCCTTCCAAATCAAAAATTATCTTGTTTTCTGTTCTCTCCCTTAGAATGTATCTGCCTTTATCCCAAATTTCAACTTTTCCGGCGCCATAATGTCCTTCCGGAATTATTCCCTCAAAATTTGCATACTCAAGCGGATGATCCTCAACTTGAACGGCTAAACGTTTAACTCCAGCCTCTACGGGCGGCTCTTTCGGAACAGCCCAACTTTTCAGTACACCATCCATTTCAAGCCTTAAATCATAATGCAAACGCCTAGCAGCATGCTTTTGAATAACAAAAATTCTCCTTCTCTTATCCTCTGCAGTCCTCAAATTATTCTCAGATGTTCTCTTGTTCTCATAATCCTCAACATTCATTTGGAGTTCCAAATTAACTATTGATTTTAAAGCTTATATTGCATATGGGGAAAGAAAATAACTGGTTTTAAGTTATTATTCCATATCCTATTAGTCGCCATCTTCCCGCTATTTTGCGGCTTATTGCAACCCTAGAGCCTTCTTCTGCACAGACGGGTCTAGCAAGTCGCAGAGTTGCATTTTCACCCTTAATTGAAATAACTGAGCCTACTGTAATTGCTGTTCCTACGTCAAGCAGAAGGTTTTCTCCAACCTTCACTTTTTCAACTTCCATAAGTTCCTTAGTTCCAACAACCCTCTCGAAGCAGTGTACATCTAAAGTGAATTCATTAAGAGTTTCAGGAAGCGTGTCGGGTTTACCAACAAGGTTACCAATTAAGCCGTCAGCCTTGGTCAAAGAAGGGTCAAGTAGTGTCCCGACGCCTACAAGTCCTCCGCAGACGGCTTCTTCAACGTTTCTTCCTCCAGCCTGAAGACTCGTTATTTCAGTGAATAACGGCTCATAAAACGGCTTGCCATGCTTCTCTAAACGTATTCCAGGCCTAATCTCGATTTCTTCGCCTACTCTGAACTTTCCCTGCAGTATGGTTCCGCCGATGACTCCTCCAGAAATTTTTTCCACGGGTGTTCCCGGCTTATTTATGTCGAATGAACGGACTACATACATTCTTGGAGGTTTTGTTGGGTCCCTTTCAGGCGTTGGTAAATATTCTTCCATAGCCTCAAGTAGGGCGTCGATATTTACTTTTTGTTGGGCTGAAACTGGAATTATTGGGGCGTTTTCCGCTATTGTCCCTTCGATAAAGGCCTTAATTTCTTCGTAGCTTTTCATGGCTCTTTCTTTGCTAACTACGTCGATTTTGTTTTGGACGACTACGATATTTTTTATGCCGACTATTTCAATTGCGGCTAGGTGCTCTCTAGTTTGGGGTTGAGGACATGGTTCATCTGCTGCTACTACAAGTATTGCGCCGTCCATGACTGCTGCTCCTGAAAGCATGGTTGCCATTAATGCTTCATGCCCTGGAGCGTCGACGAAGCTTACCGCTCTCAAAAACTGGGTTTCTGACCCGCAGTGGGGGCATTTGGACTCTGTTGTGTAGCATTGGGGTGGAGGGCACTTTGGACATTTGTAGATGGGTGCATCAGCGTAGCCAAGCTTTATTGTGATTCCTCTTTTCAGTTCTTCGCTGTGGCGGGCGGCCCAGACCCCAGTTATGGCTTGAACAAGTGTTGTCTTTCCGTGGTCAACGTGCCCTATCGTTCCTATGTTGATTTCAGGCTGTCTAGGCAGAGGCTTCATTTAGCTTCTTCACCTTCACTTTTCGGCTCTTTCTCTTCCGGAGGCTTAGCTTCTTCTTTCTTCTTTTCTTTCTTTTCCTTAACCTTTGGTTTTTCCAAAATTTTCATGTTAATTTGAACAATTTCTTCTGTTATTATGTTTCCTCTAAGCATTTTCCTTCTTCTTTCTCCCTTCCTTTTGGATTTGAATCCTGGGCCGCTGCTAACTATAACCTTTGTTCTTACTCCTCCGTGGATGTCGGGCCTCATCGGAAAACCATCTTTATCGGTTCCGCCGGTTATTTGAATTTTATAGCCTGACAATCCCAGAATTGTTCCGTCCATTATATCGCCTATTCTTCTGCCTATAAGAGGCGCAGCCTTAGTTCCTTCAAGTTCGATTTTTTGGGCCTTACCTGTTTCTGGGTCTGAAAGTACTATTTTGAATTTTGCCATTCGGTTTTAAACTCCCCTTTTATTGTCGATTGTGAATATGGAATGATAAGTTTACTTTTAAGGGTTATGCGTAAGCCACAAATAACCGTTGTGAACGCCTTACTGTCACTTAGACTTTTTCCCTTTTCTCCTACGTTTCGCTATTAACCTTTTCTTTGGCAGTTTCGGCTTTTTTGCCCTTTTAGCATCCGCTACTTTCATGTCTTATCCCCTTTTAGAGCATTCTGTTTTATTTACGGTCAAAGTATATACTTTTACCCTTTGCAGAAAGTGGTATACCCATGATGATAGATGCTTCCGGGAGCATGTTTAATCTTTTCGCTGCAACTCCTATTCTGTACATAATTCTATTATCAATGTTGAGAATGCTTGCGGTTTTAACTGCTGAGCCGAGGGCTATTCCCAAATCTAAGAGTTTAAAAATGCAGTTAGGCCCTACAAAGTCTTGCCCCGTCTTCTTCGCGGCGTCTTCAAATTCCCTACAGGTTTGGTAGCCGCATCCTCCGCAGTTGAGACCGAAGCTTTTTATTCCTCTCACTCCCACCAGCACAACTACTTCTGAATCTTTAACATTTTTCGCATCCCTTTTGAATCCTGAGATCCCTCGTTCTTCAGCTATTTTCTCCATTTCTAAAGCCAAGTCTTCCTTTTCCTTCCCGTAAACTATTGCTGTCAATACGTCGTCTATTCCACCGGTTTTTGGAGCGGTTCTAGCGGAAACAAGCATAAGTTGAGCGGCTTTAAATATTGCCTCTTTTTCAGCGTTCCAACTTTCAACTATTGGCATTATATCCCTCCAGATACTCAGAGTTAGTTAAATTATCATATAAAAGTAAGGTTTGCTACTCTTATCATCTAAAGGCCAATTATTGCAGCTTTTAGGGCGCTCTTAATCAAGTTTAAAATATAATCTAATTGTCCGCTGTAGAGGGCTATTAAAAGAAAAGAAAACCCTAATAAAAGAAGCAAAGAAGCCATTATCCTTTGTTCGGGCAGTTTCATTTCCGCTTACTCCACATGCTTCTCAATTTTCTGTTTTATATAATCCTTTGGGACAGCTCCAATGATTCTGTCAACTTCTTTGCCGTTTTTCAGAAATACTATTGTTGGTATACTTAGAATTCCAAACTTGCTTGCAGTGGTCGGGTTTTCATCAACATTTACCTTTCCGAAGGCAACTTTCCCAGCGTACTCTTTGGCTAACTCCTCGATCATGGGTGAAACAACTAGACATGGGCCGCACCATGGAGCCCAGAAATCAACAACCATCAAGCCGTATTTTTTAGTAGTTTCTTCAAAATTTGAATCGTTAAGCTGTAACGGCTCACTCATTTTCTTCCCCCTCTCCCTTAACATGTGTAACAGTTTTTTCCTCTTTATTTGCTCTAACTCCTTATCTTCTACTTCTATAAGACGTTTGTGCTCAGTCATTATACACTTGTTCATAATAACCTTTAGGCCTGCAGCCTCAGCCTTTCTGGCGGCTTCCTCATTCATTATGCCAAGCTGCATCCAAACAACCTTCAAGTTCCCATACTTTTCCTTAAGCTTAATTGCTTCATCAACTATAGGCATAACTTGGTCTGAAGGCCTAAAAATATCTACAATTTCAACTTGTTTCTGAAGCTCCTCTGGTATGTTGAACAGACTTTTGTAACATTTTTCTCCTAGAATTTCATCGGCGAAAGGATTTATGGGGATAATCTTATATCCTTTGCCTTTCATGTATTCAGCCACAATATGGCTGTCTTTAATCTTCTTCCGAGAAATTCCCACAACAGCTATTGTCCTATATTTTTCCAAAATTCCCTTTATCTCAGCTTCCTCAACCATAGTGCAAGCCTTCTATGTTAAAACTATGAAATCATAAATGAATGTTTCTATAATTGTAGTAATTGCAAATAAAAAATGAGATGGGACTTAATTTTCAGCTCTAGTTTGTTATGTCAGGTTTTCCCTTTTTCTCCTTTTGACTATTAATGCTGCAACTATTATCACTACTGCTACTACTACGATTATGATTAGGTATTTAGCTGTCTGGTTGGTTGGGGCTGTTTCTGTTGTTATATAAACAGTGTACACTGGGTCATGTTCTACTCGGTAGCCGCTATAGTTCGAATAGGAGATTATGTAAAGATAGTCTGCCCTCGTTATGTTTGCTATTTTCTCCTTTGCCTTCTGCAGCATTTCCGGATGCATGTTAGCGACAAGCAGTGGAATATACTTCAAAACATTCTTGTGGCTGTGCAGTATCTCGTTTTTCGCAATGCCTTCAATTTGAACAGTCCTTGTAATAGCCTCGTAAATTTGATAGCTGGTTTCAGTTGGGTCTTCCGTAAAGTTGTAGAGTTTATAGTTTTCCTTAACTCCAAACGAAGTGTCAAATATTTTTTCTCCATCGTCTGAGTAGGTTGAAATTGTTGTATTAGAGACGAAAACTTCGTTGTCTGTAACGTTTTTTCCATTTGCAAGGCATTCGGTTTTATGGTCAAGCATTATGAAGTTTTGGAATTCAATTATGCTCATTTTTATCCTATTTCTTTCAATAAACTGGTAAATCGTCTCATTTGAGATTTTATGATTATACATGTAGCAGCCGGTGCTGTTGTAATGACTGTAGAATGGGATTATGAACCATCCCTGGAATATCCATAGGTCACGCATCCTACCGATAACATAATTTTCAGTTAGGGTTGCCTTATGAGTTGACGGGTCTATTGTCAAGGTGTAGTTGAATGTTAGTTCGTCATAGGTTGTGAGGGCGAAAGGATGACTGCTATAGGTGTGATTATCCGGGGAAATGTAAGTTCTCCACCAAATGGCCGTCAGGTTAGTGTATTTCATTCCCCAAGACCAAGTGTAACCGTCTTCAGAGCTTGTTAATGGATAATTTATTGTTTTGCTGCATAATGATGGAAAAGTTACATTTGGGAACCATTTTTGAAAGTTGAAGCCTAGACTTAGGGAACCCCATAAAGTGTCGTTTCTGTCCGGCGAATCTGGATAAATTGAATATTCGCTGTCGTTGAAGGCTAAGAGCATGATGAAGGAGGATGAAACTAGGACGTTTCTACCCTTCTCTGCAGTTTTGTAATGCATCATGAAGGTCTGCATTGGAATTGTTAGATAAACCTGATCGCCGAAGCTTACATTGCAGAGTCCAGTGTAAAGCATTTTCAACCCGAACTTGTTAACGTAAGTTACGTAAACGTAGGCATGCCAATTTTGAGGTGAAGGTTGAAAGTCATGAAGCAAAGCGTTAGCCCTAACGTAATCAAAGAAGTCGGTGGTCTTCGCAAAATTTTCCTTGTTAAAGTCCGATTTCAGCAAAGTTTCAGCTGCTGAGCCAGTGTTAACTATTAGTGAAAGCCACAGAAATGCAAGGAGCAGAATTGCCGTCCAACTTTTTGCCCTTTTCATTTTTAGCACCAATTATCATTTGGTATGCCAAAACGGAAACATTTCCTAAAAACATTGTGAACTTGAAATAAAACTTGAAAATGCATATTGAAGCGAAGTGAAGCTTGGCTAAGTTTAAATATTTTAATATTATAATATTAAAATGGTTAAAATGACAAGTGGAAAACTTAACGGATGCAAAGTCTGTGAAGCCCTAAGCGACCCGACCAGAGTTAAAATTCTCAGATACCTAATCAGCAAATATCCCCTTCCTCAAACAATTTCGGAAATCGAAAAAATCCTAGAAAGAAAAGTTTCCGCAACAACAATATCCTTTCACTTAAGAAAGCTTCGTGAAGCCGGCCTCGTAACAACTAATGGACATAAAAAAGGGTTTAAAGCTGTTAAAAAAGCTTTCAAAATAGAATTCAACGGCGAAGGATTAAAAATTAAGGAGGGAAAATAATTGAAGACCGATAAAAAGGAGGCAATGTTATACGAACAACTGTCGGATGGCAGGGTAAAATGTAATTTATGTGCCAGAAGATGCACCATACCCGAAGGTGGAGTTGGATTTTGTAGAGT
>Ga0190354_1000063_pt1 | contig 16256 bp, 14 predicted proteins | sample 4872131213_MG_FD_163436 | JGI IMG/M metagenome (GOLD analysis project Ga0190354, IMG submission 163436) | Hydrothermal vent microbial mat bacterial communities from Southern Trench, Guaymas Basin, Mexico - 4872-13-12-13_MG | ecosystem: Environmental > Aquatic > Marine > Hydrothermal vents >...
GGCGAGCCGGCTTGGGGGCTTGTTGCTTCCCTATAGCAGTGCCCCCTCAACTGCTATAGGGTGACGGCTACTCGACTTCGTAGCCGTCGAAGAGTTCGGCCTCCACCTTTACAAAGGGGAGGCCGGCCAGGAGCCCACACAAGTATGTGAGCTCCCACTCTTCCAGGATGAACTCGGGGAGCTGGAGCCCCCCGAGGTTGATGCGTACTACATACCTCATTGCGCTACCTCCTTGGTTTTGAGTTTTTTGGTGTGTCAAAATGACACCGTAGAGCAGGCCATTTTGACACACCATGTCATTTTGACCATGTCATTTTGACACAACCATGTCATTTTGACATGGTGGGGCTTCATATTGCACAAAACAAAACTTTTTAGGGCGCGCACGCGCAGGTTGCTAAAAATTCACATTCTGGGACTAAAAATTCACATTCTGGGACTAAAAATTCACATTCTGGGACTAAAAATTCACATTCTGGGACTAAATTATAATTTTTTCAACAACTAAAAAAATCTCAAACTTTCAAACGGCCAAATTCACATTCTGTGACTAAAAGGTTACACTTCATGACTAAAAAAATTTACAATTTTTCAACAACTAAAAAATTCAAACTGCAATACTTCAGACCAAAAAAAATTTCACACTTCACAACTAAAAAATTACAATTCATGACTAAAATCACAAGCCCCTACTAACACCTCTAAAAAGTCCTGCACATACCTGCGAAGCCTAAAATCAAAATTAAAAATACACAATTGAGACTCCAAACTAATCCGAAACCCGAAGACGGAGAGGGTTGACAAGAGCAACGCCCTAAAAATCGCACAAAAATTCCATAGCTAATTCTCACAAAATCATAGCTATTAGCGCTTCAAACAAGCCAATGCCGGTGCAAAAAATCGCGTTATACCTCAAAATAACGAAGCTGCACCTATTCTCGGTCGCTTAATCAGATGAAAAGAGGAGGAGAGGACTGCCAAAAACAAAAGCTAAAACCAAAATACAAAAGCCAAATCCCAAACTAACAAACGCAACTAAACAAGCCTAAGGACTACAACTTTAGCAAACCTAAGAGCTCAAAGAAGACAAGCCTTTTCGAATCTATTAGCGCTTCAAACAATAGCGGGAAAGGAAGTCGGGAAGGTGCCTCTCGTGTAGTAGCGAAAAAAGCTCCGGACTTCATGCTACACGCTTCTAAAAAACGCGCAAAATTCAAACAAAACGCGCGCAAATATCGCTTCTCTCCCACATGCGACATCCAAAAGGCGAGATCACGAGAAGCCCTGCGCTTAAATCGCAAATATGCGCTTCTTAGGAGAGGAGCAAATTACAAACTACCTTCTAAGAGACCCCTCTAAAGTACCACTCCCTCACAACTCTCTCATAGATGTAGCACATCCTTAGAGAACGCTTAAGGCACTCAAAGAAAAGTCCCTTTTCTTTAGCGTTAAGGGGAATGCTTTGCACCTTTGGTATCTTCGGCCAGGGTAGGATGATGTTTATTTTTCCCTCCTCTATCAACCTTAGCTGCAAAGCCTTCAGGTCGCTTGTGCCCTTTTTGTCTTCCTTCTTTATACAAATAACACCACTGTTCAAAACAGTAATCTGCGGTTTTTGTATGTCCTTGAACGTAAATCCTAAGCTACCAAGGAGATCCCCCGGCGTAAAGCTTTTTGCTGCAACAAGGAGTGCGGCAATGTGCTCCTCTGCAAGATCTATGTTAGAGGTAGTGAAAACTATAAGGTCGTCTATCTTAAGCATCTTGCAACCTCGCTGTAGTTTAATATCATATCCTCTTGGAGACACGAATCAAGATAATTTAGTAAACCAAAAACCTTGAGGGGAACAAGATGCGTATATTCACAGCATCTTACACAGCACAGGCAGATTCGACCTACGCGCATGGTGGTTCTGTCGGCTTATCAGGAGCTTCAAAAAACGACATGCTAATTGCAGGCGGCAGCGACACTTATGCAGCTGAGAAGTTTAACGGCGTTTCGTGGAGCAGCGCAGGTAGTTTGCCTTCAGGCATCACGCAAGTTACTACCAACGCAGGGTGGGCAACAAACGATTGTATAGCCATCCAAGCAAAGACGACGAACGGTACTGCAAGGTACAACGGCGCTTCATGGTCAACAATAGAGGACCCTCCACAGTCCGATCACTATGCTGCCGCTTGCGGTCCGCCAACCAACCTAGCATACCCGGTTTACGGCCACCTTTACAAGTTTGACGGAACAACCTGGACGACCTCCGCTGAGTTAGGTCTCGGGAAGGTAGAAGTAGCAACGGGTAGTGCCTCGAGGTTAACCTGCGGATGCCAGTACTATCTTATCGCAAGGTATGACAATGTAACACAAAGACTCGCAGCCTTCCGAACACCTGTAGAGCTTCTCGCCAGCACTACAATAGATGCAGACTCGATGTTCGTTCTTAGGAGTTACGGACCCTCCTATTACAACCGAGAAGTTTCATTCATCGACGAGCATTGCGTTGTAGGGACTTCAAGCGCTCCCACCCTTGCGACAGCAATGGGAGGGGGGTTGCGCTCTTGTTTGTACAAGAATGGCAAAACAACTTATTCTGCAGACATCACCGTAGCTTTGTTCTTTGCACCTGATATCGTAAGCGGAAAGACTTACTACGTAGACGTTGAAAACGGTAACGATGCTAACGATGGATCGTCTGTAGAAACGGCTTGGGCTACTCTAACGAAAGCGCTCTCCGAGGTTAAGGTAGGAGACAAGGTAATCATAGCGCCAGGGGTTTATAGAGAAACTCTAACCTTCAGTACGAGGAGCTCAAGTGATAACCCAATAGTTCTCGAAGGAGACGTAGCAGGCAAGTATTTTGGACGGCAAGGTGTTGTTAGAATAACGAACCTTATGGACGACTTAAATCCTCCTTCTGCTACAACGAGTACTTTCTACACTACAGCAGGGTTAACGCTCAGAAGAGTGCATTTGGAGTACATAACAAGTTCTCCTAGCATGGCGGGTCTTTACAGTTGCACGCAGCCTTTGCAAGAGCAGTTTTCCGCACTTTGCCTCGAAGATACTACTATATTCGGAAACCTCTCCGTATCGCAAAACGGATTCCTCATAGGAAGAAGAGCTGTTATGCTTCCGAGATCCTTTAGTTGTAGTTACGACTTCAAAGGGTTTGGAACACCTGGTGTCGCACCTTCTAACTACTACCAAGTAGGGCATGTTCTCATAGACTTCTTCACTTTCTTCGGAGGACCTCCGGACAATTACAATAGAGTGGTTCTTGTAGGACCCTACGCGGAAAGAAACTACAATCCTCGCTTACGTTCCAAATATGGTATCTTCACTGATGGAGATACGGACCTGCCGACGCTACTGCCACGGAACTTCAGGGAGCTGCAAGTTTACGACTTTAAAACGCTCTGGGCTTTGGCTTTGAACTTTCATCATTCTGTGTATAAGGGAGAAGTAAACGACACGTGGCCGGAGGATATCTTTGGAATACCTAGGTACAGGAAGATGCCCGGGTGTTTTGCACCTAAAGTTTATTCTCTAGATTTTGATGTTTATAGAAATGAGCCGCCTTCTGTGAAGCTTGAGGGAGGAGGGCATTATACCTTTTTGTTGCCCTTCAGAGGAGGAAGTACTGTTACTGTGTGGGTGAAGTTTACAGGGGAGGATAAACCGAGGTTGCGACTTTGGGGACCGATTTTAGGAGAAGTTTATGTTGATGCTGCTGGTGATGGTACTGCTTGGGAAGAATTGACTTTGCAAGTTGATACAAATGATGTTTGTTTGGTTAGTTTTATCTTTCCAACGTATAGTGATACCAATGTAGCTTACTTCTCAGACTTTGATGTAACAAAGGTGGGAGCATGAGTACTTATTATGTTGATGCTGTAAACGGTAGTGATTATAACGATGGTTTGTCACCGGAGACAGCTTGGGCTACTATCACTAAAGCTTGCGATACGATGGTAAACGGAGATGTTGTTTATGTAGCCCCGGGGGTTTATAGGGAGTCTATATATTTTGTTAACGCTCCAGGAACCTTTACTGTAATTGGGGATCCATATTGTAGTATTTTCACAAATTCCAAGCCTGGTTTTGTTAGGTTTACTGATACTGATGAAACGGGCTACAGGATGGACAGCTTTTTTATTGGAGCAGCAAACACAGCAACTTTGCATTTAAGAAATCTCTTTACTGATGGTCTCTATCTTCGATCCTGGCAAACGTTTAACCTTTACAATTGTACGTACATGTACTTCAGAGGCTCTTACGGAGGAAACAACACGATTAGATTCTACGACTCTTTCGTGGTTGGGACGGAACTCGCCTCGGGAACAAATGCTTATTTCTATAGATGCGTTGTTTTCCATGGTGGGATAGGTTCCTGCTACGGTAATCCTTACGTCTATGATAGTATCTTTATCGTACTATCACAAGGAAGTAGCATTTACGAAAACAATCGCTTTGAGCGATCGCTCATACACGCAGTAGGAAGCTTTACCGTTTATGGGCACTACGTTAACTTTGTTGATTCGATTTTTACTAAGGGGAGTGTTACTTACTGCCAATTCACGAGGTGTGTAAGATTCCCTACAGGTACACCTGAGAGTGAGGTAAATCCTGTAACACCGTGGTCTTTTGGATGGACGAACCCAAGAGCTTTTTTGAGAGGAATTGCTAAAGCGTTGCCCTTTGCAGAAGGTTACGCTGACTTTCTTGACTTTGCTGAAGAGGATTTGTTTGGTATTGATGCAGTGCCCTCACCTTTTGGTACATCTTTAACACCTAAAAGTGATGCTTTCCCGATGGAGGTTGGTAAAACATCTCTGGTAGACGATCAAGGTAAAACGCGTTGTATACGAATAGAGTCTATGTCTGTCTGGCATAGTAGGTATGTTGTTAGTGGGCAAACGACTGTGAGTGCTGAAATCTGGTTCAACGAAGTAACGGATCAGGATTATAAGCCGGTGTTAGGAGTTATCAATATGAGTACGGGAGAGAGGTATGAGGCTGTCGCTACAGATATACCTGAGAAGTGGCAAACTCTAGGTGTTACTTTTGATGCGTATCAAGTGAGCGACATCATGGTTTATATACGCTCAAGATATGCAAGTGAAACACACTACGTATTAGTTTCAACAGTTTTGATAGAGTGAACCTAAAGATGCCCTCCTATCTCGTATCTTACTTCGTAATCTACAGTAAGGGTAAAAGAAACTTTGAGATTCTGAAGGAAAAAGTACCAGTCGTCTTTAGCTCTGCTGTACCAGCCTTTTAAATACCTTGGTCTGTTTAATGATATATAGTGTCCCAAAGTTTTTATGAGGAAAGTAGCTGCTAAGGTTGTTTGTGGAGCTTTTTGGCAAAGAAAGGAGGTTTTGGGACCTATTATACCGTCAGGGGATGTTTTGAAACCAAGATCGTCGAGTGAAAGCTGTAGTATTCTTATAGCACGTTTAGGACCGACGTTGATTCCTATATCGAAGAGTATGGCACTCAGAGGGTACGGTATTAGATCGAGGTTGTACTTTTGCCACATCTTATAGTATATTTCCTTGGCCTTTTGTTCGGTGAGGTTCTTGATGTCCAAAGTGGGAAAGCTGCGTTTGCTTATACCGTATTTGGTTTCTCCTCCAGGGTCGTTGGGATCGTTGATGTAACCGCCCTCGTGTCTTAAAATAAGATCGAAAACAAGATCGAACTTGCGAGTCACAGTAAATCACCACCCGATAATAAAGTTCGAAAAACTTATCTGCGGAGGGTGTTTGTATGTTTGCAAGGGTGAAAGTTAAAAGAGATAGGGAGACCGTTAAAGAGGTCGTTATTACAAAGGAAGCTGCAGCGAGAGCCTTAGCTTCGGAAGTTGCCGCAACTGTTGAGAAAGTGCAAGAGGGAGTCTTTGTTGTTAAGTTCAAAGAGGAGAAGGAGTTTGTAGGAGAAGCTTTTGGTTACGAAGTCATTAAGATCGACGAAAAATCGTACCTGTTTGTCTGTAGAGGTAATGCCTTTCTCTTTGATTTGCCCTCTCCTCTTTGAGGAGGTAGTATTGCTCACCGTCTTTGGGTTTGAACGCTGTGAATTGGGGGGTACTTTCTTTTGCGTACACTCTTGCCTTCTCCCTCTCTTAGTCAGTATAATAACTCTTGGTCGAAGAGACCCTAGGGCTGGACCGGCCCGAAGTTAAGCCTCTGGAGAAGATGGCCTCTGTGTGAGTGTTTCACATTCACATAAGCCGCTTCGATGAAGGAGGAAGCCCGCTTAGCGGGAGGAGGTCACACTTCATCAAACTCCCAAAGCAGCGACTCCTCAGGAAGGGTACCTGCTGTAGCGGTCGCACTCACTTCGAGCTGCAGCAGTAGGTACCCTGACAGCACTTTGCCTGTGTTGGGCTTCTGGAGACTCCCTTCTAGGGATAGGGGTGCTTCTTCTGTGTAGTTCTGCACATCGAGCATCGTAGGCGTGTCAGCATGGTTCGTCGAAGCTTCGTCTCCTGTCTCCCCAACAACTCCTGTTGCCTGCGTGTAGTTTGCAACCTGCGCACACCGCAAAGTACAACCCTCCCAGTCTATCGCCCCATCACAGTAAAACTTGATGTTGTTAATTTGACTGTAGTCTCCCCAGTCGGTGAGATACAAAGAGACATGCTTCCAAAAAGAGAAATGCGAGGAGCTCGCACTTTTAGGAATAGCAACCTTAAACGTTTCGACATTGCTGTCGTCCGTGTTAAGAAACAACGTTGAAATCTCACTCCCTGTTGGTGTTTCACCTGTGTAAAGGTATGTGGTCACTTGTGCAGAAACTCTCTGATACTCGAGACCTGAGGGGTTGCCTGCGAGTGGATCAATACTCTGTATCGAAAAAGACTTCAAAACTGCAGTGCCAAAACCGTCAAGCTGATAGAGCTTATCTGTGTTGATATCGCTGAAAAGCACGTTACTTCCGTCAAAGGCCGCGCCCGCAGGCATGTGCGCTCCCGACTCGATGTCGGTGGTGGCAATAGAGTCTACAACTTCTGAGGAAAAACCGTCTAGCCTATAAAGTGCATTTTTGTAGTTGTCGCAGTAAAGTAGGTGTTCTCCATCCCAACCGAGACCTAAAGGGACTGCACTCGGGTCAATATCCGTAGCTGAAAAAGAATTCAAAAGTGTAGTACTGAAACCATCAAGCTGATAAAGCCTCTTCGAAGCTCCATCGCAAAAGAGAGTATTGCTTCCGTCCCACGCGAGGCCGCAGGGATATGTTGCGCCCGTGTCGATATCCAGGGTAGAAATAGAATCCAAGACTGTGGAGCTAAAACCGGCAAGCTTGAAAATTGCGTCTCTAGCAGTGCAGGAAAGGAGTACGTTGTCACCGTCCCAAGTCAGGCCGCTGGGAGCAATTGCGTTGAAACCCGAAGTCGAAAAGGAGTCCTCTATCGAAGTACTGAAACCGACAAGCTTGTAGACCTTATCCGAAAAAGCGTCGCACACGAGTGTGAACCCCAAAAGCTTCACCTGCCTTCTGCCGTTTTAATAAGATTATCTCCGAGAGTGCTTCGCAAAACTCGGATTTGCCGTCTTCAACGATTTCGGTCACCCTATCCCAGTTTTTGCCGCAAGAGTGCAAGCTCCTTGCAGCCGCTGCAAGTGCCGCAGTTCGTTCCTGTCTTACACAGGTTGACGTGCTCGAGGGGGGCGTTATTCTGCTTGCCCAGCTGCCAAATCTCCTCCCTGGAGAGTGTGATCAAAACAGGGGAGATGCGAACACGAGTATTTGTAGTAAAGAAGGAAAGAAGGTTCAAAGCGTCCAGAAGGGGCGGAGGTGTTTCTTGTAGGACGTTCTCCTTACAGCTACCGAAGACCACAGCTTCGCAGCGAAGAGTGTCGGCGTAAAATGCAGCTATTTGTAGCTTTAACGGTAGCGTAAGTTGCTCGTGTCGAGTAGATTTAAGTTCAACTGTGTAGAAGGGGGAATTTAGGGCTTTGGCAGCTAGGGAAGCGCTTTCTTGTTTACCATCAACTTTCTCTGTTATGTGAATACAAGCGTAAAGGTCACCGTTTTTAGCTGCTAGTGTTGCAGCAACGATGTGTTCTATCGTAGGGTCGAGTAAAGCAAGGAGCTTCATGCGATTAACCTCCTACTGTTTTTGGGAAGTTTAAAGGGAGGGGAGGGGGAAGGTCAAGGGTAAATCTCGAGGTAGTTGCCTTCAATTTTTGTTGTGCAGTTGTAACGTTGCTCGAGAAGTTGTCTTATGTTGTCAATGGAACCGAACTCGCTCTGCAGGCGCTCGAGGGCACTAAGAGGAACTCTCGCACCTTTACCTTTTTGGAGGAAGGAGCGTACCTTGGAGAAGAGGCGATCGAAGCGTTCCTCACGTCCCGCAACCCCAATGTTATCCTTGATTTCATTTAGGTCGTACTTCTGTAGTATCGCCTGCAGCATCTTGTTTTTGTCCAGATCTTCTCTGCTTAACCCTTGTTCCTGCAACTTGCGCCCTATCTCTGCAGCAGTGTACATCTGCGGAAGTAGCGTAGCAAGAGTGTTGACAGCTTCCTCTAAGGGAATCTTCAAGAGTGAAGAGAGACGGCGGGCTATATTTTGCAAGGTCTCGCTAGGAAAGAGACCTTTTATTATGTTCTCGACTTCCCCGTCCCTGAGCTCCAAAACTGCAGGATTGATCCTCAAAGATTGCAAAACAGGTTGAAGCTTTTGGTAGAGTTCAAAGCTGCATTTCATTTCTATCCCCCTCAAAAGTAAATGTATTCGCTGTCGACGCTCCTGGTTTGCGGAAGCTCTCTTGCGATCTCGATAAGAAGGGTAGAGGTGATTTCAGGAAAAAAGTTTTGCAAGCGAGCGACCGCCTTGTTTACAGGAATTCTACCATGCCCTTTTGCCTGGTATGTCTTTAGGAGCACTTGTTGTACCGTTTCTTTTAAAAGGAGAGGAGTGCTTTTGTAGATGATATTGTCTCTCACCTGTATTCCTTCGACGGAGTCCAGTATCTTGAGAAGGTCTTCCTTTGTAAGATCGGGAAATTCGCTTTGAAGCATTTGCAAGAGGGAGTCGACACTCTGTCCTGCCTGCAGAAGGGAAAGAAGGCGCTCGCGAACTGTAGGTTTGCTTTCACCGACCCAGTAAAGCTTGTAGTAGCCAAGCTTTAAAGGTGTAACCCCTATCCCCACTTCGAGAGAGGGCAATATCTCAAGAAAGCGCTTCGCCTCCTCGGGAGAAACGTTGAAGTCGTGTAAGCTGCACTGCCTTTCAGGAGCACCTCCGAGGATCTCCTTGGCACGCGTTATCAACATGTCCAGCGTCGCCCTGTCAAATCCTGCGGGGAGGCGCGTGGGCTTAACCTGCACATAGTGGTCGTAGATTTCCACAGGCAGGGCAAAACTCTCCTTTAACTTCTCAATAACGTCCTTGACCCTTTGAGCGTCTATAAGTGTAGGGTCGACCAAGGGGTTTTCTCTTGAGGCGAAGGTTGCGTAGTCCCTTAAACGCCTTGCGAGTTCCTCATAGTAGAATGTTTTGGGAGTTGAATATGGTTGTGTTAGCGTTTGGTAAAGGCGCTTAGCGATGAAAGAGCCTGTTATGTTTTGTTTATTCTTCCTGACCCAATAAACCTTGTATCTGCCGGGAGAAAGCTGCATGACCCCCAAAGCGTTGTATAACTTTGGCAGATTTGAAAGGATCTGTTGAAGATCTTCCTCGCGCAACCCCAGGAAAGAAAGATCCTGGAGGGAAATCTCAGCTTCGTCGTTTTCCCCCAAAAGCTGCAGTAAAGCCCTTATTGTTTTGATAATGTCCTCGCGACTCATTAGCTCACCGTCCATGCAGCTTTGTGATCACTGAATATTTTACGGGCCGGACGTTCCTCATATCCCCAAACGGTTATCGTGGCATCAATAGGGTCGCCCGGAGACTCTGCAGTGACATCAAGAAGCAAGGACTCGTCTAAGTCACCAACCCAAATTGGGCAAACACCCGAAGAAACACTAAATCCTGCACCTGCAGGTGAAACATGCGGACCGAAAACAGTTTCGCTCGTTGTTTTGAGCGTTATATGTAGCTGCTGGTTGGAGGAGCAAGTTATGCCGCAGAGCGCTATTCGAGTTGAGGAGGTGGGTGTCCACAAGTTGTAGTTGCTCAGTTCCGTCGTGAAGGGATAGGAGATCGTTCGCGGTGTCTTGTACTCGTTCAAACCGGCATACTTAACGTTTAGGGAGCCGTCGTCGTTAATGATGAGGTAGTTACCCTGAAAGTCTTCAAGCTGCAAGGGCAAAGCACCAGCGTCTGTTAGCTTGAGATAGTTGCCATCCTTGTCGACAATTTGCGCTACAACGGCTTGCTCTCCGCCCGTGACAGTACCGGAAAGTACTATGCGTCCTTGACTGTCCACGGCAACAACCCGTACAACTTGCGCTTCCTCGTCCCACCCGTAGATCAGTCGACCTCCTGTTGCAGGAGGCTTTTGCACCCACTGTGCCACTTCGTCACCTCCTTACCACCAAAACAGAGGTTTTGAACTCCTGAGAGAGTAGAGGTTCCCGAGGTCTGAGGCGATGTTGAGTTTCGACGGCAGTGGTTCATCCTCATAATCTATACCCTCAACACCGAAAACGTCGCCGTCACCGTCAGCGACGATTGCAAACCTCCCTCTTTTATCCCCATCTAGCTCCAGGGTATATAAGCGCTTCCACGGTACACTGCCGTAAGCGATTTCAAAAATGATGTAGGTTTTATTGTTTTGTTCGTCGTAGGCGACGGAGAACCTGGTGTTTATACGCGGAGCCGTTTCGGGATCAAAATCTGACAGCTCTTCGGAGTAAAGTGTTTCCGTGGCCGTTATTACATCGGCAAAGTACTGCGACTCTTCTGCACGAATCCGAAGATAGTAGTACTGCTCGTGATCAACAAAAATTCCAGTAGCTATCGCACTTGTCAAGCTGTAAAAGAAATTTGAAAACGTTAAAAGCATTTTAGTACCTTTCCACGGTTATAGTTGTGTACGTGACAACGTTTGGCAGCTTATCAATACTTACAACAGTAGCCTTTTGTAAGCTACCGCTGAAGAGGAGCTTCCCTGTAGAGGTGTCAACGTAAACGTTTTCACCTGCGTTTAGCACACGAAGTTTATCCGACGGGAACCCTTCTGTAAAGTCTGCCTTAACAGCTCGAACCCCTTGTGTGTCGTACCTGATGTCGAAAAGCGTAATGATTCGCCTAGGATCTTCGCTCTTGACAACTTGAAGAATTTGCGACGCGACCTTCATGATACGAGGTATTGTGGAGCCGGGTCTGAAACCGATAAGGCGTCCTTCAATCTTGTAAGTGCCCGCCTCGCTAAAGGCGTAAAAGGCATTACCCGAAAAACTTTGCACATATCTTGGACCGAAAGTCCACGTTGGCGGTATCTCAACGGACCAATGTCCTAAGTTCTTCGACCTTTCCAAATCGATAAGTGTAAACTGTGCACACTTAGGTTTTTCCGTGAACATCTCTCCTCTGTAGACAAAGTAGAAGTCTCGAAACAGGTCAACGGCCTTACCAGCTGCTTCAACACGTCCTCTTGGCAAAGTGCAAACAAACAGAGGGTTTGGAAAGTAAAATGTGATAAAGCGGGAGGAAGCTGGCGCGTAGAGACTGCGAAGTGGTAAATTCACCGAGCGTATGTTAGCGGAGACGTTTCGCAGGTACGCTGTCGGGAAAGTGATTTGACTTCCGAGTCGCTGCGCTTGGGTCCGTTTGGCCTTGAACTCGAACCCGAGAGGAACAACATCCGGTATTGTCGTTAAGTCTGCGGAACACTTTAACGCGAAGGTCCTTCCCGTACCTGTAGTAACCAGAGTAGTGGCAACCGTCTCACCAGTCGGCTTCGCCGAGATCTGCACGCGGAATTGTAAAGTGCTTTGAAGACCAACGGGAGCTGAAACAACCTGATCTTGCAGTTTTGCCGTTATGCGGTGAAGAGAGGGAGCGTAGTTTATCTCGAGGGGGCCTACGAAATGTTTGAACTCTTGCAGTCCTTTGGAGCCGTCTATCACGTAAGGTGAGGTAATCGTAAACCCACTTGAAAGACTCGCACCGGGTCCAAAGTTGACGACTTTCCACAAGCGCTGAGTAGTGGCTTTTATATCAGGTTGAACAACACCCAACTGCAGCCCTGAGTCCGTTGTTCTAAGCTCCCCGGTATCGGTAAACCACTTCTCATGAGTTTCGCCTGCGAAGCTTTCAGCGATGTAAGATACGTTAGCTGCGTTTGTTGAAGTCAGTGTTTCCTCAACTGAATTCGCGTAAGAGAGTGGCAATCTAGATCACCTCACAAAGCCCCAGAGAGTGAACGTTGCCGTCGAAACTTCGCCGTTGTAAAGAACTCTCAAAACAAGTCCGTCAGTGACCTCGAACAAGATGCCAAACACCTCTGTAAGTTTCAATCCTCTCCCTCTCAATATCGTCCCTTCGATTAACTTCTCCTCCAAAGTGTACTCAACAACCCCTGCAGTTATCCTTTCTTGGAATTCCTCGAAGGAGATCTCCCCATTCTCGTAAGACTGCTGCAACTCCGCTTGCTCCTCTGCAGTCAAAGGTCGCGTACTGGTTTTAGCAGTATAAATCTCGAACTTGCATTTTCCTCCGCTTGCGACAATTCCCTGCACCGAAAGCTGCCCCTTGTATAACAGCTCCTCAAACTGCCGCTGCGTGTCGCTTACTGCTGCAGTGACGTTTACCGTTACGGTTGCAGGGGTGACAAAGTTGATTTCAGGAACACTCCTTAGAACCTTACCTCTGTAATCGACGATTGAGGCACGCAGTCGGTTGAGGTAAGAAACAATTGACGAGACACTACCTAAATGCTTCCCGCCTAGCAGGATTGTTTCATCCTCTTTGTTCGCGATTAAGCGGCCTCTGGAGTCGACTCGTATAGGTATGGTCTCGTCGTAGCCGTAAACCAGTCTCGCGGCGACATTTTCGACTCGCCCGCCCAAAGCTTCTGTTTCCCCAGTGAGCCAAACGTTGTAGCGGCAACTAAGCTCTATGTTAACAACACCTTTTGTCTTGAACCTTACTAAGAACCCTCTTGAGACCGTTTGCAGCGTTATGTTGTAGTACTGCTTAAGCTCTTTGAGCTCGATGAGCCCTATAACGTAAGAGTGCTTCAACGAAGCTCGTATGTTCTGTATGTAGTCGAAGGAGTAGGTTAGATCCTTTGTTGCCGCAACTCGCAGCTCTTGGGAGAAGGGTAAGGCGGCAATCAGGCGTATTCCATATGAGAAGGTGAGGAAACCGACGCCGTCGTGAAGTATGTGATATGGTGGCACAAGCTCCTTAGAAATGTTGGAGTAACCATAAAGCGCTAATGTGTAGAAGTGGTTGAACGCTGAAGGGTACGACACAAAGTGTGTGAAGACGCTTGTGTCGTCAAGTATCCTAATGCGGACTCCCTTACCGCTATAAATGCTTGAGAAGGTGTATGTGAATTTGTCCCCAATGTCACGCCAGTAGTGTATTTCGTGTCCGACAGAGTATTGCATTCTGAGGTGCGTGTAGCGGATGTTCGTTTGGTCGCTCACAGCGTCGTAGGCGAGCATGTGATCCTTTGTCACGCGGTGGAAGACCTCTACTACAGTTGTGTACGAGTCCTCGTCGTACGGAGTGTCGGAAACCTCAATGACGAAGTGTTTCGGTGCAGGATACCCTTCAGGCCTGTAGAGGCGGAAATCGATTCTCTCAATGTAGACACTGTTATGCCAAATGAGTCTGAGTGTGCTCGGCTTTTGCGTTGCATAAGCTACCTCAGCGTACTCGTACCGCAAGCGAGAGGGGTGATACGGTGAGAGATAGTTGTTCGTGTAGTAGTCGACCGCAGCCGCGACCAAGTCAGTATAGGCATGATTGTACCCAAACTTTAAGGAAGTTCCTACAAGCCACCCGATTTTGTAGTCAAAGGGGAAGTCCACTAATGCGTGAATCCCCCAAACAGGAACAAGATCTTTCGATCTGTTCAAATTGTAGTTGTAACCAAGATCCTCCCCAACGCCCCAAGCGAGGCCGAAGACAAACAGCAGATCTTGAACCGGTCCGACTTTGTAGCTGTGTTCGAAATCAACTGAAACAAAGTTTCGGAGGTCGCTGTAAAATGGAAGTCGACTGCCTCGTGTGAGAGAATATGAGAACGGTAGAAGTCGTCTGAAGTGTGTATCATAGGAGTACAGGAGCTCGACGTAGTAGTTTACACTGTAAATAATCGGTTTCGCTTGTGTCAAAGGTAGATGCCAGAATGTTACCCTTGTAGTGAAAACGGAAATCCTTGAGTCGTACGAGAAGGGTAGATCCAATTTAACGCGCGTCTCGTAGGTGTAGTAAAGATCAGAGTGCCTGTAGTTTTCCTTGAACGAGAACGGAAGGTCGGTAGAAACGAGAACCCATGAGTGGTAAACGAATCGGAGATCCCTGTATGGTTGTATCCACCATCTTATCTTGAGGTCGCGCGACGCCTTGATCTCGTAAGGCATCGCAAAGTCGATGGTACGGAAGGCGAAGCTGTGATACTCGAAGTACAGATTCCCGAAGGGGTGGATCGTGAACGAGAATCCAATACTCTTATCTACGTTAACGCAGTAATAGTATGGAAAGTCCTTGAAGGGGTGGATCGTGAAGGCGCTCTCGAGAGCAGCAAAGGGATGTATGTAGTAGCTTGAAGTCAAATTCGAACTTGCGTGAATGACGAACCCATAGACAAGGTCTCTGTACGGGTTAACATCATAGAGCTCCAGCAGGTCGAGGTACGGATGTATAGTGTACAGTGCCCGTAGATCCTGTTTGAGGAATATCAGGTACGAAAAGCTCAGGCTCTGATACGGGTTAACATCATAGAGCTCCAGCAGGTCGAGGTACGGATGTATAGTGTACAGTGCCCGTAGATCCTGTTTGAGGAATATCAGGTACGAAAAGCTCAGGCTCTGATACGGGTTAACATCATAGAGCTCCGGCAAATCCGCAAAGGGTTGTTCGTGGTAAGTATAAAGCAAATCCTTGAAGACATTTATGTTAAAGGTGAAGGGAAGATTCGCATCGACGAAGACGGTGTAGATGAACACAAGAGATTTACCAGCAAAGGTCTCGTAGCTATATGCTAACTCTCTTTCGCGCAGCGAGTAAACGTGGTACGAGTAATCAAACGAGAGGGGGAGCAGGTTGAAGAGGTGATAAGGTGTCCTAAAGTCTACAAAAGGTTGTATTTCAAATCGACTGACGAGCTCAACTGAAATGTAAACAGACGCCCACTGTCCTGCGTACGAAACCGTGTGGTCGGTATAGACAAGGGAGCGCAGGGTGAAAAAGTTCAGTAGATCATCGTAAACGTGGACACGGGAGTCGTAGCAGAATGCGAGGTCGCCGTATTGCACCGTTATGTTGTAAAGGAATTCTACATCTCTAGGCCGTAAGGTGGCAATCGTGTAGCAGCTTGACAGATCCTCCGTTGTAATCGCAATATGGTAGCTGTAGGCGAGGGAAATCGCCGTGAGGATGTTGTAAGAAAAACTCAGGTTGCCGCCAACAAAACTTATAATACCATACGAGAAGGGGAGTACCGGAACTGCAGCTGTTGTGGCGGAATCAAGACCTACGCCGTAAGGGTCGTATGCGGTGCTTGGCTGTAATGACGGTTCGATATAACCCTGGTTGTCGACGAGTTTAACGCTCAACTTCTACCTCAGAGATCACCGACAGAATAAAACCTAAACTGTATAAATTTTCCGCTAATCAGTCCCGAAAGCATTTGATCGGCGGTAAACATCCTAACCTTGAAGGTGTAATAAAGATCAGCAACTCTCTTCTCTCCGAAGTAGCTGAACGGCAAGTCTTTAGTGACGAGAGTACCAACGCTATAAACGTTTATGAGGTCGACTGCCTGCGCCTTCGTGCCGTAACGGAAGAGTAAGCTTTTCGCTACAACCCCTACACCGTAAAACATCAAAAGATCTTCTGCCGGGCTGGCGAGAACGTCAAAACTATAAGAGAGTGTCGCGTAAAAGCTGAGGTCGTAGGAGAAAGGCAGCTCTACCATCCCAATGTTGTAAGTGGATTTGAGATCCTTAATCACTCGACTCGTATATGCAAAAGGAAGATCTTTTGTGATACAGAGCGAGTAGTTGTAACAAAGGAAGGCACCGTTGTCGCGTTGTATGTGATACGGCGGGTCAAGTGTCTTAGGCTCTATCAAAACACCCATAACAGCTAAAGTGTAAAAGTGCTCGAAGGCGATAGGGTAGGAA
>Ga0190354_1000064_pt1 | contig 16120 bp, 16 predicted proteins | sample 4872131213_MG_FD_163436 | JGI IMG/M metagenome (GOLD analysis project Ga0190354, IMG submission 163436) | Hydrothermal vent microbial mat bacterial communities from Southern Trench, Guaymas Basin, Mexico - 4872-13-12-13_MG | ecosystem: Environmental > Aquatic > Marine > Hydrothermal vents >...
ATGTAGGGTAGAGCTGCACGCGGGGCAAAACCCTTCGGTATGGCTAGGAATGGAACATTAAGTCTTTCACAAAAAGCCTTAAGGTGGCCTCCAGAAGTTATGGCGAAAATTTTGCATTTTCTCTTATATGCTTCAATAAAAGCTGTTAGAGTTTCCTCGGTCTCCCCAGAATAGCTTATGGCAAAAACAAGCGAATCTTCGTTGATATAGGCGGGTAATTCGTAGTCGTTGCAGGTTTCAATGGGAATTGGACTTTTCTCTAAAAGCCAGTCCCTTAGGAGTTCTCCGCCTATGGATGAACCGCCCATGCCGAGGACAACTATTCTTTCGCATTTCGTGTAATCTCTTGGAAATTTAGCTTCTCTGGCAAGTTTTATTGCGTCAGCAGTTATCCCATCTGTTTTAAGGCAAATGTTGAGCATGCCGCCCCTGTCTATTCGACTAATTTTCTTAACGTCGTCAAGCAACTGCGTATTTGGCAGAATAATCACCAGCTATAATAATGTGGATTAAAAATAAAAGTCTAAGGAATAACTTTAAGGAGTAGAAACGAAATATTTGAGAGAGGTTTTAGTAGTAGATGGAGGAAACGCTTCTGAAAGTCTTTGATCCCAACGAGTACTATAAGAGACAAATCGTTCTCCGTGAACTTGGCCCAGAGGGGCAGCGAAAATTAAAGGATTCAAAGGTTGTGGTTATAGGCTTAGGAGGACTTGGAAGCGCAGCAACTTTATACTTGGCTTTGGCAGGTGTAGGTTACTTACGTTTAGTAGATCAAGACACGGTGGAATTGAACAACCTTCACAGGCAAGTGCTCTACTCCCTTGAGGACTTGAGGCTTCCCAAAGTTGAAGCGGCTGCAAGAAGGATTAAGCAGATAAATCCTGAAGTTGAAGCAGAGCCGATACCAGAAAATGTTAGGCAAAGCAATGTCGAGGAAATTCTCGCTGATGTAGACTGCGTTGTAGATGGACTGGATAACATGCATACACGGTACGTTGTGAACAAGGCATGTGTAGAAAACAGAATTCCCTACGTTTATGCAGCTGCCATCGGAATTGAGGGCTACATTTCAGTTTTCAATCCCCCTGAAACACCTTGCCTAGCTTGCGTTTTCCCAAACTTAGATGATGGATACTTGGCTACATGTGAAACTAGAGGGGTTCTTGGAGCGACAACAGGCATAATAGGAACCATGGAAGCAATGGAGGCAATAAAAATACTTGCTGGAATAGGAAAACCCCTCAAGAGCAAATTGTTGATATGCGATTTCAATGATATGTACCTAACTAAAATAGACATTTTCAAGAATCCCAAATGCCCCATATGCGGAGAAACTAAAGGAAAAGTGGAAGTAAGGGCCGAACGAATGGTTTGGTTATGCGGTCAAAACACAGTAAATGTGAACCCAAGAAAACCATTGACATTAACTATCAATGAAATGTATAACCGCCTACGTGAACATTTCAAAATATTATTGAAGTCATCCCTTGTCGTAGTTCTCAAACATGACGATGCAGAAGTCAGCATTTTCAAGGAAGGAAGAATGCTAATAAAAAATGTTAGAAGCGAAGAAGAGGCCCTAAAAGTTTATGAGGCAGTTATGAACCGCCTAAAAGAATGAAAGGACTGATAATCAGCTCAGACTTGATAACGCGTGGGTACAGCCATTTTTACCCATTTCCATCATGCTCTTTTTTCCCTAATTAAGCTTGCCCGAAATTAGATTTATTAGTATGATAGTGCTCTAACTTGCTTCAAGGTGACCGCTTTGATTGATGAAGCAACAGTTACGAGAAACATTATTGAAAAAGCCGCAAAGGATTGGATTGACCTATCTGAAGTTGACGTTGTCGTAGTTGGCGCCGGACCGTCCGGATTAACTGCAGCGTACTATCTGGCCAAAGCAAAATTAAAAACCGTTGTATTTGAAAGGAAACTGTCCTTCGGTGGAGGAATAGGCGGAGGCGGAATGCTATTCCACAAAGTTGTAGTTCAGTCACCAGCAGACCAAATTTTAAGGGAAATGGGATGCAAACTCGAAAAGGTTGAAGAAAACCTCTTTGTAGCCGACGCGTCAGCTATGATTGCTAAACTGGCGAACAGCGCCATAGACGCTGGGGCAAAAGTAGTTCTCGGAGTAACAGTGGACGACGTCATATTCAGAGATGGAGAAAAACCGCAAATTGTAGGAGTAGTCGTCCAATGGACGGCGGTAATAATGTCCGGCATCCACGTCGACCCGTTAGGAATTAAAGCAAAAGCTGTTATAGACTGCACAGGCCACGACGCTGAAGTTCTATCCGTAGCTTCAAGAAAAATTCCGGAATTAAACTTGTTCATACAAGGGGAAAGGTCCATGTGGACCACTGAAGCTGAAAAATCTACTGTTGAGAGAACTGGGGAGGTATGCCCCGGATTATATGCCGCTGGAATGGCTGTTGCCGCCTTGCATAATACTCCTAGAATGGGGCCGATTTTCGGGGGAATGCTGCTCAGCGGGAAGAAAATCGCTGAACTGGTCATTGAAAAACTTAAAGGCGAAAAAGAATAGCATAGAAATAAGGCATAAAGGCTTTTCATGTACATTTTTAGGATTCTTAATAGTTATTAATGTAGGGAACTGTATGCTTCCTCCAACAGTTGAAGTGGAAGTTAAGAAAATTGACTTGCTAAGGAATATAGCGAAAAAGGTGAAAGAGCATGTTGCAACCGAAGTTCCAGTGAACATTTATGTCAACAATAAAAAGGTGGCTACATTGTTTTCGTTGCCAACTAAATTGAAGGAGTTAGGAGTTGGGTGGATTCTAAGCCAAGCGATAGTAAAGTCCATTAATGAAGTAATTGACGTTAAACTTGAGGGAAATAACGTGAGGATAACGTGCAAAGGAGAAGTTGAATCTAGAATAAAGGCGGCTAAAACCTTAACAGTGATAGATTCCTCATGCGGATCCTCAACGGAAGACTTCCTCTTCTTAATCGACCGGATAGCTAAGCCCTTTGTTTCCTCCAACTACAAAGTTGCTGCAAGGGAAATTTTACGTTTTGTTAAAGTGCTTAATCAGAAATCCAGCTTATTTAGGCTAACAGGCGGAGTACATTCGGCTGCGCTTTTTCAGAATGAAAATTTAGTGGCTTTCGCTGAGGATATTGGCAGACATAATGCGGTTGACAAGGTTATCGGCATAGCGGCCTTAAAGAAAGTCGATTTTTCGAGATGCGTCCTACTTAGCAGTGGCAGGCAACCAGCAAACATGGTTTTAAAGGCTGCTCGTGTGGGAGTACCAATAGTTGCATCTATTGCAGGCCCAGTATATTCTGGAATTGAAGCTGCCTTAAAAACTGGAGTTACATTAATGTGTTTTGTCAGAGGAGAAAGATTAAATGTTTATAGCTTTCCAGAAAGGGTGCTGGTAAACTAAATTTTGAATTACTTGAAAATTTTTACTGGTTTTCCTAGGAGTTTCATATCAAAGGACAGAATTCCGAGGCCGTTCTTTTTCGGAAGAGTTCGCTTTGAATCTTTCAGTTTTGCCCCGCCTCTTTTAACTAATTTGTCTTTTAGAAGTAAGTCTGAGTCAAGGTCTGCATATTGAACGTTTTTGGTGGCTGCTGCGAAGTGCACTGCAGCTGTTATGCCAAGGTTTGATTCTCCCATGCATCCGACCATGCATGGAATTTTGGCTGCTTCGGCTATTGCTGCGATTTTCATTGCCTTCCATATTCCTCCACTTTTCATTAGTTTTATGTTTATTAGGTCGACTGCTTCGGCTTTTATGACTTTAAGGGCGTCTTCTGGCGAATGAACGGTTTCGTCTGCCATAACTGGGATGGAAGAGTTCTTTCTTACGGTTGCTAATCCTTTGATGTCTTCTGCCTTAACTGGTTGTTCTACAAACTGTACATTGTATTTTTCAATTTTCTTTAGAACATCTATTGCCTCTTTCGGTTTCCATCCTTGGTTTGCATCAATTCTAATTTGGATTTCTGAACCAACTGCTTCACGAATTCTCTTAATTCTCTCAACATCCTCTGAGGGGTTAACTCCAACCTTCACTTTTAAAGCCTTAAATCCCCTTTTAACAGCTTTGACAGCGTCTTTTGCCATTTCCTTTGGACTTTTTATTCCTAAGGTTATGTCTGTGAAAATTTCGTCGCGGTAGCCGCCCAGAAGTGCGGAAATACGTCTTCGAGTTTTTCTACCGATGATGTCGAATATGGCCGTGTCAACTGCGGCTTTTGCGCTAGTGTTACCCTTAATGATGTTGTCCATTGTTTCTATTATTTGCTCTATCTTGAATGGGCACATTCCAATGAGTTTTGGCCCAATTTTGTTTAGGGCTTTAACAACTGTTTCCGGAGTTTCATTTGTGATTCTGAAGCTTGGAGAGGCTTCGCCCCATCCTTCAACTCCGAAGTCGGTTGCCACTCTTACAACTATGTTCTCGCTTTTCGTACTAGTTCCAAGAGCTATCCGAAACGGCTCAACGTAACTTAGAGAAACCCTATAAACTTCTATTCTTTCTATCCCCAACTTAAACACCCAATTGTTGGAAGTTAAATGTTAGAATTATTTAAGGATGCTTATTCTTTAAACTATTTTGCAAGGCTTTCAGTTCTTCCTTTTTCCTGGCTGGAATACGTTCCCTCCGTGTAAACGGCGGGTTCATAATTACAACGTCGAAATCTTTTGGTATGCGCTCTTCCTTCATGGCTTCAAGCCATCTAGTAAGCGGCTGCTCCGCAGTTCTAGGCGGATCATCAGCCACATTTTCTTCTCCCGCCGACTCAATCATCGTCTTTATTCCATCTTGGCTCAAAACATGAGGCTTCAGCCCAACCTCAATATTCTGAGCAGTAAGATTCATCGAGGACATATGAGAAGCAAAATGCATAATGTCGATCCCATAAATGTCTTCCTTGAGGAATTTCTTGTGCAGTTCAGCCTTACTTATTGATGGCAGAGCCAACTGCATCTTCCTATGATAGGCTTCAACCAAAAGAGTGCCAGAACCACAAGCCGATCCAAAACCTTAGCATCCCACTTATCAATCGCAAGATTAGCCAGCAACCTTGCAGCTTCAGGCTTAGTATAGAAGGCCCCCAAATTCTTCCTAGTCTCAGGCGGAATAGTCTCATGATAAAGCCTACCAAAAAGATCCTCACGAATATACTGGGGGTCTCAAAGCCCTCAGATTCGAAATAAACCTAGCAATCGACGAAACTATACGGAAATCCTTAGTTTCCATCAACAGCGGAAACAGGTTAAAACCTAAAATGTGAGGATAAAGTTTCCTAGGGCCCTCAAAAACCCTGTCAAGGGTCTCCAGAAGATTTTTAGGCGGATTTAACGGATTTACTTCAGGAAGCCGCTCGTATCCCATCTTCTCAGAGATAATATGATAAAATAACAATTGATTAACGAGAATATAGGAAGTTATATCCGCAACATAGAGTTTAGCCTCGTTCTCACTTATTCCCGAGAAATCCTCAAGTAGACTCTTGTAAATGTCAAATCTTCCAATAACCGCCATGGCACTATCGAAAACAGGCTTTTGGACGAGATGCTGCCGCAGATAAGCAGCAATCTCTCGTATGGACTCTCTGGCAGCCTCAACAACCAAATCATAGCTAACTCTAACCGCCTTGGTCTGAAGCCACTCTCTAAAAGAAGTAGTGAAAAGCTCAGCCAAATCCTCCAAAGTCAACTCTTTTCTGTCAGCAAGCCAGTCCGTCAAAATAAGCGCAGAAATCCTCAACCTGGGAAAGTTGCGCTCCAACTCGCTAAGGGGAATATCTCGAACAAACCTCGGAAAAAGAAACGTAACATAATTAGGAGTGCCAAGCATACGCGCCTTAACATTAGCATCAACAATAGCCTCAGTCAACTTAATCTCAGAATCAATCTTAACCTCAGAAACAACCCTAGCGCCATCACCCTCAATAATCAAATCTGGCTCTCTAGCACCCACACCAGTCTCAGAAAAACAACGCCAACCAAACCTATCAAAAACTCTACTGATGAAAGGATAAAGAGTACGCTCAGTAACCCTAGCAGACAACAGACATCACACAAATACAACTAGACAAGACACAAAAATAAAACTTCCATCAACCAACACCAAAGTCCAGTTTAAGCTTTATCCTATACGGTTTTCCTTTTCAGCTTTCTCAACTTCCTAAATTTTATCCTTGCAGTTAGAATCTTCTCAGTTGCAAAGAATTTCGCCGCAACGTATAGAATTACAACCGTAAATATCGAAACGTAGGCTATTCCACCTATTGCCATCAAATAGTTTCCAGTTACAGCTGCCCTCGCAGCAAGTATCGGATGAGAATATGGTATTGCCAAAATCAAAATTTGTAAAGGAAGCGGAAGCGAAAAAACGTCTGTATACATTAGTAGAAACATTGGAATAAATATTAGGGGGTAAATGTAGCCTACGACTGCTTGGGCGCTTCTGACATCCTCTGTGAAAGCGGATATTACAACAGCCAAGGCAAGTGCTGAAAGTAAAGAAACAAATAGAGAAATATCCATTAGAACATAGCCCAGAAGACTTGGAGCTAAACCAAGTTCAGCTAGGTCTACTCCAACCTCTGTGGGAACAAAAGTGAACATTTCACCCATATAGTAGGTAAATCCGATAAGGTAGGCTACTGCCCCAAGCAGTGCAACAAAAATCGAACCGAAAAGCTTACCCATTAATATAGTAAAGCGATTAATTGGAAGACTAAGCAAGGTTTCAAGGGTTTTCTCCTCCTTTTCAGAGGCAACCGACGTTGCAGCCAACTGCATAGCAAAAACTATTATAATCGAAATGGCAATCGGCGTCGCAACATATTGAGACATGGCCAAGTTGAAAAGCACCTCGGGAGGAATCGGTAGCGGTTTTCCTTTAACAACAGAGTTTTTGGAAACTATGAAAGGATCAGGAGCCCACAGCCTCTTTACCATTTCAATCAGGGAGTTCACAGCCCCTGAACGTGCACTCTCAACCATTCCGGAACCACTGTAAACGCTGTAAGTCTTAAGCTGAGCCTTTTTCCCTTCAGTTACGTTTTGGCTAAACCCTTTCGGAATAACTATTAAATCTGTAAGATTGTAAATTTGCATTTGCTGCACAGCCTGGCTTTCGTCAGAAGCATTTATGACCGTAACATTTGCGCCTAGACCTATTAAATTCTCAATCAACGCCTGACTCCAATTTCCATTGTCAAGGTCGGCTACTCCAACAGTAACTTGTTTAACGCTTTCCTGAACTTGTGTAAAAATAGACTGCATTGCAAAACCCATTATCGGAAACATTATTAAGGGAACTATAATCATTCCCAGCAGTATTCTCGGATCTCTAATAAGCTCCTTAACTTCTTTCGAAATAATGGCCTTCAGATCTTTAAGCATGACTTGTCACCTTAACGAAGACTTCTTCTAGGTTTTCGGCATTATATTCAGATTTAAGCTGCTGAGGAGAACCTTCAGCCACTATTTTCCCTTTATTTATTAATGCAACCCTATTGCATAGATATTCAACTTCCAACATGTTGTGACTAGAAAGCAGAACAGTGACTCCGAATTCCTCCACGTATCTTTTGATTATGTTTCTAACATGAAAGGAATGTACAACGTCTAATCCGCTTGTTGGTTCATCCAAAACTGCAAGTTTGGGCTTAATCATCAAAGCCCTTGCAACCAAAAGCCTACGTTTCATCCCCTTACTGTAAGTCTTAATTCTATCATAGAGCCTTTCACCTAAACCAGAAATTTCAGCCGCTTGTTCAACCATACTTCTAATTTCATCCTTGTTGCCAGCGCTAAAACTGGCCATAAACTCCAAATACTCCATTCCGGAAAGATTCTTATAGGCTCCAGCCTCTTCGGGAAGATAACTTATAAGCCTACGAACTTCCTCAGCCTTGCTTACAACGTCTAATCCAAAAACTTTCACACTGCCAGAAGTAGGCAAAAGCAAAGTGGCAATTATCCTTAAAGATGTTGTTTTTCCAGCGCCATTAGGCCCTATAAGCCCGTAAATCTCCCCTTTTTCAACGTTAAAGGTTAACCCGTCTAAAGCCCGAACATTACCAAAGACTTTAACTAAATTACTAACTTCAACAGCGGCCATAACATCCACCGAAGCTTGTTTACCTTTTAAGAGAGCATATTTAAACCTTTAGTTCTTCAAACGGATAACCCTCAGAATATTCCAGCATTCTTTTTCAAATTTTGAACATTACCAAAACTCGACAAACAGAAAATAGTAAAAGGTTTTGAATGTTTATCGCTAGGGTTCCCATGAAGCGAGGTCTTCTGCTACTTTTGCCACCATATCCACGCCTAAAATCTCAGTTTCGTACAATGGAATCATTGCTCTAACCATGGGCCAAAGATCTCTCTTAATTATTTTCAAGTAGCCCTCTTGTTCCTTAAACTTGTTAGTTAGATACTCGGAGACCCTTTTTCTCTTTACAAGTTTTTCAGGAATAACTTGGTTTACGATAACTCCGCCTGTTGGTATATTGAAACCTTGAACCATCCCAATGAACCTCTTAACAACAGCTATTGGAAGTGCCAAGGGCAACGTTATGAAGAAGAAAGCCGTTCTTTCCGGATCGTTAAATATTTCTTTAGCTTTCTTTATTCTTTCGTTCATTTCAAGCAGATCGGCAATCAACGGGTCCTTTTTGACTTCTTCTTGAACCTTTTCCTTTCTAAATGATAGTTTCACCCTTAGCGAAAGCGCCTCTTTTCTGCTCTTTATCATTCGGCTTAGCCAGAGCCCGTAAATTTTGCTTAGTCCCAGAAGTCTAACTGCGTTGGCGACTGCTGCTGTGTCAAAAACTATTCTGTCGTATTCCTCAGCTTTGTTCAACATTATCTCCATGGTTTCGTCAAACATTGCGCTTTCTTCGAAAGCCGGGTTAGTTGACGCTATATCCACGAATTCGTCGGCTTTCATTGAAATGTCTGCCCATTTCAGAAACATTCTAAGCTTTTCTGCAAGTTGGGCCTTATACTTCTCCTTCCTTTCAGTTATATCAACTTCGATTGCATAAAGGTTCTTTGCGCCTTTTACTGGTTTAACTACGCCTCCTGTTAAGTCCTGTTGAAACAGACTGGAAAGCGAATGAACAGGGTTTAAGGAGGCTAGCAGAACCTTTTCTCCCTTTGAAGCAAAGTGGTAGGCTATGCCCGCGGCGGCTATGGTTTTTCCTACTCCGCCTTTTCCTCCAGTGAACATAAATTTTAATTTCGGATGCGTTTCAACAAATTTGCTAAAGGTTACATGTTCTTTTGGCAAAATCATATACCTCCTACTTCCCAGGGTTTTTCAAAAAGGTATTCTGCCACTTTCGCAATCATTTTGAATCCTTTAGGTTCTCTGTCGAACATGGGAACTATTGCTCTAACGTATTCGCCAAGTTCCTTCTTGATTTCCTCCATGTACATTTGCTGCATTTTTATTCTGTTCTTTAAGAAGTCGCTTAAATCTTCTCTTTCAAGCAGTGAGACCGGATAGACCTGGTTTACTATTACTCCGCTGAGGGTTATGCCCAATTTTTCGAACATTTCCAAAGCTCTTTTTGTATCCAAAATCGCCATTTTTTCGGGTATTAAAACCATGAAAAAGGCTGTTGTATCGGGGTTCGTTAAGGTTTCTCTGAAGAAGTCAAGTTTTGATCTAATATCTCTTAATTCGTCAAGTATTGCGTCTCTTCTTTCTATTTCCCCGCCTCTGATTACTGCTTCGGCTTCTTTTAGTTCTGCAGCTTTCCTCCTCGCTTCTTCCATTTTGTCTATCCAAGCGTCAAGTATGGTTGCCATACTGATCATTCTAACTCCGTGGCCAAAAGGTGGCATATCAAAAATGTAAAGGTCATATTTCCCTGCAGATAGGAGTTCAGCCATCGCGTCGTATGTTGCACTTTCGTACATGGCTGGTTCGGAAGCAGCTGTTTTTATGTATTCGTCTATTTCTGCGGGTAACTCGTCGATTTTGTACATTTCCTTTATTTGGTTTCGCACATGCTCTTGAAATTCGGCTATTCTCTTATCTCCGTCAATTTCAACGGCGTAAAGGTTTGGTTGAAGCTCTTGTTCGCCTTTTCCAAATAAATCTCTTTCAAAGATGTCGGTTAGTGAAGCTTGGGGGTCTGTACTGAAACATATGACTTTTTTCTTTTGTTTTGCAAACCAGTAGGCTGTTGCAGCGCTTGCAGTGGTTTTTCCGAGGCCGCCTTTGCCAGCGTATACTACGACTCTTAGTTTTGGGTGTTTCTGAATGAATTCTTTGAGGGACATCACCAAGTTGTTTTCCTCCTAGTAGAGCATGTCCGTTACGTCTTTTTCTTGCAAAAGTTGCCGTTTCCAAGATTTAATATTAGGTAAGGCGTAGGGTAGCAGTTTCAGTGAATAGTATGGTGGTAGAATGGGCAGTCCAAGCATATCTCCCAGAGTGATGAGCATGAAAAGGTTTTCCATGAGCATTCTCTGTTTTAGCATTTGCCTAACAACTACATGGGAGGCCATTCCATAGAAAGTTTCTTTAAGGGCTCTTTTAGCCTCGCCAAAAATCTTTTTTCCCTCTTTTTCCTTTTTGTTCGGCATTGAATTTCGCCTCTATACAGATAGAATTACCTATATTTTATTTAAGTTTATTTCAAATAGTTTACTATGTAAATGTTTCATTAAGCGCTTTCTGAAACTTTCTCAAAGAAATCCTTATCTTTTAAGGTCTCTTTTTTCCATAGTTCTATAAAGGGAAAGAAATATGGTAACAGCTTATACTTATAAATTGGCGGCAGTAGTGGCAGTCCAAGCATATCTCCATAAAGGAGAGTCATAAAAGTAAAGTTATGAGTCATAATCTGTTTTCTAATAACCTCTACGTGGCCGTGAACTGTGAATCCATAAATAAAGTCGGAAAGAGCCTTTTTTAATCGGCTTTTAATCTCTGCAAAATTCAACCATTAACGCCTCTACCATTTAATGGAAGTATTAAGATTTAAATCCTATGCTAATTAGATTAATCTTCGAAGTGAACAGTTATGGGAAGAACTGGGAAAAAGGACGTACTTGTAGAATGTAGAAACTTGCTTATGGGCAACGCGGAGTTTCTAAGATTCAAAGTTCCAGAAGAATGGAATGTTGGCCCCGTTCCATTTGAAACCGATGTTGAAAACTGGACTGAAATAAATGGAAAAACCTGGGTGACGAAAGGCCAAACTCGAGTTCACATAGTTCTGGGCGAAAAAAGAAGGCGAATTGACCTTCTAGTGAAAGCTAAGGGTTACAATAAAAAATTCGATGTTGAAAACTGGCTAGAGAAAAAAAGGAGAAAAATTGAAAATGCAAAGGGAAGGAAAATGAAGAAAACTGGATTTCTACTTGTAAAAGACCATAAATTGCCGTACATAATTTATTCTAGAATACGGAAAAAATTTGGATTTTTCGGGAAGGAAAATGAAGAAGTGCTTTTGAACGCAGTTTTGAAATGTGAAAAAACTTCTAGGATAATATTCTTAGATGCTCATCTGAATTTTGACGATAATGAATTAATAGATACCCTACTTGATGTTCTTTCGACCTTTACGTGCCATTGACAACTCATAGACTTTTGAGCCAAAACTTTCTATTAATGGAAAAATCTGTGGGAAAATTTCAGATGAGAGGTTGCACGCGAAAATAAGATGAGGTTCATCCACTGATAATGAAAGAAATCTTAAATTACCTTCAATCGCCTTCAATCTTTTTCTAATGGGAGCTTCATCAAGTAATAGTTTAGCTAACTTTTCTTTAGAAGAGAAAAAACTTATCCGCTCAAACGAATTTGTTTCGACTTCTTTGAATTTAGACTTTAACCTTTCCGGAACTTCCATTTTCCTCGGAATGATTTCCAAGGAGAATTTAGGCGCACTTTTAAATTGAGTTTTCACTATTAATTCGTCCATTTTCCCTCTTATTTTCTGGAAGAGGAAGTAGAGCAGTATTTCCCTCGGAAGTAGAGCCACCGTCAGTTCTGTACGTCTGAAAAAGTCTGTTTTCCTTCCAGGAACGCTTATTTGAAAAGCACTTGTTCCATAACTTTTGAAATCCACCCTTTTACCGTAAGGTGCAATAAACTTCCTCAATGTTTTCCACATGTCTTTTTGAATTTTATAGTTTTTTCTTCTCCCCCAAAAGTAGGACGCCATGAATATGAATGTTAATATTATTACAGTCCAAAGTCCAATGTCTTGATCCATTTTTATTCCTTCTTTCACCGCGGCAAGGGTAAATGTTAAATTCTTATAGGTTAAACCTATAAAAAAGTAAGCTTTAGGTGAAGGGAAAATGTTTCCAATATGGTTCGTTATTCTCGGCATAATCGTCTACATAATAGCCTACTGGGGCTATGCTAAATGGTATGACAAGAACGTTTGGGAACCGGACCCTAAGAGGCCTACTCCAGCCCACACCTACATGGACGGAATAAGATTCTTCCCAGTAAGCAAATACGTGCTCTACGGATTCCAGTTCAAGGGCATAGCAGGTCTGGGGCCAATTTTTGGCCCATTCATAGCTTTGTTCTATGGTTGGTTGCCAGCCCTGCTTTGGATTCTTATTGGAAACTTTTTCATAGGTTGGATACATGACTACTCAACTCTAATGATGTCTGTTAGAAATGAAGGAAAAACCATGGGGCCGCTAACTTATGAGATTATAAGTCCAAGGGCAAGAAGCGGCTTAATGGGATTCCTTCTGTTCTACCTAATACTGATAACAGCAACATTTGTCTATCTTTGCAGCGCCTTCTTCGGTGCTTATGGAGAATCAGTATGGGCCATGATCTTCTTATTGATTGGCGGAGTTATCAGCGGTGCAATGCTCTATAGAATGCGAACCGGCGTTGCAGCCTCAACTATTACAGGACTGATCATAGTAATAATAGGCATAATTATGGGGGTATACTTCCCAGTAACCTATGAAAACTGGATACCTTTCATAGACAAAAATCTTTTCTGGATTTTTGTAACATGCGTGATTCTATTTATAGCAGCGATCACTCCATTAGTAGATTTCACTCATCCAGTGATCTATCTTGCGTCCTATCCAGCAATTTTCGGAATCCTACTATTAATATTCAGTCAGCTAATATCGCCTATTACAAATGTGCCAATAAGTCAACCAGCATGGCTCGGGCCCTTAGGCGAATCAGGAGACTTCTGGGGAAACCCGGGGCCAATATGGCCCATACTTATGGTTTCAATAGCGTGCGGTGCAATTTCCGGATGGCACAGTTTGGTTAGCACTTCCGGCTCGGCGGGTCAGCTAGATGTAGAGACAGACGCTCTTCCAGTTGGCGGAGGCGCCATGATCATGGAAGGATTATTAGCCCTAAGCTCATTAGCAGCTTTTATGGTTATAACAAGCGATCAAATGGGAATCATTGGAGGAAACAAGGCTTTAGCACTCGTTACCGGGGCTCAAAATCTACTTACGCCGATTTTCGGCGAAGCATCAGCAGGGTTTATAAAGGGCTTCTATGGCATGTGGCTTGAACTCTATGCATTAACAATAGAAATGCTTGTAATGAGATTCTTTACCATGGCTATGAAGGATGTAACAAGCGGAAGGCCATCGTTGCAACTTGCAATTGCAAATAGATATGTCGCTGCATTTATAGTCTTGTTTATTGGAGGACTATTCGCCTATTCTGGAGCTTGGGTCAACCTTTGGCTGCTTTTCGGCGGTTCAAACCAGCTTCTAGCAGGACTAGCCCTAATACTGGTATCAATCTATCTAGTTAAGGTCAAAAAGCCCAGCGTGTACACTTTGATTCCAGCGATATTCATGATAATAACATGTGAAGCTGCACTTCTCTACGAAGGGGCAAAGTTCTTCTATAAGGTCTTCGTTCTCGGCGGTTTCTTCGCAAATCCGCCAATATCGAACTATCCCGAAATAGCAAAGGGACTCAATGTAATCTTCGGAATAATAGGTTTCATATTGTTCATTTTAGGTCTGATTGTAGCCTACGATGCGGCGAAGGCTCTTGGCAGAGCGAAAAGAGGAGAAAAATAACCTTCAACCCCTCTTTTTTGTTGTTAAGATTTTATGTTTGTCTTAGTTAAAGAGCCGGAAGAAAACTTTTAAATAACTTCCCTTTTTGTATTCTAGGTAAGTGGTGGCAATGAGGGATTCTGTTCCACAGTGCTAGACTTCCCCCAAACATAAACCAATTCTGGCTAGTTTTTATACTGGAGTTATATTCTGGTAATAAAGCTAAAGGGAGGGATGAACATGTCTGATATTGGAATTACTGTCAAAAAATCTGAAAACTTTTCAGAATGGTATACACAGGCGGTTCTAAAATCAGAGCTAGCCGACTATGCTCCGATGAAGGGCTGCATAATCTTTAGGGAATACTCCTACGCCATATGGGAGAAAATTCAGCAGATATTTGACAAGAGAATAAAGGAGATAGGCCACAAAAACGCGTACTTCCCAGTTTTTATACCTGAAAGCCTACTGCGAAAAGAGGCAGAACACTTTGAAGGATTCGTCCCCGAATGCGCATGGGTAACAATAGGCGGAAATAGCCAGCTGGAAGAAAGGCTTGCAGTCAGGCCAACATCCGAGACAATAATCTACGCCATGTATGCAAAATGGGTTAGAAGCTGGAGGGACCTCCCAATTAAACTAAATCAATGGTGCAACATTGTAAGATGGGAAACGAAGGCAACTAAACCGTTCATCAGAACAAGAGAGTTCCTCTGGCAGGAAGGCCACACAGCCCACGCAACAAAGGAGGAAGCAGACCAAGAAGTAATGGAAATTCTAGGCATATACAAAGACTTGATGGAAAACTACTTGGCGATTCCGGTGCTTACTGGAAGAAAAAGCGAAAATGAAAAGTTTGCTGGCGCGCTCTACACAACAACTTTAGAGGCTTTAATGCCAGATGGAAGAGCACTGCAAATGGGAACTTCCCACAACCTTGGGCAGAATTTCGCCAAAGTTTTCGACATAAAGTACATAGGGCCAGACGAGAAAGAACATTATGTCTGGCAAACTTCATGGGGAATCTCAACACGGTTGATAGGAGCCATCGTAATGGTTCACGGAGACGACAGAGGCCTAATAATACCCCCGAAAATAGCTCCAATCCAAGTAGTGGTAATCCCAATATTCTACAAAGAAGTCGAAAGGGAGGCAATATTAAAGAAAGCTAAAGAAATCTTCGAAAAACTAAAGAACAATGGAATATCAACAGTGCTGGACGACAGAAGCGAGTATACTCCAGGCTGGAAATTCCATCACTGGGAGCTGAAAGGCGTCCCATTAAGAATAGAAATTGGCCCAAAAGATCTTGAGAAAAAACAAGTGACCTTAGCTAGAAGAGACACCTTCGAAAGAACAGCCGCCAAAGAGGAAGAAGTAGTTCAAGCGGTAAGAAAAATGTTTGAAGCAATACAAGCTAATCTCTATAGAAGGGCTAAAGAGTTCCTGGAAAGCCACATAACAACTGTGAAGAACTATGAAGAATTCAAGGAAGCGTTAAAGAATAAGGGAGGGTTCATCAAAGCCTGCTGGTGTTCAAGTTCTACATGCGAGGAAAAAATAAAAGAGGAAACTGGAGCAACCATTAGGCTAATACCCTTCGAAAAAGAAGAACCGTTCTCAAACTGCGTCTACTGCGGCAAAGAAGCAAAAGAAGTAGTCTATTTTGCGAAGGCGTACTAACGCTCCTATCTATCCTAACGTTAATTTTTGCTGATTAAAGTATTAGTTTTTCAGGTTCAATTCTGCGTTCTTTTATGCTTAGGTCGCTAACCTTAAACTTTCTGTTTCCATACAAAAATGCATATTCTTCGCCTCTGTAGAGGGCTGCGGCAATACGTCCAATAGCGTCAGCCTTCATTATTCCGCTTCCACTTGCGCCTCCAACAACTATTAGATCGTTTTCTTCAAAAATCACCGGTTGACCATCCAAAGTGTTGATTGCATACTGGCCTGCCCAAGGCGAGGTAGGTCTACGGTCTTTAAACTGCGGAAAATATTTCACCACAACTTGGTATATCCCATATTCGTAATAGTTCTTTTCAGGTTGAGGGTTTTCCTCAAGCTTGTAGGCTC
>Ga0190354_1000067_pt1 | contig 15833 bp, 13 predicted proteins | sample 4872131213_MG_FD_163436 | JGI IMG/M metagenome (GOLD analysis project Ga0190354, IMG submission 163436) | Hydrothermal vent microbial mat bacterial communities from Southern Trench, Guaymas Basin, Mexico - 4872-13-12-13_MG | ecosystem: Environmental > Aquatic > Marine > Hydrothermal vents >...
TTTCTTCAAGGGAAACTTGTTTGCGTCTATGACGTTGTCGAGGAAGTGAACAGCGTTTCTTACGGTTTTTCTTAATTTTTTCCAGTTTATTTTTCCGTTTTCAACCATTCTTGAAAGGTTTATGGAGCCTAAATTGCATGATTCGTACGGTAACAGCGGTTGTTCACCGCAGTTATGCACATAGAAACCATTGGCATCAAAAGCGTTTTTTCCAGGGATTTTAACATCGAAAACTTGTTCTTGACCGTGGAAAACGATTTCTTTCACAGTGGCTGTGAACCATTCCCTGTTCATTTTCCTCTTATAGTTGCTGATAAGGCTCTCTAATCGCTCCTTTTTCTCCAAGTCGCCAAATCCAATTTTTTGATTAAAGAACAGAAGATTTTCTTTTGAAATAACCAATTCATGCTGCGGTTTGTGCGGATACTCTTTTAATCCACCCTTGCCGTTTGGCATCCTTGAAAAGCCATAGGGTCTTCTATTCGCGTAGATTTTTGAATATATTCCAAATCTTAGTAGAATTCGTTGAACTGCTTTAAGGATTTCTAGGTTGCTTTGCGCCAATCTCACGCTAACGCCTTTTTGTTGATTTCCCTGAACAGAACCATTGGAATCGAATAATCCTCTGATTAAACCTTTGCAAAAGTCTGATGAGGCTTTTTCCATCGAATCGGTAATTCTTTTCTCATTAGACTCTAATCCTAATTTTCCTGTTAATTCCTTTAAATAAGCCAGTGACATGCGGTATTCTGATCTGCCTTTTACCGGTATCCACCCCCTAAAATCTGATCTATGAGGCATACTTTTAGCATACTCAAAGGCAAGTTTTCTTACTGCTTTACTCCCTTTGTCTTCTCCCCAAGAGGACAGAATTGCCTTATCCTTCTTCAGTGTTCCATCACCTAAGAGTAAACCTATCAAGTACCCTTCTTCGAATGTGAATTTTCCGTTCCAAAAATCTGTTTTTCTATGATTGTTTAAGAGAATTTTATCCCCTTTCTTTAAGTCTCCAGCTTTCACCCATTCAGTTTCAACCCTGTACCTTGTTTTCTTCCTCACTTTCATAACCGGATGATCCCTTGTTAAACATATTTCAAACCCTTCTTTGGTCACTAGTTTATAGACTGGTTTCACACCCGTTGGAAAGAACCCTTCAGAAGATGACTCCCACTTTTCACCGTCAACAATCGCTATGAATTTTTCTCCCACTAGATCCGCAACTTTTCTAGGTCCGTTTTCAGTCATAATCCACGTGTAAGATGGGATACAAGGGTTAGTAGCTTCTATTCTTCCAACTTCGGGAGTTGGGTTATGCCTATTAACTTCGTCAATAAATACGACGCCGGGGTCTCCGCTTTTCCACGCGGACTCTGCAATTAGGTTCCAGACGTATCTAGCCTTTAACTTCCTAACTTTCCTCTTGTTCCTCGGGTTAACCAGCCAGTATTCTTCGTCTCCTTCTAATTTTTCCATAAAGTCATCGGTAACTGCAACTGAAATGTTAAAGTTTGAAAGAACCCCCGGTTTTTGCTTGGCTGTAATAAACTCTTCAATGTCCGGATGGTCAACCCGTAAGATTCCCATCATAGCTCCCCTTCTTTTACCTCCAGCTTTAATGACGTCTGTGGCAACATCGAAAACACGCATAAAACTTACCGGGCCGGAGGCAACCCCTTTGGTTGACTTGACTATGTCTCCCTTCGGCCTTAACTTTGAAAAGTCAAAGCCTACTCCTCCGCCGCTTTGCTCGATTATCGCCATATCCTTTACAGCGGTGAAAATGCTCTTTAACGAGTCTTCAACTGGCAAGACAAAACATGCGGAAAGTTGGCCAAGCTTTGTTCCGGCATTAAAGAGGGTTGGCGAGTTTGGGAGAAACTCAAGCTTCGCCATCATTTCGTAAAACGTTTTTTCGCTTTCCTTAGGGTTTCCACCATAGTTCTTGTCAACCTTTGCTATTGCCCTTGCAACTCTCAGGAACATTTGGGCGGGGGTTTCTATTATTCTGCCTGTTTCATCTCTTAGAAGATATCTTTTCCTCAGAACTTCCAGAGAGTTAACAGTTAATTTCAGCTCTTCTATTCCAAGTTTTGTTCTTAACCTTCTTATCTCATCCTTTGCCTCTCTGTATGCTTGATATTCTCTTGCAACTTTTCCGTAGCCTTTCTTCTTTAAAGCTTCGATGACTACGTCCTGTGCATCCTCAACTGAGGGAATCTTCCTCTTGAATCTTTCTTCCAGAAGCTTGACAACTTCCCTAGTTATTTTTTCGGCTTTTTCTCCATCTTCGAGTTCAACTGCAATGAACGCTCTGTGAATTGCATCCCTAATTCTACTGGCGTCAAAATCAACTACTCTTCCATCTCTCTTCCTAATTTTTCGAATAACCATAACTTTTCCTAATCAAATTCTGTTAATTCACAATATAAACTTTGACAGCAAAATGAAAGCTTAACTTTTAATGTCGTTAAGTGTTCTCTGCACTGTAGACTACTTGGCCCCCAACTATTGTCATTAGAACCTTTATATCCTTAAGATTTTCAGGTTCAATTTCGAAGGGGTCTTCGGAGAGAACAACTAAATCTGCAAGTTTTCCCTCTTCAATTGTTCCTCTTAGTTTTTCCTCAAATGCAGCATAGGCAGCGTTTACAGTGTAAAGCCTCAACGCCTCCTCAACGGTTAACTTTTCTTCAAGATTTGGCTGTTTGGCTACTGCAGCCCACACTCCAAGCAGCGGCGAAATAGGCTCAACTGGGCAGTCGGAACCAGCGCAGACCGCAACGCCCCCTTTTAGAAGAGTTTTAAACGGATAAACCCATCTGGCTCTTTCTTTTCCAAGTCTATCTTCAACCCAAAAGTCTGAAACTATGAAGTGAGGCTGAACAGATGCTATAACACCTAAACGTTTCATCTGCTGAATAAGCTTCTCGTTTAAGACTGAGGCATGCTCTATCCTATGCCGGTGATTAACCTTCGGGGCTTCTTTCAAAACTTTTTCAAATGCTTTTAAGACAACATCTATTGCTCTGTCACCAATTGCGTGAACAGCCAACTGTAAACCAGCCTTATGAGCTTTTAAAACCAGTTTTTCAAACTCTTCTTGGCTGTATATGAGCATACCTTTTGTTTCTGGCATGTCGTTGTAAGGCTCGTACAATGCTGCAGTGCGAGCGCCTAAAGAGCCATCCGAAAATATTTTTATTCCGCCAATCTTCACTGTTAAGTCTCCGAAACCTTGCATTAAGCCTAAACCTTCAAGTTCTTCCAGAAATTCAACAGGAATGAGAAGATAAACTCGGAGAGGAAGCCTTCCTTGCCTACGCATTTGTTGAATAACACGCATCTCAACTGGAGATTCAATTATCCAATGTATACTTGTTAAGCCAGCTTCAACTGCTTTTCGGCAGGCAGCGAGGCAAAATCTTAAAATTTCCTCTTCATTCGCCTTTGGAAAACTCTTAAGAATCAATTCTACAGCGTTTTCGCGCAGTATTCCAGTAGGTTCGCCTGTCTTTGGGTCTTTATCAATTTTTCCTCCAGAGGGGGCCGAGGTATCTTTTCCTATTCCTGCCTTTTCTAAGGCTTTAGTATTTACAACGCAGATGTGACCGCAAACTCGGAAAAGGACGACTGGGTTGTTCGGAGCTACTTCATCTAGGTCCCATCTTGTAGGCAAACGTTTTTCAGCAAATTTTTCTTGGTCCCATCCTCTGCCGAATATCCATGCTCCTTGCGGAAGGCTTTCGGCTTTCTCTTTGACAAGTTCTTTAAGCTCAGCTATTGAGGTTACATTTCTTAGGTTGAGGGCGAATAGACTTCTTCCAAAACCGCTTATGTGAACGTGGCAGTCGGTAAAGCCCGGTAAAACGGTTTTTCCTTTTAAATCAACTAATTTTGTTTGCGGCCCAATGTACTTGGATGCCTCTGAGTTTTCGCCTACATAAACTATCTTTTCTTCAAATACTGCGACTGCTTGAGCTTTTGGTTTGTTTGGGTTAAATGTGTAAATTTTTCCATTTAACAGTACAAGTGTGGCATTTAGCATAATTTGAAGTGTTAGGAAAAGTTAGATTAAGTTTTTGCTGTTTAAATCCAGTTTTGGCCGGGCTTTCTCTGAAGAATTATCCTTTTTTCATAGTTTCGTCTATTCCTTATCTTAGGCGGTTTCCTCTTTTTTGGAATAGGCTCTATCTTGGGTGTTTGGGAACGAACTTTCCCAGCCTTTGCCAATGAACCGTGGGTCGGCATATCTTAATTCCTCCAAACACTTCAATTAAGTCGGCATGTTTTAAACTTTTCTGAATCAAACTTAAAGCTGGAAAATATTTAAATCTACATTTTTAGACTTGATGAAGGATTTATTTAGCAGCTGTAATGCAATTATCTTGAGAAAATGCATGGCAGTCATCAAGCAGCATGCAGAGAAATTATTGAGGAGCTAATGCGAATACCCAGTCCATCTAGAGGAGACCTTAACAGAATAAAACTTGAAATTGCAAGAAAATACGATTTAGATGGAATTCCGTCAAACGCCCAGCTTATCAGCCTGTTAAAACCAGAGGAAAGGGAAAGGCTTCTTCCAATACTTCGCAGAAAGGCCACTAGAACAATTTCCGGCGTAACCGTAATAGCCGTTATGGCAAGACCTTGGCCTTGTCCACAAAGGACTCCATGCGCCTATTGTCCAGGCGGCCCACCCTACGGCGTACCCCAAAGCTATACTGGACATGAACCAGCTGCAATGCGAGGGTTACAAAACAGGTTTGACCCTTACATGCAGGTTAGGCATAGGATAAGGCAGTTAAAAGCCATCGGGCATACTGTCGACAAAATAGAACTCATCGTGATGGGTGGAACCTTCCCAGCTACCCCGCTGGATTATCAAGAGTGGTTTATTAAAAGATGCTTAGATGCAATTACCGAAGTTAACTCATCAAGCTTGGAAGAAGCAAAGAAACTTGCTGAGAAAAGCAGAGTACGCAACGTTGGCATAACTGTTGAGACTAGGCCGGACTGGGCTAAGGAAAGCCATGTAGACCATATGCTAAGTATGGGAGTAACCCGCGTTGAAGTAGGTGTTCAAAACATTTACGATGACATATATGAACTTGTAAACCGTGGGCACACAGTTCAAGACGTTGTTGAGGCTACACGTATACTGAAAGATTCAGGCTTAAAAGTTGTTTATCACATGATGCCCGGCCTACCAGGCTCAAATTTTGAACGTGACTTAAAGGCCTTCAAAACCATTTTTTCAGATTCACGATTTAAGCCTGACATGTTAAAGATTTACCCATGCCTAGTTCTGAAAGGAACAAAAGCCTATGAATGGTGGAGGAAAGGCGAGTACAAGCCTTATACAACCGAGGAAGCAGCAAACCTAATCGTTGAAGTTAAGAAGATGATTCCGCCGTGGATAAGGATAATGAGGGTTCAAAGAGATATACCCGCATACTTGATTGAAGCCGGAGTTAAAAGAAGCGACCTCAGACAGCTTGTTCAAGAAAAACTTAGGAAACTTGGGGTTCGCTGCCGATGCATCCGATGTAGGGAAGTTGGACACAGATGGCTTAAGGAAGGAATGAAACCAAACCCAGACCATGTGAAAATTAATGTTATTCGACAAGAAGCCTCAGAAGGCGAAGACCTATTCATTTCAGCCGAAGACATGGTTAACGATGTTCTAATTGGCTATTTGAGGCTGAGAATACCGTCTGAGAAAGCTCATAGGCCCGAAATAGCTGAGAAACCCTCAGCAATAATACGTGAGTTACACGTTTACGGGCCGCTTGTCCCTGTTGGAAAACATTTTGAAAGTGCATGGCAGCACAAGGGCTATGGAGCCATACTTCTCGCTGAAGCAGAAAGAATAGCCAAAGAAGAATATGACAGGCATAAAATTTTAGTTACAAGCGCATTGGGAACGAAGGAATATTATATGCGGTTCGGCTATCACTATGATGGCCCATACATGTCAAAATGGTTGGAGAATCAAAATTGAGCCAAGAAGACTTACAGGGTTATAAGGGAGAAGCCCTAAACGCACTGAAGAAAGCAAAAGTAAAAATTGGAGACTTAATACGCATAACCAAAAACGGAGAAGTCTACGAAGGAATTTTAATCCCCCGCTCAGAACTTGGCGACGACAAACACGTTGTTATAAAGATTAAAAGCGGCTACAATATAGGTGTACGCATAACTCCTGAAGCAATTATAGAAAAAATAGGTGTGGGAGCAAAACCCTCATTTATGGCTCCTCCTCCACCGCCTAAAAAGCCTGAACTCCCAAAAGTTGCAATAGTAAGTACTGGAGGAACCATAGCAAGCAGGGTTGACTACAGAACTGGGGCCGTTAGGCCAGCTTTAACTGCAAGCGACCTTTACAGTGTTGTTCCAGAACTTTCAGATATAGCCGTAGTGGAAGCCGAAATACTGTTCAGTTTATACAGCGAAAACATAACTCCGAAGCATTGGAGTGAAATGGCGAAGAAAACTGCAGAACACATCGAAAAAGGAGTTGACGGAGTTGTTATTGCGCATGGAACGGACACCATGGGGTATTCAGCGGCCGCCCTAAGCTTCGCTCTCCAAAACTTGCCTGTTCCAGTCGTATTTGTTGGTTCTCAACGTTCAGCAGACCGTCCAAGTTCAGATGCGGCTACAAATCTCATCGGGGCAGTAACAGCTGCGGCTTACGCTCCCTTCGCAGAAGTAGCCTTAGCAATGCACGAAACAATCTCCGACACATCAATAATTTTGCACAGAGGAACCAAAGTTCGAAAATGCCACACAAGCAGAAGAGATGCTTTCAAATCGATAAATGCAACTCCGCTGGCAAGAGTTGAAAACGGAAAAGTAACCATGCTGGTTAAAGACTACGTGGAAAGGAGTAAGGATAAAAAATTGATTTTAAAGCCCGACTTCAACGAGAAAGTTGCCTTAATAAAGTTTCATCCTGGAATAAACCCTGCTGTAATAGATTGGTATGTAGATAACGATTATAGGGGCATAGTTCTTGAAGGAACAGGGCTCGGCCATGTTGGCCGCTACTGTTTTGATTCATTAAGGCGAGCTGTAAAAGCTGGACTGCTTGTAGCTATGACTTCCCAGTGTATTTGGGGAAGAGTAAACATGAACGTGTATGATCAGGGCAGAGATCTTCTCGCCATAGGTGTAATGCCTCTTGAGGATATGCTTCCTGAAACCGCTTTAGTCAAGATGATGTGGGTTTTTGGTCAAACAGATGATTTGGAAGAAGCCAGACGCTTGATGAAAATGAACATTGCCCATGAATATTCGGATAGAACGCTTTACGGATAATGGGGGTTGACAATTTATGGAAATTAACTATTCAGAACTCGGCTTGAAGGCTGGTTTAGAGGTTCATCAACAGCTTAACACCGCCCATAAGCTTTTCTGTAAATGTAAGCCGCAGCTTTTCAAGGGAGAACCTGAAGTAACCTTTCTGCGAAGGTTAAGGCCTACACAAAGCGAACTTGGCCAAATAGACCCAGCGGCCTACTTCGAGTTCCAAAAAGGAGTTAAAATTCTTTACGAGGCAAACAACGAAACCGCATGTCTAGTTGAAATGGATGAGGAGCCGCCGCATGACCTAAACAGGGAAGCAGTTGAAATAGCCCTAACAATTGCTTTAATGCTAAACGCAAAACCAGTCGACGAAATCCACGTTATGAGAAAAACAGTCATAGACGGCTCGAACACAACTGGTTTCCAAAGAACATGCACAATAGCCCTAAACGGAGAACTAAACATAAAAGGAAAGAAAATTCCCATTCAGCACATAGCACTCGAAGAGGATGCCGCCAGAAAAATGGGGCAAGAAGGCTCAACCATCCGCTATAGAATCGACAGACTTGGAATTCCACTAATCGAAGTTACAACAGGCCCAGTAATTTATTCTCCTAAAGAAGCCGAAGAAGTAGCCTTAGCCATAGGAAGAATTTTACGGGCTACCGGAAAAGTTAAGCGGGGACTAGGAACCATACGGCAAGACCTAAACATTTCAATAAAGGAAGGAGCACTAATCGAAATAAAGGGCGTTCAAGAACTCGAACTTGTGCCCGTTGTCATCGAAAATGAAGTTAAACGTCAACTCGGCCTACTAAAAATAAGGGACGAATTAAAGAAACGTGGATTAAAAGAAGATGACATAAAAGAAAACTTCGTCGACGTTACCGGAGTTTTTAAAGATACCAAATGTAAAGTTTTAAAGAAGGCTATTGCCCAAGGAAAAGTTGTTTTGGCGGTTAAGCTGCCCAAATTCGCTGGTTTGCTTAAGCTCGAATTGTCACCTAACATTTGGCTTGGAAAGGAAATGGCTGACAGAGCCCGCTTCTGGGGAAGAGTTGGAGGAATATTTCACACTGACGAGCTGCCGGCATATGGGATTTCAGAAGGAGAAGTTGAAAAATTACGTTTAGTGACTGGTGCTGGAAAAGAAGACGCAGTTGTCTTCGTTGCGGATGTCAAAGAAAATGCCGTAGACGCCTTAAAAGCAGTTGTTGAAAGGGCAAAGGAAGCCTTACGTGGGGTTCCCGAAGAAACTAGAGCCGCAAACCCTGACGGTTCAACGAGATATATGAGGCCTAGGCCTGGCGCTGCACGGATGTATCCGGAAACAGATGTCCCCCCGATACGTATAAGTTCAGAGTATATAGAGAAGCTCAAGGCGAGGTTACCAGAACTTCCTGAACAGAAATTTGAACGTTTAATTAAAGAGTACAAGTTAAACAAGAAGCTTGCAAATCAAGTTCTGGATTCAGAATACTGCGAACTATTCGAGAAAATAGTTAAAGAAACAAAAACTACGCCAACATTGGTTGCTACAACCTTAACTGAAACTTTAAAGGCGTTAAAACGTGACGGAGTTGAAGTTTGGAAAGTTTCAGATGAAAAACTTATGGAAATTTTCAGACTTGTAGGCGTCGGAAAAATAGCTAAAGAGGCAATTCCAGAAATAATTACTTGGCTTTCTAAAAACGAAGATAAAACTGTTGAGAAAGCCATTGAAAGCCTAGGGTTCGCCATGCTTCCAGACGAGGAAGTTGAACGCATAGTTAAAGAAACCGTCGAGAAGAACATGGCTGTTGTTACGCAGCGTGGGGCGAAGGGGGCGTTCGGCCCGTTAATGGGAATAATCATGAAGGATTATAGAGGAAAAGTAAACGCTGAAAAGGTAAGCAAGCTGCTTAGGCAATATCTTGAGAAATTCGGTTAAACTTCGACGTGAAAATTGAACTTCTAATTAAAATTTTAAATGTATAAACCTACGAATTGTTGTTGTGGTTAATTTGCCGAAGAAAAACGTTAAGGCAGAAAAGTCAACTGACATCGAGAGAGGCCAGTTTTCGTTTAGGGTTCGTGTAGGAGAACATGAAATCGAGATATGTGGAAAGCAACATGAAGTTTTGAATGCAATTGAGAAGCTTCCAGAACTAATGAAGAATGTTTCAGAAGCCTTCAAAACCATACGTGTTAAAACGGCAGTTGTAAATGTTTCAACAGCAACTCCGGAACAAAAGGCTAAGTTAAAGGGAATCCCCCTTCCTTACCCGAAAATATCTAAAGCCGAAAGTTGCAGCAAGGCTGTATTGAAACTTCTAGAATCAGATTGGGGAAGATGGAGACCTAGAACCTTAAAGGAAATTTTAGAAGCCTTAGAAGCAAATGAAATTCACTATTCAACTTCAACACTTTCATCGGTTCTAAACAGACTTGCACGCAAAGGCAACATAAGACGATGGAAAACAGACGAGGGATACGTTTACATACTGGCCGAAAAGGAGGAAGAATGATGGGAAAAATAGAAACTAGAATTAAGGCTCCGTTTGGTGAAATAGTTTTAGAAGGAGAAAATCCGCAGGAAATAATTGATTTGCTCAATTCTATACCTGAAAACTTCATAGAAAAAGTTACAAATCTAATTTCAAGTAGACTTACTCCTCCAATAAAGGTTCAGCTTGAGGGAATAATTGAATTTACAACTGAAGGCCCGGTTATCACGACTAGAAAGAAGCTTACTCATTACGAAGCGATTGCCTTAGTACTGTACGCTATGGAAGACAAAACTGCAACTGCCGCCCAAATCTCAAAATTGCTGGAGTCAAGCGGAATTAAATCAATGGTTCCAGCAAGACTAAACGAAATGACAAAGAGGGGAATAGTCTTCAAACCGAATCCTTCAAAGCCACAGTTTAAACTTACAGTTCAGGGAGAAAGATGGATAGAAGATGAAGTTTTACCCAAGCTAAGAGGACAATAGGAATGGGTAAGCAAGACAGTAAAGTGGAAGTTCATATAAAATTTAAGGAAATAGAACAAACTTTCACCGGAACCCAAGAAGAAGTTTGGATTCTCATAAATCGTTTTTTCGCCGAAGTTTTTCCTTCCATAAAAGCAATAAAGAAGATTCGGCTCACTGTGAATTTAGAGGAGTTAATTGATGATTTAAAGGGGATAATTGAAATTTCAGAAGACAGTCCGTATGTTATGTTGCCGCGGAAAAAGTTGACAGACAAAGAACTCTTAATGTTAAGCCTTTTAGGCATGCACATAGGCTTTAGGCTGGGCATTCTTGACAGAGATTATTTTACAAAGGAAGAACTACGTGAAAAGTTGGGTAAAAGCTCCAAAATTTTAAGCACAAGGTTAGGTGAACTATGCAGAGATGGCCTAGTAATAAGAAATGATGAAGAAAAATATAGAATCACAAGTTTTGGTATAAAATTTTTCCAAAAAGAATTTTTACCAAAAATTAAGGCTAAACTTTCCGGCTAATTTCACCTGCTTTCTCTTCTGTATATTTTTATGGTTCCCTTTACTCTCTGCACGATTTCAGGAGTTACATCTTCCTTTGCAGAAAATATGAGGTAACCTTCATCCAGTTTTAACCCAACCACAACTGTGCTTCCATGCTTAACATGGCATATTCAAATGGGCCGTGCAAAGCTGAGAGTTCCTTAAAAATTCCTCCAATTAAAACGGCCAGCGTGTCCCAGAGCCTAAAGGCCAAGTCTTCCGAAATTTCATAATAGCCCACAGTCTTCATACAGGGAGTATTCCCCAAATCGTCTATTAGCATGGCAAACCTTATTCTTTCATCTGTAGCTAAAACCCACTCGCAGATTTTACTCATGGCCTATACCCACATAATCTGATTATGCGAGATATTTAAACAAAATTGCGCAATCCGATTTGAAACACACAACCTAAAAAGTTGACGGCGGCCTCTTTTGGGCGTAACGGTATCTTCTCGGTTTTCCGTCTCTTGTTAAGATGTTTTCTTTAACGAGGTCGATAAGTGCATGTGCAACTGCAGTTCGGTCATAGTGGAATCCCCTTCTCGCCATTTCACTGTGAACTTCACCTAGGCTTCGTGGGGATGCAAACCATCCTTCCTCCCAAAGTTTCATTATTACTCCTTTGCATGTTTCAGCTCGGGCTACTGGTTTTGTGCTTGGCTCAGTTATTGCAGGTACTAGTTTTGCTTGTTCGGTTACTGTTGAAAGTATTTGTTCAACTGCGTTTTTAAGCTGGTCTTCTTGGCATTGAATTTCGAATTCTATGTTTCCCACTTTCATCTTCAGCTTTATTGGCGGCTTTTCCTTCTTTTCTTCTTGTTTTTCCTCCATCTTGTTTCACTTATTGAATATTGAATTGTTCAAAATGCACATGCACAACATTTAAATACAACATGACCATACACTTGCCTATTGGTGAATCTTGGTGATTGAACAATTACATATTTCAACAACAGCAAAATATAATTTTCCGCACTTAATAGAATTTCCACAACAATTCCTAGAACTAAGCATAAAAACTCTGAGAAACTCAAACGCTCAAATATCGCAAACCTACCTACAAAGTGAAAACTTTATTGATGAACTTTCAACAACAAAATTCAACAACTTAAAAACAACAGCCAAACTGCAGCTGATCAAACTTAAACCTCTAAAGGAAGAAGTACCAATCGCAGCCATCGACGTTTCCAGCATAAAAATAGGCGAAACCTCTACAGGAGTTGTAATCGCTGTAAGAGGCGCAATTGTTTACTTAATCAACAAGAAGTATAGATATCTAAAGCTGGGGCCATTTCCACTTCATATAACTGAAGAAAACAAAAACGAAGTATACAGATTCTTTAAGGCTTACCCCGTTCCTGTTCAAAACGAAATTTACGATGTGACAATGGCCCCTGAAGTCACCTATCTGCAAAGCAGAATTACCAGTCTTTTTGAAAGGTGGCTCCACTCAAGTTTAGCTTCATCTATGCATGGGGGAATAATCCTCTGGGACGGGTCGCTTACTGTTGGGACTCCGGAGAAGCCAGTAACAGCAATTAGAGATATTATGGAAAATGCGAAGAAAAATGGAAATATTGTGTTGGCGATTTCAAAAGTTTCCAGAATAAGAGTTGGAGGCCGTCAAATCTCCGATTTTGCATCGAATTTTCCTTCTCCGTGCCTACTTAAGCTGGAAGAGCTACTTTTTAAACAAAGAGGCATTAAAAACCTTGGAAAAGTTTATCTTGCAAAGCTTAATGGTTCCAAAGTTTTCAGACTTGACATTTACCACGGATTTTCAATTGAAGAAGGCGTTAGGGCTGTTGAAAGACTCCTAGGAAACGACTTATTGATCAGCGGATATCCTGAAACTTTACGTTTAGCCCACATATTTTCAACTTTCACAGCCAACGAAGTAGTTGGGATTCAACGCTACTTAAATGAACGTTTCAATTTAAGGGTTATTAATAGGCCGAGTATTAGGCGGGTTTTGTTTGGACCATTTGGGAAGGAACGTGAAACTTAAAACCATTTGCGGAGAGGGCCACTGCAAAGTGAAGCTCTACAAAAAAGAGGGAAACACTGTTCGAATCCTAAGCTTCCCAACAGAGCAATTTGAGAAAGGAGATTACCTAGTAATTGAAGATTCAAATGCTGGAAAAGCGCTACTAGTTCAAGTAGTTGACATCCAATTCGCAAATGTGCCTGGAATACTTGAGGAACTACTAAGAGAATGTTCGCAAAGCCAAGAATACATCGAAGGAGAAAACTTAGACCCACTCGAGGTTCTCTCTCAGATAACCATGATACAAGATGCAAGGATGCTAATATGCAAAATTAGGGCAGCATTAGAAAATGGAAAATTAACAAATAATACCGCTTGGCTTCCCTCAAGAATGCGTTCAACCATAAAGAAGATACCAATCTCAAAGCTTTTTTCATTAGCCAAGATAAACGGAAACTTCCCAATCTACTTGGGTGAAACTAAGGAAAAATCGCAGCTTTTTATTGATGCACAGTCTCTAGACGGAAGATTAAACATTATTACCGGGAAGAAGGAAACAGGGAAATCACATCTTTCTAAGCTTCTAGTTTTAAGCCTCATCCATTACGGAGCGACAGTTGTGGTTCTAGACCTAAACGGAGAATACACTGGCCTAGGCTTTGACGAAAACGGCAGCCCCAACCAGTATAATGGCAAAGTTGAAGTGCTCACTCCGGGAAGAAACTTCAAAATAACGCTCAAGCAAGTCGATTTGAGAGTAATGCTAAATATCCTACTGAATGCCCTAAAACTGCCTGGAACCTCTGCCAGAGAGTTCAGACGAATCTGGCGTTTCCTGAAAGAGCGGGATATGCTATCTTTAAAGGAGCTAGGCGAAGCTATTAGAAACTGGAAGTGCAACCAGCATATCCGTGACGCGTTGTTCAGTCGATACTACGCTCTTTTAAACTCCGGATTTTTCACCGACAACCCTAAGGAGGCTTATTCCATGGAAAAATGCCTAGAAAAGGCAAAACTAAATGGCGGAGCGATAATAGTCAACATGCAAGATATTTCTACAATTGATAGGCAAATAGTTGTCGAATACGTCCTAGGAAAACTTATTGAACTGCTAACCAGCTGGCGGTTAAGGGCAGTTTTTCTATTTGCCGAAGAAGCTCACCTATACTTACGTGACACCTACTGGGACGACATAGTCACAAGAATGAGGCATTACGGAGTTTTCACAACCTTCATAACGAATCAACCCGACTCAATTCGAGAAAGCATATACCGCCAAGCAGACAACATATTCCTATTCAACTTCACAAACGAACGAGACTTAGAAACAGTTTCAAAAGCCTCAAGAGTCGACAGCGAAACAGTAAAATCAATAGCAAGAGACTTACCGCCTCAACACTGCCTAGTACTAGGAAAAGCAGTAAAAGACTTCCCAATAGTCGTAAAAATAAGAGCGTTAAACGTGCAAACAAAAGGAAAAACAAGATATTTCTTCACAAACTCCATCAAAAACCTTGTAAAAAGCAACTAAAACAATAAAGTAGCTTCATCTAACATGGCTGCATCATCGACTTTAAGGGGTTCTTATGGTAGCCCAGTTTACGTTTAAATTTTCAGTTTTGTTGCAGAGAGTTTTTCTAATATTCGTAGCATTTATAGAATTTGCCGCAAGAAGACCACCGGTTTCAACCGGTGGATGAATTGCGTTAAGCGCAAATGCTCCGGAGATACAGGATACAGTTGAGGTAGTAGAGTACAGGCTTCTCGGCTATATGCTGAGGAGCAGGGCTGGAGTTGCGGTCTGTGACCGCTTAAGCCGGTGAACCAGCCCCAAAATCCCCAGTGTACAGCGTACGATTAGCGATTCAGTGTGCGAGGGGAGAAGCCACCCGTTTTAACGGGTGGTAGTTCACTAACTAAATCAGTAAGTAATGTCACTCATAAAGTGGAAAGTATTGTTGGTATGAGAAAAATTGCGTTGATCCTGTCTTCAGTGTTAGTTATAAGGAATTTAGCCAGAAAACTCTCTGCTTTAGCTTTGGGATGAATGGCGTAAACCTTAAATGCGATTTCCCCTCCTGTTAGGCAATGTTTGCGATGACTGAGCGATGGCTGAGGTTCGCTCTGAGAGGTTCTGCGTATAGCCCATGCGTTAACGAGATGCATGGGATGGCGGAGCTGTGAGCCCCGCGAACCAGCATATGTGACTGGAGGCGTAAAGCCCCAGCCGAACGCTGGAAGCCCCCTACATCATAAAGCAGGGAGCAGCTCACTCCCCTTCCCTGCTCTGTCTCTCCTACAATAACTATAATATCCGCATTTTTCCTTCCATGTATAAGATTTTCCGAGCTGAACAGTTAATCAGCCAACGGAATCGGCTGCGAATTTGGCGGGCTTTCAGGCGGATAATCTCAGCAAATTTTCCGGAGACGTATAAGATTTCCGCATAACATGCTTTCAAGGTCGCACCTGAAATTAGCCTAGAAAGTCATATTTAGCATTCGCAACGTATTCATCGAAATTCTACGCTTTACTCGATATATTTCGCCTTTCCATCTTCCCTTCACCATTTTCAGAGCTTCCTTCTGCCTGGTTAAAAACGTATGTTTAATGTCAATTCTAGTGTCCAACTCAGTTATTGTTCCATCAAAGAGTTTCAAATAATCCTCGATGAAGTACCGCCACCCGTGGGCGCCATAGCATGAAATTTCACCTTTCATTATGTATCTTTCGCTTCGGAAGAAGGCTAGATCACCTTTTCCTTTAATATCCATAAGAACCGGAACGGTATATTCGCCGTCCGTAAGCTCAAACCATTTTCCGCACATATCCTGTTAAGAACATGTTGTTAGTGTCCGTTCCAATTATCGGAGAACGGCACCTATCGAACAACTTGCTCATATTAAATGCGAATGGCCAAGTAATATGTTGTAAGCCGAGAAAGTTCCAGATAAAGAGTTGATTAAACTTGAAAGCAAACTCGAAAAACTCGGGTTAAGCAAACATCTGCTTGGATCTTTTAGTTA
>Ga0190354_1000068_pt1 | contig 15781 bp, 17 predicted proteins | sample 4872131213_MG_FD_163436 | JGI IMG/M metagenome (GOLD analysis project Ga0190354, IMG submission 163436) | Hydrothermal vent microbial mat bacterial communities from Southern Trench, Guaymas Basin, Mexico - 4872-13-12-13_MG | ecosystem: Environmental > Aquatic > Marine > Hydrothermal vents >...
GTATAAGTACGCCCTAGCCCTATCACACTTTCTAGGGATGGCTCCATAGCTGAAAATCTTTGCAGCCTTCATAACTAAAGCTATGGAGCCATCCCACTAAAATTTTGATCTACTGTTAAGCTGAAGGAGAACGGGAACTATGCGGAGCTGATAGGAGAATCGTGGTCAACCAAAACGTGCTGCATATGCGGTTCGAGAAATACAGCCGTAAACGACAGAGATTTCCACTGCAAAAACTGCAAAGCTGATCTTGACAGAGACAATAACGGACAGGCAAACATATTGAAGAAAGGTCTGAAGAAAAAGAGGGTCTATGAGGTCGTGTGGCCTGTGCTGCTGCAACAGCTGAAGGCAGCAGTCGGCCCAGTAGATCGCACGGCCGAGGCGGGGGCCGCCGTGACCCGGCCCGAAGTGGAGGGTGATGGGGCTGGAAAAGCCCTTGAACCCGCAACCTCTCTCCGGAGGGTATCCCCTCCAGTAGAGGAAGGATGCCCTCCATTTTAATGGAGGGAGGAGGTCACCGGGTTTCCTAATTGCTTCCGCATTGTTCATGCTTTTTATGGCTGGCCCGTACCTTATTCCTCATCCTATAGCGTTAATGATTCTTGGAGCAACTCTAGTTTACGCAGCAGTCAGTTTTTCTGAAGCGCTACAGTTGGGATAAACGAACATTATATCAAAAGTTTGCACTTGCAGCTGGAGCGGTGGGTTTTCTAATAGCTTTGACGCCACTGCAGGAACTTGACACTACAAGGCCGGATAATCCGCGGGGCATGTTAATTGTAGGAATAATAGCGCTTATCCTACTTGTTCTTTTGGCAAGAAAGATGAAAGCTAGAGAACTGCGGAAATGCTGAGTATGGAAAGGTTTTTTAGTAATACTTTTATTTGAAATAGTGTTACTAACTGGAGACAATTAATATGATAGGGAACCCGAGAAGAGAAATAGAACACTTCATTGAGAAGGGAGACTTAGAGGCTCTTCTTAGAAAAGCCGCTGAACTTCACGGTCATTTTTGTAGTTACTTGGCCTATGGGGTTAAGGCCGGCTACATTGCAGTTAAAGAGTTGGGAATTAAAAGTAATGGAATGGAAGAGTTAATAGCCATAGTGGAAACAAACAACTGCTTCAGCGACGGCATCCAAATAGTAACTGGCTGCACCTTCGGAAACAATGGACTTATTTACAAAGACGTTGGCAAAACAGCGGTAACTGTGGCTAAAAGGGATGGAACAGCCATCAGAATAGTTTTAAACCCAAAATATGAGGAATCTATCAAGGCGGAATATTCAGAAGCAAACAGCTTATGGGAAAAAATTGTTGTTCGAAGAGAGCGAGCAACAGAAAAAGAGCAGAAGAGAATGATGGAGCTTTTCGCAGAAATGGCATTTAAAGAATTGAAAAAACCCGCAGAACTCATGTTTAAGATAAGCCGAACAAAAATTAATGTTCCTGATTACGCGCCCATCTTTAACTCAGTTTTATGCCCAATCTGCGGAGAAAAAACATACAAACCAGTTATGCAAAATGGAAAGCAGTTATGCATAGACTGCGCCGGGGCAGAACACTACATTCTAGACGGAAAAGGAATCGAAAAAAGAACCGCGTTAAAGGCTAAAATTTCGTAGGAGGTTACTCGTATGGAAGAATATTATTTTTCGGTAAAGGACATTGCCTTAATGACTATCTTGGGCTGCGTATCTTCGTTAACAACGTTAACAACAGCGTTTATTCCAGCTCCGCTTCCAGGCTTGTATGCAGTTATAGCCATCCCAGTTAGCACAATCTTAACTTTGATAGTGGTTGAAGTTGTTGGAAAATTTGGAGCCGCAACCTTCACTCAACTTGTCAGCGGGGTAATATCTACATTCCTTCCAGGAGGCCCGCCAGTAGTTTGGATGACAATTCCCGCATGGTGCCTTGGAGGCGTAATAATCGATATTGCCTTTTACTTATCTGGAAAAAAGCCCAGCCAGTCAAGGTTAACCGCGACAATTGCCGGATTGCTATATAATATTCCCGGAGACATTTTCTTATACTGGAGTTTTGTAGCATTCTTAAACTGGGCGTTCTCACCGATATTCTTCCTCTACGGCTTCATGATAATACACATGATTCTAGGGGGAATAGCCGGAGCGTTCACCCCAAACATAATTATAAAAATTAAACCTTTATCCGAACAAATAAATCATTTTAAATAAAGTTCTTTCAGAATACCCATGCCTTTTCAAATTGTAAATGACAGCGAAAATCTTCGAAATGCAAAGGGTTCGTCTGTGGTGCAGGGGGTGGGATTTGAACCCACGAAGGCCTACGCCACGGGGACCTGAACCCCGCCCCTTAGACCTGGCTCGGGTACCCCTGCCCATTCCAACATTTCAGATTTATTTTTTCCACTTAAATCTTCTTGATTACGACAATGCATATATTGTTAGCCGCCTCCTCTAGCTTAAACTAATACTAATGGGGGAATATATTGCTGATTTTAATATTGTTGTAGATGCGGGCCTTACTCTGGTGCATGTGTAATTTACCAGGCCTATAAGGATTTGGGCGCTTATCACTACGGCGCAGAACTTTTAACATAAAATAAATTAGATTCCACAGTCTACTAAGATTCGTGTAGTCTATGGAAGGAAAAGTCATAATTTTAATGGGTTCTAAAACTGACTACGAACTTTCCAGAAAAATAGCAGACTACCTAGAAAAGTTTGGCGTTGGATACGAGTTTAGAGTTGCCTCTGCACATAAAACTCCCGAAAAGGTTCTTGAGATTCTTAAAGAATACGAAGCTGACCGCGTAGTTTACATTACTGTTGCTGGACGTTCAGATGCCCTAAGCGGCATGGTGGATGCAAATACAGCCAAGCCAGTTATTGCCTGTCCACCATATTCGGAGAAGTTTGCGGGGGCAGACATACTGTCTTCACTTAGGGTTCCAAGCGGGATAGGCTCAGTGGTTACGCTTGAACCAGAGGGAGCCGCAATAGCAGCTGCGAAGATTCTGGCTTTAACAGATGAAAAGCTAGCTAAAAAGGTAGCAGAATACCAGATGGAGAAAAGGAGAAAAATAGAGGAAGCTGACAGTGAATTAAAAGAAACAGTGTGAAAATCATGGGAAGTGTAAAAGATATAGAGATAATCAGAAAGCCGACAAGGGAAAGTATGGGAATTGCCAGATTTCACTTTTCAGACCGATACTCAGTTTTCGATTGGGGCGAGATGCCGGACCACATAGAAGGAAAGGGCACAGCGCTCTGCCTCATGGGTGCATACTGTTTCGAAAGACTTGAAGAAAAAGGAATAAAAACCCATTATAGAGGCTTAATAACAAAAGACGGAAAAAAGGTAGGTTTCGAGGAGCTTGAAGAACCAACAAACATTATGGAATTCAACCTAGTAAACGTGCTAAAGCCGAAACCAACAGTAAGCGAAGGAAAACTCATATACGACTATAGCATATTCACTTCCAACTTAACCAACTTCTTAATACCATTTGAAATAATATACAGAAACGGCCTACCGCCGGGCTCCTCAATCTTCAAAAGGCTCAAAAGAGGACTAATAAAACCAGAAAACCTAGGATTAGACCACTATCCAAAACCAGGAGAAAAACTTCCACGACCATTCTTTGACATAAGCACAAAACTCGAAGAAAAAGACAGATATTTAACATGGAAAGAAGCAAAAAAACTTGCAAACTTAAGGGATGAAGAAATAGAGGAAATGAAACGTATTCTGCTTGAAATAAACAATTTGATAACGGAGATTGCTTCTAAGGCTAATTTGGAAAACGAGGATGGAAAAGTTGAGTTTGCATTTGACCCTAAAAGAAAGCTTATGGTTGTCGACGTTGTCGGAACCCTAGATGAGTGCCGTTTCACCTATAAGGGCATTCACGTAAGCAAGGAGATTGCAAGAGAGTTCTACCGCAAAACAAACTGGTATATGGAAGTTGAGAAAGCAAAAAGAATAGCTGAAGAAAAAGGAGTTGAAAATTGGAGGCGGCTCTGCGGTTCTACTCCACCGCCGCTTGACCCGCAATTGAGGAAAATAATAAGTCAAGTCTACATGGCTGCGGCAAACGAGTTCACTGGACGCAAATTCTTCGAAGTGCCAAAACTTGCAGAAGTTTTGAAGGAATATGAGACATACTTAAGCAAATTTTAGGCTTCAATAACTTCTATTCCAAATAAAGCTCCAAGTCTTCTCAAATATTTGGTGAAATCTCCGTAGACAACGACATGATGATTTCCAAAGGTTTTCTTAACAAATTCTTTTGCATTTTTAACTTTTATCCTAACAACTGCACGGCAAAGCTGCGGATCTTCGTAGTCTCTACAGCTTAAAATCTTTCCTTTACAAACAAACATTTTTGTTAAGTCGCCTTTAAATCTTGCAATTGTTACGTTCTGGCCCTTTTCAAGTTGGCAGTAGGCTGTTACGCTTCCTTTAAACTTTAAACCATGGTAGTTTCTTAGGATGTAGGGTTTCTGTTTTGAACTGTAGCCTTTCATTTTTGTTGGAACTACGCAGTGGGATATGGCAATAACATTATCTTTTGTATCCGCCCACACGGTGTTTCCCATGAAAGCCGGTCTTTTAGCCACGTGATGAAGAAGGATCATCATTGGCAAAGAGTTTATATCGCCTTCGCATGCTGCAGGAATTCCTTCGTCCCTTAGATATGTATAAGCTAAACAGGGAACTGGAAATGGAGACTCTCCATAAATTAATGTTAAGGCCTGCGCCTTTCTCTCTTTAAGTATGGCTTTAATGGCCAAATAAAGCCTAGCAACTTCTATAACATCACCTTCTGAAGGCTCAATAATTCTCTCGGCTTTAGCGATCCATTCTTTCGCGAGGGCTTTCTCTTTTCTTAGACTTGTAGAACTCCACTTTTCTAGAAACTCTTCGTAGGAAACTTCTTCTATTTCGATTCCAAGTTTTGCCTTAATAGCCTTGGCACCGGCACATTTAGGTCTAACTTTTTCAATGTAAAATGGAAAGTCGCTGTTTAAAATCAGTATTTTTGTATTTTTAATTTTCTTTTTAATGTCTAAAAGTTTTAAAGATTCGCTTATGTCTTTGAAGTCTAATGCTATAAAAACGTCTTTCTTGCTGGGTAGATATTCAATGGAGTCCAAGGCTAGATTTGGCACTTTAGGTTCTTGAAACAATATGAGAGGCTTCCCCTTTTCAGCAAGTTTGGCTAGTTCTACGCCGAATCCTAAGCATTTTTTGAAAATTAGGAAAACATCCACATCATTTAGTTGTTGAACCCAATAAATCTTCGAATTGCTCTCTATTTCTAATTACTGTTGCCTCTAAAATTTTAACTTCTTTCAAGTTTTTCTCCAATTTGTTTAAAATTTCGCTTACTTTCTGTTTCTGTTCTCTTTTTTTAGTTATTTTTATAAAGCCAAGCGTCTTTTTCTTCCGGAAAGTTGGGTGTTTACCTAAAATGAAAATTGGCTTTACTAATAGCATACGCTATTTTATGTTTCTTTTTTGATTAATTGTTTTTCCCTTTTCATTATTTCCCTTGCAACTATTATGCCTGAAACTGAAGCTTGGACGAGACTTCTAGTTACTCCGGCTCCATCGCCTATGGTGAATAGATTTCTTATCTTTGTCTCAAGTGAATTGCTTAGTTTTAGCCTTGAAGAGTAGAATTTAACTTCAATTCCGTAGAGAAGCGTATCTTTTGAGTATATTCCCGGAGCAACATTGTCCAGTGCTCGAAGCATTTCCATCATGTCTGTGAGATATCTGTAGGGAAGGACGAAGCTTAAATCGCCTGGGGTTGCATTTTTAAGTGTGGGAGTAACGACGCATCTGTTAATTCTTTCTTGAGTTGATCTTCTTCCAGCTTCTAGGTCGCCTAGTCTTTGAATTATTACTCCTCCGCTCAAAAGATTAGTTAGCCTGGCCAAGTATTTTCCATAGGCTATTGGTTCCCTAAAGGGCTCTGTAAACCGTGTGCTGACAAGTATTGCAAAATTCGTGTTTAGAGTTTTGCTTTCAGCGTAACTTTGCCCATTTACCGTTAATATTCCATTATAGGATTCAGTTATTACTTCTCCATAGGGGGCGACACAAAAAGTTCTAACTTGATCATCAAAAAACTTTGAATAGTAAATTAGCTTTGGTTCGTAAAGCGCATTTGTTAACTCTTCCATAACTGTTGCTAAAACTTCGACGCGAATTCCGACGTCAACTGGATTGTTAAGCGTCTTTAACCCTAAAGCTTGAGCTTCAGTTTTTAGCCATTCAGCTCCGCTTCTTCCCGGAGCCACAATAACATACTTGCCGAAGATTTTTTCACCGTCTACTGTTTCTACTCCCTCAATTTTCTTGTTTTTAACTATTAATCCTTTAACTTCAGTTCGCATCTTAATGTCAATACGGCTGTTCAAATATCGCCTCATCTTGCGGAGAGTTTCTGCACATTTTTCAGTTCCCATATGCCTAATCCTTTGGCGCACTAACCTAAGCCTAGCTAAAGAAGCTCTACGCTCTATTTCCTCAACCTTTTCAGGGTCGGCACCATAAACTTTCTCCGGAGCCCCAAACTTTCGGTAGATGCCATCAACATATTCTATAAGCTTTTCAAGTTTTTCTCTTGGAACATACTCGTTCAGCCAGCCTCCAACCTCTGTTGAAAGCGTCAATTTTCCATCGCTGAAAGCTCCTGCTCCCCCCCAACCTGAAAGAACTGCACATGGTTCGCAGTGTCTGCACCCCAAGCCGCGACTTGATGGACATTTCCGCTTGTCTATGTCTGGTCCCTTATCCAGTATCAGAATTTTTAGGTCGGTACGCTCAGCGAGTTCTAGCGCAGAAAATATTCCAGCCGGCCCAGCTCCTACAATTACTACATCATATTTCATAGTAGTCCTCCGAAAGCCCAAAACAAAATGTGTTATGTGACATATATTTTTACCGAAAGGTGACTGTTTAAAAATAGGAGAGAAATGTCTAATCTTTTATTGCTTCTAGGATGGCGATCACGTTTAGAAGTTTCACTCGTGTGTAGGAGGGCATGTTTGGATCTTGCAGAATTTCGTCAAGAATTGATATTGCGTTTGATGCCCTCACTCCGAAGGTGTATTCTTGATTCTGAAGAGCCTCTATCGACTCTTTTGCAGCCCTCCTAATGTTACGCGGTGTAGTTGTATCTTCAGAAACCTCCCCTAAAACCATGGTTGCATGCTTAATCCTTTCTTCATACTCCTTCAATTTCTTCTTACTAACCAAGAGGGTTACCTCCATACATCGGCTTTAACGAAACTCAAATTATCTACTCTTACTAAATATGAATTTGAGGTTTTAAAATTGACTGAAAACTCCAACTCTAAACCCATCAAAAGCATGGCAGACCTACTACGCAGAGGAGCAACTCTCACAAATTTAGCGTGCCCAGTCTGTGCTTCTCCACTCTTCAAGCTTAAAAGCGGAGAACTCTGGTGTGCAAAATGTCAAAAACAAGTCATAGTAGTTAAGGAGGGGGAAACGCCGCTGCAAGCGGCAAAGCCTTTAGTGCTTACAAAACTTGAAGAAACCATCATAGCGAAAATTGAGGAAATAGAGGAAAGAATGAAAAATGAAGTGGACGTTGAAAAACTCAACAAACTTGGAACAATACTTTCCTCACTGCTAGAAAACCTCGAAAAAATAAGAAAAATAAAGGAAAAAGAAACATGAGAAGACGCTGCGGAGGAAAAGTTGCTAGGAAAATTCGAAAACTTCCCAGAAATCGTTCATAAAGAGAAAGAGTTCAAAACAAAATTTTCCGTCAAAGAACTTCAGAAAAAGATAATCAAATCACTTTACAGTTTAAATGGAAAGGAAATCCGGCAGAATCATATAACTAATACAATAAGCTCAGACTACATTGTCATATTCGAGTTAGGAATTGCCGATGGTATAAACTTCAATTATCTGGATGCCTCGGAGCTTAAACGCTGCTTGAATTTTCTCAAAAATAGGAATTTCAAAACTCTTGACTTCCTTATGGTTAATCGATACTACAAAATCAAAAGTGGAAAAGGAAGAACTCCTTTAAAGTTTGATTATCAATTTCTACGTTTCACTTTTCCGAGTAAATGCTTAAAAATAATGATTTACCATGAAAGAGGCCCAAGAAGAATCCCGCTTGATGAGTTAATCAGTTTTCTGGCAAAGCAATTTCTGTAAAGCGTTTCATCTGTTTTCAAGAAAATTTAAGACTTTTCGAAGAATTTCTCTTTCAACTTCCTCTATTGGTCTATTTCCATTAACGAGAATTAGTTTTCCCTCTTTAACAAGTCTTAAGTAGACTTCCCTTACTTTTTTCTGATTCTGTAGGGTTTCCATTACTGAACGTTTCCGCTTTATTCGTTTTATAACAACTTCCGCTGGAACGTCCAAATAAATTGCCAAGTCAGGTTTTAATGCCCACTTGTTGATTTCTTCTATCCATTTTAAGTCTAGACCCGCTGCTCCTTGGTACGCAATTGAAGAATAAACGTAACGGTCAGAAATGACTATTTTCCCCTGCATTAACGCTGGCTTAATTTCCTTTTCAACGTGGTCTAGACGGTCAATTGCAAAAAGTAGAGCTTCAAAAATTGCTGGAACACGTTTTTCTCCTTGAAGAATTTTTTCACGGAGAATTTGTCCATAAAAGCCTTTACTTGGCTCTGTTGTGTAAACTGCCTCGTAGCCCCTAGTAGTCAAGTTTTTAACTAGAAGTTTCGCCTGAGTAGTTTTTCCGCTTGCGTCTATTCCCTCTATGCAAATGAGGAAGCCTTTCTTTTTCATACGCTTCTGCCTTCTGGGCTATGCATTATAAACTAAAATACCTTAAAAATATAATATCCTTAAACTCGGAGAATTGAGGGATGCCTAAAAAATATTGGGGTGAAATCAAAGACCCAATTTACGGATATATCCACATAACAGAAGTTGAAAAGGAAATTATTGACACTTACCCTGTTCAGAGGTTAAGGAGACTCAAACAACTTGCAGGCGCGGAATTTGTTTATCCAGCGGCCAACCATGCCCGTTTTGAACATTCGTTAGGCGTACTTTACCTTGCTGGAAGACTTGTTGAAAACTCGAATATTTCGCAGTACATGTCGGATGAAGAAGTTCAAATGGTAAAGTTGGCTGCACTACTGCATGATGTAGGCCATGGACCTTTCTCCCACATATTTGAGCATTTACTTTCCAAGTTCATGAATAAAACTCACGAGGACATGACCTTTTGGATTGTAAAAAATTCAGAGTTGGCAGATAAAATTGGAGAGTTAGGCTTTAATCCGGAGGAAATAGCTAAGCTTTCAGTTGGCAGACTTAACAAGCAGGGTAAAGCCTTCCTCGACCAAATTATTCGAAGTGCTGTTGACGTTGACAAGCTTGATTTTATTGTAAGAGACACTTATCACACTGGAGCGGAATACGGCTACATTGACGTGTTCCGCCTGTTACACACAATTGACGTGTTAGATGAAAATTTAGCCGTTAACGTCGGCGCTCTTTCTGCTCTTGAATCATTTATAATAGCCAGAATAGAATCTTTCAGAAGCATATACTTCCATAGAGTAAGCAGAGCCGTACAAATCATGCTTGCTATGGCTATGGAAAAGGCAAAAGACGAACTAGGTCTAGTAAACTTCAAAACTCCAGAGGAGTACTTGGCCTTTAACGATTATACTGTCTGGACAAAACTGAAAGAGTCTGAAAAGTCTAAGGAAATAATAGAGAACCTTGAAAAAAGAAAGCTTTTAAAATGCGCCTTTGAACGAACCTTCTACGAAAAAGACAGAACGGTTTCAAGAATCTTCGAATTTGAAGAAATTAGAAATCAAATAAGAAACGAGATCGCTCAAAAGGCTGGAGTTGAAGCTGAAAAAGTTATAATAGATGTTCCAACGCTGCCTTCTGTTCCTTATAGGCATTCTGTCCTGATGGAACCAATGGAAATTCCAGTATTTTACAAGACAAAGGACGGAGAGAAAATTCCAAAGAGACTAAGCGAAGTCTCAGGAATTTTTGATGTTTTGAAAGGCTTCATGAACATTATCCGAGTCTATACTGAAGCACCCTACAGAGAAAAAGTTGGACAGGCAGCAGTAGAAGTCCTCGGAGGAACGCCGTACTCAGCTCAAATATCATTTTAAGGTGAAAAATTGAAGATTCTAAAGGGAAGAGTAATAGTTTCAGACGGAATCTGTAAGGGAACAGCTTTAGTTTCGAAAAAGCCAATAAGTTTTCTCGGCGGCGTAAATCCTCACAGCGGGATAATTGTCGAAAAAAATCATGACTTAAACGGCGAATGCATAAAGGGTAAAATCCTATGCTTTCCACATGGACACGGCTCAACTGTTGGAAGCTACGTAATGTATGCCCTAGCAAAAAACGGAGTGGCGCCCAAAGCAATTTTAAATGAAAAGACAGATCCAGTTGTGGTTGTAGGCGCTGTTTTGGCAAATATCCCTATGATAGATCACGTAAGAATTGGGGAGTTGAAAACTGGAGACATACTTGAAGTCGATTGCGAAAGGGGAGTCATAAAAATTTTGGAGAAGAAAGTTCATGTATCTAACTCGTGAAGAAGAGAGAATACTTGAAGGAGAACACGGTTGGGCATGTCAAATCTGCATGAAAATACTTGTCAAGCTCGGTGAACTCTTCGGAGCGACAAGGCTTATTCCTATTAATTCAGCACATATCTCCGGAGTTTCTTACAAAACTATCGGCGACGCACCCATAGAGTTTTTAAGAAACCTAGTTAAAAAAGGAGCCAAAACTAAGGTTTTTTCAACATTAAACCCTTCAAGCGTTGACCCACACCTAGCAAGTAGATTACCTAATGAATGCATAGAAAAGCAAGGGGAAATTTTAGAACTTTACAGTAGCATGAACGCTAAACTTTCTCTTTCATGCACACCCTACTACGAATTCTCCCCTCCTAAAGGTTCACATTTAGCTTGGGCTGAATCCTCAGCAGTAGTCTACGCAAACTCCGTTTTAGGGGCTTGGACAAACCGTGAAGGGGCACCAAGTGCGTTAGCATCAGCCATTCTGGGAAAAACTCCAGATTATGGAGTTCATAAGCCCGAGAATAGGACGCCGAATATACTGGTTAGGGTTTCAACTGATTTGTTAAACGAAATAGATTACGGCGCTTTAGGCTATCATGTCGGGAAAATAGCAAAAGATAAAATTCCACTTTTTAAGGGATTAAAAAATCCCTCTTTGGACTGCTTGAAGCAGTTAGGCGCAGCCATGGCCTCAAGTGGAATGACAAACATGTTCTATTACAATGAAAAAATGAAAGCCAACGATATAACTGAGAAAATAGATGTTGGAAGACGCGAAATTAACTCGGTAATCGAGGAACTTTCACTCAAACCTGAAAACCAAATTGATATGGTCTTCGTTGGGTGCCCTCACTGTTCACTCGAAGAAATCAAGACTTTAGCTAAGTTGGTGAAAGGAAAAAGATTAAAGCGAAACCTAGAGTTTTGGGTCTGCGTCTCCAGACATATCAAACAAATGGGGAAAAACTTTATCAATACTATAGAAAGTTCTGGAGCAACCGTCTTAACAGACACTTGCGCAGTTGTCACATGGACAGAAAAGCTTGGAATAAGAAGGATAATGACCAACTCGGTTAAGGCTGCTCATTACTTGCCCACCATGAACAAGGCAGAAGTCCTTTTAGCTCCAATTGAAAGATGTATTAAAGCAGCGTATACATGAACCTTTCCAATTTTACCTTTTAAATTTTGAAGCCATTTTCCTCTTTAATCGTTCAATTAGATTTTTCGGAAGCGTTAGTAGCGCAACAATAACCGAAAAAGTAGTAACTGATATTTTATACCCTAGGTCGACCAGTTCTTGTCCTGTAAGTAGATTGTTATATCGAGTTCTCCAGTTTTGTTTATAAAAATCCGTTAACAGTATAGTACAGATTTGTTGAGGGTATTTCTGTTCCATTCTTCAGAAAGGCTTTCCATAATGAATGATAAGCATCCGAAAAAACCAGGATAAACGGAGTCTCCGCATTCACATGCACCTTATATTTACATGGATTTATTCTTTCAAAACTTACTGGAGGATTTTCAGAGTCACCTCGGAAGAGTTCTTCCAAGGAATTAACATGTATGTTTCCTTTTGTTGAAACAACTGCTATCATGTCAAGCTTGACGTTTCCTGTGGCTCCTACTCCAATTTTGTGTTCTCCTTGATTTAGGTAAATTTCGCCGAGATTTAACCATTTAAAAGTGGAATTCTCTGCGTAACATGAAGCATTAAAAAGTACGTCGTCAACTTTTAGGTGTAAAATTCCACGCTGAGGATTTTTTAATACTCTTGCGAAGAATTGGTAGTTTCCTTCTCTAGGTATGCATAGTTTTATCTGTTCCGTTGCTATTTCCTCGCTGTAGACTTTTAGCTCCCAAATGCTGACCATGTCGTATGCTGGAGCGTTCATGAAGTATATTCGAATTTTATTCGTTTCTACAGTTTGGGTGAAAAAATGAAGTTTTTCGTATTCATTGTTTCCTTTCACTATTAGCTGGTTAACCCACGTTGTGCTGTTCCATACTTGAATTGAATAATCCCTTGCATAAGCCCACTCAAAAAGCATCTTTACCCCTCTTATCCTTTGCTTTTCATTCCACTCGATTTGTATCCATTGAGGCAAACCTTTTAAAGACGCCCAACGGGTTGTTGGGTTCTCGTCAACAGCGTTTTCAGCTACAAGCTGGTCGCTTTCCGAACTTGCAGAGACATTTCCCAAAGGCGCTATATTCCTTCCTGTCCCTTCTGAAAAGACTACATAATCGTGATAGGGTAACTGTTCGTAGTTCCAGATAGAGTTCGGATTTTCTAAAAAATTAGTCTCGGCTTCAAGCAAATATAGAACGGTGCTTTTGCTGTTTTCTATACTTTCCAGAATTTTTTCGCTTTGTTGATGGAACCTTGAAACTTCAGTTACCGCTATGGAGTCTACATCATTAAAGCCTGTCTCATCATTTTTCAGAGTTATTACGTGATAGCCTTTCCTCAGGTTTAGTTATGTTAGGTTTATCCATTTTAGTTCTGACCAGAACTTTGCTTGAGGCCAAATGCATGTCTGAAATTTGTCATCTACTATTGTTGTTAGTTTTCCTCTGTTTGGAGCAAAACCTACACGTACCCAAATGTAGTAGTTGCCATCGTTTTGGACATAAAATGGAATTCTAACAGTGTTTTCACCGCATGTTGTTAAGATGTCTCCCTAGTAAACGAATCTTCCAACAGTTCTCCATGAAGGCCAACTTATCCAATACTTTGTAATATTCCAACTTCGAACACCATAATCTGAGGCTTTAATAAGCGAATCTTTCATAGTAAGCATGATTAAATCCGTTAAGTGACCGTTTACAAAAATTAAAAAATCAGAATTTTCAAGCAAACCATTTTCAATCTTATTCGCAAAAACTAGGGCGTTCCTACTAAAATTGAAATCACCAATTTTTAATAGCGATAAAAATGCCTCTAACCCTCCAACTATAATCGAATAGTTTTTCACTGCAAAAACGCGAGGTACGTAATAGTTATTTCTTAAAATTAGAGAATTCGAATTATTGTAAACTATTTGAGTTCCCCTTTGATTTAGAAAGAATTCTCGTTCTTTTCCAGTTGCATAAGGAGGAATAACTACGTATTTATATCCAAATGTTCCAAGGATTTTAAGCATTTTGTTAGTTAATGTTTGACGGCCAACATGAAATCTTAAGTAATCAACAAATGCACGGCATGAAAAGTCCCATCCGCCGTTTTGAAGCGTAGGCTTGTCATGCAAAAATGGGCTGTCATGCCCTATATCATGCCACCAGCCCACATCTGTGAGCATGCCGGAAAATGAAAAATCACTTTGAGCATTTGGGCCAAGCCAGACTTCAGGACTATTAACAGTTACAATTTTGAAATCTCCCTTTTGCTGAGAAATCCAATCGTAAGGTTCCAAGTAACTTTTTGGCGGCGCATACACTTGTAGTCCATAACTGAAGAGAAAAGCACATGAAATAAAACCGGAGACAAGTATTGTTATAATTAGAAAAACCGAAAGAGTTCGCAGGATTCTGCTAACAGCTTTAACGGTAAAATCCGACGGTTTAACAAACACTTTAACTTTTTTAAAAGCAGATTCTCTCTTCTTTTCAGATCCTATGTTTAGGTTCAAGGCGAAACCAGAAAATTTAGGATGCCTACCCTTTAAATAGGCTGTTAACACGCTTACTAGAATTGATATAAAGTATGCATAAGAAAGAGTAGCCATCATGATCCATCTGCTTGCCGCTCTGAAGACTGCGAAATGGGGAATGTTCGTCCATCCCCAAACGAAGAAGCCCCAGAAGATGGAGTAGGGGCCCATAGCAATTATTACGGAAAGGAAAGTGGCTATTGTAAAAAAGACGGTTCGGTAGTTCATTCTGAATATTAGTGTGATGATAAGCGCTACTGTAAAGATGAAGCATAAAAGAGTGTAAATTGGAAAGTTTGGGAGGGCTAATTTATAGTAAACGTTTTGAATTACGTTTACGTAGCCCCAGTTTTCTATTGCCCTCAATGAAAGGGCATCTGTAAGGTTTCTGTAGGTTAGACTGTAGGTTTCTTCGAGGAAATAGGAATATTCTCGAGAAAAATATGGAGCATTAATATTTGAAATAAATGGAACCGTGAAAAACGCTGACAGCAGAAAACAGGTTACAAAAGAGATTGATGTTACTTTTATCGTCTTTTTTAGGCGTAAACTGAAAGACTCGAGTGATGATGGATATATTACGTAGACTAAAAGGAAGATGAAAATGAAGGTTCCGTAGATAACCGTACATTCTGGATGAAAACCAGTTACGAGAACTGTTAAGCCAAGCGAAAGCAACAGTACACGCTTCAGACTTCCATTTTCTAATGCTAAATCAAATAGCAAGAAAATAATCGGAAAAATAGCATAACTTATCAATATATCTACATGAGCCTCTGTTAACTGGGAAGCCAACCACTGATTCAGCATGTAAATTAGAGCCGCTGAAAACGAAGCCAAGTTATTGCTAGTGTATTTAAAGGCGAAGATATACGCTGAAAAACCGGAGAAAATGAACGATAAAAACATAACAAGTTTGGTTAGAAAAACGGGGTCTTTCAGCAAATTATACAGTAGCATGTAGAAAAAGTCGATAAGGTATATGTTTTCTGGAAAACCGAAGGAGTGGGGTCTCCAAGTGTAAGTCCACCTTAAATCATGCCCAAAAAGGTAAACCCTTGAAATCCATCCTAAAACGTCTCCTCCAGCCGGCCAATAACAGCTGAAAAGAAAATTTCTAAAAACTAGTAGCCCGATGAGAACGATGACGATAAAGTCAATGGTTATTCTTGCGATTTTAGAACTTAGAACATTCAGAAGTAAACACTGAAGTCTTTCGAGCATTTTCATCAAGTTTTCTCCAATATGTTTGATTTTTGACCTAAAATTTGGCTTTTTTAAACGGTGTATATAAGATATTGGTCGAAAAACGAATAGTTCACGTAACGGTTGATGGGAGCATAAAATTTAAAGGACAGATAACTTTATTCGAGAGCGATAGGCTATTTGATTACGCTTTAAACGCTCCGGTAGTATAGCCCGGCCAAGTATTCCGGCCTTTCGAGCCGGAGACCCGGGTTCAAATCCCGGCCGGAGCACCATTTTACCGGTAAGTCTTATATGTATCCCTGTCCATTATTTTCTTGATGGATGATGGT
>Ga0190354_1000069_pt1 | contig 15609 bp, 11 predicted proteins | sample 4872131213_MG_FD_163436 | JGI IMG/M metagenome (GOLD analysis project Ga0190354, IMG submission 163436) | Hydrothermal vent microbial mat bacterial communities from Southern Trench, Guaymas Basin, Mexico - 4872-13-12-13_MG | ecosystem: Environmental > Aquatic > Marine > Hydrothermal vents >...
ACTCTACGTTTATACCCAGTGTCTGTGCAGACTCTTCACCGAGCAGCATTGCATTCAGGTCTCTTGCAAAGATGTAAATCAGGAAGAAACAGACGAATACAGAAAATGCGGTTATTTCCACTTTTTGCCAGTTTGGCGAGTCTATTCGACCCATCAGCCATGCATAAATATAGCCCAGGTCATGACCTGCTAAATACATCACTAAGGATAAGACAGCACTTAAGAATAGTGAAACCGCTATCCCGGTGAGTAATAAGGTGTCCACCGGTATTCGCCCTCCCACCTTCGCTATGTTATAAACCATGAACGTAGCGAGCATAGCGCCAAGGAAAGCCATGAGCGGTGTAGTGTAATCAGCGAAGAAGTAAGGTAGTAAAATAATCGAAATAGCAGCACCAACCCCGGCTCCCGATGCTATTCCTATGATGTAAGGGTCTGCCATAGGGTTCTTAAACAAGCCTTGCATCGCTGTACCCGCGGTTGAGAGTGCGAAACCCACCAGTATACCCATAAATATCCGCGGCAGTCTCACCTGGAAGATTATCACTTCATGCCCGTATGGAATAGTATGAACATCAAGGTCATAGAGATGGAGTTTGCTCCCAAACAGAGCGACGATTTCCAGCGGCGATATATAAATGTTGCCTATTGCCGTTGCCAGGGGGATGGTGATGCAAAGAATTACAATCAGATAAATCAGTATCATCCGCCAGTGGATAAATCTCTGGAGATAATGGTAATGATAATGCCTGTACCTTTTATCTTGTTGTTTATCTTGCTCAAAATCAAACGACATCCACTGCCACCACTCTCGCTCCAGGGTTCACACTCATCAACCGCACACCCCGTGAGTTCCTGCCCTGTATCGGTATGTTTCGTGCCAGTATCTTCGTCACCATTCCGTCAGAGGTGGAGATCATCAACTCATCTGCGTCTCTTACCTGCTTTATACACACTACCCCTCCTGTCTTCTCACCTACACGCATACTGATAACACCCTTACCACCTCTGTGCGTCTCTCTGAACGCATCCAGCCGAGTCCTCTTACCATAGCCCCGCTCTGTTATTATAGCAACAGTCACAGTCGCAGCACTGGAACTCAAATCAACAGCTTCCATATCTGCTATCTCATCACCTTCCTCGAGTCGCATTCCCCGTACACCAGATGCATATCTACCCATCTCCCTCAACTCCGCTCCGTGAAACAGTATCGCCTTACCCTTGCGTGAGCCCAATAATATGCCTATCTGGGCTTCAGCTTCACTGCCTATCAATACCACATCCACCAGTGAATCACCCTTATCCTCGTCCACACGTGCGGCAACGATACCGGTAGTACGTATTGACCTGAGATTGGCAAGAGAAATCCTCTTCACCACGCCTCGTGAAGTAGCGAGTATGATATAATATTCGTGTTCATGCTCGTATCCATGCTCCAGTGCGGTATCAACGGTCTCTGGTATCGGTAAAGCAGCTACGAACTCCTCGACATCTGCACTTGCAATATTCAGTCCCGGGATGTTTACCAGTGTTTTGCCCTTTGAATGCCTGCTACCCGGCGGTATCTCGTATGTATTCACCTGATATACCCTGCCATACTTAGTAAAGAGCAGAATACGCTCCCTCGTGGATGCACAGATGAAATTAACAATTGTATCTCCGTCTCCTTCTTTATCCTTCTTCTCTATCACCGCTATACCCTTACCTCCGCGTCTCTGCCGTTTAAATATATTGGCTGATATTCGCTTGACATAGTTACGTGCGGTGAAGAACAGGATTACCTTCTCTTCCTCCACAAAATCACGCTCACTCAATACCCGTTTCGTCTCCTCTATCTTTGTCCTTCGGGCATCACCATACTTATCCTTCAGCTCCTCCAGCTCATCCTTTATCACGCCCAATATCTGCGCTTCCGATGCCAGAACATCCTTCAGCCATTTTATACGCGCCTCCAGCTCCTTTCGCTCGCTCTCTATTTTATCTCGCTCTAAGGCACTCAGCTTCGATAGCCGCATCTCCAGTATCTCCTTCGCCTGCTCTTCACTCAGTGCGAACCGAGCGATCAATGCCGATTTAGCCGATTTAGGCTCATTTGAGCTCTTTATTAGTTCTACTACCTCTTCTATATGCGCGATTGCAACGATCAGCCCTTGCAGGATGTGCATCCTCTTCTCCGCTCGCTCCAGCTCGTATTGGAGTCTCCTCTTTGTTACTTCTCGCCTGTGACTTATGTAGCACTCAATCAGCTCCTTCAGTGTCAATACCTTCGGCACGCCATCCACCAGTGCAAGATTGATCACACCGAAGGTCGTCTCCAGTTGTGTATGTTTATACAGCTTGTTCAATATGATAGAAGCATTAGCACCGGACTTCAATTCCACCACAATCCGCAGACCTTTACGGTCTGATTCATCCCTCAGACCACTTACACTCTCTATCTTGAACTTCTTCACAAATTCCGCTATCTCCTCCACCAGTTTGCTCTTGTTCACCTGGTAAGGTATCTCTGTTATGACTATACTCTGCCTTTTACCCTTTGTCTCTATCTCCGCCTTTGCTCTTACCTTTATACTGCCTCTACCGGTCTCATACGCATCTTTTATACCCTTATAGCCGGAGATGATACCGCCAGTGGGGAAATCAGGCGCTTTTATTATCTCCATCAACTCCTCTACATCCACTTCTGGCTCGTCTATTACTCTTATAATGCCATCCACGACCTCCCTGAGATTATGTGGCGGCATGTTCGTTGCCATACCGACAGCGATACCAGAAGAGCCATTGACCAGGAGATTTGGTAGCTTCGCTGGTAATACCTTCGGCTCCTTCAGTGTGTTATCAAAATTGGGAAGCCAATCAACCGTGTCCTTATCGAGGTCAACCAGCAGCTCCTCCGCTATCTTCGACAATCTTGCTTCGGTGTATCGCATAGCAGCCGGCGCATCACCATCTATACTGCCGAAATTGCCCTGACCATCAATCAAGGGATAGCGATAAGAGAAGTCCTGCGCCATCCTCACCAGTGTATCATAAACGGCGACATCGCCATGTGGATGGTACTTACCCAGCACGTCCCCTACTATCCGCGCGGATTTCTTATGCGGTCTATCATGGGTGACGCCGAGTTCATGCATACCGAACAATATACGCCGGTGTACAGGTTTCAAGCCATCGCGAGCGTCAGGAAGAGCCCTACCAACAATCACACTCATCGCATAGTCTATATACGAGCTCTTCATCTCCTCCTCTACACTGACCTCTATTACACGCTGCCCCTGTTCTTCACTCATTTCATTTCATCTCCATGTCTTCACGTTGGATATAATCACATCACCCTCTCCTGACACATCAATCGCATTATTCAATGCGGTATCAAGGTCTGATGCGAAAGATACAGATGCAGATGCAAATTCCGCTTCCGCCCGGAAACGGTCACCAACGATTATTATCTGCTTAAAAACGCTTCTTCCATTCGCCATCTCCACCACTTCCTTCAATTCATCCACATTTATACCCTCACACACATAAGGTGAATCCTCACCGATGATGAGAATCATCTGCTTCATCTGCTTCTGCTTCTCTCCTCGCGCTCGCTCTGATGGATATTGACGGAGATGCGATGCGGCATCCACCAGCTCACTGACGAACTTCAATTTCGTGCCCGAATTGGAATTGTCAATCAATATTCGCCCTTTTAGCGCTTCGACCTGCATCCTACCAGTTACTGCTGTTATCTCTTCGGTATTTAACTCCTCTGGTGCAATACCAAGGCTCAATACCGCGCATAAGGCAGCTTCCAGGCAGCTCCTGTAATAATCGCTTGCTATACGCCATTTAAAAGGTGCAAAGTTCAGACTACCACTGGTGACCTTGCCATCTATGGTTCTTAACTTGTTAAAGACCGCCCTTACTCCCTCTATCCAGAGGTTCTCTCCTCTATCTCCATAGCTATTACTGTTACTGTTATCATGCACAACAGAAGAGAGAGGGAGCCCGGGGTGTACAATGATACCCTCGCAATTCTTGATTGATGCCATCTTGGCTGCGGATGCCGCTTTTGTAGCACCTGCAATCATATAATCATCTTCAAGGCTTGTTATCACACCCACATCGCCTGAACCCGTCAACCCAAGAGAGATCTCAAAAATTGCTATTTCAGGATTCAAATCCATATCACGAGCCATAAGCATCACTTTCAGCACATTTGCAGGTGTACCACTGAGCTTGGGTAGTTTCACCTCTCCACCATCTGCTGATTTTGGTTTGTACCTCGTACCAGAACTGGTATGCATAATGATGTTCTTCCTACCGCGCAGCAGTTGATAGATCAGCTCACATGTCGTCGTCTTCTTCACTGTGCCTGTTATTTCTATCACATGTAATCCCGAGAAGAGGTTATTCAGGCTCACAAGCTCCTTCACCGCTTCATGGTGGTTGATAAGTGGTATGTGTGTGTTCAACACCTGTTTCATTATCTCAAAGTGCGGGTTCAGGTGAACCGGCGCGATAACCAGATCGTAATTCAAATTGCCTCTGAAGCTGGGCTCTCTATACGGATTGAAGATGTCCACCTCCTTACCAAGCTCTTTTAATGCACCTGCAATCACTTCAGCGCCATGGATAGGGTCCAGAACCAGTATCCGGCTCGCATCTTCTATTTTTAGCACCATAAATGCTCCGCCGGGGATTTGAACCCCGGTCAAGGGCTCGAGAGGCCCTTATGCTTGGCCGAACTACACCAGCGGAGCTAAGTTAAACCATCTTTTACTTCACTCACTGCTCGGGTTTACCCAGTGCTATAAACGCATCACAGACTTCGTCAGGGTCGCCACGCATCACTATCTCACCTTCATCTATCATTATCGCCTCATGTGCGAGTTCTCGAATCACTTCGAGCTGATGACTCACCACCAGTATCGTTGTATTGAATTCATAGTTCAACTTCTTTATCGAATTCGCTATCTTACGCATGGATATGGGGTCGAGGTCACCAAAGGGCTCATCCAGCAGTAGCACTTCGGGCTGCGCTGACATCAGAATGGCAATTGCCAGCCTGACCCGCTCACCAGCACTTGCCTCTGCATTATGCCGCGCGAATATCTCCTCAGGTAAATTTAACGCCTTGAGATATGGTTTTGCGGCTTCAAATGTCTCTGCCGGTGGGAACTTCGGGAACAGACTCTCAAAGACCTCCATACTGAGACCCAGGTCCTCAAGCTTCTGCTTCGCTTCTAACTCCGGCATATCAGCAATCCTCAGGAGTGCATCGAATGTTACATTGCTTATCCCCTGCTCCTCCGCACGCTTCATCGCCTGTCTCACCATTTCCAGCTTCTTTATGCCCAGTTTCTGGGCAAATGCGTCCTGAACGAGTTGATAGGGCGGTAACGTGAACTCCTGATGGAGGATGCCCAGCTTTGTCCTGGCTTCCATCGCCCTCTTACTGCCAAGAGCAGCGATATTGGCGAAATCCACTGTTCCTATGCGATATAAAACCTGCCCCTTATCTGGCTGCTCAACGCCCGCAAGCATCCTCATAAGCACCGTCTTGCCCATCGCCGAGGGTCCAATTATACCCAGTATCTCACCACGCGGGATCTTCAGGTTCAGTCCCGGCATCTCTATCGTCTTTATCAGCGTGTTGCTCGTGTATATCACATACTTCTTCCATACATCGTTGAGCTCAATCATGATGTCTCTCGGGTTCTTTACAGGCTGCAGGGGCTCCATCGGCTCCAGTTGAGACATGAATTTCCCTATTATCTCTTCCACACCGCCATCATCTATTATTCTACCCTTGTCTATCCAGATAAGTCTGTCTGATAGCGCCCTATGCACTTCCGGCATATGCGAAACGAGCAATATGCTGATGCCTGTTGCCTCATTTACTCGCTTCACACTATCCAGCAGTTCTTCACGCGATATCGGGTCTGACATCGTACTGGGCTCATCAAGTAGCAGCAGAGAAGGCGATTTCGCAAGTTGACGAGCGAGTAAGACCTTCTGCTTCTCTCCCCCACTCAATATCGGATAGAAATACTTGTATTTCTCGCGTAGCCCCACGAGGTCGAGAATCTCAAGTGCCTGCTCCTTCAACTCCTCGTATTCGTCTTCATACTGAGGTAACTCTTCTAAGCCCGTCTGTGCTGCCCTGAGCCTTAATATGATATTGTTCACCACAGACTGGTTCCATAGCGCAAAAGAGCGCTGGAGATGAAAAGCCGTCTTCTTCTGCAATTTCCTGAATTCAGAATAAGGAGAATCATGCTCTACACTCACACCATCCAGCTCTATCCTGCCAGCATCAAACCGCTCATAGCCACGAAGCATGCGAAGCAAGGTCGTCTTCCCTGCGCCACTCTTCCCTATTATCCCCAGCACCTCCCCTTTATCTAACTTGAAGGATACGTCATCCAGCGCCACTACCTCTTTCCCGATCTCTTCCAGTTTATAGGTCTTACAAAGCCCTTCAACATTCAATATCTCCTTCTCTACCATCTTCTATCACTCGCTTCCTTTCACTATGATGTAAGAGTGATATATGTTTAAACCTATGTTTCACAGTCTATAAAAATGTAATCTACGATACTCTATAAAGACTAAAGACCAGACCAGCAGAACCATGCGCCTTCTCATTTATCTTCGGGCAGCAAAGGAGCAGAGTTATGAACTTATGTATCATCATAAGCTTCAAGGATTCATTTACGGATTGCTGAGAGACTCTGGATTCGGAACGTTGCATGATAAAGAAGGCTACAAATTCTTTTGCTTCTCAAATATTTTCCCGATAGGGGATATGGGAGAGGGTAAGATTTTGAAGTTGCTTGTTGCATCGCCAAATGATAAGCTAATAGAGTCGTTAGAGGCGCCACTACGGGGTCTTTCCGCGAGTAAAAGGAGGATAAATATAGGGGAGATGTCCTTTGAGGTGGTGGGTTTGAAGAAGCTGGAGATAAAGCTAAAAAGTAGAGATTTGAGGGTGATCACTGCTACACCGGTGATAATCAGGATACCGGAGCGGAATTATGAGCGATATGGGATACCGGAAGAGGAAAGAAAAGCGAGGTATGTTTACTGGCGTCCGAAATATTCGTTTGAGGCTTTTTTGAAGCAATTGAGTGAGAATTTGATAAAGAAGTTCAACGATTTTTACGGCACGAAGCTGAGCGAGTACGAACTGTTCGAGCAGTTTGTGTTCAGGCGTGTAACGGCGACGAAGGTGGTTATTGATGGTCGCGAGTACGTGCTGGTGGGTAGTATGTGGGAGTTCCGGTGGGATTATATGGATGAGACGCAGCGGCGAGTAATAGAGTTCGGGTTAGATTCGGGATTTGGAGAGCGGAATTCGCTTGGCTTCGGGTTCGTGAACAAAATTTCGTTGAGAAAGTCCCATTTATATAGGAATGGCTAATGGCTAATAGCTAATAGAAGAGAGGGTAAGAGAAGAAGTATCTAATTGCTATTCTTAGAGAAGCGAGTTGGGATTCCGGAGGAATTTCACACCGCGCTCAGGAAGTTGAGTCGCGATTTTGTCATTACAATTACAAGATATCCTGATGCTGTTTATGGTCTTCCATACGAAGCGTGGAAGTAAGGAAATAAGAGAAAGGCAATAGAGGCTTTTAATAATAATATCGCCTCCTGCGGTGGATGCCTTATGCCTTATGGCTTATAGAAAGTTTATAAATAGGAAAAGAAGGAATGGTTAAATGTATGGGTAAGATTAAGATAAGGACTTTAACGCCACTATGGACGGGTGATGTGGATAGGGAATGCAAAAGTATTAAAGAGACGGGGATAATCGGCTCGTTAAGGTGGTGGTATGAAGCCCTGGTTCGGGGGCTGGGTGGGTATGCGTGTGACCCCACAAATTCTACCTGTGAAGGAAAGAATCACTGTGATGCCTGCGAATTATTTGGATGTACAGGATGGGGGAGAAGGTTTAGGTTAGAAATAGAAGGACTTTCTCCGGTTCCACTTAATTTTATAAATCTAAAATCCATGTCTACTTTAGATTGGTGGATTAATAGAACTTTAGGTAAGAACCCGAATAGTCTTTATGGGGAAGCAAAATTAGAGATTATACCTCTCAGAGACGGAACAAATACAGAAAATGTATTGGCCTTTCTTCTAAAAACGGTTTCGATCGTGGGAGGTATGGGTGCTAAAACACAAAATGGTTTTGGTATTTTTGAAATTGCAAGCGAATTAGAAGAAACAAAAATTGAAGAAGGCTATGAAATCTTTCAAAACTCGATTAAAAAATTGAATTCTTCATCCAATTTACCAAATTTTAATAACTTTTTTAAATTTGATGTGGAAATAAGAGACATTAGAGAATTTAGTAAAAAATGGACAAAAGAAATAAAGGATAGCTATACTCTTACAGGGTTTGCTTTGAAATATTTGCTAAGAACTGAGTTTAAAAAGATAAATGAGCCACCAATTATCAATCTTTCCGATATAAGAAAAAGATGTAATCAGGTAAGAGGGGGAGTGAAAAGAAAGTATACGCCAAGCAAGGTTGTCGCAAGATACTTATTTGGTTCTGATTTAGAATCGGATTTCAAAGCCGAAGTTTGGTCTAAATGGGCAAGCAGAATAAATGTAAGTCATATCTTCAAATCAAATTCAGATTTCTTCTTTAAAATATGGGGAGAGATACCACAATCTCTAAATTACGATCCAAACATTGGCGAAGTAATGTTTAACAGAGAAAAAGTAATCAACCATATCAGAGGTATTTTGGAGAATTACTTTGGAACAGATGTGTTAGACTTTGAAGAAGTGAAATTTGGAAAAGAACTAATCAAGGAGGTGTTAAAATGAGTTTTGATTTTTATGCCGAGTTTTGGAATGAAGATAAAGTCAACTCTTTTATAAAGGATTTTATGAGAAGTACGTGGGAAGATATTTGGCAGGATCGTAGTATTGATTTCGAAAGGAAAAAGAAAGAATTTCAGAAAAGAATGATAAATAACTTGCTAAATGTGCTTTATCGTGATTTTGTTGGAGTAGAGTGGAAAGATTCAATAGTGACATACGCTAAATTTCTAAAAGAAATGGAGACATATCTGGGACCAAGAATAGAAGATCTAAATAGATTTGCCAAAAGTGAATTAAGGAGGAAGCGTGGGAAGAAAGAGTATATCCCGCAGATCTCGAATGAAATCGTTAAGGAGACCCATAAAGAAAATCTTAAGAAATATTCTACCATTCGAGATATAGAGAGTTTACTCTCTGTAGGTATTCTTAATTACAAAATAAGCGATAGTCCTCCCTATTCTGTTCATATCTCAGTCGTATTCACGCTCAAAAAACCATACATAAGCCGTGATGATGAAGAATTTTACGTCATAGACAATCCAATTTGTAATGATAAAGTTTTCAAGGTTCCTTTAGTGAGAGCGAGTTCGTGGAAAGGAGCCTTGAGATGGGTTTCGATGAAAATAAAATTGATAGATTCGGATTCCAAAAGTAAGGAGTATTATGTTCAAGAAAGGATAAAACTGTTGAGATTATTTGGTAATGAAAAAGATTCTAAATTCCTGGATGATCTGTTCAAACAAAAGCTTGGGGAAGGAGAAGGGGAAGATGCGATAAAGAAGTTCAACGAAGAAGCAAAGAGATATGTTTCCGAGGATGGAAATAGAGGGGGAAGATTGGTTTTCTACCCCGCATTTCTCAATTTGATCGGTCTTGACATAATCGCACCTCATGATAGGAGAACGAGAACCGTTAAGGTGCCAATACAATTTGAAATCGCACCAGAAAGCGCTAAAGGGACTTTTTCTTTGCTTTATTTCCCTTTTGACCTGCTCGGAAGAGCTGAAGAGGATGCAAAAAAAGAGGTTAAGCAAGATTTAGAGGTTCTGAAAGAGGCTATTCTCGCAATGCTCGTGAAATATGGGTTCGGTGCGAAGACTACCGCTGGATATGGTATAGCTAACGTAGAAAAAATAGAAGTTAATGGTCAAGATTGTGGCATTGATTGGGATAAAGCTCTGGAGGTTATAAAAAGTGGATTTGGAAATTAAGGATATTCCGGAAGAGTTGAAGAAATTAGAGGATAATAGAGCTTTGATTTTGTTGGTTGAATTAATGGGTTTTTTGCACGATGTTGGGAAATTATCAGAAAATAGAAAAGAGCATCATAGAAGATATGAAGATGATGTGAAGAGTGGCATTGTTCCTAATAGTATTAAAATAGTTTTTGAAGAAGAATTTGGAAATTTGCTTAATGATAGGATTGCTCAATATATCATAGAGAAGGTTAAAGAATGCAAAATTAAAGGTTTTCAAAGGCACCATACTGGAGATAATTATAAAGGTTACTGGCCTGAAAATTGGATAGAAGAAATTATCAATTTGTCAGATAATAAAGATAGCTCCGAAGATAGAGGAAAAGCCGCGAATCAACAAGATGATTATATAGCGTCTGTATTTGGGAAAGAGGAAGAATTAGAAAAAGAGAGATTCGATAAAGAGCGAGAAAAATTTTACCACGAGTTACAAAGAAGTGGGGGTAAATTACATAGATTAGAAAGGCAACCTCTCTCTTTAGGAGAGTGGGAGGAGTTTCATACTAAAATAAAAGAAACCATCAGAAAGTATTTCTCAAATACATTAGCAGAAACAAGAAGAGCAGCAAATGATATTACTTTATTTGACCATTCATATATGACTGGAAGTATTTCCAAAGCATTGGTTGGGAAAGCGATTACCAGGAATAACATCGAAAGATTCGCTCTACAAATAATCAGGAGAAAAGCAGAGGAAGATTTTGAACATTTTGAGGCGGAGTGTGATTTAGAATGGTTAATAGTGTCTTTTGATGGGTTAGGGTTCATCTCCCAAGGAACTAATCTTTTAGATTTGAGAGGGAGAACATGTCTTATAGAGTCTATTCGAGAAGAAATTAAGTCATTGCTGGAGGTTAAATATCCCTTAGGAAATTGCATTTACGAAGATGAGAACAATCTTTGCTTCTTAACTGTTCCCATCAATGGCGAGTCTTTTGATTATATTAAAGAACAAATTTGGAAGATATTTAATGAAGAAACAAAGGGGTTACTCATCCCTGTGATTAAGAAATCGCCTGAATTAAGATATTATGGCGAGGTATTAATAAAGCTGAAAAAGGAAGCAGAAAAGGAGTCACAACAGAACTTCATAGGAGATACCAGTAATTTTAAGCCAAAATGGATTGAAGAATGGAGAACGAAGAATAAAGACAAATGCGTTTTATGTGGAAAGATACCCCAATGGAAAGGGGCGGATAGCGAGAATTTATGTAAATTTTGCTGGGAACTAAGATATAAGGTAAAGGAAAAAGGAGAAAAAGAAGAAAAAGAAGACTCATCATGGATTGATGAAATTGCAGATGAAAATGGAAAAATAGCATTTGTAGTTGGCTCGTTTCATCCTCTTGATAAATGGCTTAGTGGAGAATTTTTGAATTGCCAATATATTCGTACTTTGGAAGATATAGATGGTGCTTCTTTATCTTTTCTTGATGCAGCTATAAAATTCGTCGAAAAAATTTACGATGAAATGAATAATAAAGGAGATTTTGTTACATTTCTAAGAATACCGATCTATAAGCTTAATAACTTATCTGAGGAAGAAAAGAGAATTTTAGGGGGAGGAAGCAAAGTTGGAGAAATTTATTACCGACTCTCGGAAGACAGTCAAACCCTTTTGAAGGAGAAAACCCAACTTTCCGAGGAAGAGATAAATAAAATCGCTCAAGAAGTAGTAGATGTTACTACGAAAAAACCATCTTCTCCCTCCAGATTATATCGAATTTGGCGAGAGTTAGAAGATTTCTCAGAAGAAGCTATAAGCTACAGTAGAGGCAAGATGCTTAAGGGTAAAAGGTTGAAATTTGAGTTAAAGAATTTTAAAAGAGAGGTGGGTATATATGAAGCAGAAATCCAAGGTATTGGCAGGATAGAGGTATTTCATGGAGGGGATGGCAAATTTTCTACCATTGAAAGAATCGACAAAAACAATCCATCAGATGAAATACAGGAGAATTATTTAAAAAATCATGAACAAATCATAGAAAAAGCAAAAAGGAAGAAAAAAATATCTATATTTAAAGACAAAAGGAAAATAAACGAATTTGAGGTAGAATTTGAGAGAGAGGGAGAATATAAACAATTCAGAGAAGTTTTATCTTCTCCTAATGGCTTTATTTTCATTTTACCAGCAAAAAGAGCTTTTGAAGTAATTAGAGGTATAAAAGAAAAATTTGAGATACAATTTTCAAAAGTTTTAGGAAAAATATCCCTGAATATTGGTATTGTATATTCGCATAGAAAAAGACCCATTTACATTTCTTTAGATGCTGTAAGAAGATTTAGGGATGAATTCAAGTTCGATGAGGAAGAAGGATATATTGCGGTGGAAAAGCAACATTTATGTAAGATTTTGAAAAACGCGAACAAAGAGCATCTATATCAGTATTTGGTGGCTCCTATAAAAGTTAAAGGGAAAGAAATTTTCTGGAAAGTGCATCACACGCTCGGTGATGGGAATATTGATTGGTATTATCCTTATTTCACTTCTTCTAACAAATTATTACACATCACAGACGTTACCTTTAACGATAAATTGAGCATTTATCTGAATTATCTTGATTTTGAATACCTTGATACGACAACAAGAAGATTTGACATAGTCTTAAGTGAGGATAAAAAGAGAACACACCCTATCGTTGGCAATAAAGGACCAAGACCCTATCTTTTGGAGGATGTGGATAAATTTGAAAGATTGAAAGAAATTTTTGAAAGAATTGGTTCGTGGACACCTATCAGGGATATAGAAGCTTTAGCGGCGTCAAAAAGACAGGAGTGGAGCGAAAAAGGAGAACTGGGCGATAGAAAAGCCATTTATGAAGAACTTATAGATTCTGCACTTGAGAACAAGCTACGAAGATTCTTTGACGATAAAAACTGGGGAAACAATGTAAAACCTTTCTTATTAAGTTGTATCATGGAGGGTTCCTTTTTTGACGCGATCGAGTTGTTCAAGAGTATAATGAAGATGGAACTAAAGGGAGGGAGAGGATAATGAACATGAAAGAAAGATATTTTGCAATGGCGTTAGACCCCATACACGTGGGGACTGGAGGGTATAGATTGGGGAGAGTGGACAATACAATAATGAGAGAGCCGGGGACGAATCTACCGAAGATACCGGGAACAACGATAGAAGGAAATGCGAGGACGTATGCATATTACAAAGAAAAAGAGACCAACAGCAATATAAATGATGCTTGCGCATTAGGAAAAGAAATCAAGAGAGAGAAGGAAACCATAAAGCCTTGCGGGAAATGCAGGGTTTGCATAACCTTTGGCTTTACCAGAGATGATAAAAGCCTGCATGGGATGGCGCAATTCAGTGATGCTCGAATACTGTTTTTCCCGGTGCATTCGATGCTCGGACCAGTTTGGGCTACGTGCCCAGGCATTTTGAGAGAGATGAACGAAAGGGGTAATCTGAAGTTTGACTCAACAGAGGTTGAAATACCGAGGAATAAAGAAGAAGTTGTCATTTCAAAGCAAACAGGAGATGAACACAAAAATCTCAAAAGATTGAATTTGGGCTGGTTATATCTTGATTTGAAGAAGGGCAATGATGACAATCTCAAAACCAACGATTTCACGGGGATATCACTGTTCAAAGAAGCGGGAGTGAATGAGGAAGTCCTAAAGAGAATCGTTGTAGTACATGATGATATATTCGATAAAATAGTGAACTCCAACCTCGAAGTGAGAACGTCGGTGGCAATAGACCCGAAGACCGGTGCGGCGGAGGAAGGGGCATTGTTCACTTACGAAGCGATTCCACGTGCTACGCTGCTCTGGTTTGATGTAACCTATCACGACCCGAAGTGGTTTGATTGTGTGGTGGAAAAGAACAACGGGTTAGAGAAGCCGGACCTGGAGAGTGATATAAAACCGGCAGTGAGGCAGGGTTTGAGGCTATTTGAGACTTTGGGGATAGGCGGCATGCAAACGAGAGGATTTGGACGGATGCGAATCTTGAATTTAGAGGGTGAGGATTGAAAAATGAGTAAAGATATCAACCTGGATTTCTTATGCGCCAGATATGGACAGGAAATAGTAAAGAGCATAGAGAGCATGGGGCGTGAAGTAAGGAAGAGCGATATAGAGAACATGCTCCAGAAATCACTTGGTATTTTGCAGGAAGACGGAATATACGCATTTACAGTCTATCTGGATTCAGAAGGCGCTTTTAAAGATGGCAGGGATGGCAGGGATAAGGAAAAAGTAGTAAAAGGAATACTAAAGAATGTGTGGAGCTTGCTAAGCGACACCAGTGTAGCACTGGTAAATGGAGAATGTATGAGAGATGTTGTATATACGGAACTCCAGAGACTATCAGAAGATTTAGATAAACTCTTCCTCGCAAAGGATTTGATTGAAAAGTGCATGGTTTATGCACGATACCATGCAAAGGCATTGCCGAAATGAACAAACTGGAGATAGCGAAGGAATTTGCAAAATCGTTAAAAGACGTTGAAAAGATAATCCTGTTCGGTTCTGTTGCAAGAGGTGAGGATAAAGGGGATTCTGATGTGGACATCCTGATAATATCCCGAAACAAACAGAAGACAAAAGATAAAGTCATTAGAAAAGCTATGGATATACTGCTTGACACCGGTACCTACATATCTGTCAAGGTCATTTCTCCGCTGGAATTCGAACGATTAAAAAACACGCATTTCATAGCACAAATAGAGAAGGAGGGAGTCTTACTTGGATGACAAGCAGATTTTGATGGAACGAGCATACGAGAAATTAGAAGTGGCAAAGAGCCTGCTTGAGAACAGATTTTATTCAGATGCGGTGAGCAGGGCTTATTATGCGATGTTTTACGCAGCGAGGGCATTGTTATCAGAGGAGAACATTTATCCAAAAACGCATCGAGGCGTCATCTCTCAATTCGGGTTAATATTCGTAAAAGAGGGTAAATTCAGGAAAGAACTATTCGATTTGTTCGCACGTGCACAAGAAGACAGAGAGGAAGCGGATTATGGACTTCTCGCCGAAATTGAGGAGGAAGAAGCGAAGAAGATAATTGAAGGTGCTGAGAAGTTTTTGAAGGAGTGCGGGGAAACAGGGAGGCAAGGATAAAGATGCCGTGGAAATGCTACGAACTGGAATACAAAGCGAAATCGGGAATTCATATAGGCTACGGCACTCAACTCGGTATAGTGAGCAGAACTCGGTATTATATACCGGGAAAGACAGTATGGGGCGCTGTAACTGCGGCTCTCAGCAGACGAATTATGGGGAACTACGATGCAGAGATATACAGGAAAATGGGTGAGTTTGTCAAGCATCATTTGATTTTTAGCTATTTTTATCCCGTAAAAGAGGGGGATGTTTTATATCCAAACTATACAGAGGAGGGGTTTGGTTTTGGGAACAAAGGAGGAGGTGAGTTCGTGAGTGTGCCGAGCAAAGTTCATAATATCCAGTTGGTGAAAATCCAACCTGAGGAAAGGTTAGCCGCCACCTCAGAACTGAACCCTGCATCCAGTCTGGTAACAGGCTGTGGTGAAGCCAGGGGGAA
>Ga0190354_1000071_pt1 | contig 15463 bp, 29 predicted proteins | sample 4872131213_MG_FD_163436 | JGI IMG/M metagenome (GOLD analysis project Ga0190354, IMG submission 163436) | Hydrothermal vent microbial mat bacterial communities from Southern Trench, Guaymas Basin, Mexico - 4872-13-12-13_MG | ecosystem: Environmental > Aquatic > Marine > Hydrothermal vents >...
CTACGAAATAGGACGCCTAAAATCAAAAGACTAAAACCGGTGGCGGCTGATGATTCAAGACTTCATCATCGGCCTTCTACTTGGAATACTCAGCATGATGCCTGTTTTTCCAGACCCATACCATCACAGCCAGCTGGTATGCTTCTGGGTTTGGCTTTACCGCGAACTTGACGAGCTCATCAGCGGAGAAAAAGGATAATTCATCAAATATACACAAACCTTATATATAACATAATATAGGATGTTCTCTTGGAGGTGATGGAACATGGTTTGGAAACCGTCTAGCGTTAAATGTCCAGAATGTGGAGCAGATATGGAGTACCGTGTGTGCGAACCAGAAGAGGGGGCAGTTTGGCTTTACAGATGCAGAAAATGTGGTTGGAAAGGATTCGATTGGGAACTTGAGAGGAGGAATAAGCCATGAAAAAAGTTAGGTTTTCCGTGATGCTAGACAAGGAGCATCTAGACTTCCTCGCGGATATGGTTAGAAGGGGAGAGGTTGAGAGCGTGGGCCAAGCAATACGGAAATGCATAAACTTTTACCGAAACTACACTGGGGAAAGACGCTGAACAGGCGAGGGGTAGAATGATGACTGAAAATAAACCAATAGGCATAATATTGATACATATGAATACTCAAGGGGGTACGGCATTCGATTTCCTAGTAAGAAAAGACAAAGTAGAGGGATACCAATGGCTAAAAGAAGATTGCTATACAGCGGAAGATTGTCCATATGTTAAAAAATGGCTTCAATCGCACCAAGACTACGAATATGTGGCCAGTGAAGACCTAGAACATATACCAAGCATTAATGCATACGTAATTGAATTAATAAATCGACTTAAAGAAGAGGGATTCAAAGAGGAACATATTTATGAAGCCGATGAACGGTGATTTGAAGGAATATGCCGAATTAAAGGAGGACGGAGGCGCAGACGAAAATGGAGCGGAAGAAACTTAAATGCTGGATTATTCCCGAGTGGGACTGCCATGTTGAAGCAGAGGAGATTCCGCTTGAAGTCTGCAAGCTGTGTGTCGAGACGAGGCTTAGACTTGTCACAATTAAAAGGAAGGTGAAAGCCGTTGAGTGAAAAGAAGAGGAGACATGGGCCCTATGCACCTTGCCCAAAGTCGCCTACAGGTGAACATTGTTGGCATGATTTAGGCTATGGGGTTAAGGTGTGCTGTTACTGCGGAGCGAGAAGGTGAAAGGGAAACATGGTGAATCCTCGCCCTTTAACAAGAGAGGAAAGGGAACAGCTTGGCGAGGCGCTTAAACAACTTACCCTTGAAGAATTAACAGAGCTTTACCGTAATGCTTGGGATGACGTTGACAAGAATGCTTACTGCTACATTTGTAAGAGAAGGTTCAAGAACCGCCATGGCCTTTCCATCCATTCATCCCGTACACATCCATTCGAGTTTATTTGTTTGCGAATTCACGATTTCTTCATTGCAAAAAGACTTGGAATATTAAAGGATTACAGTGGAAACGTCACGTTGGAAGTGCGCTGTTCAAAATGCGGGCGTATCCTCGGCTACTACAAGGGCGAAACCTTCTGGATTGAAGGATTGTGGAAGCCTTCAGAGGCGTGGATAGTCTGCTCAGGATGCCGAGGGGGGGAAAAAGGCGCTGATTCTCGCCGTAGGTCCGGAAGGCGGATCAGAAGAAATTGTGAAGGCGAAGGCGTTTATTATCTACAAATTATTGAAATCGCTTGAAAATGAAAAGAAAGGAAGGTGAAAGCCGTTGATTCAGTTCCTATGCGGCTTCCTCATTGGTTTCACCGTAGGATTCCTTTTAGGCTACTTTCACCGATTCCGAGAAGAGTTAAAGGAGCTGATGGGGTGAAAGCCGTTGAAGCTTAAGCGTTACAACCCAGATAAGCGTGGCAGCTTCGCCATAGAAGTCGAGTTCTTCGACTGGGAGCTTTCAACGCTTATAGGTGCGCTTAGGGCTTTCCGGAAGAACCACGAAAGTAAAGGCAACAAGGCATATGTCAGTTTTTTGAAGCGGCTCGAAAACAAACTTAGCCGGGCACTAGGCAAGCTTTTGAAGGCCGAGTTCCGAGACTTGAAGGTTGCAGACACAAAGCCTCTAGTGGAATCAAAATGAAACCATCCGCCCGTAAAAACACCATTATCTGGGACAACGAGCTATTGAAAAGGCTCTGCGACGCAGCCCGCCAATACGGCTACCGCGAGTACTGGCCCGAATACATGAAACGCGTAATCCACGAACTGGCAGACGCCCTAAACATAGAGCTTCCAAGAAGATAGCATAAAAGAAAAGCCTAGTTATTAAGTATAGTAGAGTAGTAATCACATTATGCCTACACTACTCACACAGTTATACAGTTATATATTTATATATAAGTAACACACAGTTATTATGGTGTTTCCCGTGGCGAGGTACACTCTCATCATGAAAGATGAAACCTACGTTAAACTCGTTAACCAAGCCAAGATTGAAGGCATAAGCGTCGGAAAACTCATCAACAAAATCCTCAATGAATGGGCCGAAGGAGCCGGAAAGGCGGGAGGCCTACCTAAACCACGCATATGCATAGTTTGCGGGCGCCCAGCAACCATAAAAGCAATCGGAAAAGGCCAACAAACCTTTTACGTCTGCCCCTTACACAAAAACCTAGCTCAAAAAATGGATGGATGGAAGCGACTTCAAACTAATCCGCAATAGGCATGCGTGGCTTAGGCATCAGTTCGAGGTGTATAGGAGGCTTTAGTATGGTTAAGTCTAATAAGTTCAGGAAATTTGGCTGCTTTGAATTTCAATACTTTAAAGTTGAACATGGCTGGAGTTATAACTGGATTTTTAGAATAAACAAAAAAATCGCCTTTCACATCGCAATATTCAAAAAAGAAGGTAAAAGATAGCGAATTCAGATTTTGATTGCTTCTGCTAGCTTTTCTATTGCTTCTTTCGTTTTTTCTTTGTGTTTAGGCTTTATTTCTTCCGTCATGCCCCATCGCTTCCTTAATCTGTTTTTTTAGATTTCTCGGTGAGGATTTTTATTTTAGCGATTGCTTCCATAGCTTTTTTGTATTTGGCTATTCCTTCTTTAGTCAGTTTTTTCCCTTTCCTCTGCATTGAATGAACCCATTTATGTGTCCATATTTCAGCGAGAAACTCTGCTTCTTTTCTATCTCCCTCTGTTAATTCAACCATGCTCTATCAACTCGCTTTTCCAGCCTTTCTTAGGTTTTCTAGATAGATTACTCTTTCTATTTTGTCGTCTCGCATGCCTATGCGTCGCAGCTCGCTTCTGAACGTGTCTTCATCTATTATACCGAGTCTATAGCTTTCTAGAAAGATTTTGTATTCTTCTTCTCGGGCTTCTCTTTCGGCTAGCATGTCGGCTCTTGCCAGCCAGTAGCTCTGCAGCTTTTCCGGTAACCCCAGCGCTTTCATTAAGTCGATGAATTCGCTTCTTGTTAGCCATCCATCCCTATAATCATACATGGCTTCGCGTACAACGCTTTCTATCTCTGTTCTTAGGGCCTTTATCTGCTCCACTGAAACGGCCAAGTCTACGTCTTCAGGCGTGTAGCCTTCGAGTTCAGCCCCTTTCCTCAGTTCCTCATCGGTTATTAATCCGTATTCCCATGCGTACCGCAAATCTGTCAAACTTAAACGTTTAGGCTCCGGGGCTTTCACTTTGCTGGTTAAATACTCCTTGTAGGCCTTCACAATGTCAATTCTAAGGCTGATTTCGTCTTCTGTGTAGCCAAGCTCTCTTAGACGGGCCCTAAAATCGTCTAGAGTTATCACATCTGAGTAAGCTAACTTCTCCAGTATGGTGGCTAATCTACGTTTTTCATCTGCCGTTTCACGTCCGGTCTGCACAGCTTCCTCTTCTGCTTTTCTGCCCTTGATTATGTACTGGGCCCTGTCCGCACGCAGGTCTATCTCATCGCTTGAAAATCCTATCTCAGCCATTTTGCGCCGAAACTCGTCTTCGCTGATTTTGCCGGCGCTGTAAAGCGTTTCAAGCGTAGTGGCAAACCGGTTCCTCTCATCTAACAACTCGTTTTTCATGTAGGCGTCTGCAACCGCGTCTAAATAGTCTGGGTGTATCCCTGTCTTTGCAAGTAGGGCCCTAAACTCTTCTTCGCTGATTAGGCCCCATCGCCACATCCATCTGAGGTCAAGTTTGCCGGGTAGCTCGTAGCTGAGCTCGTTCATGATGTCCATGTCGCTTTTGCTTATTCCCGGCCTTGGCTCCGGCTTATAATCGTGCCAAACCACATATTTGCGGAATTCGTCTCTGCTGATTATGCCTCTCCACCATGCTTCACGTAGGTTTTCAAAGCTTGGGAGTCTCCAGTGGGCTTCCCAGTAGTTTTTGGCCCAGTACTCGCTTAATCCTTGCTTTGCAGCCCAACTGTAGAAGTCTTTAGGTGAAATAACTTCTCTGACCACAAACGTGATTAAATCTGATATGCTGGGGATAACCCACCATGACTTGAGCTCTGCGTTTATCCACTTGTCTTCGTAGCCGAATCTTGCAAGTGCGTCTCTGACGTCTGCTTCGGTAACGTAGCCCCTCAGATAATAAGTTCTTAAATCTCTCTCATCTGGCAAAGTTAGTCTGTACTCTTTGCGGAAGTACTGGTGCAATGCCTCTTGTATTCCTTCCTCGTGCATAATTTGTAATGGGGCCCTAACTACGGTGTCTAGGCCCACCCACCCTAACATGCTTCCCGCAATCTGTGTGACCTTCCAGTCTTTAAGTGGATGGGAAGCGTCTGCTGCAGCTGCGAAGCCCAGTATCAGCATGCCTATTCCGGCTCCTTCAGCAGCTAAGGTCCACGCGTTAGTCATAACTTTCGTCAGGCTAACCGGGCTTTCATAGGCTTCTTCCATCAGTTTTTTGACTCGTTCACGGAAGTTTTCTAGGCTTTTCTTTATCGTGTTGAGGGGTTCTTCTTCAGGTGTCCCGGGTGCAAACCATTTCCGTAAATGCTCAAAGAATCCTTGGAAAATATTTTGGAAGAATCCGCCGACACTTTCAGTAAACCAGTTGATGGCCCTACTAATGATGCCCCATAGCTCCTGTAATCCCTGCCAAATCCATGCGACAAGCTGCTGTAGGGCCCCTCCCAGCGCGGATGCCACTCCGCTTAGGGCCCCGCTAACCCACTCCCCAATAGTTCCCAAGGCCCCATCAAACATAGTCTTAACCTGGCCGGTTACCCATTCTAACCCGCCGCTTATGGCCCCCACAGGATCCTTCACGAAGTTGCTTAGCCCATCCCAAACCCATTTGCCGGCACCTGCAACCGCATCCCACACGGGCTTTAGGTAAGGCTCAACATTGCCCCACAGCCAGTTGAACAAAGGTTTAACGAGTGTGTATAACGCTGCACTTGGAAACATGAAAAACCTAGCTAGTACGCTCCAGGGCCACGGAACGTCCTTTGTAACGTCGTATGTGATGCTCCATGCTTCGCGGCTGAACTTGTATAGGCCGCTGCTAATATTGCGCCAAAAGTCTTTGAACGGTTCAATTAAGTTGTCCAATATCCACTCTGCAGCTGCGTTGGCTGCTTCGCTAACCCAGTTCCAAAGTCCTTCAAACCAAGATTGAACCGCGTCTAAGGGCCTTAGCCGGGGCGGGATTTGAACCCGTCGCCTATGGCCACCCTGTCATTTATCCGGCTGCCCCCTCACTCAACGGCTTTCACCTTCTCCTCCTTTCTTTTTCTGCTTTTCGTTTTTTGGTTCTCCTAGCAATTTCTTCTCCGCTTTGATATGTCATGTGATAATGTGCTATAAGTGGGTGCTTGCTACTTGAATGTTGCTTGATGATATGTTTTTGCTTAGCCTTTACAGTAGAAAACATCTTTCCACATATTGGACATCTCTTATTCAACGGCCTTCACCCCGTTACACTGTTATGGTTGTCGGTTTGCGTTTACGCCTTTCTTCTAAGTCTTTACGTATTAGTTCACTGCGTTTTTTAAGCCATTCCTCGTAGAGCGGGCCTTCCGCCTTTCTGTACTGCTCCACGAATTCTTCTTCCTTATCTGGAAACAAGTCGCTTACGGGAACTATGACGGTCGCACTTGGAATGTCTGGGGTTTGATAGCTGACAAACAACGTGTAGGCTTTCTCGCCCAGCCTAGGCTGCGTCTCTACAAGAGTCTCTCTTAGCAATGTGACTACTTCTTTCTTTTCCTCACTCGTTGCCTTTCACCTCCGCTTGTAGGTGGAAGCGCTGGGGCACTCGGAGGAATCAAACCTTCCATTTCTTGACCCAGCTCGCGGACAGCCCTGCAGACTTCACAGTCACAGTCAGTCTCAAAAGCCAACTCTATAATATTGATTATACGTGTTCTACGCTTCCATTCCTCAAGCCATTTAGGCTTCTTCAAGCCTTTCTTAGACAAACACACCACCACATTTATTGATTATGGATAATCTTAATAAGCCTTATCTGCCATTATAATTGTATGCGGGAAACCGGAGGGAAAATATGCTTAGGGTAAGACGCATCTACACAGTTATATCAGCAAGCAGTTTGGAAGACTTGGCGGCGCGTATTCCCACCCCCTTCGATGAAGAAATAAGGGTTGTATATGTAGACAAGTTAACTGAGTTAAGGTACGGCAAAGAAGAAGTGGTCTACCGAGCTCTGCTTGAACGCACGGTAGCAGAAAATATAGTGGAGGATGAGAGCCATGAGTCTCAGAAAAGTCAAAATTGAAGACATCGTTATTCCCGAGGTTAGGGCCCGTAGTCGTTGGACTGAAGAGCAGGTGCAACTTTTACGGGCTTCGCTGGGCAAATTTGGTGTTCTCCAAGCCCCACTGGTAAGACCGCTGCCGGATGGAAAATACGAGTTGATAGACGGGGAAAACCGAATTAAAACAGCCAAGGAGCAGGGCCTTGAGGAAATCGACGTCTACATTGTCGAGATGGATGATAAAGACGCGAGTATAGCCAACATAATGTTGAACGTTGCAAGGGGCCAACAAGACCCTATCGGCGTAGCGGTCGCCATCAAAAAAGCGTTAGACGCTGGGGCAACCGTTGAGGAAGTCGCCAAGGCATTCAACCGTACACCCCACTGGGTCAAATTTATGGTGGGCCTCCTCGAGCTTCCGGAAGAGTACCAGAGGGCCCTCGAGGAGGGCAGGCTTAACGTTAGTCACATCCGCGAGGCAATGAGGCTCCCGGACCTGTACGAGGTTGACGCTGCATTGCAGACGGCTATGCGCCTCAACTGGCCCGCCACCGTTTTGAAAAATTATGTGGACAACCGATTGGAACAATTGCGTCAACATGCTCAAACCGTGGAAGCCACAGGTGTGGCTACGCCTCCTCCCCCACCGGAGCCGGAAAAACTAGTTAAATATGGCCAATGTCTTGTATGCGGTCGCATGGTTCCGAGAGAGCAAATCTACTTGCCGGCTACATGCAAAGACTGTTACGAGTTAGCCCAATATATTGTACAGAATGTAGGGACAGGTCAAAAAGCCATGAACTTTCTCTATCAAGCTTTAACCAACTATCAAGCGTTCCTACACTACCAGCAGCAATTTATGGCGCAAAAACAAATGGAATACAGCGGTTACCCGCCTCAAACGCCACAACAGACAACTCCAAACCCTACACATTTCAATTCTACGTCACAACATCCATCTGAGGGGCAAAGGGTATCTCCGGAGATACCCGGCATGGATGCAGCAAAGGAATGGTGGCTGAAAACACATGGAAAAAACCGGCGTGTAGAATAAGATACCGACCCCTAAACCACCCTTATTTTTCGGCGTGTACCCTACTCCCGTCTAGGCAATTGCGTAGCTGACGCTGAAACGGGCCCTTGGAGCAGCACCGACCTTAGTGATTGTAATCTTCACGCGGTTAGGGGGAACCCTGGCTTCCCTAAGCAATGTGTACACCTGCGGCACCAGAGTTCCAGCCGTAATATCCCAGTAATGGGGGAAAAGAGGCTTTTCCTCCTTCGGAACGAAAACACGCACTGCACGAACAACTTTTTCTTTGGGAGCGCCCGGCCAACGCGGATGAATCGTCATTTTTCCAAGCTGCCAATCAACCACCGTAAAAGTCACCGTTTCCCCCGGCTTCAACTCCAAAATCTCGTAGGGAGGCTCAAGCTCCTTCAACCTTTCAAGCTCAGCCATCAACCAATCACCTCAAAACCCAAATAAACCCCAATAAGATAAAAACTTAAAGAAAACACACCACACTCTAAGGGAACACACTTGACTTTTTGCTGTTTTGTGCGGGGCTGCACGGCAAAATTACATGGGTGTCGCATATCTACTTTCTCTCCATGTAGGCTCCGGGTGGTCTGCGTCTTCTTATGCCGTAGCGTTGCATGTAGGGAACTATCCATGGAGGCTGGTATAGTACAACGCGTATGCCTTTTTCTGTTGCCATAGCCCTATGATACGGGCTGTCAATCGTTGTAAGCAAAATCTTCTCTATCGGTTTATCCCAGTGCGCCTTAAACTCGGGCGTGTTTTTGAAGGCGCGTTCATACTCTTCCAATTGGAGCATTTTCCACCATTCCGGCCTTACCAAAGCTTCAACTATCACAACTTTGTCTGGCAATAGCACTACAGCGTCAGCCTGAAAAGTCCACAGTTTTAACGCTCTTCTTTCTTCGGGTGTGACTGTGCGCTCTATGAGTTCTTTGCTTACTGCTCCTAGGCGGACGTTGGTTCTCCACGTTCCCGCGGGGTAGTTTTTCATAAGCCATTCGAGAAGGTACTGTTCATGCACAATCGTGTATCTTCTAGGCATTTAATCCCCATTCTCTTTTAAATTGAATAAGATATTTAAAACATTCCCTATAGAATGTCTGGTGTGGTGAGTGAGTATGGCATTACCGGCTCCACCTGCAGGAATGCCCTCCAAAGCAACCGTGAAAAGAATTCTTAGCCCAGAAGAGTGGCGTAAGAAACAAATTGAAACCGTCAAGGCTGTCGGAGAAACAAACTATAAAATCGGAATTTCCAGCCCTAAGAAGGACCCCATTGCTGCTGGTATAGCTGCTGAAGGCAAATGGGCCGAACGAATCAAAAAAGCCATTGAGGAAGAGAGGCGTAAGAAAGGCTTGCAAGCGACAAACATCGATGAATGGTACGCGTATTCTGCGGGTATCGGTGCTCCAAGGCTTGTTGACGGTATTGTCAAGCGCGAGAAGGAAGTAGCCGACTTTGTCAACGCTTGGCAACCAATCTTGTCTGAGCATGTTTCAAAGATTGATGAGATGCCTGCTGTGACCGACAAGGATATGGAAGAGCGTATGCTGGCTAACCTTAGAGGACTGAAGGCTCTCAAGGGCGCATGGAGAGGCCGCTAGGCCCTCACCCCCCTTTATTTCCGTTGGAGAGTGAGCAAGCATGGTTAGAACAGTTCCATTAGACAAAATAATTGCGCAAGGAACAGACTACAGGACCCACCCGAGAGTAGCCATTAAAATCAACAAAATCGGCACGGACACTACAACGGCTTCATACCTTAAGATTGACGGAAAAACTACGGGTTCAATCATTGAGGACGTTGCGCCTTTAGCTAAAGACAACACCAAGATAAACGGACCCCTAGACATAAGCAGACTCCCACTGGTGATTCCGCCCGACACAGACTTCAGCGTTGAAGGAGGCACAGGCGCCAAGTTCCGCATCATAGGCACGCTGTATCAGCTTGCACCCGGAGAGGCTGTTCCCGGCGACATTATGGCCCGCTTCAACGAGCAAGTTAACAAGTACATTCGCTATGTGACTGGCACGTATGACTTTGGCGCCGCAACTGAATGGTCTGCCGGAACAGAAGTTGAACTGTACAGCCTAACGCCGGCAACGGTTGAAAAATACGTCTTTAATGATTTACTGATGATTGACTATACGGGGTTCACGGCTTCAGCTGGAGACGTCGCCATCAAGTTTTACATTGACAACAACCCGCTAGAATATCTTGAAAGCACTAATTTGACTAGAGGCATTGACCTGTTAAGCATACCCCACCAGGACGACGTAGCCGTAAACGAGCAAGTGTTTACACTCAAAAACTTCCCGATAGAGGTGTTAGGTGACCACACGCTTAAAATTACAGCTGAAAACGTGAGTGGCTCCGCCATAACATTGTCTTCAGCCAGCATAACGCTCTACGCCGTCACTGAATACGAGAAGAAGGGCTGAGGTGAGCAGCAATGGCCTTCTACACCTTCAAGCAAATCGAGGTTGGCAGTATAGCCGCCGGCAACACGGCGGAGGGAAACTGGACAGCCGACGACGACTACATAATCCATAAAATCTACATTAAAGAGGCTACTGAAACCGAGATAGGCACAAGATTCCTCAACGTCACCATGAGAGTTGACAATTACGTGTTTACAAAGGATAAGGTGAGGGCTGAAATCTTCGATGGTTACTATGGGCAAGTGCCGGAGCTAAACATAGAATTCACCAGGGGCAAAACCTTCTACTACTCGATAACTAACGAGCATAGTTCAAGTGCCATCAGCCCCTACATAGTGTTGGAACTTCATAAGCCCTAAATTTCCCCCCTTTTTTGGTCTCACGCGTGAAACCTTAAGGTTGGAGGTTAAGTAGGATGGATAATATTCATGTGGTTGCCTATGAGCTTACAGCTGCAGCTGGGGCTAGCGGTGAGGCTGCAGCTTACACGGTTACTTCCGGGAGAAAATTCATAGTTAACAGTGTCCAGTTTGTTTTTCCGGTTGGAAGCGGCTTTGCGCTTAGAGTCTGGATTCAACGTGGAACCGAAAAAATCATACCTAAAAGCGGCTACATTGTGGGTGATGGCCACCGCATACCATTGCTGGCTAACGTTGAGTTTGAAGGCGGTTCATCTATTATAGTTGGCTACAACAACACAGACTCAGCGAACAGCCATAAAGCGTTAATCATTATTGAGGGGGTGCTGAAGTAAAGCATGGTTCAAGACTTCATCAGGAGAACAAAAGAGGAATATAGAGACGCCAAAGACTACAAATATGTGAGTTTCAGCGACGACACAACGGGTACAACACAAGCTGTTTGGACTCCGGCAAGCGGAAAAGCTGTAAGATTAGCCTTTTTTGTAATAAGCGTGACTGGGGCGTGTAAGCTGGAGTTCAAATGGGGGACCACAACATTTACACATCTGGAATTTGAAACACGTAGGTCGGTGCCTATCTTTCTTCCCTATGACATCAAAGGTGGCACAGATGTAACTTTGAATGCGTATTTGCTTGCTGACACGGGAACTGTGACTGCTTATATAACGGCTATAGGCGAAGAAGAATAGGAGGTTTAAGGCATGAGTCAGAAGGTAAACGTGGGAATTGCTGACCGCGTAATCCTAGTGTGCAGGCGTAAAGACGGAAGCGTCAAGTGGAAATATGACAGTAAAGACGACCCTAAAAGCAAAAGCATGACTGCGGCGGGCTTCGCGGAAGTAGCCGGCTTAATAGTCGCCGATGTAGGCGGAACAGCCTTCGATTATATTGCTATTGGAACGGGAACCACGGCGCCTACGCCTAGCGATACGGCTTTGGAGGCGGAGGTTATCCGTAAGGCTGCAGATGGCTCCAGAACAACCACGACCTATACGAATGACACGGCTAAGTGGGTTGCCACATTCAGTAGTGCGGACGGCTTGACCGGCACGCATGACATCACCGAGCTAGGTGTCTTCAACGCCGCATCTGGTGGAACAATGCTTTTCCGCAAGGTTTTCACGGCTAAAACGGTTAATTGGGATGACGGGGATACCTTAGAGGCTACGGCTACATGCCAAATGGTGCAGGGAACCTAGCATGGGAACTTAGTGGTGTAGATGGGCTGGCTGAGCGGCTGGGGCTACAGAAAGTCGCATGAGATTGAAGGCTCTACCGCTGGGGCTCAAACAGACTATCAAATTCGCATAAAGGTTCACTATGGCTCTGGAACCGATTCTGGGGAAGACGTTTATTTAAACGGCAAATGTAGGACAGACTTCGGAGATATAAGGTTCACTTCTGATGATGGAGTAACAGAGCTTTCTTATTGGATGGAAGAAGAAGTTGATGGAGACTACGCTGTTTTCTGGGTTAAGGTTCCAAGCATTCCAGTCAGTCCAGACGCCGCAACGATTTACATTTATTATGGAAATCCAAGTGCAGAAAGTATAAGCAACGGAGAAGCAACCTTTTTGCTCTTTGATGATTTTGAAGGGGATGCTCTGGATACTAATAAGTGGATGGCGCTTGGAACAGGGTCAATAACCGTGTCTGGCGGGGTTGTCACCATAGACACTACAACTCGGCAAGCTGCTAGGATTCGCAGCGTCCAGACGTTTGATAGACCGTTAAGGCTCCGTGTCAGGTGTAGGATGAACACTGAAGTGAACTACGCACATACATATTTTGCCATTCTCGCTAGTTCCGACTTCGTTTGGGAATCAGGTAACAATGTTGGAAACGCATATTTCGGACATGCCCAGAGCAATTATTACGACTACTCACAGGTAATGAGGAAATTGCCTGATGGAGCTGGAGTAGTTCTAGCCTCAGGCTCAGTTAAGGTTGACACTACAACTTTTCATGTGTTCCAGATTCAAAACTACGCTGGTTCACTCAAACAAATCATGGAATACGACACGTCGAGTGAAGTGCTCACAGCGACTGACACAGATTACACTACAGGACACGTGTTTTTAGGTCAGCGCTATACTGGGGCAGCTATAGTTGACTGGGTGTTTGTAGCTAAATACGTTGACCCCGAGCCTAGTCATGGAGCTTGGGGAAGCGAGGAAACGCCGGGAGTCGCCCATAAGGTCACCGTGTCTGAGTCGCTTGGCTTGGCTGACAGTGTTGTTAAGCGGGCGGATTACGGCACGCTGGTCAGCGGAGCCGAAAAGCTTGGCTTGGCTGAAAGCATCACTAAACGAGTAGACTACAAGACCCTTCTCAGCGGAACGGAAAAACTTGGCATAATTGACGGTGCAACCGTCCAACCGGTTATTCTCTTGGTGGTGGCTGAAAAACTCGGGTTAATTGACGGGTTCGCCAAGAGGGTGGACTACCGCACAGTCCAAAGCGGAGCTGAAAGGCTAGGCTTAGCGGACAGCCTTATTAAACGTGTGGACTACAAGACTCTTCAAAGCGGAGTTGAAAAGCTTGGCTTGGCTGACGCCGGCTTGCTGAAACGTCAAGTCTACGTTTTGACGGCTGAAAGGCTAGGCCTGGTCTCACGCGTGAAACCTACGGCTTCATACCATCTATATATTGAGGAAAAGCTTGGTCTGATAGAAGTTGGCAGAGTCGGAAAACCTATTTATATAAAAGTAACAGAAAAACTTGGATTAGTCGACAGGGAGAAAATACTCTTGACAATTTACACTCCAGCCGTAACCGTTCCAGCCAACACGCCTAAAGACGCCCCAGTTACCTATCTCTTGCTCATCGAGGAAGACTACATCACAAGCATAGACGTTTATTTTCCGCCTGGCTGCTGCGGGCTGACAAGGGTTCAGGCCTATTATGGAAGCGAGCAGATTGCGCCGAAGCCTACCGGCGCGGACTTCCGCGGAGACAACATGCTTGTCAGATGCCCAATGCGGTGGAAGGTCCCTGAAAAGCCGTGCCCCATACGCTTTGTGTTGTGGAACCTGGACGACACTTATAGCCATACGCCCATCATATTTGTTACTACGGCTGAGGAGGAGCAGGTTAAGCCGTACAAGCCGGTCTCTGAGTTCGTCAACGTGCTTAAGCGGCTACTGGGGGTGAAGCGGTGAGCAAAGTTGAAGTTGACCCGCGTGGATGGCCAGACTACACGTATCCCATGACTATTATAGGCCAAGAGCTGAACGTGGCGATTGACATTGCGGCGCAGTCCCTTCCAACCCTAGACGTTAACATTGCTGCCAGCACCGTCACGATGGATGTTAATATTGCCTCTAGCGCCGTCACGCTTAACATTAACATAGAGTCTATTTCAGAGGGCGTAACATTCAATGTTGCCCAGTCTGGGACATGGACTATAAATGCCGTGCAGTCTGGAACATGGACCATTAATATTGGGGCCCCCTTAGACGCGGAGGGCAACGTTGAAACTTCCATTGTGAAAAGCGTCCAGCTTGACGTTAACATTGCCGCCAGCGCCGTCACGTTGAACGTAGCCATTCAGAGCAGCGCCGTCACATTAAACGTGAATATAACAGGTTCTGACGCCATCATCAGTGTGTATATAACAGGACAATCAGCCTCTGTAGATGTGAGAATAACAAGTTCAACTGTCACGCTTAACGTGAATATTGAGAGTATAGCTTCAGGTGTAGTTTTCAATGTTGCCCAGTCTGGAACATGGACTATAAACGCCGTGCAGTCCGGAGATTGGAACATCAATATTGAAAGTGTGTCTGCCGGCGTAACCTTCAACGTTAACATAACGGGCTCAACTGCCACCGTCAACATCGACATAAAGGCGCAGTCGGTGGCAATTAAGGGTCTGACGGATTGGGCCGCAGAAAACGCAACCGATATTGATATAGCGGGCTTCACGTCGCTTGCGTCCGGGGCGGAAGGTACCGTTGTGGAGTATACAGTTCCAAGCGGTTATATGCTTCTAATTTACAATTGGGATGTAGCCATGCGTGATAACGACGGCCAACTTTTCTGTAGGCTTTATAACGTCACTGCAGGCGTTACCCTCGGCTATGGCGGTGGCACACGCGGCTTTATAGTTGCCTATTCCAAACCAATCCGCGTATCCTCCGGTCATACCATTGCGCTCCGCGCCAGACAAGATACCGGTGTAACGGTAACTATTTGCGGTCATATTGGAGGCGTGCTACTGTGAAGGCAAGTAAGTACTTCCGCGAAAAACCTGTCAATGTGGTCAATCAACACTGGCTTCCAGACGGAACAGTTGAAATTTTAATATATAGGCATGGATGGAAGAAAAGCTACAAGTTCAAAGTTAAGCATTTCGGGACTGAAAAAGAAGAAATACTTGAAGATGAAGAAATAAAAGAGGAAAAAGAAGAGAAACATGAGGAGGAGTAAAAGTTTGGCTAAAGCCGGACTGCAAGTCAGCCTGACCGTGAAGGAAATTTATGAGCGCCTATGTCCAAAATGCAAGAAGAGGCTGCGTGAACTCATAAAGGAGAAAATAACCGATGATATGGTCAACCAAGTGTTGGGGGAAAAGGAGTAGGCAGCTATGAAGGATGAAACAATCGTCAAGATAGTCGCCATTTGCGGCTTAGTGATAATCTGCGTTGCAGCGCTGTTTAAGGGAATCGACTCAGCTGTTACAGGCAGCATCGGCGCAATTATAGGCGGCATAGCCGGCTACGAAATAGGACGCCTAAAATCAAAAGACTAAAACCGGTGGCGGCTGATGATTCAAGACTTCATCATCGGCCTTCTACTTGGAATACTCAGCATGATGCCTGTTTTTCCAGACCCATACCATCAC
>Ga0190354_1000072_pt1 | contig 15450 bp, 22 predicted proteins | sample 4872131213_MG_FD_163436 | JGI IMG/M metagenome (GOLD analysis project Ga0190354, IMG submission 163436) | Hydrothermal vent microbial mat bacterial communities from Southern Trench, Guaymas Basin, Mexico - 4872-13-12-13_MG | ecosystem: Environmental > Aquatic > Marine > Hydrothermal vents >...
GGATCTCGACCATCATGCCATATACTTTCATTAGGTGCAGATTCTAACCCTATTCTGATTCGATTCGACCATCCTTTGACAGCCCCATATTCAGCCATGGTATTTTACCTCCTATTCATTTTATACTATTATATTGTTATCAAACATAAGTAGAAATTTTGTTGTAAGAAGCTCATATTTAGCCATAGACAAAATATTTTTAGTTACCCTATAAATTATATTACCTTCACAATAAAATTGCAATAAACAGGCTGTATGGACGTCTCACACAAAATTTATGCCTCCACCTTGACATGGACTACTGCTGATTGTAATATCCATTTCTCGATAGGAGAATATTCTAAATCTATACCCCCTTTGTAATCTAATTCATACCATTTAGAATCATCGTGACGCAATGTTCTTAATTTCTCCATTATGGCATCTAAGTCTCTTAATAACCGTGTACCTCGATAATCAAATGGGACTCTCGTAACTAAATGTATTTCTATTTCTATGATTGCATATTCATCTTCTTCTAATATTCCACCTCTATAGATAGGAGTTATTCTGGTGGGTACAATAAAACACACAGGAAAGAAATCAGTAGCAGTAGGAAACCTTAAGAAATGCATTACTTTGTAGTTGCTAAGTGCATCATCAATTTCAGTCTTCAATGTATCCATTACAGCGTTCAATTTATCAACTAAAGAAGTCATTTATTAACCTTCCTGATTTTATATATCTCACCTATAGAATTCATAGCCTGTTTGAGATATGTTTCACTTACACGTCTAAATTCGCCTGCAGTTGCTGGTACTTCGGTAGTGAAACCGCCTGTGCTAATTGTAAATAAATAAGCCGTATAGAAATTAACTGCTGCATCCTTTGCATCAGAACTCACCTCACTCAAAACATCAGATGGATAAAATGTATTTAACCATACATTAGCAAGATCTTTCAAATGTAAAAGCTTCTCCTCCTGCTCTCCAACATCAAGTTCCAATATTTGCCTAACTACTTCAATATTTCCATACTCTGTCATTTTTTCCTACTCGGATTTACATAAAAGAATTTTTCTTCATAAAAATGATAACCTTCCGATGATCCATGTATTATTGCATAATAACCTCCTTGTTGGAAAGAAGAATTAGATAAATAAACATCAAGTGAATATTCACCTGTTGCATCATGATCCATCGGTTTATTTTCAATAATTTTATTGTTATCGAAATCTACAATGTCAAGATAAATTTCATCAGGATCCGCTAACTCGTCATTTGTATCCCGAACTTCTATTTTGAAAGTTATACTATCACCAATTTCATATCTCTTTTCAACCATCTTACTCTCGCTCTATTGTTTCTATATTTATACTAATATTGAATTTTTTAATATCTATGGTTAGATACTTGATAAGAGCCTTAGACTTCTTTACAGTTGTTAAGATAGGAGAGAATATAAGTGGAGCAGTGAGAGAATACTCGTAAACCATTTGTATAATTGGCACAAAAGCAGCATCAGTAGTAACTGTTAATATACCCTTAGTTATGCGTTCGCTACTATATGTATCTTTGAGAGATGCAGATACTAACGTTTCCAGCATGCTTTCAAGTGTGGTCTTGGAAGAGGAACTAAGTATCTGACTGAAACTAATTGTAGAAAAAGCACTTGATATATGCTTCAAAAATAAATTTATAGGGACATTTAAATCCCTAATTGAACTGCTAAAGATATTGAAATTGAGATTATGTTTAATGTAACTATCAAAAATGGTTTGTAAATCAGATTGAATTGTAAATGGAAGATAAAAAATTAAACTTACATAATTACCGACTCTTGGATTCAAACCTAAAGCGAGATAGATATTAAGAACGTTTGTAGGAAATACATAATGAGTTTTTAGTGCTAAGAATAGAGTATCGAGTATTCTTCTAATTGATTGGAAATGAGATGCAAAGCTGAGTGATGTTGAAACCAATAAACTTATAGGTTCAGGACCCGCCCAACTCGGATACGCATAGTAATTTTCTGATTTGACTGTTGGTTTTATAGTATCAATGATACCTCTCTCATATTCATGAAAGAGAAAAGGATGAATATGGAGAGAAGATAGAAGAGATTCAATATTTAACAATTGAGATTCAGTACTGTAAAGTTCATTAGATAATAAACTAAAGGGAAGTAAAGATTCATATAATCTTGAATATGTATCATCCAACTTGAATACTTTTGAAATTAAACCTTCATTAATTAGCTCATAAGATTCTCCACAATTAAGAGTGAAATTTAAATATAGATGTTCAGCAGGTAACCAAGATGGAAATGCATAATAATTCTCACTTCTAACAGTTGGCTTGATTACATCTGAAATGCTTTCTCCATAAGTATGATAGAGAAAAGAATCAAAATCAAGAGAAGAGAATAGTAAAAAATCGAAAAACATATTGACATCTTGAGAATAAGAATCATGAAGAATTAAATCAATTAATAAATTCCCATCTCTGATTAGCAAATATACATTATCAATCTTGAAAATTTGAGATAAGACCGTATCTCTTTCTGATTTAAAATTATCACAACAGTTAATCAGACACTCCACAGTTAATAGAGTAGTAGCAGATAACCAGCTGGGAAAGGCATAATAGTAATTATCTGCTTTAACAACTGTTTCAAATATTTGTGGAACAACTGACCTCTCAATAGTTAAAGAAATCAGATCTGTAAATATCTGCTCAGTTATTAATAATTTTTCAATTACACTTAATTCACTAACAGAAGATGAAAATGGGGAGATAGAAAGAGAAGTAGTTATCAGTAGTTCATCTTCAGGAAGTGCAAAATAGCTATAGATACGATTGTTAGAGCGAGTTGTCGTCTCGACTGTATTGAATAAACCAATAGAATATTCAAACGAAGGAGGCGCAAAAAGAGGGTAGACATTATAATTGTCTCCTTCCACTACCGACTTCTCTGTAAACATTTTTCTTCTATTTTTCATTATTTATTATAAAAACAAATCAAACTACACTATCACAGTCGGTTCAGGATCAGCATATTTGCGAATGCGAATCCAATCAATCCAGTACTCAACATAAGCATTACCTTGTCCTCCCAATATTTGTCTATAATTAGTTGAAGCACCAATATCCCAAGTGGAAGCAGCACAAGTATCTCCGATGCAAGCATCTGCATCTGATGATGACTTAATATGAAGATAATAGAGATACCACGTATTATTAGTAACAGAAAGCGGGATAGATTGAAAACTCCCTATCCAGCTATGTAAAGCGAATCTATCATTACGACCTTCCCAACCAACAGAATATTTATCATTCCAGTTTAGTCCCTCACTATCTTCCTGACCAACAGCAAGTCCTGATTCTGTCCATGAAGTTTCAGCATATGACGTACCATAAGCTTTGATGTATCCTTCAAATATATACGAATCAATCTGGCTATATGGATACACATTTTTATTTCTAATTGTTAATGCTTTTTCAGAACCTGTATTTGTTTTTAAGTTTATATGAAGCATACCATCAGAAATAGAATAAGAACCTGCACCAGAAGAAAGAACTTCCCATTTGTTAGGATCGAGACCAGAATGGCTACTTTGAACAAAACCATTATCTCCGTAAGCAAAAACTTTGAGAGATGTAGTCCAATCGTCTTTAACTTCGGTAAATACAATTTTAAGTTCAGAATCAAAATTATGTACTACTACAGGATAATTAAGCGCTCTACCATTTGCACTTTCACTTATAATTGTAGCCACCTTAGACCATGATGTACCATCCCATGTCCATTTTTCGATATCTCCACCCCATCCGGTCAATCCACTTGTTGTTAAATAAGCTTCAATATTCGAAGAAGAATGAACGATAAAATCAAAACAATTTATCCAGTAATCCGATGAAGTTATCGTAGTAGGCGAATCCCATGAGCTACCATTCCACTTCGTAAATTTAAATTTCCAACCATTATCATCGTGAAGAAAGATAATGTAAGGAGTACCATTAGCATCTAAATGTACTTTCGGGAAATTTGTAAAGGAAGTTCCACTATCAAAAACAAGACAATGAGCATCTGCATCACTCTTGTCTATTACTGATCCTAAATCTGTACCATCCATACTCTTCATATGCATATCAGATAAATCCAAATAAGCGTGATAAGCATTGAGACGTTTATCCTCTCCATGATCATAATCGCACCAAGAAATGTGAATCTTGGATGTTCCTTCCACTTCAACTTTTCCTGTGTATATACTTTGATAGTTTCCAAAATCGATTATATCATTGTAAGAACTCCAAGTCTCACCATTATCTTCAGATTTGATATAAGTTTCCACTTCATACGTACTTCCTCCTACTCCACGCCTGATAAATAAATAAATATCTGAACCAACGAGAACAGGTTTTGAATAAGTACCATATTTAGGACCTATATTACCCTTATCCACCCATGAAGTAATATCATCAGGATTGGAAGACTTAGCATGCTGAGTATAACACGCATCTCCAGAACATGCCGAATTACCATGCGAACCATAAAACACATGCAGATAGCCTGAAGCATCACGTAGAATTGCAGGACAGCCGTGTTCATCGTTTCCTAAGGGATTTTCTCCAACTTTGTATTGCTGACTCCAACTTTGAGTTAAGTGATTATATTCTATTGCATAAGGATTTAAATTTGCTCCTTGCCATGCAATGAAGGTTTTGCTATTATAATGAGTTCCTGCTGGACCAATAATATCATAAGTAGCTTGATGAATACCATTAGTTGCAAAATAATTAACATAAATATGAGACTCTGTAAAATCATCAAAGAAGTCAAACGTAGCACTTCCATCACTTGCAGATATAGCAGCTGGATTGCCATAAACAATCCAAATCTCCTTAGTTCTATTAGCAGGGATATGAGGAACTTTACACCAGATAACTGCTTCGTTTGCAGACCAAGATTCTATCCAAAAAGGCAGACTCTGCCCGGTTTCGTCTCTAAATCTAATATCGCTGCCGTCTGATTTACATTTTTCAAGTGGAAAATTATTTCTGTTAAGAACTATCCTAACTTGGTAATCTCTTAAGTCTTTATTAGTTCCCTTAATATGAACAGGATGCATATAATTAAAATTGCGAAATGGAGAGTAAGGGTGCCTTAAAGGGGATGGAGATGGAAGAAAATATTTAGTCATTTCTTTTCAATTTTATCCATTTAAATTATAGAATTATAACAGGCTCAGGATATGCAAATTTACGAACCCGAATCCAATCCCAATATCCTTCATAGTATTCACCTGCAAAATTATCATCATAACGTTTACCTAACGCAAGAGGCTCGGATTCAACAGAAACACTGAAGTCTTCTTGATGGAAATTAGATGTACCTTCTTGTTCTACTCGTTCATAAGAGTTATCGGAATAATCATTAAGAATCTTAAAATAACACCAATTATATTGAGTAACCACAGGGGAGGGATCGTATTGATACCAAACACTGCCAGCAAGTGCAAAATACATAGTATTAGAATGTGGCAAGAAACCTCCAAATCCGTTACTGGAAGAAACATAAGTTCCTAATACTTCATGACCATGAGTAGCAAAAACATCGATTTTATGTCGAGATTCTGCTATCAACGGACCAGTAAATTGTTTTTTAGAACGTAACCTCCCAGCCGTATTAGTGCCTTTAAGAAATCCAGCCCATAATGAAAATCCTGTGCTATCATCAATTATCCATTTATCCGTATCAATTTCAGCACCATTAAAATCATCATAGAAATCGAATACGGCATCAGGATTACTCTGAGACTCAGCAGTGGGATTACCATACACCATCCATAGAAATGTAGAACTATCCTCAGGAATATAAGGAACTTTGCACCAAATAGTAGCTTGGTTATTACTCCAAGATTCAATCCAATAAGGCGCTATTTCACCAGAATCCGCTCTGAATCGAATATCAGCACCATCGGGTCTGCATTTCTCAAATGGGAAATTATCTTGAGTAAGTGTAATCTTGACTTGATAATCCTTAAGGACATTACCGGAATTCTCTATCCTAATAGGTCTAATGAAATTAAAACCCCTAAATAATGAATAGGGATTAGGCAATGGTATTGGCTGAGGCAGAGAGTATTTAACCATTTACACAGTACCTTGAGTAGCGTACACCTTCACAGTACTCACATTCTTATCATCTTGATTCAACACTGTAACTCTCATGTACTTCGGATCTGGGCAGATAGGCACCGTTAGACGAGCAGTGGAACCCGGTGCTAATTCATTATCGAAATAACCATAAGGTGCAGTATCAACATCAGCCCAATCGCTCTGAGCTGTATATATCCTGAGCTGTACTGGATGAGATGCATTAGATAGATATTCAGTCTCAACAGTCAATGCGAGCTGTATAGTAGAAGACAAATCAATAGTACTACAACTTGATAAACTTGATTCAGTACTCGCATTCAAACTACTAAGAGACAATATTTGCCAAGTGGACTTATTTAATGCCATACCTCTTCTTCTCCTCCTTTAATTTTTAAATTTTATATCTAACCTTGTGTAACAGCAACCTGTGCAGTAATCTTAAGTGCATCATTCTCACCCAATATTTGTTTATCAAACACAGCACGGAGCAAACAATTTGAACTACCATTACTTGCATTTTGAGACACTACTACTTCACTTAGTTCATTAGACGGTAAATCATTATAGACCCAAGAAGAATTCCATTGTGCAATAAATGAACCATTAGCATTAGTGAAATAACTTGCATTCCCGTTCTTGAATGATACCTCATCACCCTTCAATCCAGTATCAGATTCACTCGCAGCCTCAGTGTTGTTACCAACACCCATACCATTGTATGAATACGGTGAGTCAAGCCCAGTAAGCAACTTTGTAACATTGGTCTTACCACTATTCAATATCTTAGAACTGGTAATTGCCATTTTAATCTACCTCCTTTCGTATTTCTCCTAATTTTCTTTTCAATTCAATATCATTATTAATCAAATTGAGTAGAGTACTAACAATCATTCGGGAATTATCATCAAGGAAACCAGTATCACCAATAACCTTAGTACTACCATCAGCATTAACACGTTCAACAATAATACGATACTTAAAAGGTAAACTATCAATGAGCATTTTAAACTATAACAACAGGTGCAGGAGTAACATATTTACGAACATTAAAGTAAGAACCCATTTTTTGCATGTAATTGTTATAAAGGATTTCAATTTCAGTAGGAGTTAGTGCTCGTTCCCAGATGCGGACTTCGTCTATTATGCCGTTAAAAAACTGAATAGGATTTGTTGCTGTTCTTGCTCCAACTATAACATCTATATCATTAACTACAAATTCACCCGAAACAGGCGCTGAATTTGCTAATACACCATTTTGATAGATTTTAATATTAACTCCGTCATCAACGCCAACAATATGATACCAAACATCAGCAGATACCGAAAGCCCTGTAAGAACATCAGCGTTTGCATTTCGTGTCAAAAACCTAAACTCATTATCGGAAGATAGCCCTAAAAGGTATGCTAAATTGTTATTTCCGCTATCTTTACTTACGACCCAGTGGTAAGTCGAGTCAACTACCTTTGGTTTTACCCACACCTCAATCGTAATCTCGTCAGTAATATCCAAACTATCACTATCAGGCACTTCTACATAATCATCTTCTCCATCAAAATATCCCGCTCGCCCGTATTTAGCATCTGAAGTTGTAGTTGCACCACCATAAGCTGTACCATGATTTACTCCTGTTTCATCTTTTACCTCACCTGTTGCACCCGTCCATTGAGGCTCATCCATGTGCCAAAAACCAACTATATCCTGAACATCAAACAACTCAAAAACATCATTACCATTACTTTCAGATTTCGCATTAGGATTACCATAAATCATCCAGATGAATTTTGAAGACTCAGCCGGTATAAACGGTATCTTACACCATATCACTCCCTCTGCTGCATTCCAACGTTCTATCCAATACGGTAGAATCTCACCACTATCATCTCTGAACCTAATATCACTACCGTCTGGCTTACACTTCTCTAATGGAAAATTTGAACGGTCAAGGTGTATCCTCACTTGATAATCATGAAGGTCTGTATCAGAACCTACTATCTTAATAGGACGCATGAAATTGAAATTACGGAACGGAGATGTAGGATTCGTAATCGGTATAGGATGCGGTAAAGATAACTTAACCATTTTTCCTAACTATAAACTGCAATTCGTAAATATTCATCTACTCTATATCTTACCCACTTTTGGGCTCTTATATATGCTCGTTCTATAAAATTATTACCTTTATGTCCTCTCACTCTATGATATAACTGTCCACAAATAGCACCTGCAGGCTGACGTGGATAACAAATCTTTAATGCTCTCTTTTTCACTGGATATATCCAGCCACCGGGACGTACATCTTTCACTACATATTTCAAATGCGGAAGCCTACGAGTATCGAGTACTACTGCACCCCTGTATCTACCATATCTCCTCACACAATTCGCTGGATTAACTAAATAATTATAAATCTTGGTCTCTGACCATTTATTACCTTTAGATTTACGTGGTGCTGTCCTCATTAATTCTCGTCTAATATCTTCTAATATTCTATTACGTGCATTCTGTAATTGTAACTGAATATCTCTCGATAATACTGCTGGACTCTTTCCTGCTAAATTATAATCCAATACTATCTTGAAAGCCATACCTAAAACTCAGCTAAATATGGGAAATATGAAATATTCAATACCTTACCTCTTCTATTAACTGGCTTGAAATCTTCTGGCCCAGGTCTATAACCATCAGGAAATGTAAGATTAGCCCAGTTGTATTCCCATGCTGTTACATAGGATACATTCCTCATGCCCTTATTCTTCAATCTCTGATACTTCCTTGTAAAAATTTTATATACTTCACTGCTCATATTTGCTTTTTAACAAAAATAAAATTACTATCCTAATATATTTGTATACCTTATTGATTTTATTGCGATGAGCATTACATATCAGCGTCTGGTGCAAAAATTTTGATAGATTGTGAACCCTCCCTTTGCATAATTATAAAAATAAAATTATCATGATTGAAAGGGAGGGCTATTATTATTAATTATGAATCTACGATGATAGGTTAACAGCAGCCTGGAATAACCCTTTAACATCGAAACGCATAGCAACTTTAAGGTTCATCAAATCGTTCCGCGGGTCATTAAACTTCTCCAGTGTGACGTCATTGTACATACCTATCGCAAGCACTCGTGAAGAATCGAACACTGTACCCTTTATTGTACCGCCCCATGAACCATTCGAGTCTGTTACTGTAAGCAAGTAGGGCTTCAAACCGAGTATCTTACCACCGAGTTCCTGAGTTCTAAATCTACCAGTCTCTCCTGAATATTCATAAGTGAAATGTGGATCCTTAAACAAATCTCGCTCCATCTCTACTGTCATTAACAACGAGTCTGCATTGTAACCGGCATTCTTGAGTTCATAAATCGCATCAGCTATGGATTCTACAGGCTTAGTTGCATCATAACCCTTAGTAGCAAGCGCCTGACCCAAGAGTGTATCCAGAGCCTTGCGATTGAGCGTATTCTCTGCTTTCTTACCTTCATCTCTTAGTCGCATCTCTACAACATCGAACATACTATCCTTGATAAGCTCCTCTTCTATCATCGCTATCTCACCGTACTTCTTCGCATCGAACCGGACTTCTGTATAACTCTCATTCGCTGCTACTGGATAATCCGCTGTAGGTGGTACAACTGGTAACACGTCATTTAGTCTCGTCTGGTGAACAATCACACGGTAAGATGGTGTAGGTAGATTCCATGTCATACCCTTGAAGACATCTCGCATTACTCGAACACTGTCAACACCTTCAATTACTTTCTTCAGTACTTCCGTACGTACTAATGTACTCGCATTTACAGCCGAAGTCTCTATCAATTCATGATAACCCGCAGTAGCCTCATCTGTCTTCAGAGCTGTAAGCGCTTTAGAACGTTCCTCATCAGTTTTTGCATACACAACATCAAATAATTTACCTAAAGTACTCATTTTTAACCTCCTAATTTATATACTTGATATGTTAGGTGCATCTATCAATTTCATTAGTACCACATTAGAAGAAGCCGCTTTAACAGCATAACCTATGACAAGAGGATCTTTCAAACCACCAACAGCCTGGGAGACCTTACCCGCAGCATCAGGTACTATATACTTACCTGCAGCTATTGCACCACTCGCATTTGCATAAACCTGGGTTGGTGCACCTACCACACCAAGCCACTCACCTTTAGCCACTGAATCCATAGCTATACCATCAAACGCATAACCACTGCAACTCGCATTTGTAGTCTTCTTTACCTCTTCATCGCCTGATAGATAAACTGCATCACCTGCTTCTAAATCCTCACCCGCAATTCGTCTCTTTATATTGGGTCGAGCATCATAAACTATGTCTCTTAACACCATTTCTTATTACCTCTCATTTTTAAAGTCGTATTGTTATACTACCATCATCCGATTCAACAAACGGAGAATGGTATTCTTTCTTTTCCTGTTCCTCTTTCAAACTCTTAGCAAATGTCTCAATTGGAGTATCTCTAATATCATCAACTTCTTTCTTTATAGCATCAAGAGACTTCTGTAATTCTTCTATTGTACCCTGCAACTTCTCCTGCGATTCTTTCATTGCTGATAGCTCCTGAGTGACTGAAGACTTCTCTTCTATATCATCTACTGACTTCTTTGGATATGGATATTTTGCAGGAAATGGATACTTACCTGCCTTAACACCCTGAACCCATTTCTTTATCTCTTCTCTTACTATTCTTCTAACATCAGCCTCTGTTAATGCCTTTTCTCTATTTTCTTTTAGCTCTGGAAATATATCACTCCAATCAGCAAACGGGTCATCAGTTAACTCTTCTGTCTGCTCCTGTTCCTCTGTCTGCTCCTCACTCTTAGATTCCTCTGCAACCTCTGGCGTCTCCTGTTCCTTTTCATTTTCCTCTTCATTCTTCTTTTCCTCTACCATAATTTTATCACCTTTCAGATTCTTTTCTATCGTTATTTGGAGAGTGAAATATCTATATTGGAGACATGGCGAGTCCTGTGCTCTTCATCTTCATACTTTGTATCGTAGATATTGACACTCCTAATCGAATAGCCATAGTCTCGTTCAGCTATCAATGCCACATCAACTGCCTTCTTCAAATTCGAACCACGAGCCTTTAAAACGCACTCCTTTGTCTTCAGTATGGCATATATATAATTAGCAATATTTTTTGTACCTATTTTCAACTCCTGTTCCATTTCCAATCCTATTGACTCAAACCTATAATTATTTACTCAAAATCTCAAGTGATGTGTGTGTATTAGCTGGTGCTTCTGTAACTGATGTTTCAATATAATAAGTATCACCAAGAATCTCTGCAATGCATCTATCTTTATTACAAACTTGCTTAATATTAGCTGCTGGATTCTTTATACCAAACTTTATACTGAAACCTCGTATCTCACCATTAAGAATTTTCTGTATTATTCGTTGTGCTACCGGGATGTCATTCCTGAGCTTAAAAATCAAATATAATTTATCACCAATTAATGCGCTTTTTCTATTTTTATATTCCATGAGCATTTCGCCGATGCATGTAGAACTGTGATTATCATAGAGTCCTCGAAATTTCTCAGGGGTCTTTTTGATAGATTCCCAAATATCACGTAAAGCTTCTGGAGTTAATCGTTCATTCTCTAAATCTACCGATGTATCACTAACAAAACCTCCAATTACAAATTCTTTACTCTTTTCTATTATCTCACATGAAATATCATCGGAATTGCCTAAAGACATCTTATGAATAGTCTCGTTAGGAACACGTTCGACCTTTAAGCGATAGAGAGGATACCAATCCGTATAGCTACCAAACGGTTCATCGTGGATATGTAGATATTCTGGAGTGTCATCATAAGGAATACCAAACACTGCAGAAAATTGACGATATAACCTGAATCTGACCGCCTCTTTAAGAATCTCTGGCATATCAGCATCTCGCATAACTAAATCAACATCAGCACCTTTACCCTGAGTGGCAACCGAGCCAACTAAAAGAATAAAAGGGTCACGAATAAGAAAAGACTTAAAAAACTTATCTACTTCTTCAAGAGTGAAACGGGGGGGATTTCTACCAGAAGGTGGAGTAGGAGCATAACCTTCTTCATCTTTCAATCCTTCATAACTGAGCTTCCTTATCTCTTCCTTTTTCATTACTTTCTTCTTCTATCACATATAAACTATAACAAAACGGGCAATATCCAAAAATACTTTTAGGGATGCGTTTCAATTCTATATGACACAAAGGACACTCTTCCATGTTCAATTCCAATATTTTAAATCTTTAAGTTTTAGTTTTTCTTCATCAAGTAATCTTTTTCTACCATCTCCCAACATCGATGGCACAGAATGGACATCTCGCACCAATATCTCTAACCCTCGTTTTTCGAGTGAATTAGCTTGGTCAGTCCCAAACATCGTTCTATCGAGAGTGATGTGTTTTTCAATCGCGCAAGCCCCTAATGCAACAGCGAGCGAAGCGGCCAGCACACCACGAGAATGATCAGAGTACCCCACAGGACATTTAAATCGCTTCTTTAGCATCGGTATCATTCTAAGATTTAAATCATCATTCTTTGCAGGATAAGTACCTACACAATGCATCAATGCAAAAGGACATTCATGTTTTCGAAATATGTTTACAGCTCTCTCGATGTTTTTCATAGTAGACATACCTGTAGATACAAATGTAAACTTTCCTTCCTTTGCAACTGCATTCAAGAGCGGTATATTCGTTAGCATGGCAGAAGCAATTTTGTTATATTTAAGATCATACTTTCTAAGAAATTTTAAACTATTAATATCCCAAGGAGAAGCAAACCAATCTATATGAAGAGATTTGCAATAATTATCGATTGCATCATATTCTTCGCGACCGAATTCCAATTTCTTCTTATATTCAAAATACGTCAGCTTTCCCCAGGGAGTCTCTCGTGTATCATTTCGTTTCCAAAATGGAATACATACAGAAACATCCCTCTTCTGAAATTTAACTGCATCACAACCACACTCCTTTGCCATTCGTATTAGTTGCTTAGCCGTCTCTAAAGACCCATTATGATTTATACCAATTTCAGCTATCACAAACACCTGGCTCATTGATCTCTAAAAGACATCATACATTCTGCAATTCTGAAATCAGTTGGATCATCTATATCAATTGAGAAATGCGGAAGAATATAATAACCAATACAACCAGATAATCTAGAACCAGACTCTTTAAATGCTTCCGCTGTTGTTATCCATAGTCCTCCAGTTTCTACATAACAACCGTTAAAGTCTTGCATCCGAGGACGTCTTCTATAATTATAATTCGTAGGATATGCGATATCCTTATCTATCTGCCACAGAAAGAATTGTTTACGTTCCAATGTAACTAAACTGTCATAATCACCACTTAAAAATATTTCAATAGCAGCATTAATATCATCACTTGTAAGAAAAGGATGCGTAGGCTCTATTAAAACTATCACATCACATTCATTATGCATCAAAAAATGTTTAATTACATCTTCAGAAGGAGAATAATCCGTAGCATACTCAGAAGGTCTATCTATGACTTTAGCACCACATTTCAATGCAACTTCTTTTATCAATAATGAATCAGTACTAACCCAAGTTTCATCTACACAAGAATGTAAAGAAGCCTCTACAACATAAGAGAGTAAAGGCTTGCCACTAAGAGGTTTAATATTCTTAAATGGTATCCGCTTACTACCACCACGAGCAGGAATTAAAGATATAATTTTTAAAGTCATGATTATAGAATATCTTCCAATTTTTCTTTTCTCAATCCAGGTATATTAGAAGGACTTAGATTTATTAATTCTCTACCATCTAATGCATACTTTTCTGCATATACCTGATAATAATCTATTACTTCTTTACGAAGAAAATTAGGTGAAGAACTATAAAAATGACCTCGTGAATCACAATCACAACCCAGTAAATACACATTATCACATCCAAGCCAGTATGCAAGAGGCAATGCCAGATCCTGAACAACCGTACCAGTCAATACAATTCCCTCACACAAATCGAAAGAAATATCATCTACGGTTTTAACATCGAAAGGAGCAATCGGAGGATTCTTCCATGGAACAAATATAACACGAGAAAACAACTTAAGCAGTTTTTTACTATGAATTTCCGAATTACACCTTAATTTGCCCTGCCAAAAAATAAAATCAGTAGAAATTATAGGAGAAGAAGCAGAAACGTATTTATCATAGAACTGAATAAAGTTCAAAAAGTCGGAACTACATAAAAAGGTAGACTCAAATCCCCAAAGTTCCTTAGCATATAGTATTCCACCTACACCAATACTGATTTCATCTTTTATGCTTTCTAATATTCCTTTTGTAATAGAAGTTCCAGTTGCAACTATGAAACATCGCTTACCCTTATATTTATCTTTGAGTCCCTCTATTACATTCCGCTTCTGCATATTCTTTTACAGACTTATATGCTTTGTCATCTATTATAACATGATAGGTGGGTTTATCTATATTAAGAATGTGATATTTAACTCCCCAATTCTTTAATTGCTGCCTCGTGATATTCCATACATCTTTATGTCTAAAGACTCCCCTTGCTGTCCACAGAATAATCGTATTACCTTCATCATATAATTTATTTATTAATCTTATAGCTTCAGGATTAGGTACAGCTTTATCAAAGTCCGGACCCAAATCCTCAAGTGTTATCACACCATCTATATCGATTGCAATTATTTTCTTCATGAGACGTCCATACATGCACCTACAATCAATTTTTATGTATCAGCCAATATAAATGTATACCTAACCAAAAATATTTCGTTCTCGCTTATCTATTTGCGTCTCCTTAAATCTTTATGCATGATCTCTCGTACTGCTTCTTCTACACCAAACTTTGTATCATTCTTATTGAACACTATATCTCTAAATGGACACATAACTGGTCTCACATCATTTTCGGGACACACACCTAAAGTCACTCCTCGACACCAAACATGTTCGAAAATTGTAGGATAAGCATCTAAGCAGAGTTAATACATTTTCTTAGCAAGCTCTCTCATTTCAGGAGCTGCACGTACACATAATCTAAGCATAAAGAAATTGATTAAACTATGAACATTCATGGTCACCACATAACGAGTATGTAATGCCATCGGTAATACGTATCTTGCTTCTTCTCTCCTGAATCCAAGAACTCGGAGTTGTTTATATGCATCATTTGCCCTATCCATCGCTCTCTTGTAAGCTTTAAGTGCATTTTTATCTCGCCTTATTTCATGAGGAATATAATATCCAAAACTTTCTTCTTCGTTATATC
>Ga0190354_1000075_pt1 | contig 15182 bp, 14 predicted proteins | sample 4872131213_MG_FD_163436 | JGI IMG/M metagenome (GOLD analysis project Ga0190354, IMG submission 163436) | Hydrothermal vent microbial mat bacterial communities from Southern Trench, Guaymas Basin, Mexico - 4872-13-12-13_MG | ecosystem: Environmental > Aquatic > Marine > Hydrothermal vents >...
CACTTCAGTAGACTGCTAAAGAACAGGAATCTGCTTGACTACGACATGCTAGTTTTTCCCGGAGGCTTCTCTTACGGAGACTATGTTAGGGCTGGAGCCATATGGGCAAAATTGTTCATTTCGAAACTTGGAAACGAATTAAAAAAGTTTATCAGCGAAGAAAGACCGGTGCTGGGAATTTGCAACGGCTTCCAAATTCTAGTTGAAGCTGGCCTACTTCCAGGGTTCGATGGCATAAGCGATTATCCCCAAGCAGCCTTAGCAACAAACTTTCCACCCGGCTACAACTGCCGCTGGGTATACCTAAGAAGTGAAAATAAGGGAAATTGCGTATTTACAAGGAACATTTCGAAAGGAATGGTCTTAAGAATTCCAGTTGCCCATTCAGAAGGAAGATTCCTATTCCCGAAAGAGAAAGAAGATGAATATTTGGAAAGGCTTTACAAGAATGACCAGCTTGTCTTCAGGTACTGCCGTAAAAACGGAGAACCCGCCGAAGGAGAGTATCCAACTAATCCAAACGGCTCTTTTCATGACATTGCTGGAATATGCGACCCAACTGGAACAATTTTCGGTTTGATGCCTCATCCTGAAAGAGCCTACTACGGCTGGCAGCTACCTGATTGGACTAGATTAGATAGAATTCCTAAATATGGTGATGGTAGATTGATCTTTGAGTCTTTAATCGATTATTTGCTCAAGAAATTCTAGTAGTATAATTTAATTCACTTTCAGCTTTAAGAATCGAGAAATTAATTTAGGATACAGTTTTCAATAGAATACGAGGGAAGTCTAATGACACGAATTTATATGTTTGGAATCGTTTTAATCGTTGCTGGTCTTGGTTTTTCTTTAATGCATTTTATTTCTCCACATGTCAGAACTGTTTTGGTTCCATATACGGTCCAAGTGCCGCATCAGGTTAATGTGCCTAAAGAACAAACTTTGTATACTAAAAGTAGTGAAACAATCCCTGGTGGGTATTACGTTCCACTTCCTCCAGATGGAGTCTATGTAGAATCTGGGAAAACAATTAAACTTTCATGGTCAGCCGATGGCTATTTAGACGCCTATATTCTGACTGAAACTCAATTTGAAGACTTCAAGATAGACGGCATAGTATCAAATTGGGAAGCACATTCATATGGAAAAGAAGGTATTATTTCCGCTAACATTCGACATAATGATAAGTACTATGCAGTCGTCTCAAATACTCCGCTTTTAAGTTCACCTGTCAAATTGTATCAAGTGCAAGTGGTTCTTGTCTGGCAAGAAACCATAATACAATATCGAAATGAAACACAATACGCCCCAACCGAAGTTAAAGACAATCTATATCTTTACTTGGGACTAGTCGGTTCAAGTGCAGGGATAGCTATTATAATAGGAGAGAGACTGATGTCAAAAAGTCGTACTTCTTTAAATGAAAAATTTTAGAATCCAGCTTTTTTAATTTCAGAAATTGTTGGAAGGCCTGTTCTTGCCCCCATTTTCATTATACATCGACTTGCAACAAAGTTTCCAAGTTTTCCGCACTCGTAAAGGTCTTTTCCTTTTAATAAGCCGTAGAGAAAGCCGGCATCAAAGGCGTCTCCGGCCCCCGTAGTGTCCACAACTTCAACCTTGAAGGGTTCTATGAAATATTCCTCTTTTCCGTCTGTAACATAACAGCCTTTTCCTCCTAGTTTGACAGCAACTATGCTTACGCCTAGATTAAACAGGATTTTGGCTGCCTCTCTGTAGTCCTTTCCCGTAATCATTTTAAGTTCTTCGCTGCTTGGCATAACTACGAAGGCTCTTTGCAGTATGGGCTTTAATTTTTCAAGTCCTTTCCTTGCATATAATGTTCCGGGGTCGAAACTTACGCAAACTTCTTCTGAGATTTCCTTTATGGCTTTCTTTTGAGTTTCAAATGGTTTTTTTCCGACGAATGAGGTTAAGTGGAGAAACTTGGCTTTTTCCATATATTCCATGTCTATTTCTTCAAATTCTATTTGGTCGTTTACTCCAGGCGCCACGTATAGGGCTCTTTCTCCCTTTTTGTCAACAAATCCCATAACTATTCCGCTGTGGCCTTCCTTTGCAACTATTATGCCTGAAGTGTCAACCTCTTCTTTCTTGAAGTCTTCTAGGAGGAGTTTTCCCTCTCTATCGTTGGCTACTTTTCCAATGAAGCCTACTTTAAGGCCGAGCCTTGCAAGTCCAACTATGGTGTTTGCGGCTGAGCCTCCGCATGTTTCAGCGAAACCTTTTACAAAGCTTTCTTCATCTTCGTGGGCTATCCTATTTACTTTAAAAAGTTTGTCTACGTTTAGGGCTCCAAATCCTATTACGTCAAACTTTTTCATTTAAAACAGCTCTTTAAGGTAAATTTTGTGTTTTCCAAGTTTTCCACCATAGTTTCCAGCTGAAACTTTAACTACTTCATCGAAGCTTAGAACAGCCTCTATTCCAGTTTTCATCGCCTTTTTGACAGCCTCCAACGTAGTTCCGTTTATTACTATTTCTGGGATGTAACCTACGCCTTCTGGAACTTTGGATTCCGGTCCAAGCTTTTCTTTTAATGATGGGCAGTATGGATGGTTTGTTGTTGGTCCTATCCATGGAAACTTTGTTTCTGGTTTTGACCCTGCCGAGCATATTTCAAATGGGGTTATTACTCCTTCGATTTGGCCTATTGCTTCTAGGGCTTTTCGGCCGGCTTCCATGACGGCTTCTTTTGTTTTGCACATGTACCAGAAGTTTGCGCCCATGATGCCTATTCCATAGCCTAAATAACGTTCTATCTGGAAGTCTGGAACCATTATTGGAACAACTATCATCTGCCTACCGTAGCGTTTTTCTTCCCATTCATAGCCGTCTCCGCAGTGGCCCACACGTTCCATCATGTCAAGTTTTCCTACTGGCTGAAGGGAAGCGTCAAAAACGGCTGTGAAAGGCTTAACGAGAATGTCCTGCCTTATTCTGTATGAAAGTTCAATTTCAAACTTTTTAACAGAATCTTTAAGCGGTTTTTTCTCGTCTATTCCGCCCCAGAACTGCAGTATAGCTCCCTTTCGTCCGTCAGGTGTTTCATCTTCACTCAGCCACTTTTCTATTCCACCCTCTATTCTTCCAATTACTATGGCTGGGGTTGCGGTGGCATCTTCAGCTGCTTTCCTCAAAATTTCTTCATCTTCGGCTGTAACTATTATTCTGCAGTAAATTCCCTCGAAGGCTTCAGCATATGTATCCTCAATTTTCCCTTTTAGACTCAATTATCCCAACCCGCCTATCTTTTCTCCCCTAACTTTCTTACGGAAAACCGCGCTTTCTTTGCATAAATTCTCTACATTTTCGGAGGTTATAACCTCAACTCTTATGAAGTATTTTCTGCTAGCGGCTTCTAACTCTTTAAGTAGTTTTTCGCTTATTGGATAAGCCTTCAAAGTTTGGAGACCCCAGTTTTCTGCGAGTTCCATGATTTTTTCTTTTCCAAGTTTGTTAAATGCGTCAGCTAGAATCGAAGTTGCGATTGTGTGTTCGGCTAAAATAGCTATTTCAGCTTCTTTTACTGCGTATTCGTTTCCGTTAAATGAGACGGCTAAGCCATCGTTTTTTCTCATAAGCCTAAAAGATTCAACGTCTGTTATGCTATCGCCGAAATATATAACGTTTGAAATTTCAGTTCCATGTTTAACCGCTATTTCCTCTACAGCCCTAGCCTTTTCGGTTCCTCCAACTGGCTCAACTTCTTCGAAGATTTTTCCACACTGCATTTCTGATATTTCCTTAAAGATTTCGTCAAGCCGCATTATCGTTTTTCTATCTCTTTCGGAAAAGTCTTCAATGGTAGAAGCGTTTTCCGGAATTTCAATCATGGGCATTGCAGCAATTTCTTCTCGAAGCTTCATTAAGCGTTTTCTTTCCACTTCTTTCAACGGATATTTATCTATGTTAACCCTTGTACAATATGCATTCTCGTATGGGAATCTGACTATTTCACATAACGCCTTAATGTAGGGTTCGTAGCTTGTGCTTACGATGTAAGCTGGCATAACGCCCTTAACAAACTGCAGCGTATCTATTGCGCCGGGAACTAGGAGGATGCTTTTAGCAGAGTATTCTCTCATTTTTTGGTCTGTAACTCCATAAGCTTTTAAGAATGGCAGAATTAGTTTGAGGGTGTTTCCAGCTTTATATTCTGGCCGTTTCAATATTTCGGCTAATATGTCGTCGTATTTGCTTATTAAGGCGAAGAATTTTTCTCCTTCTGGGATGAAATGGCTTGCCAGTTCAAAAGCATTATCATTTTTAGATATTGGGCCTTCACAGTCGGTTACAAAAATTCTTTTTTGCTTCAAAATTGCTTCCGCCTTAAAGTTTCCATGTGTCTTATGCTTTTTTCGATGTGTTCCTTGGAGGCTATGTCGTTTCTGTGCCATAACGCTCCGCCCTTTATGGCTTTGATTCCTTCAAGTGAAATCTTTCTGGCTGTTTCGATGTTTTCTCCAATTCCAACTACGCAGACCGTTCTAGAACGTAGAGGAAATGTTTCATTATTTCTGATTTCCATCGATGCGGGATATATGCGAATATTTTCACCATATTTTTCAGCTAGTCTGTAGGCTTGAGCCAAGTCAACTGGAGTTCCAATTTCCTCTTTTCTCACAAGTTGGGGAAATATATCTATGAAACCTCCATAGTTTGGAGGAACCTTATAGGTTACAACCGAAGCTTTCCTTTCAATTTCAACTTTAGTTAAATTTCCCTCTAAGATTTTGAAGCATACGTCAACGAAGTCGTCCTTCAAGAGTGGGAGAATGTTAATTATTTCCGGGTCTCCTGGTCTGCTGTTGTTTTCAAGTATTTTCAAGCCTTTTCCAGTGTGTATGAAGGCTACATAGAATGGAATTCCCTTTAAACCTGGATTTTCGCCGTTTTTGCAGAGATGTCTAAATATTTTGTTTACAATTTCAATTTCCTTTTCAAAGTCTGCTTTGGTCATGAAGGGTAGGGTTTCGCCTACATCCTTGTAGGAGCCCATACCGCCAGTGTTTGGTCCTTTGTCTCCGTCGAATGCTCGTTTGTAATCTCTTGTTTCCGGAAGTGGCACCAAGTTTTTCCCGTCGCAGAAGGCTTGAAAGCTTGATTCTTCTCCTTCAATTTTCTCCTCAATTATTACTGAACCATACTTGAAGTTGGCCAAGAAATGTTCGAAGAGCTGTTCACGGGTGTTGAAGTGGTCGCCCCAGACTCCCACTCCCTTTCCAGCGGCTGGCTTGTCCGGCTTAACTGCAACTTGATTGTTTAACTCGTCAAGCCATGCATAAACTTCCTTTTTAACCTCTTCTATACTGCTGTAGTCTTTCGGGTTGAAAACTTTGAATTTCGGATTCACTTCCGGCACCACTTCTTGGAATAGAAGTCTCTGAGCAACTTTGCTCCCTTCAATTGCATACTCTTCAGTTGGGCATATCATCGGTATGCCTAATTCCTTTTCAATTCTGTCTCTTACACCAGCAATTATGGGTTTTTCCGGACCAACTATCCCAAAGTCGATTTTATCTTTATGTTTCTCAGCAAATTTCAAGATGTCATCAACGTTTAGGTCTGGAATTACAGCTTGTTCAACTGCTTTTCTAGCGTTAAACGGGTTTCTTTGCTTATCTGCAACGTAAATTTTCACGTCATAGTTTTGGCTTCTTGTGAAAGCGTCCACCATGGCTACTGCTCTTGCACCATAAGATACTACTAGGACGCCGACCCTTTCCATAAAACCTCAACTCTACGACTCATTTATCTTGAATATTTTAGATTAAACTGTTAGCATTTACTGCTGCGTAGGCTCTTAGCTAGTTCATCGCCTAGATTTGTAACTTCGTATATTCTTCCAGTTTCCTTGCAGCCTCTAACAAATTTTTTGTACATTTCGTCTGCAAGTTTTTGGGCAAGCCGAGTTGGATACTTACGTGTTATACAGCCTAAGCAGAGTTCTTCCCTTTTTAGGCCCGTAGCCCTCACAAAGCCTTCAATAGACTGATATCTCACTGCGTCAGCTCCAACTATTTTCGCGATTTCCTCGGGAGTATGTTTAGAACCTATCAGCTCACCGTAAGTAGCCATGTCTATTCCATAGAAGCATGGCCCTATAATCCTTGGAAAAGTTATGAAAATGTAAACTTTTTTGGCGCCCATCTTCCGCAGTTTTTCAACAACCACACGGGTTGTGTCTCCTCGAACTATGCTGTCATCAACAATTATAACTCGTTTACCCCTTATCTTATCTGCTAAAATGTTAATCTTCTTATCTATTGTCCTGTATCTTTCATGCGGCAAAAGTATGAACGCCCTTTCGGTTACGAAACGATGTCTCCTAGTTGCTCTTTCCCATCTAAGCCCTGTTTCTTCGTGAAGCCCATAAGCCGCATCATTTCCAGTTTCAGGCATTGAAACAATTATGTCTGCATCCTTCACTATGTCCGGATTCTCCCTAGCCAAATTCCTACCAAACTCTTCGCGGATTTCATAAACAAATTTGTCGTCAAATCTTGAATCCGGCCTAGCAAAGTAGGCAAATTCAAAAGCGCAAAAAGCCCTACCGTTTTCAACTAGTTTTTCGCGTTTAAATCCGTCTTCTGAAACCAAAACAAGCTCGCCCGGTTCAAGTTCAAAATCTAAAGTTAAACCGTTTATGTCGAGACCAACGGTCTCCGATGAAAAAACGTAAATTTTACCATTTTCGCTATGCCCTGCGCACAAAGGCCTTATTCCATAAGGATCTTTAAAAGCAAAAAACTTCCCGTCGCCGGTTATTCCGGAAACTGAGAATGCACCTTCAATTTCCTCCATACACTTCTTAACGGCAGATGCTAAATCTCTCTCTTTCAGCAATTCCATGAGAAGTTTTCTGCAGATAAGTTCGGCATCACACTCGTAGTAGAAGTCTGGAAAAACTTCCCTTATTTCCTTAAGAAGCTGCCTCGTGTTCACAACATTTCCATTAAAGGAAACTGCAAGCTTCAAATCATCTTTTTCGGCTTTTACGGGCTGTGTTCCCTTTTGCAGAGATTCATGATCCGTTTTTCCAGAGGTCGTGTATCTCACGTTAGCTACTCCTATATAGCCCGGAAGCTTAGCTAGCCATTTTTCAACTTCGCTTTTCTCTATTTTTGGAACTAGGTTTAGGGCTTTATGTACGTGGAACTCACCATCATAAGTTAGAAAACCGTGCGATTGGTGTCCTCTATGATTTTGGGATCGTATCCCCCAGTATAATAGCGGAAAGACCGGGTGTTTATCAAAGTCTATGGCTGCGAAGACTCCGCACGCCATTTTTGGGTGCTCGCTCATACCTCTAGTTAACATTTCATGTATATATCAATTTTTATGACATTTTTAATTAAATTTTACAAGAAAATTTAAAAGTTATGCGCTATGAACTGCTCTGCATTTTCAATAATTTCCTCCTTTTTATCTCTAGGTAAAACAACATTCGCTGCGTACTGGTGGCCGTCTGCAATTCCAAAATCCTTAGAAGCCGCAACGACTAGTTCAACGGCTCCCGGAAGCTTTCCGTTATCAATCATTTCCTTCAATTTTTTCGGAGTTCGCACAGAAGCCTTAGCCAAAGACTGTTTTAGCCTCCCCCAACCCGGAATTTCAGGCTGCAAGTTCATAAACCCAATTATGTACTTATCGGGTTTAACAAGCCGCAGTTGATAAGATAGGAAGGAGCAGAACTGCCCGATAACTTTTGAACCCATTCCCCTATAGAGGTCTCCAGCGTCAAACCATTGGATATTCCCTGTTTCATTGAGCCTTTTACGGTATAAAATTGCCAAAAGACGTTTATTCACGGCTTTTCTTCTATTTTCAAGCTCCTCAACTTTCTTTTCAACTTCCTCACTAAGTCCATCTAAACATGCTTCCACACCGAGGAGCGGGCCGTTCTCATAGTATCCGGCTGCTCCGAGAATTTGAAGTTTAGAGAAAAACTTGTCAATTCTAACTCCAAACTTTACTATTTCAAAACTTTTCCTAGCAGGTTTAACTATGCCATTCTTTAATGCTCCATCTAAAACCATTTTGTTTAGGCTTGAGAAGCCGCTTGGAATTTCGCAGCTGCCTATAAGTGCAATATAAGATAAATCAAAATTTTTGTCATTCAATGCTTTAGCGAACAAGTAGCAGCATGTAGCTCCCGAAAAGTCTGTTTCACCCTTAAATCCGAAATGTTCTAGGTTTAAATCGTAAACCTTCGGGTCGGTTGAAGGCCTCGGATCGTGATGGTCAAGTATCACAACTAAATTTTTGCTTTTATTGCATTGCGAAATGTAATCTGCGTGAGCTGAGCCTATGTCAACATAGAAAATTAGCTGATTAGAAGCTCTATGCAGACTTTCAACAACTTCCGGATAAATTTTCTCTAGGCAGAAAACCTTGACTTTTAATCCTTCTCTTTCGAGGGCTGCCTTTGTTATGGCTGCTGAGCATAATCCGTCGGCATCGTCATGATGAATGATAAATGCCTCTTTAAAACCTATTTTTCTAATTTCAGAAATTGCCTTTTCGGCTTGAATTTTAAAATTTTCAAGGCTCATTTTCTACACTTCAACAGTATTAATTAGATGCCTATATTGTTTTTGAAACTATTTTTAGTAAGTCTGAACGTGTTATGATTCCCTTCACCTTTCCCTTTTTAACGACCAGAACCGCTGGACTTTCTTCTAGAAGGGATTTTGCGACGTTTATGGACGCATTTTCTGGAATCATAGGTAGTGGAGGCTCCATTATCTCTTCAACTTTTCTTTCCGCCACGGTTGAGCTGAGATTTCGAATTATGCTCTCCTCTGTTACTGTTCCTATGACTATTCCATTTTCAATTACTGGGAGTTGAGAAATTGCATGTTTCATCATGATTTTGCTTACCTCTAGAACTCTATCGTTTGGACTTGCAAAAATGACATTTTCAGTCATTATTTCCTTACACTTTCTTTTCTCCCCGCTGGTTAATACCTCAAGTATTTTGTTAACCGTTGAAAGCCTTGGGTCTACCTTCTCATTTTCTATTTTTGCTATATGCGCCTGTGAAATTCCCACAAGCTTTGCGAGTTGCCTTTGCGTTAAACCTGCTTCAAGCCTTAACTTCTTAAGCATTGAACCTTTTATCACCAATTTTGATTACCTTCAGTTATCAAATATTCATTTCTGATATCGCAAAATATATATTTTAATACAGTTCATAGAGGTCGAGCTAAACAAGGGTGGAAGATTATGTCTAGGAACATTATGGTTGAATGTTTGAGGCAAACTCCGCTTGAAAAGCAGAAGCTTGAAATAGTTGAACGTAAGGGTTTGGGGCACCCAGACTCCATATGCGACGCAATAATGGACAGAGTATCAGTAGAGCTGAGTAAAGAGTATTTGAAAAGGGTTGGTGCAATTCTTCATCATAACGCCGACAAATCTTTGCTTGTAGCTGGAGACGCTGAAATTCGATTTGGCGGTGGAAAAGTAAAGGAACCCATGCTTCTTATATTCGGGGATAGAGCAACCTTCAACGCCGACGGAGTTGAAATTCCAGTTAAAGAAATAGCGATAAACGCTGCAAAACGATGGATTAGAGAAAACCTCCGTTTTGTAGACCCAGAAATTCACGTTCGATATCAAGTTGAACTTAAGCCGGGTTCACCAGAGCTTGTTGACATATTCAAACGGAGAACTGGAGTCCTAGGCGCAAATGACACTTCAGCAGCAGTTGGTTACGCCCCAATGACAAGAACTGAAAAAACCGTTTTAGAACTCGAACAATACATTAACTCGCAAGACTTCAAAAGAAAGTTCCCAGAGAGCGGAGAAGACGTTAAGGTCATGGGATTAAGAAAAAACAACGAACTCAACCTGACAGTGGCAATGCCCTTGGTCGATAGATACGTTGAAAATGAGAGAGAATATTTCATCAAAAAAGCCGAAATTTTAGAAGAAATAAAGAACTTTGTCCAGGAAAAATCGGACTTTGAAAGGGTAAATGTTAAATTAAACACCTTAGATGTTGAGGGCAGAGGAATTCATGGAGTCTACTTGACAGTTTTGGGAACAAGTGCAGAAAGCGGAGATTCAGGCCAAGTTGGAAGAGGAAACAGGGTAAACGGAGTTATTCCATTAAATAGGCCCCTATGTTCAGAGGCTGCCGCCGGAAAAAACCCAGTAAGCCATGTCGGCAAAATCTACAACCTGTTAACTCACCGCATAGCAGAGAAAGTCTATAAAAATGTGCCAGGCCTCGAAGAAGTTTACATTTGGCTTCTAAGCCAAATAGGAAAACCTATTGATCAACCAGCCATAGCAGCTGCACAAGTTGTAATGAAATCTGGCAACGACTTCGAGAAAGTACGGAAAAACATCGAAGAAGTTGTAAATGATGAACTTGAAAACATAGATAAATTCTGCATGGACCTAGCCTATGGCAGACTAAAAATCTGCTAGTTGAACAATGAAATCACAAGAATCAATGGTTAAATTCTCTAATTATTGAGTATGCAAATATTTTTAATCATGCTTCAACAACTTTGTGGAAGGTGAAAATGTATGAGTGAAGAAATTCCAGTTTCCAAATTCTACAAAGTCGTTGATTATGTGACGATTTTTAAGAGTGATAAGTGGTGGGAGGCCGTGGCAGTTATTGAGTCTTTTGGAAGAAAATCAATTGCCATGTATCTTTGGCAGTTTAGGGATGGAAAATGGAAGAGGAAACATAAGTTTCAACTGAGAAATCTAGAAGAATGGGAGAAGGTAAAAAATGCCGTTGAGAAGCTTGTGCCGCAAGTTTATAAGTAAATTTTAACCTTTCAGCAAGTTTAGCAGGAAACTTTTGATTTTCTCATTTGCGTTAAGTATGGTCTCTATGGTTCTTTTTCCCTTCTCAGTTAGGGTATAAACCCTTTTTCTTTCGTTCCATCTTCCTTCTATTAGGCCGTCTCTTTCAAGCGAGTATAGGAGCGAGTATACAGTTCCTGAGCTTACTAAGATTCGGAATTTGTTATGTATGTAGGATATTACGTCGTATCCGCTCATTGGTCCGTTTCTAAGTTCGGATAGAACTATTATGTCCATGAAGCTTTTTATGATTCTTTCGTGCATTGTTTTCAGAACTTTTGCTTCCATCAAATCACTAAACATCACAGCATGTTTAATCACATTTTAATTTTTATATTCAGATATGAATATCTAAATTTTATTCTAATTCAGACTCCGATTTTTATACTGAATCCAACTTATATAAACAAAGAAAAGCTGCAAACATGAAAATTACATGCAACAATAATCAAACACTATAATAAACAAGGGAAGAACCACCGACATAATTTAAAAGTTAATTTCTGAATACAAATACAATCTATTCATAAATTAACAGCTAGAACTATACTAGCATGTTATAAAACGTTATTTTAACTTTTAACTCAAATTAAACAAGGTGTACCCAAATTGACTTGGTGGAAGGAATCTTTTGAAAAAATAAACAGTGAATTAGAACTTATAAAGCAAAAGAGGAATGCATTAGAAAACTTGTTGAATTCCGGAAGAATTTCGCAAACTACATACGAATACTACAGTAAGGAGCTTGCAGAACTAGAAGAGGAAATTGAAAACAGACGGAAAGCACTAGTTGATAAAATGAACGCGAAAATCAGCCATCTAGAGAATCAACTTCAAGTTTTAGAAATGCTCTTTACAGAAATCGAAATTTCCCACGCAGTTGGCAAAATGGATGAGGAAACCTACAATAGGCAAAGAGATGCATTAAGCACAGGACTTGAATTTGCGAGACAAGAGTTAAACGCCTTAAAGGATACTTTATCAAGCGTTGAACCCTTTAAAGCAGAGGCAGAAGCTCCAGCGGAACAACAAATTTTGACAGAGGAGGCTGTTGAAGAAACATTGAAGCCTAGATTCACGCCAAGCTAAATTCCATATTTTTCTATTTTACATTACACAAAAATTTTCTAGTCCTAAAACTAATTCCAGTCTGGAGCTTAAAGCATTGAAAGTTGGAATTACTTACCATGAGAAACTTCAACAGTACGATCTGGGGCCTGGCCATCCCTTTAGAGGGGACCGTTTTGAAAATGCAAAGCGATACTTTGAAGAAAAGGGGCTGTTCAAACTTTCAAATGTTACTGTTTTAAAGCCTGAACCAGCTGGAAAGGAAGAATTACTTCTCGTTCATGATGAAAGCTATATTGACCATATTTTCAGACTCGCCGAGGAGAGTAAACCCTACGACATTGAAACCCCGGTTTCTCCATCAATCCTTGAGGCCGTCCTACTAATCGTAGGAGGAAGCATACTAGCCTCAAGCCAAGTCTGCGAAGGAAAACTAAAGAGGGGAATATCCCTCGGCGGAGGCTTACATCATGCAGGGAAAAACTACGGCGGCGGATTCTGCCTATTCAACGACGTGGCAATCGCCGCGCAATACGCCAGAAAAAAGTTTCACTTGAAAAGAATACTCATACTTGACTATGACGTGCATTTTGGAAATGGAACAAGCGACATATTCTACAAAGACCCAAACGTTCTTTTCATATCGATTCATCAAGACCCGAGGACAATATATCCGGGAACAGGCTTTATTGAGCAAGTTGGCCAAGGTGCAGGAGAAGGTTTCAACGTGAATGTTCCTCTTCCACCCGGAACGTGCGACGAAACCTACCTTCACGTAGCGGAGGAAATTTTCGTTCCGCTAGCCCACGAGTTTAAGCCTGAAATAATTTTCGCTAACGGTGGGAGCGATCCGCATTTTGCTGATATGCTTGGAAACCTATGCTTAAGCGGTCAAGGCTTCTTTAGGCTTTCTAAATTAATTGCCAAGGTTTCAGACGAAATCTGCGGTGGAAAACTTGTTATGATGATTGGAAGCGGATACAACCCGGCTGTTCTTCCCCTATGCTGGTATGCGTTAATCGCAGGGGCTGTAGGTCTAGAGAGTATAGATGTGACTGAACCTTATCCTCCGCCGAGTGAGTCTCCTTGGGCTAAAAGGAAGGCTGAAGAAGCCTTAAGAAACCTTAAACGTACTCTAAGCAAATATTGGAAGTGTTTCTGAGAAATGGAGAGTAGTGTAAAATGCAGAACATAGAGGAAATTCGCGAAAATTTTCCAATAGTTAGAAATAAAGTATTTTTAAACCATGCGGCTCATTCTCCACTTCCAAAGCCTGTAGCTAACTCCATGAAAGAATACTTCAAACGAGCCTCTGAACTTTGGATTTCAGAAGTAAACCTAGAAGAACCGAAAAAGCTCTTTGCAAAGTTAATCAATGCCGCACCCGAAGAGTTGGCTTTTGTCCCTAACACTTCAACTGGCCTAAACATAGTTGCAAACATGCTTGATTACGGCGAAAATTCTAACATTGTAACGACTGATTTGGAATTTCCATCAGTTGTTTATCCTTGGCTTAGGGAGAAACTGAACGTTAAAGTTCGATACGTTCGCAACGTTAACGGTAAAATTCCAATGGAAGCATTTGAAAACGCAGTAGACGATGACACGGTTGCAGTAGTTGTTAGTCATGTTGAATATGTTAACGGTTTCAAGAATAATCTGGAATTTCTGTCTAAGCTAGCCCATGATTACGGTGCATATCTGGTTGTCGACGCAATACAATCTATTGGCGCAATCCAAGTAGACGTTAAACGTGCCGACGTAGACTTTTTGACCACAGCTTGTTATAAGTGGCTTTTAAGTCCAACAGGAGTAGGATTCCTATATGTTAAGAAAGAGCTTATTGAAGAGTTTGAGCCTCCGTTTGTAGGCTGGGCAAGCGTTGACCCTAAAGTCTTTGAAACCACTGATTTTTGGGACATATGGAGTTTAAAACTTTCAAAAACTGCAAGCAGATTCGAAGTCGGCGGCCCAAGCGTTGTAAGCTGTATAGGCGTTACTGAGGCTTTAAGACTTATACTTGGCTATGGAATTGAGGAGATAGAAAAAAGAGTAATTGAGCTAACAGACTATTTGATTGAAAGAGTTAAGGAAGTAGGCTGGAAGCTTCAAACTCCAGAGGAATCCGAAAACCGTTCGGGAATAGTGAACTTTCTAGTTGATAAGCCTAAGGAAAAGGTTGAAAAGCTGGCTGAAAAGGGAATAATTGTTTCAGCAAGAGCCAACGGCATTAGAGTTTCGCCCCACTTCTATAATACAAAAGAAGAAATTGACAGATTAATCGATGAACTATTAGAGCAGAAGTAAGTCTTCTAATCTAGACAGTATAAGGCTTAAACTCCCATTTTTCAAGTTCCAAACAAATTTTCCTCATAGTTTCAACGGCTTTTTCCTCAGGAAGATTCATCATTAACTTTCCCAAGTGTTTACAGAACTGCTTAACTGGTATGCATCTGCTCCAATCCGCACAGTCATGTAGGATTGTTCTGTTCCTAAAATCAATTATTATGTGGTATTCCCTAACTGTGGCTACTATGCGGTTTTCTGAAACATCCTTTATTGAAACTTCGTTGTCCTTTATTCCTTTAGCCCTTCTTATTCTTCCCTCATCCATAAAGAAACGCAGTAAATCTTTGAAACCTAATTTTTGAATTTGTTCCGGCATAAAGGCTGCTAAAGTTTTTCTTTTGGCCGGAGTTGGTGGAGGCCTTTCAGCTTGGGTTTTAAAGTAGTTTTCTATTCTTTCTTTCGCTTTTCTCTGCTCCGAAGTTATCACTCCGAGCATTTCTAGGATTTGGAGGCAATTTTCAACAGCGTATCCGTGAAAGTGGTTGTTGAAATATCCGTAAACTGCTTTGGTTTGTTCTGCTGCTTCCTTTATTTTTGGTATCCATGGTTTAAGTTCATCTTCTTCATAGCGGTAGTTGTACCATAGTCTTTCTCCTCTTCCATGCCATCTGAAATAGGCTATGTCGGCTGTAACATGAACCTCTGGAGGAAGCAATGGTTCGTCAACAATTGTGTATGCAACATTATAGCTTTCCAAAAGGCTGTAAGTTTCTTTTCTAAGCCAAGAAGCGTCCCGAAATTCAACTGCAAATCTAAATTCTTTGGGCAAAATAGCTAAAAAACCTTCAAGTTTACTTAAATCGTATTTTAGGCCTGGAGGAAACTGGATAAGCAAGCATGCAAGTTTTCCTTCAAGAAGAAGAGGTTTCATTAATTCGCAAAACTTGTTTAAGTCTTCTTCTACTTCC
>Ga0190354_1000076_pt1 | contig 15165 bp, 20 predicted proteins | sample 4872131213_MG_FD_163436 | JGI IMG/M metagenome (GOLD analysis project Ga0190354, IMG submission 163436) | Hydrothermal vent microbial mat bacterial communities from Southern Trench, Guaymas Basin, Mexico - 4872-13-12-13_MG | ecosystem: Environmental > Aquatic > Marine > Hydrothermal vents >...
GGACACTGAGGACCTTTACATGGTTGAAAAGTAAGTTGACACCTATAATAACTCCTATCCTCAATCAAGTTACTATAAGTGTCAATCTTCAAGTGGAGAAGTAAAGAAAAAGCATCTGTACCAATCTGCAGTAAAGACCTAAGTAAAACTTCAATTTTTTCTAGTAAAGACAATTCACTTCCTCAGCTACCCACACAGCGAGCACTGAATAGAAGTACTGCATGGGTAAACCAAGTTCTGAATTTTAACTCCTATACATCTTCAGATTAGATTTTCAGCGCATACTACTGAGAGATATCATTACTAAATCCATCAGTAACTTCTTTCATCGGAGCTAATACTTGTTCCGCTTGTCCACGGACCTCTTCTGGAAGTCCTGCCATGTTAACATTTATTACTTTAATAATCAAGTGTATTAATTGAATAAAAGTAATTTCTCTATAATCCTCTGGAGATACTCCCTCGACAACTTTCTCTAGTAAATCTAGTATCTTCGTTCTATTCTCCGCCTTAGAGAAATATTCCAGAAAAACTTCGGGAGTAAGTTCTTTCTCCCCTTTATTTTTTGATAAATTTCTGAAATCACAAATTATTTCCAACAAATCTGATATGACATCTATCAACTTCGTAAAATGAAGTGGGTAGATCTCGTAGGCCGAAGAACCAATAACAGTTACTTCTTTAGTATTCTTCCGTAAAAGAAATTCAAGATCGGGTGGAATCTCACTTATCTTTGAGACAGACATTATTGAACCTCCTTTCTTGAAAATTTTGTTTCTTCTCCTTCTAAAGTAGCCATAAAATCAGTTAAACTTTTGGGTTTATCGGAATCTGTTCTTTTATCTAATATCTCCTGACAATTAATAATAATTTTAATAAACTGAACTTTAGCAAGATAAACTCCCGGGGATGGATCCGGGATCTCATCTAACTGCTTAATCTGTTCTTCACAATAGTTCATAATTTGTATATATTTTGCTAAATTCATTTTTTACCTCCCTCCAACTTTTCTTCTAAAAACTTAATTAGATCTGCCCTCTCTTTTGGAGATAGCTCTGGAAATACATACTTGATAATAAACGAAATAGGTAACTGGGGAAGAAGTTCTTGTAGAAGAGACAACACTTTTGCTTTCTGAAGAGTTGCTTGGGTCTGAACTTCATCATCAATTAGAGAAGGTGGTGGAAAATGAATAAATACTGCATATTTTTCTATATCAATATTAAAACTAATACAAATTGCTTCATAAAGTTTAACTAATACACGTGAAATCTTCTTCTGGTATTTCCGAATAGTTCTAGAAAAATTTACTTCCATCTTAGTTATAATATCTCTATTTCTCGTGCTCTCTTCATAGTTGAGATATGCTTTAGGAATATCTAAAGCTGCCAGTAATCGCCGTTGGATAAACTTAACATCGGGGACATCTGTAAGAGTTGCATCTGAAGAAAGAACATCGACCTGAGTTGCAGAATCTGGCGTTTTTGGAATTACTATATCAAGTATATCCCGCATTGAGTTTTTTCCTCGTATTAGTCCCTTTTTTAAATCTATCTTTAGCTTATTCTTAACAATAGCAGCCCATTTTTTAATATATTTTCTTGCCTCCTCTGTATCTTTTCCAGTTACATCTATATAAAAAACTAACTTCTGAGCCGCCCTACTAATTCTATAGATAAGAATAGCTTCTTCAAGTAATTTTAGATACCTCCACGACCGAACTAACGGGTATAACATACTTTTACCAGGTGGAATTGCAGAAAGAGAAAAATGATAAATTTTAGATCCGATTGGTTTCTTATTATTATCTCTCCATTGGTAGTAACGAGTTATTCTACCATCTTTTCCTATATCCCAAGTAATTTCATTACTAGGTAAATAGTAGACCTTCTTATTTCTAAATTCCAGAAATCCATCTCCATATTTGACTAAATCTTCTATGGCTTCGGGTAAGAAATCTTTGATACCTGAGTCCTCTTCCCATTGTCTTAATTTAAGCAAATCTCGCTCAGATCTTTTAATATAAGATTCATCTAAACATTTTTTAAATATAGTTTTTCTATCATACAAAAGCATCTCTTTCCGCGGAACTAGATACACTTTATACTCATTTAACTCACCCACAGAAGAACCATAATAGATAATATCAGCAATTTTCCCCACCGCCCCAAAAACTTCAGGGGTGCATTGTAGCATCTCATCGACAGTATCACAAAACTTCCTTCTATCATCTGTGTCAGAAACATCAATACTAAAGTCAGCAGAAACCAAAAGAGCCTCAATTATATCATATAAACTTAAATCTAAATCCACAAAAAGAGCTTCTTCGGATAGTTTACTATTTTTTGCAGGTGCAGTTTTTTCTTTTTTCATCTTTTTTCACCCAAAGTTTTACTCAAGACTATCCTACCTTCTGCACTATAGGTCGACTACAATCAACTAGATCTTCCATTTCTTTCTCTCTCACAACATCTTCTCGTACTTTTATATCTAATACCTCCAAAACTTTAGCAAGATCTTTGAAAGAACGAATCTTTCTAGGATCTACTCGATAATAGATTACTTCCGCCATCCTTCCTCCTTTCTTTTTGAAAAATTTGGTCGACGTACTAAAAAACTAGTTAATTTACTTATGGTTTTCTTTTTATTAGATAGAAGAAAATTTAGAAAAGCAGTTACACCAACTGGAAGAGATATAAAATTTTTTGTGTATGACTAAATCTTATAAATTAAAAGTTTTTGCAAACAAGAAGAAAATAAAAGAATTAAATAAACTCGTGACCTTCTGGCGAGATAAGTCTTTGTTTCAATGTCAAAAAATTATTGACATAAATTTACAGTTATGCTATTAATTAGTCACAAAGAGGGGGTGTCTATGGAAAATGAAGTATTAGAGCGGATTGAGGAAAAACTGAAAAAATTAGATACGTTAGTAAATGACATAAACGATTTGAAAAAGGATTTGAAAGGAATAAGAAAACAAATGAATTTAATCGCCCTTGAGATGGATGTAATGGAAAAAATATCCAAGATTCCCAGTGAGCGTGGAGGTAAGCGTTTGCTTACTCCCAGATATCGCCCTACAGGAACGGGGTGTGATAGTGTTGAGGTTGAGCCAACCTGTGAACCGATCACGTAAATCACAAGATAAAATCGGCATGGAGAACTGTTCCAGTGTGTCAGTTGTGGGCACTCGGGAGATGCTGACATAGTTGGAGCAGTTAATATTAAACTACGTGCCGAAAGAGTAGCTAGGGAACCTTACGTCCCCTTAACCAGTCAGGGACTGGAACGTCTCTCGGTTTATAGACCCCAGAAATTTTTTTCTAAAATACCAAAATATCATCGATTGGTAAAATGTATTCCTTTCTACTGGCCGGACCTGGAGCCCCCCAGTTCATAGCTTGGTACAAACTTTTTAGTTTACTTTCAACTAAAATATGGAACATTTTTTTTCTATCTATCTCCACTTTACCACCCGGTAAAACTAAAGAACCAAAAGGGTAACTCTCCCCTCCTGTAAGTTCCCATCCCAGCACATCTTCTAGTGGTTGGTTACGCCGTAACTTAATAGGACGAATATAGACATAGCGGATCTTTTCTTTACCTTGTATTTTTCTCCTATTAAGCAGGTGACAGATAGAATTCCAATTTTCTGAAGCTCTTACTGCAATTGGTTTCCCTTTTTTACCCCCGCTTTTATTTTTTTCTTCTCTCATATAATCTTTTAATTTTTTGCTTAAACCCGTTGGAAAATAAAGTATATTTCCCACTTCTTCTTCAGAACTTTGTGATATATGAGACCAAAAAACATTAATCTCTCTTTCTATATCTGCTTTACTTTTTCCATGTAAAACCATTTTATAAATCCACTCTAAAAACTCCCTCACGGGAACTGGGGTATCAGACCTTACTATCTCAAGTCCTTTTTTCTCATACCTATCTACCTTACCACCCTTATAAGAAACTAGATGAAGAAAATACCGCTTCTTAACTGGAAAAAATAAACCAACATCGGCCACTAGTTCAGAATCCATTTTCAGATAATGTTCAGAACCAACTCCGAAAGTAAACTTAGCGTAGAAATCTATAAAACTATTTACTTCATCTATTAATTTTGATGTAGAAAAATTTCTTTTGCCGAAAGCAACAAAACTAGAATCTGTATCTCCATAGACAACTTTATAACCTCGGCCCCTCAGTTCATTTATAACATTTTGTATTAAAGATTGTCCAGTAACAGTTACCGCTTCTGCTAGATTTATATTATAGAACCTAGAACGTCCATAACCAAGGTATCCATAGAAAGAATTGAGTAATATTTTATATGTATATTGTTTATTATAGTAAAAAGTTTCTTTTTCTTTATCTTTACCAACCCATTTTTTCATTTCTTTACTATACTGTAACCGACGCTCAAAGATATAATCTAACAACTGTGGAATAATTCCCCGAGGTTGTCTACGATAGAAAGTATTATTAGCTGCTTTATAGTAGGACTCATTAGGAGCTGGATTACTAACCAAAGTTTCGGGACTTATATTTAAACTGCGAATTATGCTGGGGTACAAAGAGACAAAATCAAGATCTATTATCCATTCATGCCTCCCAGTGACTGGTTCCATGACAAAAGCACCTTTAAACTTCTCCACCGCTTCTGTTCCACCAACACTCCTGCCAACTAGTGATTTCCGCTGTAGAAAACTTAATATAAAAGAATCAACCACTTTAGACTGCTGCAGCACATACTTATATGGACAATTGCTTTCCCGTTTAAGTTCAAAAGCAAGATCTAAAAAACGAAGTTTTTTATCTAACTCAACAACTAACCGAACATCATTTATATTATATTGTATAAACCGTTTACTATCTTTCTTATATGCTTCATTTATATCGGAAGCAGTTAAAGTTTTTCCCTCCCCCAACTCCAAATGTGCGATATAATCTAGAGAAAAACTTTCTTTCTCACTATATGTGAATTTTCTATATAAATCTAAGTAATCCAGAACAGAAATACCTCGTATAGAATACTCTTCATGAGTATCTTCTTTTTTAGGAAAAGTTATTAACCCAATAGGAGATAGTTTCTTATCTATTCCTAGTAACCGAGCCCGACCTAATATCCATTTTAAATCAAATCCCCGTATCCACCATCCCGTTAAAATGTCAGGAGTATATTTTTTCCAAAATTTAGATAAAAGAACTAAAAGCGACCGTTCAGAATCCACCCGATACAAATTCCAGCCCTTCCCAGTTCTTTTTCCAGTTAGTTTATTAGGAGAAACAAAAAAGATAAAATATTTTTTCAGGTAGTTATCCCACAAAGTAATTATATTTATAAAACTTTTTCCATCATCTATTTCCGGAAAAGAATTAAAAGGAGAATACACCTCTATATCCAAAAACTGTACTCTAGGAGTTACAACAGGCACTTGAGAAAGACGTGAGTGATAATCTATATTATACCTAATATCATATAAAACATCAGCTTCATAAGTAGTCCAACCTTGCATCGTCCATTTCTCTCTTTCTCTAGGCACTAGTCCAGGATGTGCTGTATAGATAATTTTAACTTTATCCCTTGGGGCTACAGGCCCGTAGTCTTTTTGAGAAACATAAAAATATGGTTTAAACTTAGTTTCCTTTTTTATTGTTAGTTTACCTTCACTATCCCTAAAAAATAAATAAAAATCTTTACCTACCGGTTCTATATTCTCAAGACTAGAACTCATCAATTTCTTCCCCAAAATCTTCTTCTATCACTCTTTCTCCTGTCTCTACTACAAGTTGGTCATTAGTTATAACTCCAGTAGCTAAGTCAAAATCCACAGTAAATTTCCCTTTAGGTCCTTGCCGATTTTTTTCAATTGAAATATAGTGTTTACCTTTTCTTTCAAAAAAACACATCAAACAATCACAACAAAATATTTTGCCCCAAGCTTCCGAAATATCACCCATTCCAGGAGTTGAACTTTTTAAGGCATCCCGATTAAATTGTGTAGGAGAAATAACAACAGAATTAGTCATCATAGCCAATTGTTTTAAAAACTCCGAATTTTCTCTATACTTAAATCTCTCATGCTCATACCTTTTACCACTTCGCAACAAATCTAAATAGTCAACTAGTATAACATCTGGCTTGAACTTTTTGACAATTAGTTTCCTGATATACTGTTCTATTACTTCAAAAGAAACTTTCCTTTTGTAACTTTTAATTATAAGTTTACCTTTCCTCGGGAATCTTTCCATGGAAGTCTTTAAGTGCTGTCGTAATTTATCTTTATCTCTCAGTTCATACCTTGGACACATAAAAATATAAGAATCTAATCTTGATTGTAGTTCCCATATAGGTTCTTCTAAATTTAAAAACAATACATTCTTTCCTTGATATAGACTTTCAATAGCTTGTCTGCAAAGAAAGGTAGTTTTCCCTCCTCCTGTTATACCTAAAATAATATAATACCTCTCACTTTGCAACCCCTGACCATCCCTTAAAAAATACTCATCAAGAACAGGAATGTTTGTTTTTACTGTAAAAATTTGCTTGGATTTTTTTCTAAGTAATGCTTTACTCGTTCTTTCCACAAAAGAATCCCAGTCATATACTTCTTCACCAAAATCATACTCAAAAGTATAATCTGTCAAAAAATCTTTCAGAATTTGCTCAACTTGTTTTAATTTTTTCTCAAAATTTCCTAAACCAAGAAAAATTCCAATATACTCACTAACTATATATAATTTAAGAGAGTGAGAAACTGTCTGTATTATAGAGTGCTCAGAAACTATTATCTCCTCTTCTTTCTCTTTTAGTCTTTTATCAAGTTTTAATATCTCAATAATACTCGCTCCATCATAACCAAACAATTTTAACCGTATAGCTTCCTCTAGTTTTACTCTATCTTCATAAGGAACAAATGATAGGTACTCAGTTTCTTTTACCTTCTGAATTAAAGTAAAAAGAAAGTCACTAGTCCCAAAAAGAACTAACGGCAAAAATTTCTCTCGGATATATTCTAAACTTAACATTTTCTACTAATTTTAAATTTCACCTTGTGAAACCCTTCCATAACTGGGGGGAGTTCTGTAACCACTAAATTTTCACCCAAATATTTTGTTGTATAAAATCCATCAAAAACTGTGAACAAAAGCTCATCCGACTTAATTAACTGAGAAAGTTGATAGTGAAAAATATCTTGAAAAACTCTCTGAGCATAATGATTATATTCCTTATAACTTGAAAATTTAAACTTACCTCGAAACTTAGCATTCAAAAAATAAAGCAGACCTGTACCCTTTCCTTCCTTACTATAAAGAGCAGATAAAATCTCGAGCTTTCTCTCTCGACCATTATCAAATAGTGCATAAGGGTCTTCTACTGTATTAAAATAATCAATAAGTTCTTCATCTTGTACAAGCAAAACTATAGTAGATAACTCAGCACCTTTATAGTCATAATAATATATATTTTCATAATGTATAGCTGAGATTAGTTCCACCCTTTCTTCTTGCGTTAACCCAGTTAAATTAGGTACAAAAGTTACTCTATTAGTAATACTTTTCCGAGGAAATAAAAACAACCGGTTATCCCAAAGCCCTTTTTTTAGTTTCTTTTTTAATTCTGGACTTAACTTACTCTCATCAATAGGTATACCATGAAGAACTTTATCTTTATAGATTTCGGGAGAAAGATCTATCTGGGATGGCTCTAAATAAATACCTAATCTACCCCACAGATAAGGTTCATCAAAAACTATTCGAATAGGATAAGCAGCTTCAGATACAAAATACTCTCTAACTAACCGCCTCCAGTAAAAATTATCTAAAACTTTACTTTTAACTACTAAACTAGTATTATAGTTAGAAAAAACAAGTTGTTCATTTTGAATTAAAAAAGTGGAAAAAGTCATTCTTACTTCTTTTCCATTTTAAGAATTTTATCTAAAACCAAACGTGCTGTTCCTTCAGGGTCTCCTTCCCGTATATAAATTTCTTCATAAGGTAATTTAAACCGAGTTAATATATTCTGCACCGCATCTGTAACAGTAGTATCTTCCCGTTTTGGACTTCTCATAAAAAATGTAAATAACTTAACGGCATGAAAATCAAGTAAATGAATAGTATTCAAAGGTAGTTTAGCACAGAGACGATAAGCAGCGTTATCAACTAGACTTCTATCAGCAATAATTGGTTTATCCTGGTGAACCAAATAACTGGCAGCAGTAATAAAATCTAAAGCGTTCTCAAAATAGTTATATGCAGCGTTATAACCAAATATCTTTTCTTTCCATTCTTCTCTTATTCCCATCTGTACAAGTATTCCATGAGCAAATTCACCTACAAAAGCAAACCTATCACTATCAATCAACCGTTTAATTATTTTCCAAGTCGTAGTTTTACCTATCCTATGACTCCCCGATAAAGCATAAACTTTAATCATCTCTCACCTCCCAATTTTCCTACCATGAACAATTTAGCTAAAGGTGTAGTATCAGGATCTACTTGCTTCCACTTCTTACCGTCTTTTACCCACAGCCGCTGATTGGAAGATGCAGGAAATCCATCTCGATGCAACTCCTGCTTATATTCGCCATCTACTACTACATCAATAAAATCGAGTACTTCAGGACGGAGCTGTTCCAAAGTAAATCCTGTATATAATACACATCTTTTATTAAATCGCTTCTTAACTACCTCACTTATTTGCCTCAACTGTTGTGGATAGTACCCGAAGTCTCCTCCTAGAAAAACTATACTATCAATCAACTCTATATTTTTCTTTATCTCCGTAATTACTTCTTCCACCGTCATTTTCTTACATAAAGGACTATCCGGATCTTGTAACTCGGGATTTTGACACCCTGGACATCGGTGCCAACATCCACAACAATATAAATTTAAACTAATACCTAAATAAGGGTCATCTATAAACCCAACCTCAAACCGAGCCATTGGTAAGCGGTTGTTCTTTCCAAGCATCTTTCTCTCGCTTTAGTAAAACTTTAGTAAGATTAGTAGTTTTATCTTTAATATACAACAAAGTAATAACTGGTATAAATACTCCATGAACGTTACGAACTCGCCCACGTCCAGCTATAATTTTTTTAGGATACTCACGAAGAGTAAATTTAAAATACAGTTCCTTCATAGAAAAAGGTAACTGATTGTATGAAACTTTCCGATATATATCCCAGTAAGACCCTTCGGGAGAACTAGTAGTAGTCTTAATCTTAATTTTACACACCCCAGTAGAAGTAACATCAGAGTACTGATGTAAGTATTTCCAAAGTGCTCTAACAAGAAAAGTCCTTAACCACATTTTTAGATCCAGAATAGTTTTAATTTTCTCATCAAACATTGATTAGGAAACTAATATCAGTAGCTGAAGTAGAAAAAGCAAAGGCATTATGCAAATGAATAGATTCCTCATGCTCGACCATAATCCAATACTTACTACTTATCTTCTTTACATCCTTTTCAACTAACCGAACCATATCTTCTACAAACCGTGGACGACGGTAACTAGTTTCGGTCACCCACTTTTCATCAACTCTTTTTAGTAGCTCCCAAATAGGTGAACTGGAATGCCGTTCAACAATCTCCACTATATCTTCAATCCAAACTATTCGCCCACTAGATTCTAAAACTACCGTACAGTAACTCCTTTGGTTATGGGCACCCACCTCAGATATTTCTTTAGAACAAGGACAAAGACTCAAATACGGAACCCGAACAGAAGTATACTCTGTTACTTTTTCCCGATTAGTCACTATAATGTATTTATAATCAATGGGTAAGTAAGATTCAAGTTGAGAAACTGGTGACTTTTTTTCCATAAAATATCTTGTGCTAGCTTTAAGAAAAAATTGTTCTGAATAAGGAATCCTGTCTTGCAACATATTAAGAAAATCTAGATACGACTGCCGAGTAGTGAATTTTTTAACAATACTTAATCCACTAACAAACCTCGACATATCAACTCCCTTCCTGTCTTTTCCTAAGAAACACCCTACACTCAATTCACCATCCGTAGTAAAAGTCTTTCCATCTCGTGTAGTCATCTCAAATAAAAAACCTACCCCTTTTACACCAACTACATTAATATCAGATTTTACTCCCGGTGGCATCTGCTGAATATCTGGTAAAGTTTCCATAATCTCCTCCATCATTGAAGTTGTGCAGAACTCTCTCCAATTGAGTTATTCCCAAATAAAAGATATGTAGTGCAATTAACAATCTTAAACAATAAATTTACCTCCTCTGGAGATAAGTACCCAGATTTATTTCCTACAGAAAAAAGTAAAGTATTATTATCTGTTATCTTAAAGTACAATACATCCTCGGGAGTTTCCCCTCGAGCATAATACCGAGCACCACTCGCCAAAAACTGTTGTAAAATAGTTAGAAACTCGGTAAACTTCGGAAAAGAAAACCAAAAATCATCCTCCCCTACAATTAATTGACATTTTTTACCTATCACCCTCAATGAAATAGTTCCAGCACCTATATATATTCCTCTATTCACGACGTAGGTCCTCCAGTATTCTCTTCGCCTTTCTGTAGAGTTCTGGATAAGAAGATTGCTTCAGTTCTACTTTCCATTTGTTTAAAAAATTTATTAAAATATCTTCCCGAATAACTACCTCCAATTCATATTGTCTCACCACATCCACGAATACATCCATATCAAACTTTTTCTCTTCTAAAATATAATTATAAAGTAAACTGGGTACTAGTGTTGGGTCATCTTCCAATAAGTTACACAACTTATAATTCACCTCAAATTGGTCCTTCCTATCAAGTATTAAATCTACTTTTTTCTGCCACTTACCCCACTCCATAGAACTAAGTACATCAAGAAATTCTTTAGGAGATCTTAACTGAGGATGGTTCTTAAGTACTTTTTCAATCAAGATGGAACAAAACTTGGGTCCTAATGATTTTATACCGGGTACTTCATCTTTATCACCCATTATTGCTATAAGTAAAGGTAACTGCTCATACTGAAACTCCACAGAGTCAAATCCATAGGCTTTAGCAATATCTTCACGCTGTAAAAAAGTTTTACTAACTGGATCAAAAATTTCTACCCCGAAAGCTTTTAACTGGTAGAAATCTTTATCTCTAGATACTATAGTAACAGATCCTACCTTTGACATAACCCTCACTATAAAACTAATTATAGAATCGGCCTCAACATCCGTACTACTTACAAAATGAAAAGGACTAACTCGTAGACAGTCGTAGATTATCTTTCTTTGTCTTTGCCACTCTCTTCGTTGTGTCTCTGTAGAAAAGGCACTTCTTCCTTTTTTATAATCTCTGTATAATTTTCTTCTATAGACACTTTTTCCAGTATCTGTTACTATAAAAACTCGATGTGGGTGAAAAGTATCTAGATAATTAAACAAGGTTTTCAAAAATATATAACATCCGCTAATACTAGTGCCATAACTAGTAGTATATTTTAGATATTTATCTCCCGCAAAGAACGCCGACATAAATAGTTGAGAAAAATCTAAAACTAAAGATTTAATTCCTGTGCCACCCAAGTTTGGTACCTCGCAACTTTTTCAGAAAATTTAGATGGTAAATTCCGTTTCTTAGCTAAAGTTAAAGAACTAAATTTAAACCGATTAGTTGGTATATTTATCACAGAACGACCATCTTCCTCATACTCAACATCAAAAACACTTTCTACTTTTGATAGTAAGTGAATATAACTAGAAATATTCTGAACCCGCACCTGAACAGATTTATCTTTTGTAGGGTTTAAAATAATAGCTACAGGAGTTACAATAGAAGTAAACTTTGGAAAAAAACCAATATCTACATCTTTACACCGAATCCAGTAAAAATTATTTACCTCCTGCAAACTTAACTCTACTAGTTCATCCTTAAAGAATAACTCCCTCCGAAACTCCTCTCTAGTATAACTCGGATAAAAATTTCCAACCCAAATATTATCTACATCCGAACCATATTCTAAAACCACTTCCTTAACAGACTGAGGGAAACGACCTTCTCGGGGTTGATTATAAAGATTAGAAAAGAATAAAAGTAATTCATCGTGATATTTTTTAGGAATTGTACGAGATAGAGTAAAATATGGAATAGAAATTGAAAGATATCGAGCTAAAAATTTTTTCTTTTCAAGAATCCGATAAGAAAAATCTGGATCCAGTCTTATACTCGTCATCAGATATTCTGCAAAACGATTATACTTATAACAAAATAAATACCAAGACCGTGGCCAATTTTTCTTGTAAAGTTCTTTTATTAAATTAGTAAGTTCCTCTTCTTTTGTAATTTGCCAGTATCTACTAATTAAGTCAATCTGTTCATTCCTTGTATTACAAAAAAGTAGTAATCGTGGAAAAAAAATATTACCAAAAAGACATTTAGTGCCAATATTGGAAGTTTTCTTCATAAGTGTTTCCTAAAATATCAAACACCTGCAATGTTACCGTGTTAATACCTTTCTGTATCTCCACTTCTCTGGTTCTTACAGTAAGTTCTTTATCATCTTGGGCACCTTTTACTTCTTTAATATCAATTTTATTACCATTTAAAGTTACTAGAATAGAATCTTTATCTAACTGGATTGCTGAAAGGATACTAAAAGTAAAATCTACTTTCTCAACTCCTTCTAAAAGAGAATACGGCTGAGGGTACACCGGTGTTATAGAAATCCATACCCATCGAGCACTTTCTACTATACAGTTCCTTACACTATTGAATGTAACACCTTCAGTAAAACACTGTCTCCAACTCCCCTCTAAATACCCAAAAGTAATAGGGACTACTTCTACATCAACAACACTAAAATTGGCTAAAATAGCTCCTCTCTCACTTATCCATCCAGGAAAAGATTGAACTTCAACTAGTCTCTCAGAAAAAGTTCCGGGAATAGTTTGTACCCAAACTTCCTTCTTACTATAGCAGTTCCAATCCGTGGCGAGAGTAAAGCAGAGCCTTGAGTTACTTTCTGCGAGAGGTCTTTCACAACGGAGTGCCTCCATATCAGAAACTTTATAGACATATAGATACACTCCTTTATCACTTTCTACATGATAACATATATTACATATCTTTTGACTTACTTCACCAAGTTCTAGATATACTCCTCTTTCACTTCCTTTCAGCACTTCAACTGTAGTCTCCAACACAGAAAGTTCTTCAATACTTTTTCTTTGCACAAAAGCACTCCGACTATTAGTGGATAGAAAAGGAGCACATAAGAAACAGTTTCTTTTATCCGTACAAGAAGAAACTACTACAGCCTTAACTTGATCTCCAGTGCAAAACTGGATATAGAGCGGTACGGAGACAAGTTCAGTGGTAGAATCGACAACTACATCTAGTAAAGTATCGCTAATCCAAACTGCTTCCAACTTTTAAAAACTCCAATAATTTTAGATAAAAATTATTAAAATCAAGTAAGTTGGCATCTAATACTAATGCGTCCCGAGGAGGCTCAAACTGGAACATGAGAGGCTGTTTATAAACTCCCCTAGTATCTCTTACCTGAGCTTTCTCAAGTGAGCATTTTAACCAAACTACATAAAATTTACTATACCGAGATACTATTTCTCGCATTCTTTCTCGATACCGAGCTCGAGGAGCAACAAAAGATAATAGAACATTTGCTCCATTTTTATTTAAGATATTGCAGATATAAGCAGTGTTTTCTAAATTTTTCATTCTATCCGAGTCACTAAAACCAAGATCTCTACATACTGTACCTCTAACATCAGCAGCATCTATGTGGACCCAGTTCCAAAAGAACGGTTTAGTTTTCAAGTATCTACAAAAAGTCGTCTTACCACTACAGGGTACCCCACAAACTAAAACTGTCTTCAAAATTCTACCTCCTTTTTGAAAAATTTCTTTCTAAATAAACCTTTTCCAATTCGCTGCAACTTATTATAACACCTCTTACACATAGATCTAGCATAATAAACCTTTATCCGACCACACTGTGAGCATCGTATCAACCGAAGCCTCTTCTGGAAATAATACCGAGGAAAATATCCATCCTCTAACAACCACTTTAAAAAGTAAGGTGTAGGAGACTCTGTAAGGTAACCGAGGATAAGTTCTAATTTCTCAGCACTAGTAAGAGACAAAATCTTTTGAGCAACCTCCCGAATTAGTTCTTCTTCTAGTTTTTCATTGAAGATTAAAAACCGGTTTCGTAACTCAGCTAACTCGGCATCAAACCGTTTAAACAAAATTTGCGTTAAACTATTACTACTAATCCTCACTCAACTTAACCTCCAACAAACGAGCCTCCCCAAAATGCCCTCCATGGGACTTACAATGTTGGAGAGCCTCAGATTTTGTCCAGTGTTTTTTAGGATAACGAAATGCTTGTTGAACCCACCGTGTTCCTATTTTACAGTAGATAACATCATAGGGCTTCCCGTTGTGTTTTCTAGCCTGATTTACTCGACGGAAAGCAGAGCAGTTCTTCGGATCTTCCAACCTACAACTCCATTCAGATGGGTAAGGCATTTTTAGTACCTCCTTCTAAATAAAACCTTTTCCATAACAAACCAATTCAACCTTCTTAGGACTAGGATATTTCCAGAAGTTGTTTTTATCTACCAGTGCCACTGAAGTACCAACTGCTTTAACACCTCCCACTATCCACAGCTTATTATTATATCTCACTAAATCTCCCATTTGTAACTTATATCTTTGTCTTCTGATACATCTTTTTCCTTTAACTAATCGTTCTAACCTCCATTACTTCGGGACGGTGGTTACCGAAGTAATACCATTCTTTTTTTCTAACCACACCACCCGATCCCAACCATCCCAGTCTTTTACAGTTTTATTATGAGACACAAAAAATATCTGTGAAGGTATCTTACGAGAAAACTCTCGCAGCAAGCGTAAAACCCGAATGACCACTTCCCCACTCAACTTATCTATTATCTCATCTAAAAGGATTAGACCAGCAAATCTTCTACTAGTAGCTAACAAAGTAAGAATTCCAAGAAGTAAACTAATATCAATACTTCTCCTCTCACCCATACTATACGACCAGTATGAGCGGTTATTCACTAAACACCCAAACTCTCTCTCAAACACAAACTCCACCGTTATATCCTCCCGCAACAACTGACGCAAGTAAAACTGCGTAACTGAACTAAATGTTCT
>Ga0190354_1000077_pt1 | contig 14985 bp, 17 predicted proteins | sample 4872131213_MG_FD_163436 | JGI IMG/M metagenome (GOLD analysis project Ga0190354, IMG submission 163436) | Hydrothermal vent microbial mat bacterial communities from Southern Trench, Guaymas Basin, Mexico - 4872-13-12-13_MG | ecosystem: Environmental > Aquatic > Marine > Hydrothermal vents >...
GCCGCCACCCGCGATCTTACCCAGGATAGTCATGTCCGGTATGACCCCATAATATTCCTGTGCACCGCCGGGTGCGAGTCTGAACCCGGTAATGACCTCATCAAAGATGAGCAAAGCATCGTGCTCCCTCGTCAATCTCCTCACTTCCTCCAGATAGTTATCCTCAGGCGGTATCGGTCCCACGTTGCCCATAACAGGTTCTATTATAACAGCGGCGACCTCTCCTGCGTTCGCTTCCAGAATGTCGCTCAGCGCTGTGGCATCGTTAAAGGGCACCTGGAGTGTGTTCTTGACCAGCTCAGCAGGTATGCCTCTGGAATCGGGGATACCGAAAGTGGTGGCACCAGAGCCTGCTTTCACAAGAACACCATCGTGTGCACCATGAAATCCACCTTCTATCTTTATTATCTTATCGCGACCTGAGAAGCCTCTCGCAAGTCTTATGCCTGCCATCGTCGCTTCGCTACCACTGTTAACGAACCTGACCATCTCAATTGATGGATACAATGCTATAATCTTCTCTGCAAGCTTTATCTCGCCTTCGTGCGGTGTGCCAAAGAGCCAGCCACGTTCAAGCTGCTCTTTAATCGCTTCCTTCACTTCCGCCGGTGCGTGCCCCAGAATGAGAGGTCCATACGCCAAGCAGTAGTCAATATATTCATTACCATCTACATCGTATATTCGCGAGCCCTTCCCTCTGCCTGTAAAGAATGGATATGGCTTGTATGCACGCACCGGACTGCTAACGCCTCCAGGCATACATCTTGTTGCGCGTTCATACAACTCTACGGATTTCACCATTTCTACATCTTCACCTCTGCGAGTAGAACTTACTGCCGAGCCCATATAAGTTTCTTGGTTTTATAATGACCTTCTTGTCCTTATCCTTCACCGTATAACCAATTTTGTAGGCTTCAACATCGTGGCGCATAGCTGTATCAATGACCGCATCAGCATCATGCTCCCCTACAATGACGCAGAATCCTATGCCCATGTTATAGACACTGAACATCTCCGCTTCCGTGATATTACCAAGCCTTTGCAGTATCGAGAATATTGCATGTGGCTCTGGCAAGTAGTCTATCACGAACCCGAAAGGAGAGTGCACCCTACTCAAATTCAATAATCCGCCGCCTGTGATATGCACGAGCGCTTTTATATCAAGACCCTGCGTAAGCATATCCATGACCTCCGGCACATAGATGTGGGTGGGTGTGAGCAATTCCTCACCAAGAGTCTTATCATTATCCAGTCCTTCAAAATGGTGGTTAATTATCTCTGGATGCTGCGCAATCACATGACGTGCCAAACTGAGCCCGTTGCTGTGTATGCCACTGCTTCTCAGTCCAATAATAATGTCGTGTTCTCTTATGTTCTCTCCCAGAATCAGATGGTCGAGGGACACTGCCCCTATCGCGGTGCCCACCAGGTCAAATTCATAGTCCGTCCGCACCCCGATTAACATGTCCCGCAGTTGTGCGAGCTCGCCACCCGCGATATTTATTCGTGCGAGTTCGGCACCTTTTAGTAGCCCTTTTCCTATTTCCCCAAGTAAACGCGGATTGGGTGCACGAACTGCGATATAATCGAGCATGGAAAGGGGCTCAGCACCTACACATAGTATATCATTAACGTTCATTGCGACACAATCAATCCCCACAGTATCGTATTTATTCATCATTTGTGCGACCAGTATCTTGGTGCCGACGCCGTCAGTTGAGATTGCCACGCCCATATCATGTCCTATATCAATCACATTTGCAAAATAGCCTATATCCAGCTTCTGTGCACCGATACCTCTGCCTCGCCTGAACTCTCTCGTTTTACGCACGTGCATCAGTAATTGTGCTAAACCAATCTCCTCCTGGGCTGTATCTACACCCGCCGCGCTATAAGTTGCTTGCATCTCTATCCTCCACATAAAAGAGTCTTATAGAGCCCTCTTGAGCTTCGCTACAAGTTCCTTCACCGCTTCTGCATGATCCACCACTGTTGCTGGTGGTAACCAGTTCTCGTAGAAGTTCTGATGCAAGGCACCAGCGAGACTAAACAGCCTTAATAGCTCTGGGTCTCCAAGTTCTGTTTTCAGCTTCGCTACGAATTTGTAGAGTTCGCGATGCGATTTTATCTCGATGCCCCTCTTCGCAGCCACCACTTTAACCATTTCAGCCGCAGCGCCCCATAGCTTCAGCGAAGCTTTTTCCGTCAACGCTTTTTTAAAGGGTTGTGCTTGAACGTAATCCTTCCTCTTTATCAGCTCCTCCGCTTCGTCGAGGTATTTATTGTTTAATTTGAGGTAATGTTCCACTTTTTCTTCCGCTTCCGTCCCAATAGCACTGCCCATGCTCATAATTAATTATGGTTAGTTGCCAATGATATAAAACCACAATAAATAGAATAGATATGGAAGTAGAGGTAAAGATAAGACTGAAGCATGGAGTTGCCGACCCGGAAGGAGAGAATACGAAGAAGGCATTAAATCTGCTGGGATTCTCGAATGTGGTGGCAGTGAGAACAATTAAGACGTTTGTAATAGATGTAAAAGTAGAAGATGGTGACAGTGATGGGGCTGAGGAGAGGGTGAGGCACGAGGTAGAAGAGATGTGTAAGAAGCTCCTTGCCAATCCCGTTATTCATGAGTATGAGATAAACATACTGGGGTAGAGCAAAGCGATGCGAGTAAGAGAGATAGACCCCTGGGGTGTTGCAGATATAAGGGGGAAGGATTACAGGCGATTATTCGATGAATTTGGCATAACCAGGTTCGGACCGCTTCTGGAGCGAATAGAGAAACCGCATCTGTATATGAGAAGAGGTATCATCATGGGGCATAGGGGTTATGATGATGTAGTAAGAGCGATGGAAGCGAAGGACAAGTTCGCAGTGATGAGTGGCTTCATGCCCTCTGGTCGTGTTCATCTCGGTGGTAAGATGGTGATGGACGAGATTATCTGGCACCAGCGAATGGGTGGTGAAGCGTTCGCATGTATTGCGGATATGGAATCGCACTCGGTTCGTGGACTCTCATGGGATAAATGCCACGAGATAGGTGTGAATGAATATATAGTAAGTCTCATAGCACTGGGTTTCGATATAGAGCGCGGTCACATATATTTCCAGTCCGGTAATAAGAGATTGCAGGACCTCGCTTTTGAGTTGGGAAGGGAAGTGAACTTCAGTGAGTTGAGTGCGATATATGGGTTCTCAGGTGATGTGAACATCTCGCACATGATAAGCGTGCTGGTACAGAATGCGGACATATTGCAGCCACAGCTGGTTGAGTATGGCGGTCCAAAGCCGGTAGTTATTCCCGTCGGCGTTGATCAGGACCCTCACATAAGATTGACAAGGGATATAGCTGCACGGATGCGCATGTTCCGTGTGGAGAAGCGATATACTGCTAAGGAACGCAAGCCGTATATAAGCATAAGGGAGAAGCAAGCGAGTAAGGAAGCGCTGGATACGGTGGCGGATAGGATAGAATACCCAAAACGGGTGTATCGGAAGCATATAGACGTGTATATAGATGATATAGATGCAGATACAGATGAAGAAGAGCAAGCAGCTATGCGTGAGCGTGAGTGTGAGCGTGAGATTGAGAGTATAGTGCGAGCGGTGGAGCTGGAATATGGGGGTTATGGCTTCTTCCTGCCCGCTGCTATTTATCACAGGTTCATGCAGGGGCTGACAGGGGGTAAGATGTCTTCAAGTGTGCCCGAGAGTTATATAGCGTTAACAGAGCCGCCGGAAGATGCTGCTGCTAAGGTTAAGCGAGCGAAGACGGGCGGTCGTGTAACGGCAGAGGAGCAGAAACGACTGGGTGGGTTGCCTGAGGAATGCACGGTCTATGAGTTATTGATGTTCCATCTGGTGGATGAGGATGCATACATAAAAGAGATATTTGAGGAATGTAAAAACGGCAGGCGAACGTGCAAAAGATGCAAATCGGAGGCGGCAGAATTGATGTTCACATTTATTAAGAGCCATCGGGAGGCGAGAGCGCGTGCGAAGGAGGTATTAAAGGAGCATGGGCTTTATAAGCAGTGGCTGTTATAAATTTTTCCTATCACACGTCGGTGGTTGCGACTCCGGTAAGTGTGAGTCCTGGATGCTCACTTGCGCACTACGTTAAGTTAAATGCGCAAGCCCGCCTTAAAAGATATAAAATTAAGGAAAGTAATAACATATAAGTGGGTAATGGTATGAATAACGGAAAGATAACATTAAGACAGCTTGAGACACATCTTTTCAAAGCTGCCGACATCCTCAGGGGCAAGATGGACGCCTCTGAGTATAAGGAATACATCTTTGGTATGCTCTTTTTAAAGCGTGCTTCGGATGTCTTTGAAGCGAGAAGGCGGGAATTGAAAGATAAATTCAAAGCTCAGGGATTTTCTGATGAGCAGATTAAAACACTTTTAGAGGATCCTAATTCATACGGAGATACTTTCTTTGTCCCTGAGAGGGCAAGATGGCAGAATATTCTCAATTTAAAGGAAGATGTAGGCAATCATTTAAATAAGGCACTGGCAGCAATAGAAGAGGCGAATAATCACGAGCTTGATGGTGTTTTAAGGCATATTGATTTTAACGCAGTAAAAGGAAAGACTCGTCTCAAGGACCAGCAACTCATTGACCTTATTCATCATTTTAATAAATACAGGCTCACGAACGAGGATTTTGAGTTCCCGGATTTGCTTGGTGCAGCCTATGAGTATCTGCTTAAAGAATTTGCAGATTCGGCAGGTAAAAAGGGGGGTGAATTTTATACACCTACACATGTATAGCTGGCTATGGGGGTGGTTTAAACTTGAACAACTCTTCTAATCTCTATCCCACCTATTTCCTGTTGAAATAGAATACAAATGTTTTTTTTCTGCAAAATAGGGCACGACCAAAAATAGAATGGGGATAAAAAACGCCCCAAAAAACCGATTACATTATTTATGGCTTCCTTCTCAGCACCAAATAAGCGACTGCTAACAAGCTCGCAATGGCGAATGCCGCTTCGAAACCCGGTGGCTTTGGCGTTGGGCTTGGTGTCGGTGCTGGCGTTGGCGTTGCTGGTACTGGTGTAGCTGTTACCACAGGCGTTGCTACTGATGTCGCTGTTGGTTTTGGCGTTGCAGCTGGCGTTGGCGTTACTTCTTCCGTGGTTGTGGTTATTGCATAGGTTGAGAATCCAGAACATTCTGCCGAGAAGTATACGTATACTGAATCTTCCCCCTCAACCTTTGTCGGCAATATTTCCCATTCTCCCTCATGCCATCTGCATAGTCTGACAGTTGTTTTGTCGGTATTTGTCTCTACGAGCCATTTTTTCTCCACTTTAAACTCGATTGTTACCTTAGCATTACCATCAGAGACACTTGCTTCTGTCTCAGCACTTGCTTCTATCTCGAAATAGCCATAAACTCTACCAGGTGGCTCAACTCTTATCTCCGGCGGCTTTCCTGGCAACTTTAAGACGCTAATATTCACATTTCTTGCTTCGTTTTTAACCTTGATGGCGATTTTTGTGATAGCCTCTTTTTCGATTTCAACCGTTGCTGGCTTTTCGGGCTGAATAACAGGTAAAATATGATGAACAGGCGGTGTCGTGGGCACTGGTATAGTTATCGCAGGCGAAGGGATGGGGGGCGTTGGTGGCACTGTTGGTGTAGCTGATACATCTGCACCTTCAATTAGTTTTCCTTCTGCTGTAACTATTATTGTTACTTCTTCGCCCACAGTTGCAACATCGGGAGCGCTTATCTCAAGCTTTTCAGTTGGAAACTGAGCTGAAGTAAGCCCGGAACTCAGGCAAAGCAGAATGCAGAAGAGAGAAGCAATTACCACTGTCCTCATATTTGTCTCTTCCATTCTTTCCATATCACCTCCTAACTTTTTTCACCTTTACAAAATTCATTCCTTTCTCCCACTTCATCCACTTCCGAGTATATCCGTCTCCATTGTCTCTTTCTGCGCCGGCAATTCTATCGTGAACTCCTTTCCGGCAGCCTTATACACGAGTTCAGACTTTATTTCCACCGAAGTTCGCTCCCCGTTTCTGAGATGCGATACCCACCAATCATCCAGCTTATCATTATCAAGTCTCGTATCCAGGCTGATTTCGGTATCGCTTCGCGGTTTCAGCAGTATAGTCTCTTCTGATAGCCCTGAACCCATTCTTATGCCATTCATATATATCTCATACTTTATTTGCTCGATGTATATCGGCACGGGCTGGGGATTGTATACCACCATCTTCGTTCGGATTTCAGTGTGACCAGCGGTGACTTCGCCCCATGAGTTCTCTATTGACCTCACCTGCGGCTCCAAACTCGTATCATCCACATGATAACTCTTCTTATCACCGAAAATGTTCGTTCTCACCCCGCTTAGCGTCCGCTCTATCGGGTATTTGTATTCCGCAAGCTTCAAATCAAATACAATATTACCCTTTATTTTAATATCTGTGTTCTCTCCTCTTCTTATATGCGTTACCCACCACTGCGGTATTTTATCGTTCTCCAGCTCAGTAGAGAGTGTTATTGTATGCTCGCCATGCGGTGGCAGAGAAGCTTCGCCAACGCTATGCCCGGAACCCAGCTTCACATCGTTCATAAAAATCTCGTATTCCACACCCTTTAGCGGTATAGGAATTGCATTTGGGTTATCCACCACTATATTCGTTTTTATTTCACTATTATCCGCGGTTATATTGCCCCAACTGTTCGTTATACTCTTAATCTCCGGTATTTCCGGCTTACCCGCGGGGAATAGCAGATACACTGCCCCACCCAGTAATATCACCGCCAAAATTATTCCCGCTAAGATGATAATGGCACGTTTCATGTCAGCTTCACATACTATCTATCGCTATCCACTATCACTACCTCTTCTTCTTGAACTCGGTATAGCCACATTTACCGCACGAGTAGCGGTCTTCATGCTCTGCCAGGAAGACCCCGGCGCCACATCTCGGGCACGTTCTCCGCTTACGCTTCAATCTCAGCCTATCTCCCTCCTTCAATACCTCATAGTAACTATGTATCATTCTCATTCACACCTCCAAAGTTCCTCTCTATTATATGCTCCCTCTCTATCTCCCTCATTCTATCCTCATCCTCGTATATCTTCGCATAGCCCACCGCCTCACGCTTGCCAAATTCTGCACGCATCCAGTCAATTACAAGCAGGTTCGGTCTGCACTGGAGTGCATTCACCAGCGCCTTCCGTGCCTCCACCCTGCTTGGTGAGCCACCATCGAACTTCAACCGGAAGAAGACCTCTTTACGCCTCAATAGCCGATTCTCATGCTCGTTCTCTATCCCTACCTCTATATCCCTATCCATCACCATCACCGCCACTATTCGCCCTACTCATTCTTATATTTCGCAGTTTATAAATAGAAATAAAGTGGAGATATAGGTATATGAGCAATAATGAACATAAGCGAAATATTAGGGTTGAATTCATGAATAGGACGCCAGTAGAGGAGCAGGCGGTCGAGATGGTGGAGCGGAAAGGGCTGGGGCATCCGGACAGTTTGTGCGATGGCATTGCCGATGCGGTAAGTGTGGCGCTATGCAGGGAGTATAATAAGCGATGCGGGACGATACTGCATCACAATACAGATAAAGTGCAGCTCGTGGCTGGCAGGTCAAATCCGAGATACGGCGGTGGCGAGGTCATATCCCCGATATACATCCTCCTGGGTGGCAGAGCGACACGCGAATTTGATGGCGAAGAGATTCCGGTGGATGTGATTGCGGTGCAGGCGGCACGTGAATATCTGAAGCAGAACGTGCGTAATCTTGATGTTGACAGGCATGTTGTGGTGGATTGCAAATTGGGCAAAGGCTCTTCAGACCTGTTAACAGTATTCAAAGAGAAGGACAGGGAGATACCCGTGGCAAATGATACTTCCTTCGGCGTTGCTCACGCGCCACTATCTGAGGCAGAATCCATTGCTCTCAATACAGAAGGGATGGTGATGTCAGATTATCGTTACAGAGAGAATGCGATAGGTGAGGATATGAAGGTGATGGTGCTCAGACAGGGCGACAGAATAAACCTGACAGTGGGTGATGCGTTTGTATCCAAGTATGTGGAGGACTACGACCATTACGAGGCGATAAAAGAGGGTCTAAAAGAGTTTGTTACCGGAATCGCCACAGGATATACCGAAAGAGCAGTCACAACATCTGTAAATCGGGCTGATACTCCTCATTCTGTCTATATCACGGTAACCGGCACATCGGCGGAGATGGGTGACGATGGTGCTGCTGGTCGGGGCAACCGCTGTAACGGACTCATCACACCGAATAGACCGATAAGCATGGAAGGAGCAGCGGGAAAGAACCCCGTGAACCATACAGGTAAGATATACAATTTGCTCGCCATTAAAATAGCCAATGAGGTCGTGGATACAGTGGATGGCGTTCAAGAGGTGTATATAAAGTTATTATCGGAGATAGGCAGACGAATAGATGACCCGAAGGTGGCAACCGCGCAGATTATACCTGAGAGTAACGGTACTGCGGCGGGGACTGCAGCGATCGAGCATAAAGTAGCACGGATAATGGATGACTGGCTCACGAAGATAAACGAGATAACAGAGAAGGCGACAAGGGGCGAGTTGAAGACATTTTAAATCGCGCCTCCAGAACCTTTCACCGCATCTGCATCTATTTCTTATTTCTTTATCATGACCTCCATCGTTGTATCTATCAGCCTATCAAAGTTTATCTTCTTATCCCAACCCTGACGCTCGAATATGTTCATGAAGCCAACGCCTATGACCCTCGGTCGCTCATCGCCCGACAGCTCCTCTATCATGCGAATGACATCCTCCGGTGGACAGCCGAACTTAGGCATTGCCAGACCACCAAGCACAACGACTGCACTCGGGTTGTTTGGGTCACCCTTCTCATCTACAACGCTATATCCTATATTTTCTATCTTCTTTATCCTCCTTGCCTCTGCCGCCACTGCTCTCGGTACATATAGCATCTCAAAACCCCTGTCCCGCACTGTATAAGCCAGCAACTCGATGAAAGGTGTGCAAACAGCGACCGAGCCAGTGAAGACCACCTTGGCGCCATCCTTTATATCAGCCATGGTATCTCTAAATGCACCGGTGAAGCCGGGTATTCCACTCCTCTTCTCCATCTCTCCTATCTACCTCCTTATATCTTATCTTACCGATGAATAAAAAAGACAATACTTAATATAAAAATACGGTTGCTTATCCCTGCTGATGTATCATATCCTATATTTTTATAGACTGCGAAAGAAATATAGGTTAAATAAGGGGGGTAATACCAAACGAGGTTGAGAGTATGAGTATGGGAATGAAAGGGGCACTGATAGAAACAGGGAAGAGTCTGACGGAGGCATTGTTGATTGTTGGTGTGATAATAGTAATGGCATATGCGCTCACGGGCACGTGGCACGTCGGCTATGCCGTTGAGTCCGGGAGTATGGTACCAAACATGCAGATAGGTGATTTGATATTCGTGCAATCACCGCATCGCACACATATCATCACATACGAGGAGGGTATGCAGCTCAATTACAAATCGTTCAATAATTACGGGGATGTAATCATATACAGACCGGATGGGCTATCTTCTGCAACACCGATTATACATCGTGCGATGTACTGGGTGAACAAGGGGGATAAGATGCCCGATGGTAGACCTGCGCCTCATGCGGGTTACATTACAAAGGGTGACAATAATAACGGCTATGACCAGCAGTGTCTGGCTGTGAAGGATAGTGACGGCAGGTGGCTCAGGATTGAGCCGGTGAAGCCAGAATGGGTCATAGCGGTGGCAAGGGTGCGTGTTCCTTATCTGGGATACCCCTCACTCATATTGAAGAAACCCTCACTCCTGAAAGAGATGCTATAAAATGGCAAAGCCGAAGATCACACTACTGGACTTCCTGCACCTGAAGAAAGGAGAGGATACCGCTACTGAGGTGATAGAAGAAGAGGTAGCGGAAGAGCGAGAGGAAGAAAAAACGCGTATATACTCCGTGTGGGAGATAACGCGCTACATAAAGCAGAAATTGGATAGTGATGAGTTATTAAGGGATATTTATGTGAAGGGTGAACTCTCCAATGTGAGTCAACCCACTTCCGGGCATGTCTATTTCACACTCAAGGATGAATACGCAGAGTTGCGGTGCGTGATGTTCCGTGATAGGAATGCATTACTGAAATTCACGCTCGAAGACGGTATGAGTGTGATAGTCCGGGGGCATATAAGTGTGTATGAGAAACGTGGTAAGTATCAGTTGTATGTGGAAGAGTTGCAGGAGTCGGGTATAGGTGAGTTATATCGTGCTTTTGAGCAGTTGAAGAAGAAGCTCAAGGACGAAGGCATGTTCGATGCCGCATATAAGAAGCCGATACCGGCTATTCCCCGCACAATAGGCATTATCACCTCCCCAACCGGTGCAGCCATCCGTGATATGATAAACATCACGAGACGGAGATTCCCGCATGTGCATATCCTGCTGGCGCCAGTAGCGGTGCAGGGCGAAGAAGCCGCTCCTCAGATTGTTAATGCCATCAAGCTGATGAATCGTGTGAATAGTGAACTCATGAAGGTGGATGTGCTCGTGGTGGGACGAGGTGGTGGCTCAATAGAGGAGTTGTGGGCATTTAACGAGGAGAGTGTAGCACGAGCAATCTTCGCATCTGAAATACCTGTAATATCGGCGGTGGGGCATGAAACCGACTTCACCATCTCGGATTTCGTTGCAGACCGGCGAGCGGCAACGCCGTCCGAAGCGGCTGAACTGGTCGTGCCCGATAAGCGGCAGATAGAGAAGAATCTGAGTGCGTTTGAGTTGCAGTTGCGGCAGAACATCTACAAGATGATAGAGGAGCAAAGGCGGAGACTTGAGAGTATAGAAAAGAACGTCCTGTTCAGAACGCCCACTGAGCGAATAAACCAGTATCGGCAGACGGTGGATGAACTGAAGAGGACACTGATAGCAGAGGTTATACATCGTGTGCAGCTACACAAGAAGGAGTTACAGGCTCTTACCGGTAAACTCGATGCTTTGAGTCCGAGGGCAATCCTCGAGCGTGGTTATAGTATCTGCTTAAAGGAACAAAGGGTGGTGAGGAGTGTGATGGATATCACGACCGGGGACATGCTGAGAGTTCTATTCCGGGATGGAGAAGCGATTTCGGAAGTGAAGGAGAAGAAGCATGAAGAAGCGTGAAGCATATCAAAGTTTCTGCGGTCTCGTATATTACCGCATCACGAACCATCCTCTCTGCCTCCCTTCCTGTGGCTAACAGGGTTCGCATCTCTAAATGTAAATCTTTTCTCATACACTACGGCATCTTCACCGTCTGCGTAATAGCCATGTATAACAAAAGCAGGTTTAAAGCCCTGACCCTCATAGAACCTTATTGCCTCTTTGTTACTCTTCCGCACTTCCAGTGTGACCCGCTCGAAACCGTCATTATAAAATTCCTCATATAACCGCCGCAATAAGCTACCACCTATCCCCTTCCTCCTATACTCACGCTCCACAGCGATTCCCGAGACATGCCCGTGTCCATCCCTCACCGCACCGGCGACAAACCCGATGGTGTTCTGTTCTTGCTCTCCCCTGTGAATGACCGCGACGATGAAATATCTCCCGAAATAGTGGTATAATCTGGCGATATCGGAGGACGTGTTTATCGTTTTTATATTCCTGCGCCATATATTTACAATATCATGTAAATCACTGCTTTCCGCCTTCCTTATCTCTATCCCTACCATAATGCCGCCTTCCTTGATTCATAATTTTAAATGCCACTTTCGCTATTTATTGATTTCTATAATCGTAAATCATAAGTCATAGTCATCTGTGAAGAATGAATAGAGGAAGATAGAGGTAGGGGGATGATAAGTATAGCGATACCAAAAGGTAGTTTAGAGGCGCAGACGCTTCAGCTATTTAAACAGGCGGACTTGGAGATAAAAGTAACGAGCAGAGAGTATAATCCGCGGATAGATGACCCGAGGATAGAGAAGGTGAAGATATTGAGACCGCAGGAGATACCGGAGTATGTAGAGAAGGGGTATTTTGATATGGGGATAACGGGTAAGGATTGGATAGTAGAGAGGGGCGCAGATGTGGTGGAGATAGCGGATTTGAGCTACAGCAAGACCGCGGAGAAGAATGGCAAAGTGAGAATTGTGCTGGCAGTCCAGGCAGATAGTGATATAAGGGCAGTAACGGACATAAAACCCAATAGTCGTATCAGCACAGAATATCCAAACCTTACAAGGGCGTTCTTCGATGAACTCGGCATACCGGTCCAGATTTTCTTCTCTTACGGCGCTACGGAAGCGAAGGATATGATGGATGCGATAGTAGAGTTGACGGAGACGGGTGAGACACTTCGGAAGAACAACTGGCGCATTATTCACACCATTCTCGAATCCTCAACGAAGTTGATAGCGAATAAGGACTCGTGGCGTGAGCCAGGCAAGAGGCGTGAGATGGAGGAGATAAGAACACTGCTCAGTGGCGTGATAGAGGCACGGGGCAGGGTATTACTGAGCATGAACGTTGCAGAGGATAAGCTGCGTGCGGTCGTATCTGTGCTGCCAGCGATGAAGAAGCCAACGATAGCACAGCTCTACGATTCCGATAGTATGGAGCGGAGATATTACGCGGTGGAGACGGTGGTGAGTAAAAAGGATGTGAATATATTGATACCGAGATTGAAGGCGCTCGGCGCTGAGGATATCATTGAGATTGATATAACCAAGATAGTGAAGTGATGATGAAACTGGATTTCAGTAACATGACGGAATCCCGTATAGGCGAGCGTGGCATCAGTATCGGTGCGATAGAGAACATGGAGCACCGTATAAATGAGATAGACGGGAAATTGAAGCGCGATAGAAGCGAAGGGCGGCTACAATTCATGGAACTCCCTTATAAGAATGTGCACGATATTATATCCTTAGCGAATGAAGAAGCCGCGAAATACGAAAATTTCGTGCTCATCGGGATTGGTGGCTCCTCATGGGGCAGTATTGCATTGCATACCGCATTATCTCATCCCTATTATAACCTGTTACCGGCATCGAGACGGAACGACAGACCGAGATTCTTCGTGATTGACAATTGTGACCCTGACGAGACAGCTGGGCTCTTTGATATTATTGATATGGAGAAGACACTGGTAAATGTGGTGAGTAAATCAGGGACGACGCCGGAGCCGATGGCTAATTTCGTGAAGTGCTATGAGATGATGAAGCGTTCCGTCGGGGAAGCCTGTGCGGAGCATTTTATTATTACTACGGATGAAGGTGATGGGGTATTGAAAAGGGTAGCGGAGCGCGAGGGTATTCGGTGTCTGGCAATCCCGAAGCGAGTAGGTGGTAGATTCTCCGTATTATCGCCCGCTGGCTTGTTCCCCGCAGCAGTATCGGGAATAGACATTAAGGAACTACTCAGAGGAGCACGGCACATGGATGAAGCCTGTAAAAAGCCCGATATGTGGCGTAATCCCGCTTATATGTTCGCGGTTCTGGAGTATTTAGCGATTGGGAAGGGATATAATATCTCGGTATTGATGCCATATTCACGAAGACTCCGCCATTTCTGCAACTGGTATATGCAGTTGTGGGCGGAGAGTCTCGGTAAAGAGCATGACAGGGATAATAATACGGTAAATGCGGGAAGCACACCGCTTAAAGCTATTGGCGCTACCGACCAGCATTCGTTGCTCCAGCTGTTCAATGAAGGTCCTTTTGATAAAGTTATCACCTTTATCAGAGTGGAGAGTTATGAGAATGATGTGAGTTTACCGGCGGTTTTTCGTGGCTGGAATGAACTTGAGTATTTCGGCGGGCACACACTGGGGGAATTGATGAAGACGGAGCAGTTCGCCACCGAGTTGGCATTGACCAATCACGGGAGACCGAATAAGACGATAGTTATACCAGCGATAAATGCCTTTAATGTTGGCGCATTGATGTATTTCTTCGAGCTTGTGACGACGGTGATGGGTGAATTGCTGAATGTGAATGCCTTCAATCAGCCGGGCGTGGAGGAGGGTAAGCGGCTCACATACGCATTGATGGGCAGGAGAGGGTTTGAACGTGACAGGGATGCGATAAGAGCTAAGATGGCTGAAGAGGCGAAGGAGAAGGAGAAGGAGTCGTTAGTCATTTATGTGTAACAAAAGACTTCTATATTTTTCTTTTTAGCGACGTCTAACAAATCTTCTGGTGCTGTGAAGCATATTATTCCTTTTCTGACTTTTCTATACGGGTTTTTTTCTTTCCATAATTCATCGTAAGCTGTTACCTGCCCTATGGCTTCATAGTTTAGTGTTCTTTCAATTTCTATAACCCAATCTTCGTCTTCTGTTCGTATCACTAAATCTATCCTTCTTTTGCCCAAGTATGGGTGAGCATATTTTCCCTCTCCGACGGGAACTTCCCATCGGTAGTCACCCGAAATTATTTTTAACCTTTTAAACATCTCTCCCAAAGACCTTTCATCAGCGGGTCTGAACAACCCAGCTTTATTTTCAAAGCAAGATGCATGAAAAACTCGACCAAAAACTTTCGTCCATTTTTCTCCATAAAATATTTCCCTATTGCATATCGGGCAGACGTCTCTTACTTTTTTCTCTTCTTCTATTCTTTCCAGCACTTTTTCTACATCTTCTGGAACTTCAGATAATTCTTTAAAGATTTCTTGAAGTATTGGTTTAACCCAGAGCGGAACGAAACAGTCGTCGTGGTGGTACGCTTTATCACGACTTCCAATAGTTCTGTAACCCCCAAGCATTAGTAGACCAGTTCTGAAGAGAAATCTTAGTCCTTCTATTTTGTCTTTGGGCATACGGTCTGTAAAACTCTCAAACCGTAACTCCGCAAGTTAACCCATAGGTAGAACCTCAGGGAATAATGAACACATCCGTCTTGCTCTCTTCGGGAGCTCCCCCGAGATCATTCAACA
>Ga0190354_1000078_pt1 | contig 14953 bp, 13 predicted proteins | sample 4872131213_MG_FD_163436 | JGI IMG/M metagenome (GOLD analysis project Ga0190354, IMG submission 163436) | Hydrothermal vent microbial mat bacterial communities from Southern Trench, Guaymas Basin, Mexico - 4872-13-12-13_MG | ecosystem: Environmental > Aquatic > Marine > Hydrothermal vents >...
CCGTCAAAAGAGAAACTGCTGATATTCCAGTTTGAGATGTTATAATCAATATTGTAGAAGTATGAATATGATATTCTGCATGAATAGTTCGTATGACATACCAGACATGCTTCGTTCTCACCAATGCTCGTGTTCGATACATTTGCCTTCAAAACAAGCGTTTTATGCGCAGAATAGTTGCTTCCATAGTGTTCCTCGCCGAATGCCCTTGCAGGGGGTGCATGAACTGAACTCCCGTTTTTGTTCACTATCCACACCCCATTTCCTCCATGACAATCCAGGCAGCGAGGCGTATAAGCAGCATGAGCTTCTTCGCCTGGTATTGAACCTGATATGTCTCCACTTGCAAATGTGATGTCCGTAGTACCGTTGAACCGGTGGCAGGCTTCGCAGCTCAGGTCTGCATGAATCATGGAGTGATTCAACTCATCCTCGATGTGATGATGGCAACCAACACAACTAATCTGATTTCCTTCGTCACTGATATTTATAAAACTGTGTTGCCCCACGAAGAGCGATATGACTTCCGTGCTTGCGAAGAGTGTGAGTGATGCCACACCGATGAACAATATTAGAACTATAATCTTCTTCCTCCTCATCCCTCTTTCACCTCTTTATAAGTTATATAGCCACCTGGTGAGATGTTCGCTACGTTCCAGTATGAAGCAGACTGATTATAGGTGTCATTCACAGAAATCATCAGGCTTGAAGTGACATTGAAGTTCAATTTCACCTGTATCTTCGTATGGCAAGCAATACAAGCTTCATTTGCATCTTCCATGTCTGGATTGATTATGGAATCAAGCACAAATTGCTTGTGTGCAGCACGTTCGCCCGTGTCGTTGCTTGTAGTGCCAAATCCGAACCCGCCTGCTGAGATAAAATCCAGATACCCCCTCTCGGGAATCGGAATATGCTGTCCCCGATACCATCCAGAACTTCCATGGCATAGGTAACACCGACCTTTGTATTCCTCATAACCCCAGTGATTCCAGTATTTAGCATCCATAGGGATACCATGACAGTCCATGCATTCTATCGTTGATGCTGCGTGGGCTTCCACACCAGGGATTGAACCCCCATCTTTGCCACTCGCATAAGTGAATCCAGGAAATTTCTCATATTTGCCCGTACTCGGATTGTATGTCATATTGAAACAGGTTCGGTGACATAATTCGCAGTTCTCGTCCATATAACTGTGTGGTGAGTTGGATTGCCCGGCAATCTTCTTGTTCAACGGCTCCATGTTCATCATCTCCTCGTAAACGTCTGCATGACACTTCTTACACGGGATCTGATTCTCTTGCGGAGAGATATTGTACCACCGATGCTGTCCACTGAAGAGCGATAAAGTAACAGGCAGTACAAATATAGAAATTGCAAGAACTGCTATTGCAAACATGATCATACGCTTCATCTTAGCGTCTCCTTTCCATTACCGTCAGTAACAAATATCCCGAGATTGATATTATGCACAATGCATACCCATACATCCTTATCACTAGGAATAAATTCTTTATGAACATATATTCGGAGCCATATCTACCAATCCCCATCTCTTTCGGGTTCAGAATGAAATAATTGCCAATCGCTTTTAATATGATTGGGCTTCCGTGTATCTGTACCGCTTCACCCTGAATTTCATGCTTCGATACCAACCAGGGGTCAGCAAATGCACGTGCATCACCTTTAGTCCTTACCCCTTCCTTCGTCACTGCAACCACACGGTGCGTGATGGGCAGTATGCTCTCGCGGTTCTCCAGCATTACTATATCTCCCACTCTCGGATCAATGTGTATTCGCTGCATGAGTATCAGGTCGCCTCGCTCGAATGTGGGGCTCATGCTGTCCGAAGTCACCACCGCAAAGAATACAATTTTGAAGAGTAGTATAACGATGATGACGGTGAGTATGGAGACCACAACGGAAGAGCCGAAGAGAGAGGGTTTATGCATGCCAGATACGGCTTCATACTCGTACATCCGCTCTTTTAGACGTTTATTACGGCCATATCGCTCATATAATCCCTTAAGGGAGTGAAATATATGGATGGGTACCACAAATCCCTTTACAAACGTTAAGTAAATGATATAGTATATTACAATAGCAATTGCACTGGCTATAATAGCTGATATTACCCATCCCATTGGACACTTTTGTTTTATTATATAAGATATTGAAATTTATAAATTTTTCCATCTAAAATTTAAATAGTCTTTATCGCACTAACAATCGCATCACCAACTTCACTGGTCTTCGATTTACCGCCGAGATCGTATGTTCTAACTTTGCCATCTCGCAAAACCGCTTCTATCGCATGTAATACGATTTCTGATGCACGGCTCTCTCCTATATTCTCCAGTAGCATCGCACCTGCCCATATCGCGGCAATTGGATTGCTAACGTCTTTTCCACTGTATTTTGGTGCGGAACCATGAATGGGCTCGAACATGGATACGCCATCCGGGTTTATATTCGCACCCGGGGCAAGTCCAAGACCACCCTGGATCATTGCACCGAGATCTGTAATAATATCACCGAACATATTTGGTGCAACAACGACCTTATACCACTCGGGATTCTTAACCAGCCACATACACATCGCATCCACGTAGTTGAACTCAGTCTCTATATCCGGGTACTCCCTCGCCACCTCATTGAATACCTCACGCCAGAATCCATAACCCTCTGTCAGTACATTCGCTTTGTCCACACTCGTCACTCGCTTCTTACCCGTCTTCCTCGCAAGTTCAAATGCGAATCTCATCACACGTTCACAGCCCTCGCGGGTTATTACACCTATCTGATATGCGAGTTCATCAGCATCGCTCTCTATGTCCAGTTTGAACTTGATGTTATAGAGGTTCCTTACCAATTCCAATTCTTTACTGCTCTTGTTGCCTTTCACCCTACCGCCAATGCTGACATAGAAATCCTCCGTGTTCTCTCGTACAACCGTGAAGTCAATATCATGCTCATGATGAGCAAGTGGCGAGGGTACGCCCTCCAGGAGCTTCACCGGTCTCAAGTTCACATACTGGTCGAAGAAGAACCTGAGCGTAAGCAGGATGCCCCGTTCTAAAATACCTGGCTCCACCCTTGGGTCCCCTATACTCCCAAAATAAATAGCATCACACTGCTCTAACTCCTTTAACGTTTCTTCACTCAACAACTCACCGGTTCTCAGGTAGTACTCACCACCGTTTGGATAGTCAATCCAGCGGAGTTCGAAATTCTCATGTTCTGATACCGCTTCCAGTACCTTCTTACCCTCTCTTATCACTTCTGGTCCGATGCCATCACCACCAAATACCGCAATCTTATATCCTCGCTTCATCTTTCTGCACTCTACCTTTGCTCTTTGCTTTTTGCTCTTTGCCCTCTGCTATTCGTAAAAAGAATAAGTTTTATTTAAAAGTATCGCAATTTAATTATAAGTATGGAGAGTGAGAGTTATAGCGCTAAGGATATACAGGTACTGAAAGACCTGACTGCAGTGAGGAAGCGACCTGCGATGTACATAGGTGATACTTCCTCCAGAGGTCTCCATCATCTTGTGAATGAGGTGATAGATAATAGCGTAGATGAAGCTTTGATGGGTTTCTGCAATACCATCGAGCTGGTAATCCATAAGGATAACTCAATAACAGTGAAGGATAATGGGCGTGGGATTCCCGTTGACCTGCATGAGGAATATAACCTGCCAGCGGTGGAAGTAGTGATGACGAAGTTGCATGCAGGAGGCAAATTTGATAACAAAGCATATAAAGTTTCAGGTGGGCTCCATGGTGTGGGTATTTCGGTTGTTAACGCACTCTCAGAATGGCTGGAGGTGGAGGTGAGACGAGATGGTAAGAGCTACTATCAGAGATACGAAAGAGGGAAGCCGACATGTGAGTTGAAGGAGTCAACGGTGGAAGCTGATGGCTGGCTACGAGGTACAAAGGTGACTTTCAAGCCAGATACGCAGATATTTGGTATATATACGGTTGACGCTGCCATTTTAGGCACCAGGTTGCGAGAGCTTGCTTTTCTGAATCCCGGAGTGGCGTTATCGCTGCAGGACGAGCGGAATGGAAAAGGGAGGATATATAAGTATGACGGAGGTATCGCTTCATTCCTGGATTATATAAACCGGGATAAGAAGGTACTTCACCGGGCTATAACATTTAAGGATGAGAAGGAGGATGTGAAGGTAGAAATCGGGCTTCAGTATAACGATGGTTACGCGGAGAATATCTTCTCATTTGTGAATAATGTGAAGACGGTGGAGGGTGGTAAGCACGTGAGCGGGTTCAAAGCCGCATTGACCAGAGTACTGAACGAGTATGGTAAAGCCCACAATGTATTGAAGAAAGTAACCTTAGATGGTGAAGATGTGCGTGAAGGACTCGCGGCAGTGATAAGTGTGAAGCTGAGGGAGCCGCAGTTTGAAGGACAGACGAAGACGAAATTGGGTAATAGTGAGGTTAAGGGTATTGTAGAATCAATTGTGCGAGAGCACCTGTGGGATTTCCTGAATGAGAATCCAAGAGATGCTGACAGTATAATAAAGAAGGCACTGGAGGCGGCACGTGCACGAGAAGCAGCGAGGCATGCCAGAGAGATAGTGAGACGAAAGGACTTCTTAACTGATCCTTTACCCGGGAAGCTCGCGGATTGTTCAGAAAAGGACCCGGCGAAACGTGAGATCTACATAGTGGAGGGTGACTCAGCAGGGGGTTCAGCGAAACAGGCACGGGATAAGAATTTTCAGGCTATTCTACCTATTCGCGGTAAGATATTGAATGTGGAGAAGGCGCGCCTGGATAAGATATTGAAGAATAATGAGATTCGTGCGCTCGTTACTGCACTGGGTGCGGGTATAGGTGACGATTTCGAGTTAGATAAGGCACGTTATAGCCGGATAATAATAATGAGTGATGCCGATGTTGATGGTGCACATATAAGGACGCTACTGCTCACATTCTTCTATCGCTATATGCAGGAGCTGGTGAAGACGAGCCATGTGTACATAGCACTGCCGCCATTGTACATGGTGAAGAAGGGCAAAGAGACCAGATATGCGTTCTCAGATGAGGAGTATGCGAAGATACTGGAGGAGTTGAAGGTGAAAGAAGGCGACTCAGGAGTGAAGATACAGCGATACAAGGGTCTGGGTGAGATGAATCCGGAGCAGCTATGGGAGACGACGATGAATCCTCGCACGAGATGTATAAAGCAAGTCACACTGGAGGATGCTGCGGAAGCTGATTGGATATTCACGGTATTGATGGGCGAGGAAGTGGGACCGAGGAAGAGATTTATACAGACGCATGCGAAGGAAGTGATGAATCTCGATATATAATGTCTACATGTCTACATATTTATCTGCTTGTAAATTCAGATTACCCCGGTATTATTGGACCCTGCTTCTGCTCTAAGCTAAGCCATTAGCCACATCCACACTTCACTTCACCCATAAATAAATTCCGAGACTTCTCTTTGCTGTATCTTACATTCCCGATTATTTTAACCATCATATCCCTAAAGCCCTGCGTTTCTCCTCTATGACCTCAATTATCTTTTTCGCTGCCTTGTAGGGGTCCGCTTCAACATAGAATTTCCCGCCAAATATCTCCTCCACGTCATCCGTCAGCCACTTAACTACCCTTTCACTTGCTGCCACGTTGGGCTGATCCCCTAAATGAGTAAATATCCCCAAAGAAACTGTCCAAAAACCTATTGGGACTGCTTTCTCTGCGATATATTCAGGCGCAGAAGCAGCTATAGGAAGCTGATCAATTCGGACATTTAGGTGATTTGCAACGGCATTGAGCACTTCTTCTATCCTTGAGTTATCAACGCATGCCCCCATGAAGATACAAGGTGGGAGAGCCTCGAGTCCATTTGCCTTTGCCACCGCATCCATAACTTTTGCTAAGGTCTCGCCAACACCCGGATAGGTTGGGTCGGGCTTTAGGAGATCATGATAAGAAGCCACGGTTGCCACACACCCGGTAAGAACAACCAGAATATTATTTTTAATCAGCTCCCTGAGCAATTCAACGGTTCGGTATCCATATTCATCTCGTGGTGTAACGCATCCAACGACTGCTGCAATGCCACGAATGTTTTCATTTTTTATGTTATCTACAAGAACTCCCACTGCATCACCAGGCCTTACTTTGTCTAAAGCTTCGATAAGTTGTTCGGTTGAAAATCCTCCTATCATATCATGTGGCTCATAGTCTGGAACATAAACTTTCGTTTGATCTCTATTAGCATAATTATCAACTGCCATTTTTATGAGCTCACGTCCGATCTCATCTGCTTTTTCTGCATCAAATTCAATATGTATCGTACCTTCAATCTTTGACATGGGATCCGTGGTAACAATCTTGGTATGGAAGTGCTTAGCAGCATCTACTATCGCGGGCTGGGTACATTGGATGTCAACTGCTACCAACTCAATCGCCCCCGTTGCTATAGCAAGCTCTTGTTGTAGTATATCTCCCGCATAATTCACTCCTCTTCGCATTAATACCTCCATCCCTGTGCAACACATACCAACTACATTGACTTTAGGATTGTTCGCGGGATCAGCGTTATACTCTTCAGCAGCTCTAACAACTGCATCAGCTAATGCCGGGATATGCCCATGGACGATAACATTAATCTCTTCCGGATTTATAACAGTCAAATTTGTTTTTATTTGTACCAGTTTTGGAGTGCCAAGGAGAATATCCTGAATTGTTGTTGCTGGATACATTCCGCAGTATGCGTCTACAAGCCCCAATCGGCAGGCACCCAAAAGCAGATTCTCCATATCGGCATCCATTCCCATTGCAATTCTATTCATAGCCTCCATGATCTCTGGGCAACCACCATTAATGAGGATATCCTTTTCATCCCATAGTTTTCTCCTCTCTTCCAGCGCTCTATAAACTAACATCCTTGGTACGCCCGTTAGTTTTGATATATCATCCAAAATCGCATTCGCGATCTCAACTGCCTTCTCCTCATTTGTATTAGCACCAAACAATCCAAGTCCTTTGTAGACACTATCTAGCTTTTCAGGCTCCTTAATTGAATATGCAGTAACAGATCCTTCTCCCACTCCTTTCAAGATATTTGCGATCCTTCTTCCATGTCCCACATGTGCAGCTGCTCCAATAGTGGTCTCTGAAACCAGGTTCTTAGCAACAATAATATCTTTATTCATACCACAGACGCCCTCTTTTTTCACATTCACACAAGGACCCTGTTGACAGGTCATACAAGTCGCCTGGAACAGTGCATCTTTGGAGCGAGCATAGTTCTCCTTATATCTCTCCCAAACAGTTCTAATTCCGAGCTCCCTTGCTCTCTTCCGCATCACTTCCGTTACAACATCAACAACAAATTTCTCTTTTTTCATTGGTGCTCACCTCGATTCGGATGCGATACTTTACTAAGTATCACTTTTTGTTACTATATGTTTAGTTTATAAGAAAAATTCTCATTCTTTAAAAAACTTTCTCCTTCCTTAAAAAACATTGTTAATGTTATATAAGGAAATAGAAGTGTTCAGAACTACAGTATAGTATAACATAAAAGGATCTTGAAAGTATGAGTGAGGAGTGAGGAGGGTGTATGATAGAATGGATATAGAGGAATTGATAGCGATTTCATCAGAGATAGGGAACGCAATAAGGAGTTGTATCTCAGGAAGTCCCGATTATGGTGAGATAGTAGAGACGAGGGAGCGAGATGTGACGAGGCGAATAGATATGGTTGCAGAGAGAGCACTGGAGGAATCATTGAGAAGAAGAGACAAGTGTGCAAGGATAATATCAGAGGAGCTGGGCGACCATGTATATCCTGCAGGAGGTGAACCACAGTTCACACTCATCTTTGACCCTGTAGATGGGTCCACAAATGCTACTCTCGATATCCCTTTATTCTGTACTTCGATTGCTTATTCACCCCTTGTAAAAAGGGTCACCTTTAATGATATTCAGGCGAGTGTGGTTGAGACCATCCAGGGCAGGAGGTATTATGCCGTGCGTGGCGGTAATGCATTTGTGGATGGTACAAGACTGCCACGAGCGGTGAAAGGTAAGACGAAACGAGTTCTTTCTATATATACTTATGGTGCAGATAGGATACCATCCAGGCTTTTGCAATTTGAGAGGGAAGCGAAGCATATTGTGGTCCGCGTGCTTGGCAGTATAGCAATGGAGATATGCTTAGTTGCAGAAGGTGCGATAGATGGACTGATAGATGTACGTGGTATGGTAAGAGGATATGATATTGCAGCAGCATCGCTCATCTTAGAGGAAGCCGGGGGTATCATAACGGACTTGCAAGGAGAAGAGCTGGGACGAGAGGAACTCGGGAAGCTGGAGGGAGGAGGTATATCATGCATAGCGGTACTGGATAGGACGAAGTATTACGAGAGGATACTAAAACTTGTGGAAGATAACGGATGATGGATAAACACATGTGGTGAAGAAGGAGATGCCTGTTGAGTTATTAAAGAACGAGCAGGAATTGGTGAAGAAATTAGGGAGGCGAATAAGGGGTAAAGGAGATGCAACAGTATCAGTATTAGATATGGGTTGTGGTACAGGGAGGCTTGCGGCATATCTCAGGGAAGAAGCGGACTGTGAGGTGCTTGGAATAGATGTGATGCGGGATAAGATAGAGAGAGCGAGGCGAATAAGGGGTAGGGGTGTTGAATTTGGGGTGCAATCGGCGGAATATATGGGTTTAAAAGACGAAACCTTTGATTTTGTTGTATCACTGAAGGTACTGCATGAGATCCCCCATCCCGAGATTGCGTTGCGGGAGGCGATTCGCGTGTTGAAGAATCGAGGGCGGATATTAATCATTGACTGGATAGGCGGGATTGCTGCCACAAAGCGCCATGCGCATGCGAGTAGATATTTTACACCACAGCAATTAGAGTCGTTGTTTTCACTAACGGGCTTCGAAAATATAGTAATAGAGACAAATAAGGAAGGAGAATTGATGTTAGCAGAGGCGATCAAGCAGATGCATATGAAATAGATAGTACTCACAAAAATTATGAATAAATAAGAGGTTGGTATGAGAAAAAGCTTCTAAGGCGAGCATCTCAATTTTGGACAATTGATAAAAACCGAAAAGCTTTTAAGTTGTTTCTGTACTACTATAATATGCCCTTTAAGGGCAAAAAAGAGAGTAAAGGAGGGAAAAGATAAGTTATGGCTAAGATAGAGGATAAGGTGGACTTATACGACGACAGAGGGAATGTACTGGCGAAGGACGTGCCAATTACGGCACTCAGCCCATTGAAGAACCCGGCGATAAAGAAGATAGTCAGTCTTACGGTGCGAACAGCAGCAGTTGACTTAGCAGGGCTGGAGAAGAAACTAGCAACCGGTGCATTAGGTGGCAGGGGAATGGTGATAAGAGGCATTGGACTGAACCTGCCGATAGTGGACAAAGCGGAGGAGATAAGGAAAGAAGTAGAGGATATGCTGCGTGTAGAGCCAGGTGACGACACAAGAGTAGACCTGATGGGAGGAGGTAAGCGAATGTTGATAGAGACGCCAACGGCGAGGATTCTCAGTGATTATTCGGTTGGATTAACAGCGCCGTGCGCAGCACTGACGCATGCGATAATAGATGTGTGCAATGTTGATATGTGGGATGCACCGACAGTGAAGGCAGCAGTATGGGGCATGTACCCGCAGAATCCCGACCCTGCAGAGGGTGGGTGTGCAGTGAAGATGTTGGTGGATGTGCCGATGAAGAATGAGGGAATGGGGTATGTGCTGAGGAACATACCTGTGAATCACCTCGCGGCTACTGTAAGGAAGAGAGCACTGCAGGGTGCGGCATTGGCAATGATACTGGAGAAGGCGGCGCAATGGGAGATGGGCAACGCAATAGGACCATTTGAGCGTGGACATCTGCTTGACCTGGCATACGAGGGTATGAATGCGAACAACCTGCTGTACAACCTGATAAAGGAGAATGGGAAGACCGGTACGCTGGGTGATGTTGTGTACAGCCTGGTAGAGAAGGCGAAAGCAGATGGGTTATTGAAAGAGAAGAAGAAGATGCCATCGGGATTTGTTGTATATGATACCGATGACATGCAGTTGTGGAACGCATATGCATCAGCAGGGATGCTTGCTGCGGTATGTGTAAATTGTGCAGCGATGAGAGCAGGGCAGTCGGTACCGCCAAACATCATGTACTTCAATGAGTTGCTGGAGCATGAGACGGGCATGCCTGGGGTTGACTTTGGAATGGCACAGGGTACTTCCGTGTCGAGTTCGTTCTTCTCGCACTCGATCTACGGTGGTGGAGGTCCTGGTGTCTTCTATGGTAACCACATTGTTACAAGGCATGCAAAGGGGCAGTTTATACCATGCTTCTGCGCTGCGATGTGCATAGATGCTGATACAATGTACTTCATACCCGCAAGGACATCAGCACTGTATGGAGAGGTCCTGGGTGCGATACCGGAGTTTGCGGAGCCGATGAAGGCAGTAGCAGAGGGTGCAAAGGAGATTATGTAAGGAGGTGAAAAAGAAATGCCACAATTTTGGCCTGGTTCGAGCTTTATAGCCGAGAACCGCAGGAAATATATGAATCCTGAGTACAAGTTTGAGAAGCTGCGAGATATACCAGAAGAGGACGTAGTGAGATTGCTGGCGCATCGTGCGCCTGGTGAGGAATACAAGAGTATACATCCGCCATTGGAGGAGATGGAAGAGCCTGAATGCGCGGTTCGTGAGATGGTGGAACCCACAGAAGGAGCAAAAGCAGGCGACCGGATAAGATACAACCAGTTTACAGATTCAATGTTCTTCGCACCGATAACGCCGAGACAGCGAGCAGTGGCGTATTATTGCAGGTGGAGAGGAATAGATGTTGGTGTGCTATCAGGAAGGACGATTATAGAAGCGAGAGAGCGGGATGTAGAAAAGATAGCAAAGGAGCTATTGGATTCTGAGACGTATGATACTGCAAGAACCGGTCTCAGAGGAAGGACGGTGCATGGGCACGCAGTCCGACTGGATGAGCGGGGTATGATGTTCGATGCGTTGAGGAGATGGGCATTCGATGAGAGTACGGGTGAAGTGAAGTATGTGAAGGACATGATAGGTGGAGCGATGGACAAGGAAGTGGTACTGGGTAAGCCGCTTCCCGAGGATGAACTGAGGAAGAGAACTACCATGTACAGGAATGCTCAGGGTGGCGTCTGGCAGGAAGCAGATGATCCCGAGTCGATGGATGTATGCTCAGAGATACACTGGAAGAGAACGGTCGCTGGGTTCCAGCCGTGGAAGAAGATTGCAGAAGTGAAAGGTGGAAAGAAGGATGTAGGTGTAAAGGACCTGAAATTATTCGTACCAAGAGGAGGTGTAGAATAAAATGCCATTTGGAGATGTGCAGCATAATTTCTTGAAGGCGATGTCGAACAAGTTCGCCGAGAAGCCTGATAGCACGAAGACCAAGTTCTATGTGTATGGTGGATGGACGCAGTCGAAGAGGAAGACGGAGTTTGTAGAGGAAGGAAAGAAGCTGGCGATGGCAAGGTCCAGTCGAACGCCGGGATATAACCCGGATGTGGGAATGCCTCAGGGGCAGCGATACCTGATGCCGTACATGTTGAACCACACGGATATCATGGTAGAGCCTGATGACCTGCACTGGATAAATAATGCGGCAATGCAACAGTGCTGGGATGATATGAAGAGGTGCATTATTTTAGGACTGGACGACGCGCACGGTCTGCTGGAGGCGCGATTGGGTAAGGAGGTCACGCCAGATACAATAAGCCACTACATGGAAGTGCTGAACCATGCACTGCCAGGTGCGGCGGTCATTCAGGAGCACATGGTGGAGACGAAGCCGATGCTCGTGAACGACTGCTATGCGAAGGTATTCACCGGTGATGACGACCTTGCGGATGCACTGGACAGGCGATTCGTGCTGGACATAAACAAGGAGTTCCCGGCTGGCTGGACGCGTCCGGGCGAGCAGTCGGACCAGTTGAAGGAGGCGATAGGTAAGAAGATCTGGCAGGTGCTCTGGATGCCAACAGTAGTTGGCAGGATGTGTGACGGAGAGACGATGTTCAGATGGGTAGGCATGCAGGTCGGGATGACGATGATAAACGCATACAAGATGTGTGCGGGTGAGTCAGCGACCGGAGAGTTTGCGTATTACGCAAAGCATGCCGCAGTGGTCCAGTTATCGGGGAAGATGCCAGTAAGAAGAGAGCGAGGACACAACGAGCCTGGTGGGTTACCGCTGGGTATAAATGCAGATACAACGAGGTCACCGGCATTGTTCCCGAACGACCCGATAAGGGCGGAGCTGGAGAGTATCGCAGTTGCCGCTCTGGTTCAGGACCAGCTATGGTTCGGGACATACATGAGTGGTGGTGTCGGGTTCACGCAGTATGCATCTGCGACATACACAGACAACATCCTGGAGGACTTCTGTTACAAGGGATGTGAGATTGGACTGGACTATGCAGGCGGTGAGATGGCTTCGATAAAGGGCGACAAGCTCACGATGGAGCTTCTGGAGAAGATAATAAGAGCGGAGAACGATTATTGCCTGACGCAGTACGAAGCATACCCGACGGTAGCGGAGTCGCATTTCGGTGGTTCAGTCAGGGCGTGCTGTGCGGCTGCGGGTTGTGGTTCCGCGGTTGCATGTGCTACGGGCTTAGCACAGCCGACACTGAGTGCATGGTCACTTTCGCAGTTAGGACACTATGAGCGTGTGGGCAGGCTGGGATTCTACGGTTATGACCTGCAGGACCAGTGCACAGCGCCATGCTCGTATTCGTACCAGAGTGATGAGGGACTGCCATTCGAGATGCGAGGCACGAACTACCCGAACTACGCAATGAATGTCGGGCATCAGAGCGCGTATGCGGGTCTGGTTGCGGGAGCGCACCTTGCGAACAAGGATGCATGGGTGCTCTCACCACTGATAAAGGTGGCATTCTCGGACCGCGACCTGCCATTCGACCGTGGCTATGTGACACGTGAGTTTGGTAGAGGAGGACTCAGGGAGTTCAAGGTCGCAGGCGAGCGTGACCTGATAATAGGCGGCTATTACGGCAGGTAGATCAAAGTTTGGTAAATAAGACAAAAAGTTGTGAAAGCTTGTGGGGAGTTGTTTTCCCACTCCTTTATTTTTTCTTTTATCTTTCTATTATAAACTGTATCATAAATTTACTATTATGGATTTTATGATTTTTCAAGAAATAGTATATTTCTTAAATATTTTTAAATAAAAGATAGAATATATGATGAAAAAATGAATAAGGAAGTAATAAAACAGGAAGTATTGGATTCATTAGCGAGGATAGGGAAGCGATGGGATTTGGAAGAATCGGCGATACGTGTTTGGGGCTGTATGCTCTTGAAATCATGCCCCATAAAGCAACGCGAGATAGAGGAAGGCACAGGGTACAGTAGTGGACTGGTTAGAATAAGCTTACAAAATTTGAGGAAGGCAAATTTGATTAAGCTGACCAATGTGGGCGGTGAAACTCATTATTCCGTTAATACATCTCTAACTGACGGCTTTGGTAAGTTCATGAAGCGTTTTCTCGATGAGATAATAAAACCAATGATTGAGCTACTATCGAAGAAAGCCATGAAGATGGAGAATGCAAAAGTGAAAGAGAACTTCCACGTACTCATAAATGAACTCAATAAATTGAGTCTTGCCGTTCTTATCCTTTTTCGAATAATAGAGGAGATAAACTCCATGCATAATCATAGCATGATAAGTGTGGATATGAGGGTTGTGGAAGATGCAATAGAAGAGGCGATAGAAAAGATTCTGGCAGAGGAGTACTAAAGTAAAGTCATTCTCTCAATAAATTGCAAAGATAGGTGCCGAATTTTTTTTATTTCTTTCTGGAAGTTCTTTGAAGAGGAAATGCGTGACGTGTTTGAGATAAAGTTTGGAAGTGGCTGAAATGACGGAAGTTGCATCTCTCAGGAACTTCGACCTTATTCCCTCTTCATATTCAATTTTTGACTATCATTGCTCATGGCGCTGAGAGTTTTCTAAAGGAGATTGATGCAATATTTGAGAGCTTAAAAAAAGATTATGATTATTCCCTTGTCCCTTCAAATACAGGCTTCTACTCTCTCATCTCCCGGGTTTCTTTTGCCAATCTCCTGACGAAATCCTCTACCCACCCATACCACTTCCCGAACTCTTCTTCGTAATTCGCTGGATAATTACCATTGTAGAAATAATCAATGTGTAACGTGTTAATGAACCCTTCGAATTCGGCTCTATAAAGCTGAGGCAATCTCCTCTTTATGCCGCCCCATCTCGCATTCTCGGTTGCCAGATAACTCATCGCTGCAATCCTCGCTGCGTGGAATAAGCTATTAAAAGCAGCTCTTATTCTCCTATCCTTGTCATCCGCGTCTTCAGCCACTCTTGCCATTTCCATGTCCTCCTTTGCACCTCTACCTCTAATATATGACCTTGCCTCCCTAAATCTCAGCTCAAAATCCTCTGTCATTTCCTTTAGATATTCATCCTTCCCGTATAATATCTCAAATGCACCTAATATATTGCATGCGAACCCGCTTTTCACCTTCTCTCCAACTTCTCGCACCACTACATCGCAAGTAAAATCAAAATCAGCTAAACAATCCAGATATCCGCCATATTCCTTCTTATCCCTCGTTATCACGAGCAAATCAACATCCAGCGCATATTCTGGTGCATACACCGATGATCCAAACTGGATCATCTCCACGATATCTTTATCATACCCGAGCAATCTCTTGCATATTCCCTCTTTATGAGTATGCGTAATTAAAGCCATGAAAAATAAATAAATCTGTAAATCAATAAAAAATATAAAAATATGGGGAGCAATCCCCATAAAACCTTTTTGTCGTATTTACCAAACTTTGATCTACCTGCCGTAATAGCCGCC
>Ga0190354_1000079_pt1 | contig 14898 bp, 32 predicted proteins | sample 4872131213_MG_FD_163436 | JGI IMG/M metagenome (GOLD analysis project Ga0190354, IMG submission 163436) | Hydrothermal vent microbial mat bacterial communities from Southern Trench, Guaymas Basin, Mexico - 4872-13-12-13_MG | ecosystem: Environmental > Aquatic > Marine > Hydrothermal vents >...
AGAAAAAATGGAAGAAGAAGAGAAGAAAAAGCCAAAAGAGGCGGTCGCAGTGGAAGATATAGGGACACTGGTGAAGGAAAGTGGATTTAAGGCTGATGCGAAGGTCATTGAATCTTCGGTGGCTCTACTGGAGCGTTTAGAAGATTTTATGACCATAGAGGGGAAGAATGGAGAAAGCACTGAGGATAGGGTCAGGAAATTGGAAAGGGACGGCATCCTGACTAAAGAGCAGGCAAAGCAGGCGTTAAAGAAAGCCAGAGAAACAAAGAAAGCCACTGGGGGGATTAATTACAACGAAGACAACCGTAAAGCCATCAACTTCTCACGGACATGTGTGCGACATGTGAAAAGGTTGTTGACCGCCATAGAGAAGTAAATCCTTAATAGGGACAGGAGAATTCCTGTCCTTACATTTTTTTTTTTTGAGTGTCCACAATGGACACAGAGAAAAGTATAAATAACGGGGGGATAAATAAAATGGAAGGAGTGGTAGAGCTGAAGTATCCACACTACTTGAGTGTGTGGACAGGAGTGAACTACTCTGGCGACAATTCTGCCGTCGGAGACGGAGCAGTGGAGCGGTTCATTGGTTCTGAAATCGAACCAATGAAGATAGGAATGAAAAACGAGTTATACACGGGAAATGGAAGTTTTAAGGAACAGGACTATTTCTTGATAGTCCAGGCAGAAAAACCAATATTAGTGAAACGGGTATGGGTAACGACTACCAGTGGATACGAGACGAAGAAGGTGGAGTATTCCTGGGAAGCTTTCACGCTTCCAGGAGTGAAAAGAGAAGATTTAGTGTGGCAGGAGGGGAAATAAGACCTTTTCTGTCCCTACATTTTTTTTTTTGAGTGTGGGGGGATGAAAAAAAATGTTGTCGGAACAGGAGAAGGAATTAATCCGATTGCACGAGTTGGGGATTATCAGTGATGAAACACTGGAAGAGGTGTTGCCGAAGGCGAAGGCTTACAGGAAGCTGGATATTTATGTGAACAAGACAGGAGAGTTATGCATAATGTTCGCATATAGACAGCAGAAGTGGAGTATCAGGATACCCCTGATGTATGATGCTTGGGACTACCTCAGGGAACGGTATCCGATAACAGTGAGCAAACAGGGTAGAAAGAACAAAGCATTATGGAAGATGCTGAGTGAGAACAAAGCGAAGTTGAATAAGTTGGATAGAGAGAGAAAGGAGAAGTTTTTGAAGTAGGAGGTGTTGTGTATGAACGCAATAAAAATGCAGATGCTCGAAAGAGTGTTGGATGTATTGGATGTGAAGAAAGTCAGTGATGAAAGGATAGAGGCATTCAGAGACGCAGCAGCATTGTATGGAGAGTGGAAGAGAGCAGGAGGAGATGATTTAAGAGAATGAGAAAATTAACAGAGGACGAGATTGAGAGGTTTGCAAGGAGAAGAGGCGTCAGGAGGATTGCGGTGGAGAATTTTTTGATGACTGTTCATAATAACCAGAGCATAGGTGTTGCACTGGCTAATTTAGGCATGGATGCCAGTTTATATAATTGGAACAGCGAGACTATCAGAGCAATAACAGAAGGTATATATTTATCAGGAGGAGTGAGGCGTTGAGATGAGAACAAAAGAGGAGATTGAGAGTAGAATGAAAGCGTTTATGGATGAGGACGTATATCAGTGCGAACATTGCGGTGAGAAATTCAGGAAAAGCGAAATTCTGTATCGTGAGTATGGTGGGGAAATAGGTAGAATTGCTTACTGTCCACGATGCAGAGAAGCTACGAAACTAATCTGTGTTAGTGGGATGAGCGAGTAAGATGAGGACTAAAAATATTGTTCTTTGGATGACAGGAATGTGGGCAACAGGATTAGGAATGAGGATGAGTCTGGAACTGTTAGCATCAGACCAGTTCATACTTGTGCCTAATTATGCAGTGAACATATACTTTGATTTCTTACCACTGGGGATACTTGGATTGCTGACTACGATAATACAGACAAAAGAACTCATAAAGGAGGTGAGGAAGGGATGAAGATAGGATTCAAAATAAATCTTGGGAATTATGAAATGATGTCGGTGGAATCAAGTGAATATGACGATTGGGCTGACTGCATGAAGGAGATTTTTAACTTCCTGAGGAGGTTGGATAATCAACCAATTCAGGATTTTGTTAAAAATTTCCTCAGCATTAGAATCCGTGATGAGATAAAGAGGAAGGTGACTAAATAAAACATGCAGAGGAGGAGTAGAAAATGAAACTTGAAATATTACAGACGAATGAATATAATACAATAGGATTTGTGCGAGTCAAGGAATTCAAAGGAGCAGTTATACGAGTAGCAATAGGCGACCTGTTAGGGCTCTCAGAGATGCTTAAAGCATTAAAGAAGCAAGGATTTACAGATGTTGAGATAGGAATTGAGAATAACCTGCCACTCGTGGTCTTCCTCTCTGAAGACCGCACAGTGGGATACGGAATCGTGCCAAGATAAAAGAATGTGCAAAAATTTGGAGAGGTTCTTTTTTCTCCTCTCATTTTTTTTGGGATGAATGAATAAGGAGGATTGAAAGATGGAAGTGGATAATGATGTTCGGGAAAAGATGATAGAAAACATATATGGTGAATTACAGTTGTTACAGAAAAGCGTTAAGACTCTCGTAGAGAGGATGAAGAAAGCAACGAGCGTGGAAGAAATAGTGAGTCTGAAACAAGAGATGCTTCTAAGATGGCTTGATTCTATGCCTCTTGGAAGGTCTACATGTTACTTCTGTATTAAAACACCAGTGGAAGACCGCTGTGGTGATTGTGAATATGGAAAAATACATGGAAAATGCACAGACATTCACAGTGATTATAGAAAGATAATCATCGCATATAACACGTTATGGAGGTTAGTGGAGAAATCATATGTTAAAGAAAATGAGTGGTATGAATAGGGGCGTGAATAAGTGCAATGAAAGAATATGGATATTTCAAATGCTTAAACTGCGGAAGAGGTTTTAGAGTATTCAGAGCAGGAATTACCAGTGATACGCTCAAAAATACAGTTTGTCCTTGCGGTTCACATTCGTTTGTTTCGATAACATATAAAGAGTATAAAGAGTTATCTGGCATTCGTTCTAAACCAATTCGTAAGAAACGAGAACGCAAGAAGTCATCAAGATATATACCACAGTTTAATCTTGATGACTTCTTGAAGGATTTGGAAGAAGATGTCTCCGCAGTGATTGAAAAACATGCGGAGGCTGAACAAAAGGAGGTGGAAGAAAGAAATGGCAAAAAGAAGAAAAAGAGGAAGAAAGGTAGTAGTGGATAGTGCAGGCGGGATGTCCCTCCTTGAGGAAGGCATGTATCCTGTCGAGTTGGTGGAAATCAGGGACATAGAGACAGACTACGGTGATTCACTGAGGTGGATATTCAGTGTGTTCGAGGAAGAAGACGAAGATGGAGAAATACCTGAAGTGTCAGGTATTACTTCCATCAGGTTCTCTGCGAAGAGCAAAGCGTATAGATGGGCATCTGCATTACTTGGATACGAGCCTGATGTCGGAGAAGAGATAGACCTCGATGACTTAATAGGTGAAAGGGGGTTGGGAGAGCTTAAGACAGGCACATTGAGAGACGGAACAGAGGTATCAAATCTGGTTGATTTGAAACCTCTACCGAAGAAGGTGAAGAAACCAGCAAGAGAAGAGGATGTAGAAGAGGAAGAAGAAGAGAGACCCAGGAAGAGAACAAAGAAGAGCAAGAAGAAGCCAGTAAAAGAGGAGCTTGAAGAGGAAGAGCTGGAAGACGAGGAGTGGATGGAGTAAGCGTGAATATTGTGGAGGGGAGATGAGGAGAAAGATGTGCATAGCTATCTCAGCTATAATATATCCTCCCTATCATTCTCCTCTCCATATTTTTTAGGAGGAAAAAGAATGAAGAAGAGAATAAAGAAATATGAGTTTACAATAACATTGGAAGAAGTCAGGGATACAGACCCACGATGGGATGCAGTGATGAGCCTAAGAGGCGTGAGGAGAATGATACTCGCTAAAGGATATGATGCTGAAGATGCAGCAGAACAAATAGCACAAGCACTTACGAATATAGTCAAACGCTGTCAGGAGTTGGAGAACAATAATGATGGAAATTGATGAAAAATTAATAAAAGAGTTTGTGAAGAAACAAGATATAACTGAGGATGACCAGTGGATGCAAGCAAGAGTAATCGAAGAAGAAGCAAGAGAAGTCAGAGATGCAGTGTTGGGCTCTCGTATAAGGGATATACAAGAGGAGATTGCTGATGTAATAATCTCAGCATTGGTGTTTGCTGACAGCAATGGATGGCTAAACGAATTACCAGCGATAATAGCAGATAAGATGAAGATAAACCTTGAGAAACCAACAGGGAGGAATCCAGGAGAGAAGGTGAGAAAATAGGATGTTGTGCGTAAGTTTGTTAGATAAGGAGGTGAAAAAATGAGTGAAGAAGTTAAAAAACCAGAAAAAGGAACAAGAGTAAAGTTGCATGAACACATAAAGAAAGTTGTTGTTGATTTGAACAAGATAGACGGTAAAACTCTTAGACAGGTCAGTTCTGCAAAGAAAGATGGCAGTGTTCCCAGTCTAACAATCACGGCGGAATTGAAAGAGCTGGGTTTAAAGAAAGGAGACTGGATTCTGGTGGGTGTGCAAAACGATAAGATAATTATAGAGCGACCAGAATGATGATACGATGCTCAACAAACTCATTGAATACGTCTTATCTTCAGCTACTATCAAAGAATTTAGGACAGAGGAAGGACACAAGACCAGAGGTTCTTTGAATATGTGGATAAATTCGCCCTATGGAACAGGAAAAACCTCATCGCTTAATCCTATTATCGATGCCAAATTGGGGGTTGTTCTCCAAGATTATTCGAGAGCAGGATTAATAGGTTCAATAAAAAAGGATGGAATAGCTACAATCGGCGATGTCAGATTACTGGCGAACACCACAGCAATATTAGAGGAATTTCAAGAGGCAAACAGAGAAGCAAGAGCATGTCTATTGTCTCTAATGGAAGACAAACGATATGTAAGAACACTTGGATTTGAGATACTAAAGCCAGAGCATGTTATAGAGAGTGGTTTTGGATTTGTAGCAGAGGGAACACGCATCAGCATTTATCTCCAAGCTTCGTATTTAGTGTTCTCTATGGCGTATAGAACATCAACTACTTTAGACTCAGCTCTGTTAAGTAGATGTGTTCCAGTGTTTCTTGATACAGCTAAAGAAGAACAGTCAGATTTGTTTATCAAAGGACAAAGACTAAAATTGGATATTAAAAGAATAAAACGCATGAGAAGAGATTTGAAAGACATGTCTGTTATAGTTCCAGCAGAACTAAGAAAAAGGATAGCATCAAAATATGAAGGTTCACGCATACGAGCAGAGAATATGACGAGAGCAATGTGGGATTATACTCGCATTGCTTATCTGGAAGCGTGTGCAACAGGAGTGAATGAGATTACTGCCGAGACTATTGATTCTGCGGAATGGATAGTTAAGCTTCAAGAATTAGGATACACAAAACGGAGCTTGACGAAAACAGCTTATGGAATATATCTATTCCTTTTAAAACAGCAAGAGATGTTAAGAGCTGTTGAGATAGCAAAAGAATTAAATCTATCGAGAGAATACACGAGTAGAATGTTGAGCGATTTGGTTAAGAAGCAATTGGTTCATAGGAGTGAAATATCAAATAAGGTGGTGTATTATGTCGAATGAAGATTTTGTGAGAGAACGAAAGTTTGAGGCACTTGGAATATCAGAAGAAGACTTTGAGAAACTACCTGTGGAAGAAAGGTTATCTCGTTTGGTTGGACTCAAAGAAGGTAAAGAGATAACTCTTGAAGAAGTGAGTGCTGAAGAACTTGATGCGAGACGCAGGAGAGATGAAGTATCAAGCTTGCTATCTGATGCTTTATCAAGACAATTGGAACTGATAGAAAGGAGAAACAGTCTTGAGAGGTCATGGAAAGCATATCGTGATGCTGTCCATGAACAAAGAGTTGAAATAGGAAGACTTGCTGCATATTCACGCTTGTATAAAGAAGCAGAGGAAAAGCTTGATGTAGCTAAGATGAGACATTATGGAATAAAAATAGGATTACAAAGAGAAAAGCTGTCTGCATTGAGAGAGAAAGTAAGGAAAGCAAGAGCTGAATTTGGAACTGTTCCAAGATTGAGGAGAATGCTAAGACAGATATCTCGTGAAATGACTGTGTTAGAAAGTGAGATAGACCACTACAGGCATCGTATTAGAGAGTTAGACATAGATATCAAAATAAATGCAGAATATTGTGACCGATTGTTTCAGTTAATAGCTGAAATAGACAGAGAAATAGCAGAACTAAAAGCTAAGCCAAAGGTTGTAAGACACAGATACAGAGAAGTGGCTTTTGAAATACACGCAGCAATTACATACGAGTCTATGGTAAGAGGAAGAGAAGCAGGTCATGACATTGATTTAGAAGTTCATGTTGGTGGAATATTGAAATCACTACTACCAACAAGATATGAAGATAACGAAAGTGGATGGTTAGACGAAATAGAAGCATTGTTGGTCAATACAACGTGCCATATTATAAAAGAGTGTGCAGATGAGTATTTCGCTATGCCCTGGGTGGAGATAGAAAAACAGCATGGATGGAGGTGCAATATGGTTGACAGAAGAGTAACAAGAAGGACAATAATTAACGTATCCAAATATTACGCAGATTTAAAACCTCCAGTCGTAAGAAAGGTGCTTTCATCAAAACTTAGAAAAGAACTTGAGAGACATACAATCTTAACAATAACTTCTGTTGATGTTATGAGAGCCAACGAACTAAGACAACCCAAATCTGTATGTTATGAAGGAACAAGAGCCATAGGAGGATGTGTGAAACGCAGAAGAGAAGAAATACTTGAAGAAGTGGTTTCATGGAGTCTGGCAGAAGAGATTGATGAACTAATGAGATTTTTAAGTGAGGGAGAATAATCATGAAAAACGATGCAAATTTTTTACTGGATATAGATAGAAAGCCTGAAGATTTAGACGAGTTTGCTGAACAATTTGCTGATAGAATGGCATTTGTTACAACATTTATGCCATTCCGTTTTTACCAAATAGAGATATACGAAACCACTAAAGGATACCATTTCTATCTGTGGAGTGAAGGAGAAACACCCTCACCAATACAACAAGTATTGATTCAATTAGCACTCGGTTCTGACTATCGCAGGGAAATCTTTAACTACAAAAGAGTATGGTCAAAAAAGATACCAGCAAGATGGAACTTGTTGTTTCAGAGCAAATATGATGAGAAAGGAAAAAGAGTGTCCAGAGAAGAGAGAACAAACAATGCAATAAGATTAGAGGAGGAGATAATGACATTATATATGGTAAAGATAGGAAGTGGAGAGGAGGAAGAATAGATGAATGACCCATATATATACGTGAAGTGCAGGGATTGTGGAAATTGTTTTAGAGTAGTGAGGTCAGGAGCAGAGATTAGTCAACTATTTGAATACTTCTCCACAACAGTATTTCTTTTAAGATGTCCAAGATGTGGTCTACGTAAGTGCGAGCGTATATCTAAAAGAGAATGGCTCAGGAGTAATGAGGTGAAACCAGACAATGTATGAAAAACCGAAGTTGGTTTGGGGAGACGCAAAAGAACTGTTGCTTACTGTCCCCGATGCTTCCCAAGACTTAGTATTAACAGACCCTCCTTATGACATGCTAACACCAAACATAAAGACTCCTCCTTTAACACATGCTACAAAAGAAATAATGGTTAGACATTTCAAGAGGATTTTAAAGCCAACGGGTAACATCCTTATATTCGTAGGTTTAAAGGATAAATTTCGCTGGGACGTTAAATTTAAACAGTATAACTTTATATTGAAGTCAGAGATAATAATGACGTATCCAGGAGGCATGAAAAGTCCAAAGCATTTCTTGCCAGCACATGAGAGTGCATTACACTATGTGCTATCAAAAAAATATTACTTTGAAGGCGGTGAGTTATTTGAAGATGTCTATAAGACGCAGAGACCAAGAGGAATTACAAGGAATTATGGATACGATTATAAGACAGCACCAATAGAGAAAATGCATGTAACACCAAAGCCATTGGGATTAGTCCAGAGACTGATAGAAATTCTATGTCCTGAAGGAGGAAGAGTTATAGACCCATTCATGGGAAGCGGAACGACAGGAGAAGCATGTGTTATAACAGGAAGGAAGTTTATTGGATTTGAGATAAAGAAAGACATCTTTGACTTCGCAGTAAAAAGGATAGAAGACGCAATAGAGAGAACAAGAGAAGGAAAAAGATGGTGGTAAACAACTTTAAACGGTTAGAGTCTGATTCCAGACTCTGCATTTTTTTTGTTTTCTTAGCTCATTTCTTGTAATTCTTGAAACAAAAAGTATCACTTATTAGTGTCTTAATTTCAAAACTATCTTTAATATATTCCCAAACAGAAGAGTATTTTATAGGATAATATTTATAAACCATAATGTTCGCATAGAGAGTTGTGCCAATTCCCACACTCCAGAAAACCATATCAACTACATCTCCTATGAAGAAATTGTGTCCGAGAGCTATCCAATATAATATGTGTGTTAGCAATAAGAATTTCCTTGATACATCATCAGAAGATTTTTGCCTTCTTACTTTGTTTCCTTGCCAGACATATTTGAATCTCCCAAACGTTCCTAACGTAACCATTAGAAAAGCAAATATAGATGCTATTATTTCTATCATTTAAACTCCTCCAATATTTTCTTAATTAATTTACTTGTGGATTGGTGTGGGTAATACGGAATAAACTTCACTTCTTTTTTATGATTTTTCATCCAATCTGAGCCAGGTATGTATGTCCAATCATCTCCATGACATAAAACATCAGGATTAAATTCTTTCAGTAAATATGTTGGGTCTAAAGAGTGTTGCTCAATCGCTATATCAATATATCTAATTGATTCTGCTATTTGAATCCTCTCAGCAAAACTCATAACAGGTTTTCTTTTATAAGATTGTATTACGTCATCAGTTAGTATTCCTACAATTAAGATGTCACCAAGCTTCTTAGCTTCTTTAAGAAAGTTAATATGTCCTATATGTGGTAAATCTAAACACATAAATGTATAAACCTTTTTCTTTTTAGACCAATTCATTTCACAAGAGCACCTCTCTTAAATCTGTTTGGATGTTTCCAATTACCTTCATAGACGGTGTTCAAATACTCTCTCACAGGATGAGGAGCTAAATATGACTCACTTCTTATTTTCACAGTATCAAAACTATTAAAAAATCTTGCAGGAACAGAGAATGCTATTTCATTCTTTGTCCCTCTACACACAAGCTTATCTGCTTCTCGTATATACCAAATAATATCTGTGTGGTCAATACGTTTTGATACCTGCCAACGATTAGCATAGCGTTTGAATTTAAATCCATGTTCAATAAAAGTTTCATAGATTTTGGTTTGGTTCGTGTGGTCTAATACTCCAATATCTAAATCGAAGTCCCAAGAAATAATGTCTTGTTCTCTTACTGCACCCAAGCAAGTTCCATATAAGAGAAAAAAATCAGTAGTATTAAGAGTAAAAATTTCTTTGATTTCCTTCAGCTCTTCTCGTGCTCTATTCATAAATTCTCTCTGTTTTTTTGTTATTAATATTAATGTCATACTGTCTCTCACTTTTCATAGTTCTCAAAGAAGAAATGTCCGACTGGGGGTTTCTTTTGCCACAATGGATTTACTCCTACTTCTTCTGTTCTATCAGCGAAAAACGGCAATACTAATTCATGGAGTTGCCACCTGCTTAGCCAATGCCATTCTCCTACAATATAGTGTATTTTCTTTAATGTTTCTTTAGACGCTGCACGCAAAGCATTATATTCACAACCTTCACAATCAAACTTCATTAGTTTGCATCTTTCTATTCTGTTATTTAAAAACACTGCATTCAGTGTAGTAAATCTTGCGATGTTCTTATGATACCACCAATTTACTTCTCCTTGTTTTTCTTCCTCACCGAGTGCTAAATTAAATGCATGTATTTCACAGTTAGATGGATTATTCTTTATGTTTTCAATGAGCAACTCATAATTTGCTAAGACTGGTTCATAACTGTATATCTTTAATCGCTTCCCTAATGTTGTTAATAATAATGTGAACTCGCCAACGTGAGCACCTATGACTATAACAATATCTCCGTCTTGTAAAGAGATATGATTTAGTCCATACTCATCATGTCTTAGTATGCTTTCAAGCGATTCATCCTCATGCTGACGCATAAGTAATGTCTTCCCAGTAAATGTTGATTCTTCTCGTTCTATCATTGTCTTATCTCTTCACCACCCTCCTCAAATACGCTCTAACATTATCGAGATATTCTTCTGATATATCGATAATGTTAGTGTCCTTAGTCTCTGGAGGAATAGTTTTATCTCTTTCAGATAGAGTTATAATCTTGCCTGCTACACTGTCAGAAATACTATCCCACCCCTCATCAATATATTCTCTTAATGTTTCTGCTGGAATTTTCAACTCTACAGTTAAAAAAACCAATGGAACTATTCCTCGTAATCTATCATATGGAGTATAGACAAAGTATTCTACTGTATCCGTTAATGGTGTATAAGCATGCTCAAAATAATTCATCTCTTTAGCTCTTATAAAAGATTCAGTCCTATCTCTCCTGATTTTAAACACATACTTTGTCTTCTTCTCTGCTGGTTTTCGTCTTGTTGCCATTTCCTTATTCCTCCCCATTCCTTTTTCTCTTTTCTAATGTCTCAGCTCCAAAATAGAACATGACTACCGCCATCAGTAATGACCCAACAATAGTATCTATGCCACAATATAGAAGAAAGAATCCTCCAGTCAACACTATAATAGCTATAACATCTCTCGGCATCATTCTGTCTGGTAATTTTGTCCGCATTATTTAACACCCTCCTATTTATGCCCAATACTCTGGAACTCGTATTGCAGTAATAGCTTCTCTATACCCTTGACGATACCCAAGACCATATCCAATACCATGACCTGCATAAATAGCTAACACAAGTAGCTCTTCGATTGTGTCCGAAAGCATTAACAGCTCATTATACAAATCATGTCGTCGCACAGTAGTTGTTAAGAGTATATCAACTTCATCAAGCTTGCCTTCTCTCTCAAGTCTTTTTGATATATCTTCCCATACTTCCCAGCTATGTCTAAGTTCCATTTCATAACTCCTCCTCAAACAATTCCTTGTGTCTTATTCTTCTCTCTTCCTCAGTTCTCGGAATCCCTGCTCTCCTCTCTCCAGCAGTTCCTGCTTCAAGTCCATAACCTCTCTCTGGCAATCTGACTTCTTCTTCTTCTTCTTCCTCTTCTCCTCCAAAAAGTCCAGCCATAAGTCCTGAGGACGCCTTACCTGCTCTCTTTACCTCTTCCAACAAGTCCTCCAATGGAGGCAAAACCTGTCCTTGTATTACACTGCATCCTCTTAGAAACTTCTTTGTGCACAATTCTGTGCTTGCTTCGTCTATACGGTCTATCAAACCTCTCAATATTAGTTCCACTTCATCCCAATCAATTTCTCTCATCTTCTTCACCTCCTGCTTTTTTCTTCTTCTTGAAATACTCCATTTCTTCTTTACTTAGAAGAACATCAATATTATCACGCCTACTCTTCTTCTTCCTCCTCTTCTTCGGCATCCTCTAAGCCCTCCATAGCTTCCTTCATGTCTGCGACTTCCACTTCTCCAGTCTCTGCAGGCAACTCAACTCCTCCCATCCTCTTCTCTGCTATCTCTTCGGCTTTCTTCTCCATTATTTGTTCCATTGAAGCCATTACTAAGTTAGTAAATGGGTCTTTGCTTCCTCCCATTGTGCGTTCTAACACACCCTTTGCTCTCTCCTGCTTCTTGAGTGCATAATTAGCCTTTGTATAGAGAGCTGTAAACCTGTTTATCGTGTTAATAGCATTCTCTAAATCAGCGATTGTCAATTCATTAATGTCTTTCTTTTTCCTTTCAGCCATTTTATCCAAGCACCTCCACTAACTGTTTTGCTATAACAGATGCTCTGAACCTCTTAGCATTTTCTCTTCCATGCTCAGACAGATAAGAACTAAGTGAATAAGTCTTGTATATCGCTTCTTCGACATCCTTGTAATCAATAATCGCTAATCTGAAATGGTCAGGGAACTTCACAATCTCTTTATATGGTATTTCCAATCCTCCTCCAACTTCCAGTTGCTGTGGTGCTCTCGTATAGCATGTAGGAACACCCATTGCTTGTGCTTCCGAAATGACAAGCCCTTGCGAATCTTGTCTTGTAGGGAAGCAGAACAGACCTGCATTTAGAAAGAACTCTCGTTGTTCCTCTTCTGTGAATCCGCCTGCTTCGTGAATCTCCAAGTTACTTAGCTCAGGAATCTTTATAGCTTTTTCGAGAGCTTCTCTTTCTGTTACCAAGCACACTTCCCAGTCTGGATTGTTCTCTGCAAACTTTACTAAAAACTCATGTCCTTTTCTGGTTACATCCTTTAATTCTATCGGTGCACCGAAATGCTTATACCAGTTGTATTCCTTCATGTAATGAGCAAACCCCCATCCAAGAACTCTCTTCTTTTCGCCTCTCCAGTGATAATCGAAGAGATTATCAGGAATACATCTTGGTATAACTCCATCTGTCTGTATTTTTGCCATCTCCAGATGCTCTTTCTCGAAATTTCCAATAGGAACAATCTTGCCACCCCACCTTCTAAACCTATCCTGCCACATCTTCACTGCAGAGAACCTCTTTGTAACAAAGAAGTCAATCCATGCTAACCCCTTCTTGTGGTGCATACCACACAGCCTCACGAACGAATCTATCCCTTGCTCCTCTGTTATGAAGATTATAGGCTCATCAATTTTCTTGATGATACCTGGTGCATAGACCTCCCCTGTCGCTTCGTGCCCTAACTCATTCAATGCCTCAATCAACCTCTCTTGTTGTCTTAAGAAGCTATAAAACTTCAGAGACAACACCTTTATTTTCATTCCTTTTCTATCCTCCTCCTATTTTGTTATTGTTACCAATAACGCTTTTCCTTTCAGTTCTACACTTACTGTTCCCTGTTCAACAACTATTTTTCTCGCTATTGACTTAGCTATTGATGTCAAAGACATAGACATCAATACTTTGTCTTTATCCACCTTCATCACTGATGCAATACCCATCCTTCGTAGTCTCTCCTGATTAGCTTGAAGAGTCTTCATTGAAGACGCCCATACTCTTCTCGCTTCTGGAGTATCAAATTGTATATTTCCTTTTACGTTTTGTGTTACCATTTGTATCTCCTCTTACTTTGACGTTTACTCTTCAACAGCTATTTTACGATAATTTACAACAACGAACAATTTATTATCACCAGTTGTGCTCGTCAACACAACACCCTTACCAGGTGCACCACGATATGCAAAATCATCTTCACCATCATGCTGATATTTAGATGCGTATAGTCTAAATATCTTCTGTCCACCATCTTCATAATCTATTTCCACCACACCAGTATTAGACTCTGTTGCTATATATACACCAACTACCTGTATTATATAACCTTCTTCACCAGCAATAATCTCTAAATCCGTTTGATTTGATGTGTATTCTTCTGAAAATGTCTCTTTACCACCAGCACGTGAAACGATAAGACTGTGCTTACCCGTGTTTTCATCATAAATAGCATCAAATGATGGCTCTGAGACTCCAAATTTAGCAGATACAATGATTTTTATTAATGCTGAAGCTGATGTCTTAAATCTTAAATACCTGTATTTAAGAGCAAGTTTCTTAGTCAGTATTTTTGCAAGGTCATAATCAACTGAACCAGCAGAAGTAAAAGTGTGTATTATCTCATCTATTGGTATAAAGTCTTCACCATTAATAGATACAGCATCTAATGTTATAGTTGTAGCTTGATTTGACTCTATGTGAATCACTAAGTTTATGTAACCCTTACTGTCAAAAGTAGCTGTTTCTCCAGCCGAAACTTCTCTATTCCATATTACTTCTCCAATACTGTATATCTGTTCTCCTTCTGTCATGCTATTTCATACCTCCTGTTTTGATAACTATTTATTTTCCAGCTATTACAATGTTATCAAGATACCATTTTCCCCATACAGAGCTTGGGTAAGCACTGAAGTCCCACTTTGCCCGAATCTTGATTGTTACTGTTTGACCTCTATAATCCGATAAATCAACTCCTGCTTTACTCCAATGTATAATCTTATCATCTCCAAAAGGGATGCCATGCGTGAGCGGGATAGGAGAGTCATTAACCAATACCGTAAGATAGCTAAATGCGACATTTCCATTTCCTCCCCATTCTCCTGAGAAGTAGAAACTAAGCCGAACTTTTGCTTTGTGTGGAAGTGTAACACTTCTACTAAGATATGGATAGTAATACCAACCTGACTGACTTGGTCGAACATGGTAATACCGAACCGAATAACCTGATTCAATACTCTTTTCATTAGAAATTGACATACCACTATAGAGTGTCCATCCTTGAGCAGTTCCATCATCAAAATCCCATTTTTGAACATCAGGCCAATTCTCTAAATCTTCTATGTAAATTGTTGTTGGATGAGAGTGGCTCTCTATGAGACCAGTATATGTATCATCAGGATAAGCCTCAACTATGAAGTGTCCGACATCTTCTGATTCACCAACAGGCAAGTTTCTGGTTATCACTCCCCAAAAGCCTTTAGATTTCCCTGCATCTATCGCTCCAAGCTTTCCATCAGCAGGAACAGCTGTCGTTGTTCCTAATTCCCAATTAGGTATTTGTTCAATAAGCTTAAAATATAATGGACTGCCACATGTATTCTCAATCAACAAATAAAA
>Ga0190354_1000081_pt1 | contig 14789 bp, 10 predicted proteins | sample 4872131213_MG_FD_163436 | JGI IMG/M metagenome (GOLD analysis project Ga0190354, IMG submission 163436) | Hydrothermal vent microbial mat bacterial communities from Southern Trench, Guaymas Basin, Mexico - 4872-13-12-13_MG | ecosystem: Environmental > Aquatic > Marine > Hydrothermal vents >...
CTCCTCAACAAATAAGAGACATGTACGATACGTTGAGGGCGGCACAAGATGAATACTATAAAAATATATATGATGGAATACCGGCTAATGAGGCGGACAAAATTGTCAGACAGTTTATTGAAAAAAGAGGATATGGAAAATATTTCCCACATAGACTTGGACATGGAATAGGAGTAAGACTTCATGAACCACCAGCGATACATCCGAACTCTATTCACATATTAAAGAAAAACATGACACACACTGTGGAACCAGGACTATATGGAAAAAACTTCGGAATAAGAATAGAAGACGTAATACAAGTACTAGATAAAGGAGCAAAAAGAATAACAACATATGAAAGAGAAATAACGTAATTAAATTCGAGTTGCAAATATTTTCATATCTAGAAATTATTAAATTAATTTGCCAAGATAATGACTTTACTTATATATCTCTTATCTTAATTTACTTTGGTGGAATACATGTATAGGAAAATATTTGTTGTTGGCCATCGCGGAGTGCCTTCTCTTGCTCCTGAAAATACTTTACCAAGTTTTATTAAGGCTGTCGAATTAGGTGTTGATTTTATTGAACTGGATGTGCATTTTACTAGAGATAAAAGGATTATAGTGATGCATGATCCATCTGTAAATAGAACTACGAATGGATCTGGCAGGATAAGTGAATTAAATTTTGAGGAGATTAGGAGACTTGATGCTGGAGGATGGTATTCAGATGAATATAGGGGTGTAAGGGTCCCAGAGTTTGAGGAAGTTTTAAATACTGTTGCAGGCAAAATTGGTCTAATTATACATATAAAGGAGGAGGGTTTAGAAAAGCCAGTGGTAGATTTACTTGAGAAATATAATGTAGTTAATAGTTCTATAATATTATCATATCCCTGGAATATTATTAAAAGGGTTAGAGAGCTTAATCCCTACATTACTACTATCGCAGATCTACCAAATCCAACAGTAGAGGAATTGTTTAAAGCAATATCATTCTATGCAAACATTGCTTCAATTCATAAAGATAAGTTAAATAAAAATTTTGTAAGATTATGTCATAGCAGAGGAGTCCTCGTAAACACATGGACAATAAACACTATAAGTGACATAGAGAAAGCAATAAAATGTGAAGTAGATTTCATTACAAGCGACTTTCCACATAACATATTAAAAAGCATATCCTAAATATTTAATAACATTGAGAAAACCGAATGATTTACTTTGGTCGATTATATCTAGTTAAGTATAGGGTGTTGTCAACTTAATCACCTTTTCTTTATAAATATTGATAGCTATTCGAGTTTGGTCAAACCTAGGAATGATCTAGAAGGTCTATCCGGAGTCCAAGTATAATATTTAACCTCCCATATGCTTTTTATATAATGTTTTTATTGCATCTTCTCTTTTCAGTTTACTTTTTATCATAGTCTCTTCTATAGCTTTTTCTAACCTTTTTTGAGCTAAACCACTGCTCCATGTAGCTGAATAGACCTCAAGCAGTTTTTTATACATTTCTTCAAGTGTAGGTTTCTTAGGCTTTGGTTTAATTAATGAAATCTTATTCTCCTTTTCGAGTATTGATATAAAATTATTCATCAACTTATTAGCTAAGCTACTATTAGTATATGTTTCATATATGTTATCTTTTAAATGAATTAATTTTACCCTATGTTTATCGGATGCAATATAATAAGCCGCAGCAAATATCCAGAATAATATTCCTAAGAAGAATAATAAGAGTGTTAAAAAGCCCATAATAATTAATAAAATCATTACAGTTATATTGTAATTTTTACCATCTTCAGCGGATGCGATAATCGAAGTTACCTTTACATCCCAACCCTGAATAGAAAAATGTCTTGTAAAAATGTCAAATATTTGTTTCTTAGGTATATTTGACTCGAGTTTCATCAATTTATGATTTTTAGGGGAATATATATTTTTTATGGTACTTGTCCTTTCTCTTTACCTATATTTATTATAAAGTTTTTATTAAATCAGATAAGATGGATGATATATATTTTACAGCAGTTTCTTTGGCTATATCTGTAACAGGTATTTCAGCGGTCAAATAGCCTTGATATCCTATCTTCTTTAAGGCATTCATAACCTTCGGCCAATTAACATTACCATATGGTGGAAAAATGCTATATATCATGCCTGGGCTATCTCCCTTAAAATCTTTAATATGTATCCTCTTAATTTTTTCTCTAAGATATAGAATCCAGTGTTCTGGATAGCCAAAGGGCATTACATTACCTACATCAAAATATACTCCTATAATTTCTTGTCCGATTTCTCTATTAGCCTCATTTATAAATCTCTCCATCTCTAAGGGAGTAAATATAAGTTTATTCCATACTTCTTCGATCGCTATAATTACATTATAGTCTAATGCATATTTGCCTATCTCTACAACTGCTTTAAGAGAGTTTTTCCAAGCCTTATCATATCTAATCTCTGGAGTCACTTTTCCTGGAACTAAGAGGATAGCGTCTGTTTCCAGCCAATACGCTATTTCCACGGTTTTCTTAACATATTCTATTCCCTTCCTCCTAATAGATTCATTTGGACTAGAAATTGGATAAGACCAGTTTGCACCATTACTTACACTAGCGGCTTCTAAATTATGATTTTTCAACATTAAATATATTTTTCTAACGTCTTCTCTAGTTGAATTAAATCTTATCCCGCTATCAATATTTGTCTTAAACTCTATTCCATCGAAGCCTGCATCATATGCCAATCTAATTATCTCACTAATAGATGTTTTTTTCGAAAAACCTATCTGAGAAATTCCCTTTTTAAAAACCATATTTTCACCATCTATGTATTTATATTATGGATTAAAAAACATAATTTAATCCAAGATTTTAATTAAAATAAGAGGGAAAAAAGTTAAAGTTTTAGCAAAAATATTTAACTTAATTTACGGGATTAATACAACTTTGATTGCATTATATTTTTCTTTATTTAATGCGATATTAAATGCTTCATGTATTTCATCGAGCTTAAATATATGGGTGATGAACGGCTTTACCTTCACTTTTCCACTAGCTAGTAACTCTACAGCCGTAGTATATTCTGGAAATAGATTATTTGAGGATGTTGTAATAATTCTCTCCCCAGCAAACATTGTTATATCAATAGTTATTTTTCTCCTCGAAACTGCAAGTAATACATATCTTCCTGCCCTTGCAAGAGACTTAAGACCATTTATAATACTATTTTCATTGCCAACAGTATCTAAAACCACATTTGCACCGATTTCAGTTTCCTTCAAAACTCTCTCTACCATGTTCTCTTTAGAAGCATTTATAATAATATCTCCACCAAGTTTCTCAGCAACTTCTAACGGATAATCCCTAATATCTACTGCTATCACTTTAGTAGCTCCATATGCTTTAGCTACTTGCATGGCCATTAATCCTATTGCTCCAGAACCTATAATCAAAACATTATCTCCGGGCTTTATTCTACCTCTATTCGCGGCATGCACTGCTACTGCAAGTCCATCAAGCTGTGTAGCCTCAATATATGAAATATTATCTGGAATTTTATGTGCCTTGTCATCCCATACAACCATATATTCTGCATATCCGCCTGGAATATATTTCCAATTAATCCATCTACCATCATGACCTATATGTAAAGTATTTTCACATAAATTATGTAATCCATGTCTACAGAAATAACATTTACCACATGTATTAAATGCTATTATTCCTACTCTTTCTCCTATCCTATCTTTATTCTCCTCATCTCCTACATCAACTATCTTCCCAGCAATTTCATGGCCTAGAATAGTGTTTGGAGGCATGGGTTCTTCTATACCTAGTGTATGGAGTGCCCATGGATTTTCCCCAATGTAATATCTTACATCACTTCCACATATGCCACATGCACCCACCTTAATCAAATCCCATCCAGATCTCGGTTTAGGTATCTCTATATCTCTTAAAACAAGTTTATATGGTTTTTCTAAGAAAATGGCTTTCATGTAATCTACCATATAGTTTATGTTAGATAATATATATAATTTATTTGGATGGATCTACCTGGATCTTTATAATATTTTTCTCCCTAGATATCATTGACTTAAAACCTCTCTCGATCTCACTTAGTCCAATTACCTTAGATATAAGCGATTTTACATCAACCATATTTTTCTCAATAAGATTTATAGCCTTCTCAAAATCCCATCTATATACCAGAGTACCATATACATTTAACTCTTTATTAACAATATTCATTACATTTATATTTATCATAGGTTTTTCATATATTCCTATTATAACTATATTACCACCCTTTCTAGTCAAATCTAATGCCTGGTTCAATGTAGTATTACTCCCAACAGCCTCAAATGTTGTATCAACTCCAATATTCTCTGTCCTTTCCATCAAAATCTTACTTAAATCATTTTTTAAAGGATTTAATGGATAATCTATGCCAAGCCTTTTAGCAAAATCTATCTTCCAGTCAACTATATCCGTAATAAATATATTTGTTGCACCAAATACTCTAGCAACCTGTGCGGTTAATAGACCTATTGTTCCAGCACCTAAAACCAATACGTTGTCTCCAAGGTCTATAACTCTTTTAACAGCATGTACAGCTACAGCTAGAGGTTCTACCATAGCCCCCTCTTCATATGAAACATTTTCAGGTAGTTTATATACCCATCTTTCAGGTACACTAATATATTCTGTAAATGCACCATCTGTCTGGCATCCTATAACTTTTAAACTAATACATCTATTATATTCTCTCCTAATGCAAAATCTACATTTATCACATGTTATTAATGGCTCAACTGTAACTTTATCTCCAACCTCAAATCTCTCAACATTTTTCCCCATCTCAACGATGTCTCCAGAAAATTCATGTCCCATAACTATTGGTAGAATATAGTCAGGATGTAAACCCTTATATGCATGTAGATCTGAACCGCATATGCCACATCTCCTAACATGTATTAATATTTCATTTTCTTTAGGCTTTGGAATAGGTCTATCTATGATTTCAAACGTATATGGTTTTTTTAGAAGGGCGGCTTTCATGATATCCTCCAAAAATTTTATGGAAACCATTTATTTAAACATTGTCTAATAAGTTTTTATCTAAAATAAAGATAAATGCAACCAATTAATCGTCGAAAGTCTAGTATTATAAATATTTCACCAATATTTTATCGATATTTGCCTTTAATCCGTGTTTTATTAATGGTTTTTCTTTAAGCTGTGGAAGTTTTTCAATCAATGTTTTCTCCCTTTTTCTATAGAAGATTCCTATAGGAATTTTATCACCCCATTCAAATGTTTTTTCATAGGCCTTTAGTCTATCTGTAGGCTCCCATTCAACATCCTCTAATCTATATACTCTTTTAGAAAAATAATGATATGTATTATAAAATGAAACACATGGTTGAAGAATATCTATAAATGCAAACCCTTTATGCTTTAATCCTTCCATTATTAACCATGTTAAATGATTTATGTCTCCTGAATATCCTCTGGCCACAAATGTCGCTCCACAGGCTATAACTAACGCTAATGGATTCAATGGATTTTCGATTACACCGAAAGGAGTCGAACGAGTCTTTAATCCCAACGGAGAAGTAGGTGTAGCTTGTCCCGTAGTTAGTCCGAAAACCATATTGTTATGAACAATATAGAGAATATCTATGTTTCTTCTTGCTGCATGGGGTAGATGTCCCAATCCGATTGAATAAGCGTCTCCATCTCCAGCAAACCCTACGACAATTAATTCATGATTTGCAAGTTTTGCTCCAGTAGCTACTGGCAATACTCTTCCATGAATCGCATGAATACTATTTACATTTATATAATCTGTAATTTTACCATGACACCCTATACCAGATATAATTAATATTTTTTCTGGATTTAAATCGAGTTTAACTATAGCTCTTTTAAATGCATTTAGTATTGAAAAGTTTCCGCAGCCAGGGCACCATGTATTTTTAGCCGATGTAGATAGATCTTTAAAGGTAACCATTATCCAGCTACCTCTCTAACATACTCTACTATTTCTATTGGATTAAACGGTCTACCATCATACTTTAGAAGGAGTTTATCTATCTTTACTCCGTTTTTCTCCATAATTAGACCCGCTAACTGGCCAGTAAAATTATTCTCAATATCTATCTTTACATCATATTTAGTCAATACATCATGTATGTTTTTTGAGGGAAATGGGGAAAGATAAATTATTTGAAGAAATGTTGTATCTATACCTTCTCCATCCAATATCTTTTGAGCTTCTAATATAGGTCCCTTCGTCGAACCCCAGCTTACAAGCAATATATTTCCATCACCATATATTTTATATCTAACTATATTTTCTCTCTCCATGTATTGTATTTTCCTAAACCTTTTCTCCATCATATCACATACAATTTTAGGATTAATCGAAGTATATCCATACTCGTCATGTTCGGAACTATTTGTCTTTACAATAGCATTTTTAGTTAATGGGATTGCTCTAGGAGATATACCTGTTTCCGTAAAAATATGTCTACCATATCTTTCACCGAAATATTCTCCAGAAATATACTCACCTCTCTCAATGACTACATCTTCATCCCTAAACATATCTACAGACATATGGCTTTCAGCAAGATATTTATCTATTAAAATTATTCCTGGAACCTGATATTTATCGGTCAGATTAAATATTTCAATGGTTTTTTCAAAACACTCATTTACGTCTCCCGGAGCAACAACTATTCTAGGAAATTCTCCCTGAGATGCGTGTAGTACGAATCTTAAGTCACCTTGAGAGGTATATGTAGGTAATCCAGTACTTGGACCCGGTCTCTGAGCTAATACAATTACTATAGGTGTTTCGGTCATAGCTGCAAGTCCAAGAGCTTCGGTCATCAATGAGAATCCTCCTCCGGATGTAGCTGTCATTGCGCGTATACCTGTAAACGCTGCTCCAATAATCATATTTATAGCTGCTAGTTCATTTTCGGCTTGAAGGACAATTATGTCTCCATCGTATTGGTGTCTGGCTAGGAAATGGAGAATTGGAGATGCTGGTGTCATAGGATATGCTGAAAAAAATTTCATTCCGGATGCTATTGCCCCTAATCCTATTGCCTCATTTCCGGTGACTAAAATTTTTCTCGACTCACTGTTTTTCTCTATAGAATAAAATTTACCATATTTATTTAATGTAAAATTGTATCCATTCTTCGCAACTAAAATATTTTTTTCAGCAATATCTTTTCTAAAACTTTCTTTAATAACATTTAAAAGTATATCTATATCTGCTCCAGTTAAAGCTATTATAGATCCCATTAAAATAGAATTCGCCATAACTCTTTCAGCCCCATTTTTCTCCAGAATGGTTGATACAGGTATTTTTATCAAAAATCTTTTCTCCAGCTTTAAATCTACATCTATTTTCTCATCAAAAATAATTCCACCATCTCTTCTAATTTTATCAGCATATTTTAAAACACTATATTTATCTAAAGCTAACACAAAGTCTATAAGATTTCTATGAGACCATATCTTTTCTTTAGAAATTCTGAGAAGATAGGAATTATGTCCTCCACGAATAATTGATGGATAATCATTTGTACCAAAAATCCAGTAGCCATGTCTCATAAAGGTTTTAGCCAAAATGTATCCCGTTCTCATAACGCCTAAACCAGCTGGTCCTCCAACGATCACATAGAATTCTTTTAACATTATAATCCCTCGATTGATAAAATATATTTGCAAATTATATAAAAAGTTTAAATTTATTTAAATTAATAAGAAATAGTAGAAAAATACAATGATTATCGAAAATATTATAAAATAATAAAAATTCTATTAGAATCTTTAGATTATTATACCACAAAATTTATTATAAAATTATTATGTAGCGACGAAATTAGATAAGTTCTATAATAACTAAATGTTGTTAGAAAACTATTAAAGTTTGTGTTCTAATTATATATCTGGGATTATGTGGATTTTTCTCAGACCCGATGCAAAGGCTGTATGGAGGAATAATGAGGTAGTTAGAAGGCTTTCATGGTATAAAATGGTTATGGAAGATAGGATGCCTGCTAAATATAGAATTGTGAAGAGAATACCTTTAGAGGAAAATATAGATGGGTTAGATTTAAGCGAGTTATGGAATATACATTCTTCTCTTCAAAAAAGGTTTAGGAGGATTTTTTATAAAATTCGGGATGAGGAAATCGACCTAAATGAGCTGGATACTCCGGATAGAAGTTTTCTTGATCTAAAGATAGAAATTGTATATAGGATGTTGTCTAACTGTATTCTATGCGAACGAAGATGTAAAGTAGATAGATTAAGGGGCGAGAAAGGTGTATGTGGACTGGATAATGTTAGTAGGGTTTCAACATATTTTCATCATTTAGGTGAGGAGGCTCCATTAATACCTTCTGGTACAATATTTTTCTCTGGATGTAGTTTTAAATGCGTTTTCTGTCAAAACTGGGATATATCACAGTATCCAGAGGCCGGTGAAATAGTCTCGCCCAAAAGGCTTGCAGAAATATCGATAAAGTTGCGTAGAAGTGGTGCAAAAAACATAAATTATGTGGGTGGAAATCCGGATCAACATTTACATACAATCGTAGAGTCTCTAAGATATATGGATATAAATGTACCATTGCTATGGAATAGTAATTTTTATCTAAGCAATGAATCGATGAACATATTGATTGATTTAATAGATATATGGCTTCCAGACTTTAAATATGGTAGTGATAGATGCGCGCTAAGGTTATCATCGATACCGAGATATTTTGAAGTTGTTACAAGAAATTTTAAGATGATTTGTGGAGAGGAGAATATAATTATAAGGCATCTAGTATTACCAAATCATATTGAATGCTGTACTAAACCAATTCTTAAATGGATTTCTGAAAACTGTCCAAGAGCATTGGTAAACATAATGGATCAATATAGGCCAGAATATCTTGTGGCAAGATATCCTAAAAAATGGTCTAGTATTGCTAGAAGGCTATATATTAATGAAATTAATGAAGCGTATTATATTGCTGAGAAATATGGAATATGTTTTAAACCAGTTTCCTAAGATGAAATACGTATGACTATAAATAGTGGAGAATTTTTACTGAAACATGGGTATGATTTTTATCAATTTATTGAGAAGCCTGTTAAACCAAGGTATTCGGATAAGACTTTTAAGGATATCATTCCTAAACTCGTTGGGGGTGAGGGATGGATAAAGAGAATCGCGGAGAAAAAACTATATGATCATCAATATAAGGCATATATGTATCTATCTAAAGGATGTAATATTGTATTGAAGTCTGGTACTGGTTCAGGTAAAACTGAGGCATGGCTTCTCTATACGTTTAAGCATAATATTCCTTCACTCGCAGTATATCCTACACTTGCATTGGCGAATGATCAGATAAATAGGATTAAAAATTATTGTAGGGTTCTTGGATTAAGGGTTGAGCAGATAGATGCTAAGACTAAGGAAGTGCTATGGAAAAATGGTTTGAGGACTATCGATATTAGGCGGAGACTTGGTTCAGCTAATATAGTTATTACTAACCCGGCTTTTCTAATGATGGATTTAAAGAGATGGGCTATTGATCCAAGAAAATCTGTTCTAAGAGAGTTTTTTAGAAATGTTGGGTTAATTGTTTTTGATGAACTTGATTTCTATGGTCCGCGTGAAATAGCTCTTCTACTTGCGATAATTTCTATTCTACAGGATATATGTGAGAAGAATTTTCAGATAGCTGTGATGACAGCGACGCTGGGAAATCCTAGAGACCTGGCAAACTATTTGTCTAAAGTAAATTCTAGAAAATCCGTTATAATTGAGGGTAGACCATTTAAGGTTAAAAATATCGGATACATAGTTTTAGGTAAGAATTTAAGGAGAATATGGAATTATACTAGGAGATTTAGAGAAATATTTCTTAGAGAGAATGTAGGTAATGATGTTAGAAAAGCTTTAGAAGACTATGATGTTTTTAAGGAAAATGTGTTCAAGATCCTTGAGATAGCTAGAAGTATTGGTATAGATGTCCCTAAAATAGAGTTTGATATAACTGAATTATTACAGCAATATGTTTTTGATGAAGGATTAACAATAGTATTTACCAATAGTATTGCAATGGCTGAACAGTTTTCCCGGCGGATTAAAAATATTTTAGATAATTCTCTTAGAGATAGTGTTGCAGCCCATCATCATCTAATTTCAAAGTCTTTGAGGGAGAAGATTGAGGAGGGGGCTAGAAACGGTTATATAAAAATAATTTTTTCACCTAAAACTTTGTCTCAAGGTATAGATATTGGTAGAGTTGTTAGAATAGTACATTTAGGTTTGCCTGAAGATGTTAGAGAGTTTCATCAGAGGGAGGGTAGAAAGGGAAGGAGGGAGGAAATAGCTTTCACAGAATCTATAATAATACCATTTTCAAAATGGGATAGAGAATTGTTATCCAGAGGATTAGATGAATTTATCAGTTGGCTTAGGCTCCCCCTAGAACAGGTTATTGTAAATGATGATAATAAATATATAATGTTGTTTAAATCTCTATTTCATTTTATTTCATCTAGACATGGTAAATTTAAGATTAGCGATGAGGAGTATAGGTTCTTAAAAAACTTTGGTATGGTTGAGGGATTAGATTTATCTAAGAGGGGTAAGAGGACATGGCTTAACTTAAATTTCTATGAATATTCGCCCCCCTATGGTATAAAGAGAATTCGAATATTTAGTGATAGTGAAAAATATTTGGAGGATATTTCTCACTGTGATTTAGTTGAAAAATTTCAGGTGGGGTGTTTTGACTATACATCTGATTCAATAGTTACTGGACATAGATTGGGTGGAAAGACCGGTAGAATAGTTGTCAGTGTTGAGGAGAAACCTATTTCCTATGGATTGATATGGAAGCATGAAGCATTATCTGAAGCATATGGGGAATATGAGAAAATTAAATCTAAATGGGGTGAAAGAGTTGCATTGCTATCAGACTATAATATGGGCAGAATTTATAGCGAGGTACTATGCACTGTGAAGCCTCCCTCAAGTGGATTTGGATTACTCTATAAATTTCCATCCAGAGTTGTATGGTATATTGTTAGTGGTAAGAGTAGAGTTTTTAGAACTGATGGTAGAACTATAGCTATAAGGGAGAGGAGACCGATAGAGGTGCCTACACCTACGTATGGAATGTATAGTGACTATACTTATGGATATACCTTTGAATTGAATTCAGATGAAGATGTGAATTGGCTTAGGATAGGATTAGCATTTCTAATGGTCATTTTGAGAAAGAAATATGGTATATCGTTGGAGACCATAAAATATGATGTGTCTAAGATTGGTGAAATGAAATTGATGAATTTACATGAACCTGATGCTGCTGGATTACTTGAAAAACTTGATTGGAGTAGAGTGATGAAGATTGTTGATAAATATGAGGTTGAGCCTGTAGATGAGATTTTACTTCAAGCAATCGATGAAATGGCTCATTTAGATTTTATAGATTATGGATTGAGATGGGATCTCGCTAAAGAATATGCTCTAAGAGCATTAAACTATCTTGTATTAAGGGAGAAAATATCACTTAAAATCGGGGACGAATTAGTATATATAAGTAAGCCTTCAAGAGCTCTAAAGATATTTTCAATAGACGTCTTAAATCTACCTATACATGGGGAAAATGAGGTATCTAAATACTTTATAGGTATATTTGATGGAGAGGAATATATTGTTAGATCAGGGGTAAAAGAGTGGCATCTAGTTAGTAAGGAGAAAAATGAAGTTGAAATGAAAATAATAGACCTTATAAATAGAGATTTCACTCCTATATTATTTAACTATAATAGTTTAAGAAACATATTGTCTCAATTGAACCTTAAACATATATTAATATCTCTAGAAGGTCTTAGAAGTATAAATAAATTTATCGATCTATACAATATTTCTCTGAGATATTTTAGGAGTGATCAATTATCTTTAGAGACTATTGGCTCAGCTATGAATTTAATGGAAAATGTAGATCTAAGTGGATTAAAGCTCTATTACGACGAATTTCTATCTAAGATTAAGGGGAAACCTTATAGTAAATGGTGGAGATATTCTAAATTGCTGGATAGATATGGTGAAAAATATCTTAAGGTTAGGCTTAAAATAACATATATACTATATCTATATTTTAAATATAAAAAGTTACTTTAATACTACTAATATTGACAAACTGGAGGCTAAAGACTGGGAGTAGAATGGGTTTAAATTAATTTATATTAACTTTTGACACTATAGATATAAAGTTTATATCTTTAGATAGGCATTATATAGTATTGTGGTGGTTTAATGAAAGAAATTATTAGGAGAAAGAATCTGTTAACTATAATAGGAATTATAGTGATAATCATAATGGCTACAATAGCTATTTCTCTACAGTTTTTAATGCCTAGAAGATATAAAATAGGAGTAATAACTTTTCTATCAGATATCATGTATCAAAAGGAGGCAGAAAGATATTTGTCTCAAATATACAATGCATATAGGGATGACAGTATTAAAGGTATAGTTTTATATATAGATTGTCCAGGAGGGTCTGCGCCTCCAATTGAAGCCATATATTATGCTCTTAAAGATCTTGGGAAATCTAAACCAATTGTAGCTTATGTCGGAGATATGGCTGCATCTGGTGGATATTATATTGCTGTTAGTGCCGAATATATAATTGTTTCTCCATCAAGTATCCTAGGTAATGTTGGATTAATTTCGACTCCTCCGCCTATAATAGTTCCTACAGAGAGGATATTTGAAACAGGGCCGTATAAGTTAATTGGATTTTCCCCCCTAGGTTTTCCATTCAATATGAGTGGTTTTCTAGATAGATTTGTGGAAAACGTATATGAGGGTCGTGGAGATAAACTTAAGCTGAGTCGTGAAGAGTTAACATTAGGTAAAGTATATTTTGGATATGAGGCTGTTGAGATAGGATTGGCCGATAAGGTTGGTTCAATTATAGATGCGATAAAATATATTGAGAATAAAACTGGAATAAAGAATTATGATGTAATCTTCGTTGAAAGTGGAGAAAAATTTTCCGAGAAATTTATATCAAAGGAAAACTATAGTAGGATAAGCTACGAATTTTTGTTAAAAAACTTTTCTAGACCAGGAATATATTATCTCTATATCAAAGATTATGTACCAGATATAGGTTATGAGGATCTGTATAGAGTGGATAGGAATAGCTATATAAATCCTGGTGGAAGGAAAACTATTATACTTGATCTTACACATGACAATTTTATATCTATTTTACAGGTCAATACATTACTGGCTATAGTTACAGAGATGAATTATACATTAAATATTATATCAGACTTTGATACGCTAAGAACTAAGGTATCTGATGCGTCTCTAATAATTATACCTACTCCTGGAAGTAGTTATTCTGAGAAATCTATATCTGTATATAAGAATTTTGTTAAGCAGGGTGGAAAAATAGTATTTCTATTTGATCCAGCATATTATTATGCATATGTAATGAACACAATCTCCTCTAAATTCGGAATAGTATTCATGGAAGGGTATCTCTACGATATGTATAAAAACTATGGATATTATAGAAACATATATGTAAAATATAATGGAGATAAGCTTAATATTACTAACATAGTTCTATTTACTGCTGGGACAATTATATCAAATATGAATAGCAGTGATTTTACAACATATAATACTACATATCAATCTGTCATGGAGAAGAGAGGGATATATACTCCAATAGTTTTGAGTAAAAATATTGTAGGTATAGCTGATCAAACATTTCTTGGATCGCCATATGTATATGTGGGCGAAGATATGGCTTTCATCAGAAATTTATTAAGATATTTACTTAAGGGCTAAAATAATCTATAAATGTAGCTAGCTAATGTCCTCTCAATTCCTTTCTTTGATTATTTATATTAGATTTCAGATATATGGCATAGATTAACATCATTTACCTTTATATGTAATATAGATGGACTAAAAATAAATATCTATAGAAGTTTAACTCAAATATGATTAAACTCGAGATATTTGGTTTATCAGATTTTCCGGAGATAAAACCCGGGGATAATTTGTGTAAAATAATTATATCGGTAGCTGAGAAAAATAATATAAAATTAATGGATAAAGATATCATTGTTATAGCACAGAAAATTGTTTCTAAGGCTGAAAATAGGATAGTTAATTTAAATAATATTAAGTCTTCTAAAAGGGCTTTAGAGCTTAGCAGAATAACTGGAAAGGATCCGAGGTTCATTGAAGTTGTTTTAAGAGAGTCCAGGAGAGTTATAAAGGCCGTTAGAGGGCATTTAATTGTAGAAACTAAGCATGGAATAGTATGTGCAAATGCAGGTATAGATAGATCTAATGTAGCTGGTAGAGGGGATATTGTGACGCTTTTACCAGAGGATTCTGATAGAAGTGCAGATAATATTAGGAAATGTATTAAAAAATTATTGGGAATAGACATTGCAGTAATAATATCTGATACCTATGGCAGACCTTTAAGAATGGGGCATATAGATATGGCTATAGGTGTATCAGGTATAGAGGTGTTTAAGGATTATAGAGGTACTCCAGATATGTATGGATATGTTTTAAGGGTAAAGAGGATTGCATTGGCCGACGAACTTGCGTCTGCAGCAGAACTAGTTATGGGGAATGGTGCGGAAAGAATACCAGTTGTAATTATAAGAGGATTGAAATATAAGGTATCTGATAATAAGGCGTCTATATTAAATA
>Ga0190354_1000083_pt1 | contig 14705 bp, 12 predicted proteins | sample 4872131213_MG_FD_163436 | JGI IMG/M metagenome (GOLD analysis project Ga0190354, IMG submission 163436) | Hydrothermal vent microbial mat bacterial communities from Southern Trench, Guaymas Basin, Mexico - 4872-13-12-13_MG | ecosystem: Environmental > Aquatic > Marine > Hydrothermal vents >...
GTTCCATTTCTATCAACACATAGAAAAAATATGACCACATCTTTTTATAATTTTTACCTCGTTGCTTACGCAACAAAAAGTCAAAGTTCCGACTGTAACCAGCCCACAGTCCATCTCGCACTGTGTCTCGGATCTTAGCATCAACAAACTTCCGGCGGTCTTCTCGGTTTTCCAGCATTTTTTTCCACAGTGGGTAAGGAGTTTTTTCTGGGGGTCTAATCCACCAACAGTAATCTGTCAACAGGTCAAAGACGGTTTGTGCTATTACTTTTAGAACAATATCTGGTACTATTCCTTCTGCTGCATATCTTCTGTCTCCTGTTACGGCTTCATTTTGTGCTCGAGCATTACCCCAGATAGGATCTCCAGCTTCTGCTGCTGCTAGTCGACTAATCACGGTGAAAAGATCCTGAAAAACTTCCTCATCCGTTTTTCCTATGTAAGGGATTGGATCGTGGTACTGTTTTTGCCGCCTTACCCAACCCGCTATATATGTATTTTCAATTCCTCCCTCTCTTTTTTTCTGTTTTTTCTCCTTTTTTTCTGTTTCTGCGATTTTGTATCTCGGTCTATCTAAGAACCAAGTAAAAAATTCTTCTATTTCTTGCTTATATTTTTCATACACAGGAGCAGTTCCACTTTGCATTAATGTCAAGAATGTGGGAAAGTGCTTCCACTGGTATTGTTGTCCGGATTTTGGATGGTACGTGGGTGGGATGACTGCAAAAGAATCTACTAGAAATTCACCAACATCTAGCTCCGGACACTTATAAAATTTTTGTAACTTAATCTTATTTTTATTTGTAAAATGTAAAAAATGTAGTTTGGGAAGACAAATCTTGGCTTTTTTTACACTCTTTCCATCCTTTTCGTAGTGCCATACAGCGGGTAATTTTCTCAGAAAGGGAAATTTTTCTAATACTTCCTTAAATTTATTGTCTAAATCAAACATACACAGGTGATAGTTTTGACCTAGTATGATGCCGATTCCATTATGGTGTGACTTTACAGAAACTAAATCAGATTCTGGCGTTAGATGAGCGTAGTTGTAATCGGGTACTTTTCCCACACAAGGAGCTAACTTAATACCGTATTTTTTGAAGAAGAATTTTTGTATCTTCTCGATTTTTTTTGCAGGTAGCGGTTTCCAGTTGGGATGGTAATCAGTACGGGGTTTCATCTTAATCAGGCAAGAAGAATTACTTTTTACCTCCTTCATTAATATAGTTTAGCAAAGTCCTCCACCGTAAGAGAGGGATCTCCTATTATTCTTCCAAAAAATATTTTACTACTTTTTATCTCATAGTTCCTAGAAAATTCCCTATTATTACAATTTTTGGAAATTCTTCCAAAAATTCTTCACTTTCTGCCATCTTTACCTCCTTCCAAAAACTCCAACTCCTTACTCTTCTTAAGGAAGAAGTCCCAATCTAGCCCTTCTTCCTCAACAAATTTTCTCAAAATTTTGAAAAAATTTTCTTTTTCTAATTTTTCTGTAGCTGGATCCAGAAGAATTTCTAATTTTTCTACTTTCTCCTCCGCTTTCCAAGCAATTACATTTTCTGGTAACTCTTCTTCGGGTTGAGGGGCCCAAAGCGCTAGTAAGTAGCAATCTTTCCGAACCGTGGTGGAAAAAGTAATATCATAAGGATTTTCTATCGTGGTTACTTTTGCAGAAGGGAGTTCAATCAGATGGATAGCTTGTTGGGGACTTTTAATAAGAGCAAAATCAGTTTTAAGTAGACTTCCGCAGTAAGTAATTTTCTCCTTTTTACTTCTCTCGTGAATGTGTCCGTTGAATATCTTTACACTAGTTGACCATTTTTTAAGATGGTGTATATCTAAATGAGTAAAAACTAATGTTTGTTCTGGACGGCGAGATGTGGTGCGAAAGAATTTATCCACTATGGAGGGGTCTTCTGTATAAGGTAAAAAAGAAAAAAATGTATGCTCATCTATACGTAAATTAGTTGGTTTAGTTATCACAGTTGCTATATCAGAAAATAGAAGGTTAAGTATATTAATCAACTCGTCTTCCAGAGTTACCATATCGTGATTGCCAGTTATAAAAAATGTTTCCTTAGCAAACATTGCTATCTCAGATATAATATTCTTAAAAGTCACTAATTCAGGAACTGTTGGAAGTAATTTTTTATTTTTAACTTCTAGGATATCACCGAGAAAAACTATGTAGTCGGGATTATTAGAAAGACATTGTTCCTTAACCCACCATAAACTACGGAACAAAGCCAGTGTGAATGGATTGCTAAACAAAGCGGGTTCAAGTCCTCGTTTTTTAACATCCTTCACTAATTTTGGTGGTAGATAGTTTTTACCTGTTAATTTATGTCCTAAATGGAGGTCACCGATGGTTAATACTTTAATCATCAGAAAAAAATTTTAGATTAATATTGGTAGGAAAACTACTTTTTTCTGAAATTTTTTTAAAAAGTGAGGTAGTAAAAAATGGCAGCTACACTACAGTTTAGGTTAACTGGAGGTGCTAGTAACACGGATCCTAATGCTTCATTAGGTGGAGTGATGTCTAGTACCCAAGTATCTTCAACACCGATGAATAACCTATTTGACAATGTTTCCCCCGCTGAAGCTAGTTCTGGAGACACAGAATATAGAGCGATTGACATCTATAATTCTGGAGATACTACTGCAACCGAAGTTGCAATCTATATGTCAACTGAAACTTCAAGTCCAGATACTCAGATTGATTTAGGATACGACAGTGCAGGAGCTCATGCACCTGACTGGAATGGACCTTCAATTACCGATGAAGGTGATACCCCTGCAGATAGTGGTGGAGGTAATATATCCTTCGCTCATTACACTAGTGGAAGTAAGTTAACTTTACCAGATATTCCCGATGGACAAGCAGTACGTGTATGGTTGAAGCGAATTGTTTCTGCAGGTGCTGGAAATACATCAAGTGACCAAGGTACTCTCACAGTAGAATATGCTTAATAGCTTTTATACTGAAATCTTAGATCTGACTTGAGAAAAAACTTAAAGTAGTACCTTAAAGATTAAGAATGAGTTGGTTAACTGATTGGCAGTATAGAAAGAAATTATCACATCCCACTCCCCTCGCCTGGGGGTGCAAAATTTTAATGTGGAGGTGCAATGATGGCTGTTCAAGAAACACAAGTAGGCAATTGGAAAATAAAGTATTGGTGGGCTCAAGAAGGAGAGGTTTTTAGAGTGGATGCAGAAACAAGCGATGCGACGCAGACCTATAATGCTAACTGGTATTTTCCTCAAGAACCTACACTAGAAATGCTTACTCCTTATTTTAAGCAATGGGTTGCTGGGATTGAAAGAGAAAAGGCATTTGAAGATAATCCACTCAATCAAAACTTCTCTAACGAGCTAGGAGAAGAGATAAGAAGGATTATCCATGAAGCAGTTAAATATGTGAGGTCTTACAAAGATGTTGATTTTCAAGGCTTTAAGGAGTGGTATGACAAGAGATTTCCTACTTCTGTCTTTCATGTAGATGCTTTGTCAAAATGGCTGCTAAGAAGATTAAATAAAAAGAGCTTTGATGAGGTGAAAGAGCATTTTATCAGCGCCAAGTTTGAGGAGATAGATTAGTATGGCTAACATTTATGTAGACTCAAATTGTGCTAATAATGGGGATGGGACAAGCCCATCTTGTGCAGCCTCGGAAGGGGGAGCAGGGGCTTATAATTCCATTGCTTCTGCTTTAGACAATGCAACTGCAGGTGATATAATTTGGGTAAGAAGGGGTAGTAGTGGTATTTCTATTAGTTCTACACTTAGTCCGACAAATGGCGGAACGGAAAGCAGTCCTATTAAACTTATAGGTTGGCCTTACTATGAGCAGGTAAATGCTACAGTTGATGGAGCTATTAGCGGTAAAGAAAAATTTGGCTTCTATGATGCAGAGCTGACGGCTACAGATAAAGGACATTATTGTAGTGCAGAGATAGAGTTTACATCGGGTAACAATTCTGGATTAAAGAGAAAAGTTATTTTCTATCAATATGATAGTGGAAATAGTCGTGGTGAGGTTTATGTATTTCCTGATTTACCCAATGATATAGCTACAGGTGATAACTACACGATAACCTTAAAAACAGAGGAATATGACAATAGACCGCAAGCTGGACAGGATGCAGGTTGGGATAATGATAATTATGTAAGGATATTATTAGATGGCAGTGGCGGAGCATTTAATATGTTTGATTTTAGTAATGATTTGTATTGGCATGTATGCAATATAATGATTAAGAACTTAAGTTCGTCATATCATGTCTTCTACAGATTACCAGCTTGGTTGAAAAATATCTTAATAACCAATGTTGGTTACGGAACTTATTATAATCACAACTGGGCTACTAGATTTAAAGACTATTACGTCTGGAATTTAACGGGCACGTCAGCATACCTAGGGGCTATTTCATTTTATAGAGAGGGAGATAAACACCATGTTCTAGAAGATGTCCATATTCAAGGAAATTCTAGTGTAACCACTTATGGATTGATAATTGGTTCTTGTTGCAAACTTAAGAATTTTAGTGCAGGTAAAATTCAAACATTTGGTGGTGCTGATATAAGATTTCATGCTTACTCTTGTGGAAAGATTTTAGGTGAAAATGTTGAGTTAAACAGCGTGACTAAAGTGAGTTTAAACTTGAGTAGTACATGGGGGCCTCCTGGAATGCTTATTGCCTTTTCAGGGTATAACGGCGAACCAGACAAATTTCACCAATGGCACAGGATGGGTGAAATCTACAATGTGGATGAAGACGCCACAATTGACCCACCAAGTGGAGCTGCTACATACGTAAAGCTATTGCCTAATTCTCATTGCAATTCAATCTACCCTCTTGTCTATGAAAATCACAGAAATGTCTCCTCTGGCTCAAAAACTTACACTTGGAAATTTAGACCAACAGGCTGGAGTTCTTTATCTACAAACGATATTGAAATTGAGGTGTGGTTTTTAGAAGAATCATCTGGCACAAAAAGAAAATATGGTTTTGCAAATCCTTCTTCTATTACAAATGACTCTTGGAATGACTTACAGATAACATTCAATCCAGGACAGGAAGGAGTAGTATATTTTAAGATCAAATTAAAGAAGTATGAAGCTGGAGCTTGGTTAGCAATAGACCCAAAACCCAATGATGGAAGCTAATGGCATACGTAAACTTTATTCATACATTCGGCGAAGTTGAGATAGAAGACGAAATACCGTCGGGTGGCTTTGTAGAGAGTAATGGATATAGTCTATATTTCGGGCAGTTACAGACATATTATACAACAGTTGGTAGACAGGTACTTTCTTCATCATGGAAACTGTTTAACTGGTTGAATGAAGATACTTCGTGGAAGATATTAGATAAGTTTACTACTGGGACTGTCTGGAAAATTTTAAATGAAAAACAAAAAGATTTATCTTGGAAATTATTAGTCGAGGAAAAGTTAAACTCACAATGGAGAATCTTTGAAGAACTTGCCAAAGATACCGCTTGGCAAATCTTAGCTACGGAAACTATTTCAAAGATAATAGAGTGGAAACTACTTGTTGCTCAAGATATAAGTCCAGCTTGGAAGTTACTTAATACGAGTGAGACAAACTCACAATGGAAGGTCTTAGATAAGTTTGGCTTAAGTTCATCTTGGAAATTATTGACTCTATCCGATGAAGCTACAGTATGGAAAATCCTAAGCGAATTTGGTAAGGAGATAGCGTGGAAGCTGTTTCTGTCAAAGAGCAAGGATATCTCATGGCAAATACTGGTCCTAAGTACTGTATCAAAACTGATAACCTGGAAACTATCAACACGTTTTGATAAAAGTGTAACTTGGAAAATCTTAGATAGGATTAAGGGAGATACGTCTTGGAAATCGCTAACATCAAAAGATAAAACAACTGTCTGGAAACTGTTAACAAGCTTAAATGTAACTTCAGTTTGGAAACTTCTTTCCGAAGTTAGTCAGCAGAGCAGTTGGAAATTACTTACTACTAAAGACAAATCTCTTTCTTGGCAAATACTTTTGCTAAATGTTTTATCAAGAAACTTGTTATGGAAGTTAATTATAACAGACAATGTAAGTTCTGAGTGGAAGATTTTAACTAGTAATGAATTAGGTTCATCTTGGAAATTATTCGCAGAAGTTTCTAGAGATTTCTTGTGGAAACTGCTAACCAAGTTAAATGTAGATACTCAATGGAAGGAGTTGGTAGGAAGTAAACTATTAACTTCTTGGAAACTGCTGACTAAACTGAATACAGATTCTAACTGGCGAATACTCTCTAAGTTAAGTCAACAAAGCAGTTGGAAACTGTTAACTACTAAGGAACAACTACTCTCCTGGCAAATACTTTTACTATATACCTTATCAGGAGATCTAGCGTGGAAACTAACTATAACTAGTGAAGTAAGTCCTGTGTGGAGGATTTTAACTGGTGTCGAGTTAGATTCATCATGGAAACTGTTTAACTGGTTGAATGAAGATACTTCGTGGAAGATATTAGATAAGTTTACTACTGGGACTGTCTGGAAAATTTTAAATGAAAAACAAAAAGATTTATCTTGGAAACTTTTTGGGGAAGAAATTAAGGAGTTAGCATGGTCTATCTTATCTGAAATTTATAGCAGGGATGTAGCTTGGAAAATTCTAAAATCAGAGGAATTAGATACTAAATGGTTAGTTGGATTACTTTACAGGATTAGAAGGGAAATATTATTGAATAGTCAGATTAGTAGAGAGGTATTGTTAGATAGTCAGATTAGTAGAGAGGTATTGTTAGATAGTCAGATTAGTAGAGAGGTATTGTTAGATAGTCGTTTAGGTGTGGCAGAAAAATGAAAAAAGAAACATTTGTTGAAGATATAGTTGTACTAAAATTGGAAACAGGTGTGGATCTAAGTACAGCAACCAAATTAAAAATTAAGTACCAAAAGCCTACCGGTGAGCGAGGGGAGTGGGAAGCAAGTGTAGGAGACCCTCCTACTATAATGGAGTACAAAGCAAAAGAAAAAGATTTAGATGTAGATGGTTGGTGGAAATTACAAGCTTATGCTGAGTTTCCTGCATGGCATGGTCATGGAAAAATAGCTCACTTAGACGTAAATCCTCACTTGTGAACTGCTTTCCACTCACTTTCTTCTAATTTTTAATAAAAAGGAAAAATTTATTTTGAAAGATCCACTTAGATTTTTTCCTTTCACTAGTTATAGGAAGTATCAACAGAAAGTTTTAGAAAGGTTTTATCAGGACTGGAACTCGACCCAAGTATTTCTTCTTGAAGCCCCACCTGGGTTTGGGAAAAGTGCTGTAAATTTAGCACTTTCCTCCACAGTGAGATGTAAAGCACTTATACTATGTGCCCAAAAAGTTCTTTTGGATCAGTATGAACGTAGCTTTCCTAATAAATTAGTGGTTATTAAAGGCCGGGAGAATTACCCTTGTATTGCTTTTGAAGGATACAACTGTGGAAACGCTCCTTGCCGTGTTAGAAAACATTTTAGGTGTCCCATAGAAGATGACTGTGTATATAAAAAGAAGTTTGAACTAGCAAAAAACTCTCCTATCACAGCAACCACAGTGGCTTATGGTTGGAAAGGAGGTTATCACCTTTTACCCAGAGAACTTTTAGTAGTAGATGAAGGACACAATATAGATACAGTTACTAGTAATTTTGTAACATTCACTGTGAGCAGGAAGTTCTGGAAAAAAGTCCATAAAGAACTGGGAAGTTCCACTCCGTTTTCTATTCTTGAGGGACTTGGATCGGCGGAAGAACTTGCAGAATTTCTTGATTTAAACTTAAATCCCGTAATTACTAAATATATAAATGTTTTACAGGAAAAAATTGAAAAAATTGAAATGGAGTTAGATGGAAAGGAACTAGTGAAAGCATATAACTACTTAGCGTCGCTTACAGATGAAGCAGAAAATAAAAAGGAGAATATCCAAAGATTTTATCTAGACATTAGAAAAGGTCATGAATGGATTATAGATAAAGAATATCAAAATGAAGAACTAGTTACTATTTGTGCTAGACCTCTTTATGTAGGTCGATTTCTCCAAGAACGATTTTGGAGTAAAGTTGGTAAGATAGTAATTTCTTCTGCCACTATCTGCTCCTCAAAAATATTTCTAAAAGAAGTTGGATTAGATAAAGGTTATATAGTAAAGAGGTACTGTATACCCAGTTCATTTCCTCGAGACAGACGACCTATTTATATTAGTTACTGTGGACGTATGGGAAGAAAGTACAAAAAAGATACTTTACCAAAACTAGCTGAACACATACAAAAAATATTCAGTTCATACCGAGAAAAAGTAATAGTACACTCACATTCTTATGAAAATGCTCAGTTTTTATATAAGAACTTAACGGGACGAGTTCTTTTCCAAGGTGATGACAAAAGAGAAAAAATGTTGGAAAAATTCTTACAAGAACCAGATCCGTGTATTTTTTTAAGTGTAGATATGGAAGAAGGTATCGATCTACGAGGTTCTTTGGGTCGGGTCAATATTATTGCAAAAGTACCATTTCCTTTTCTAGGAGATAAGAAAGTTAAAAGACGTATGTCTGAACCAGATGGTCAGGAGTGGTATCTGTGGAAAACAGTCCTTACATTGTGTCAGGCTTATGGACGAACTACTCGTTCCAGAGATGATTGGAGCGCAACATTTATATTAGATTCAGATTTTGGATTTCTTTTTAGTAGAGCAAGACGGTTGTTTCCCTCTTGGTTCACAGAAGCGTTGACTAAGAAAAGTAGATGGGTGCGGTGGGACCGCTGTTCCTTATGTAAGAATGAAGGTAAATGTGTGAGAGTAACTGATGGATGGTTCTTGTGTAAGGAGTGCTGGCAAGTATTAATTGGAAAAGTAAATTAGGAGGTAAGAAAAATGGTAGTCACACTAATGTCAATAACTCCAGATGCAGAAAAGTTAATAGAAACAATTGGCAGAGTTGCTTACCAATCATTTGATAAACAAACAGAAGGTTCTGAAAGGAAGTTCATTAGAATGCTGATAAGAAGAGGACATGAATCTGTCTTAGAGCACGCTCATGCAACTGTAAGAATAAAAGGAGTATCCAGAGCATTAACTCACCAACTTGTAAGACACCGGTTATGTTCTTTCACTCAGAAATCTCAACGATGGGTATCCGAAAGTAATTTTAGTTGTGTTATTCCTAAATCTATCAGGAGCAAGTCGGAAACCCATGCAATCTACGACTCTCTTATGAATGCTGTTAGGGACACTTATAATACATTAGTTAAATCCGGAATTCCAAAAGAAGATGCCCGCTTCGTCTTACCAAATGCAACTGAGACGGAAATTGTTGTTACAGCAAACTTTAGGGAATGGAGGCACATTCTTAAACTACGTGGAGCAAGACAAGCACAATGGGAAATCCGAAGACTGGCAATCAAAATATTAGAACTCCTGAAAGAACATGCTCCAACTGTATTTGGAGATTTGGTAGGTAATGAAGAAAAAGAAGTAATTGAAGTTGTACCTTTTAGATAGTAAACTGCTTTCCACTTTTTTCTAGTTTTCCTAGCATATTTAAATCTAAATTTTAATTTGAATGATAAAAAAAATATTTTTTCCTGCAAACTGGAAACAATGATACGAAGTCTTAAATTTAGTTTACAATTTAGTAATAGTGGCAAATTAGCACAATTAGATGCTCTTTCTAAGGAGTATAAAAATACAGTTAACTACTTTTTCAAAAGGTTGCTCCAGAAAAAAGATCTTTCTGAGGATTTTCTGAAATTGTATCAGTCTCCATTATCTTATGCTTATAAGCAATGTGCTAAAAGACAAGCTCTTAAAATATTCAAAACTTGGTGTAGAAGTAAAAAGAAGAAAAAAAAGAAAACCTAAATTAAGAAATACTTCACTAATAGTTGACAGAAGGTTTGTAACATTACGGGAAGGTCAAAACTCTTTCGACTACTGGTTGAAAGTATCTACTCTTAATAAAGGAAATCCTATTTTGGTTCCAGTAAAAAATTATAACTATGCTCAGAAATACTTCACAGGATGGAACTTACGGCCAGGTGCAAGACTTCTTAAAAAAGGTGAGAAGTGGTTTGTTCAATTAACTTTTGAAAAAGAAACACCTAAAAAGAAAAAAGAAGGAAAAATTATCGGAGTAGACATTGGAATTAAGAAACTAATAACTACCTCAGAAAAAGAATTTCTTGGTAAAGATATAGAAAAACTTATACAGAAGATACAAAGAAAGCAACAGGGGTCAAAAGCATTTAAAAGAGTATTGAAAGAAAGAGATTATTACATAAATCAGACAGTTAAACAACTTGACTGGTCTCAACTGAAAAAGATTGTAATGGAAAATATCAAAAATATTAAAAAGAACATCAAACGAGATAGAAAACTAAGTAAAGAGGTTCGAAGCAAGTTTCACTGGTGGACCTATAGTAGATTGTTAAGACGAATACAAGAACTAGCTGAAATAAGTGGCGTCCACTGTCAGTTAGTTAATCCGGCTCACACTAGCCAAACTTGTAGCCAGTGTGGGTACGTCCACAAGCTAAACCGAGTGGGTGAGATATTTAAGTGTAGGAATTGTGGCTACACAGCGGATGCAGATTGGAATGCATCTTTGAATATCTTGAATCTCGGTTTAGCCCAGGAGCCTATGGTCCCTGGAAGAGTGAAAGCTTGGGGAGAGCAACCATTTGTTAAATAATTTGACATCACGCTTTCTCTACTAAAGTTATTGTTGCTTTCCAAGTGCCATTCTCGGGATTGGCACTAATTGTCCATTGAGGAAAACTAGTGAAAATTGGATAGTTCTCCTGGAGTTCATATCCATCTTTTAGTTCTATTTCTATACTTCGTTCAACAGTTTCTGGTTCTATAATAGAGTATATATTTCGGACATCTTCCCAAGATGGGCTTAAGATTCTAACTGGAAGGTACTCTCCTATGTTTTCTATCTTTTTAGGAGGCCAGCGAGTAGTTCTAGTCCTTAGAGGAAGACGTGAAATAGATGTTTTAACAACTTCTGTGTTAAATCTAGTTTGTAAATCTAGGGTATTAGTAAAACTGATATCCAAAGTATTTGCTACCGAGTCTCTTTCAGTATAATCGGTATATACAGTAATTGACATGGAGCGAGGAACCAGCTCTCCTTGAGAACGTATCTCATCTACCAACGAGGTTATATCCGAGTAAGAAATTGACTGTGGAAGGTAAAACGCTGTAGGTTTATTCTTTGATCTAGCTGTATTAGTTTGAGTTGTATTTATAAACATGTCCCATAGTAGTTCATAATGTTCATCTTCATTTCTAGTTGCATTACAGGGATAAGTTATAGTTTCCATTGCTTTTATACATGATGGGTGGTTTAGGCGTCCAAGACCACTTGTATCACCATTTTTATAAAACTTTTTCCAAACTTCGTCAGTTATTGGGTTACCTGTTCCTCCAAGATAAAACTGGGTAGAAGCAAACGAAGCCATATCTCTAAGTATACCTTTAGCGGGTCCCGAAAACCAATCTACCAAAGGTAATGTCTGTGTATACCATTTTGCAAGCCATGGTTTAGCTGTATCTGGTTTCGGATCTATAAAGGCCTGTAAAAGCCCATAAAAGTTTATATTGGGAGGGTGAGGAGCTCCACCAGATGCAATATCTTTAATTTCTGCCAAACAATACTGTACCATTATATCTTGTAATACTTGTGTGTTTAGTTGTGAAGTATCTACATAAACAATCAATGGATCTCCAGAAGGGTCTTTCAAGTAGCCTTCTTGCAACCTATATATTGGTCGCCTTAAATTCAGCAGTTTTATACAGCGAGCAAATGTAAACTGAGCTTTAGCTACTAATTTATATATATTCCCTTTCCACTGGTATTCCTGAACTAGGATATCTACTTTTTTTCCTCGGCCGTTAAGATTTATCATAGCCAACCTATCTTCTATAGCACTCAAAGGAATGGTTTCAGTGGTCGTTTTCTTTTGTGTCATTATCATCCTAGTAGTAACTGGTAAGTCATAAGGTCCAGGTTTATATTCATATTCTTCTGTCTGTAAAGTTTCAGTTCGATATTCATACTCATGCTCAGGTACAGTCTGTTCTGCTTCTTGTATTAGTTCCAAAATTGGAGTTCTACGGGGAAGGGGTGGTTGAGGAAGTTGTGGTGTATCAATTCTAGCAACCATTTGGGAGTTCATATAAGTTACGGTTTTTGCTGGTCCCGCTATTTTTCCATCTACATCCACCCAGTACTCATTCAGTCCAACTGTGTACTTAATACCTGCCGGGGCCCAAGTTTCTCCTTCCAATGGGTACCATTTGCCGTTAATTCCTTGAACTAAAACATTATCATATACGGTTAATTTATTGGATGTGGATGTTACACAAAAGTTTTCTAGTATTTCTTTTGACCGGATTGTATCTAGATACTCCACTACTATATCGCTACCATTAACTTTGATACATACTCCAGGAATCGGAAACAATCTTTGGATTAAAGAACTTAAGGTAGTGCCAGGTGATATAGTAAATTCTTTGACCCAATAATCTAATTCTGGTGATACCCATATAGAAATTTTACTAATATTGGTATTTTTCTCTATTATTTCACGGAATTTATTAATAATTAAGGATGCACTCCAACCATGACCTCCATAAGTGTCGCCAAATTTAAAAAAATACCGAAATTCTGGAGTAAATACCCGTTCAATGGCCATAAAATGGAACTCATCTGGAGTTAACGTCATGAATTTATAAGTTAAGTTTACAGTATACTTTTCCCAATAGTAAAGTTTATTTACTGCTTGTATAGTTGCCGTGTTAAGACTAGTTTGTCGGAAGTTCCGTATCAAGAACTCATAATCTAGTATTTTAACTTCTTTATTTAAAACTTCTTGCCCAAGTTTAAACCCTTTTGGAAACTCAATAGTAAAAGAAGCTGTTGGAAATAGAGATTTATAACCTTTAGTTAAGACAAAACTTTTTACACAAACTCCCTCCAGACCTTCTAATGAAACCAGTTTACCAAAAGTACTAGCCATTAAACCGCCTGTAAGTATCTATATTTTTAATAGTAAATGAAGGGGTATTTCCTTGTACCATTATATAGATTCTTCCCATCTCTATATAATCATACGGTTCTAGTAAGTGATCTAGTTCTGCATCTGCAGCTCGGATTGTATCATATAACTGAGAAGTAAAAGTTAAAGTAATTTCTTCACCAGTAAAACAAACCGAATAACCTCGGTAGACACCCTGTAGAGTGGGGAAATTATAAAATTCCATATTAAACAACCTAGAACAAAAACTATGATAGGTACCGTGCCACAGCAGATCCCCTTGAGTTAGTATTACTCCATAGCGTCTCTTTAGACATGTCTCACAAAGAAGTTCCGGTCCTATAATTTCACAAGGAGATAAATGGCATTCTTCTTCAGAAGGAGGTCGTACTAAAAATAGACCTGAAACTATTCGGTGATTGAGAAAAATAGTTAGTTTTTCTATTTTTTCTTCTTGCTGAACCAGATTTCTATAACTTGGAACTTCAGTTGAGTTGTATGTAATAGATATCTTGCTTCCTATTAGTATATCGTTTATTATGATACACATTCTAGTTTCTGAGAAATGATACTCCCCTTCGTCAGGTACTGGGTTAGGAGTGGCAGTGAGGTTTGTTCCTGGTTCTAAAGATGAAGAACTACTTCCTTTTTCTAGGAAAGTAACTAGTGGAGGAAAATCTGGATCTGCAAAATAATCCAGGTATATAAAATTATCAGTTGGCGTTACAATTTGAGTTCTTTCCATTAAGTGCTTTCCGTAGCAGTTATTTTGACATCAGGAGTGGTAAATTCTTGTGCACTCAGTGACCCATCATTTAGTACACGAGCTCGGAAATAGAGTGTGGTAACCTGGTCTTCACTTCGAGCGTCCATGTCGGGTGGATTGACGGTATCATAGAAATCAACTCCATCTAAACTTATTTTCCAATCTCTACTACTGTCGTCGTTTATTACTGTAACTTCAATTCCAGTATACTTAAACTCGGTAGCGACTAGATATGCTTCTACAGTAGAAGAATCTTTGTATCCACCACTGCCATCTAGAGTAATAGTTATAGATAAAGGGTTACTACCATCTCCTTGGCTAAAATAATTGTGAGGAGTAGTTGAATCTTGAGCGAGTTTTAATGACATTGTGTTTACCTACCTTTTTCAAAAAATTTTAAGTCCTTGACTAAAATAATTGTGACTTCCTCCCCTTTCGGGCTTCTTGCTTCACAGAAGTGTGACTTACTGCAAAGTGCAGCAGAGGTCTCCTTCTCCACAAGCGTAACTTCCCCGCAGTCCACAGGTAGGGTTTGTGAGGAGTTTTCCTTCTCCAAAGCCATTCTTAATATGTTTCTTGCCGCATTGACATCCCTATCTATCTCCTTACCGCAGTTCTGACATCTAAAAATCCTTTCTGAAAGAGAAATCTTTTGTCTATGTTTACAAAAAGAACATATTTGAGTGGTTGGTTCATAAGTGTCTACAAAAATCACAGGCATAAGAGTTGCAAGATTCTTCAGTCTTGCAGTTATTCCTCCTATCCCTGTATTTTGAACTTGCTTACCAAACCAACCCTCGTGCCAACTTTTAACTGAGTCATTTTGAACTGCTATAAGTGGTGATTTTTTAAGGTGACTA
>Ga0190354_1000085_pt1 | contig 14655 bp, 19 predicted proteins | sample 4872131213_MG_FD_163436 | JGI IMG/M metagenome (GOLD analysis project Ga0190354, IMG submission 163436) | Hydrothermal vent microbial mat bacterial communities from Southern Trench, Guaymas Basin, Mexico - 4872-13-12-13_MG | ecosystem: Environmental > Aquatic > Marine > Hydrothermal vents >...
ATTCTTTCACTCATCCTCTCTTTCAACTTCTTTTATCTCACCCCTTTTATCTAATTTAACCGTGTATCGGTGCTTTTTTGAAGAAGAATATATTTTCCTTCATTTCACATCTTATCACAAAAGTCTCTTCTTTTTCCGTAGCCTCAATTATATCAAACCCAATCCAATTTATATGTGCAACACCTGTCGAACTGATAAAGTCATCCTCACCTGTTATTTTACTGAAATCACTCCTTACAATTTCAATTGCCCTTTCCATATTAACTTCTGACATGTTCTATTTTTATATTTTTTTATCTTAAAAAGGTTATCTATAACATAGATGGCTATTACAAGATCGGTCATTCATGATCGCCCGTAGGAACTAACTTATAGAACTATAACTCCAGTATAGCATCAGCATCATATACACCGTTAAATATTCTCCATCAATTCCCTGCCTTAATATGAATTTGTGATTCTCCTCTTAGAACTTTTGCATGCTCTCTATCAACGCTTTCCCGAGTTTGGAAAGTCGATAGTATGTCGCTTTTTTATGCTCTACCTTCTCTACAATCCTCTGTGTGAGTAGAGAACTTTCCGCATCGAACCTGTTGCCCATGCCTCGCAACCCACCGAGCACATTTGTAGGGTCTATCCCGGTGTTACGCGATATCTCTGCGGGATATGAAGCCTTGGGATAGATCTTATAGAGGTACATCACGATTTCAGTTCTCACACGGCTTCTTCTAAGAGACCGCAGGACCTCCTCAAATAGCACCTCATCATTCTCATTCTCACTCTCACTCATTACCCTCGTTTCCTCGCTTCCTCAACAGCCTTTCAAGCGCTTCAAATAGATTCTTTATTGTGAAAGGTTTCCACAGATATTCATCTGCTCCTGCAGCCAGCGCTGCATCCTTATACTCAGACATACCCAACGCAGTGATTGCGATGATCAAAGCGTTTGGGTCATATTTCTTTATCCCCCTTATCGCTTGAATCCCATCCATCTCCTCCATGACCAGGTCCATGGTGACGATATCGGGCTTCAATTCTTTGTATTTTTCCACCGCTTCCTTTCCATTAACTGCGAAACCCACCACTTCATAGCTCCTCTCTTCCTGGTGCAGCATCTCCTGCAGCATCTCGCGCATGTATGCCGCATCTTCCACAATCAATACCCGCTTTTTCTTCTCACCCATATTACGCACCCTCTTTTATTGTCTTTTGTCTTTTTGGTATTATAAAGAAGAACTCTGATCCCTTTCCTACTTCACTTCTTGCCCATACTATCCCGCCATGTAATTTCACATATTCCTTAACTATAGATAAACCCAGCCCAAGACTTCCTGATTTACGTGTCAATGAAGTATCAACCATATAAAATCGCTCAAAGATCTTTGGCAGGTGCTCCTCTGGAATGCCAATTCCTGTATCTGCAACACATGCACGTATATCCTCTCCCCTGTCCCCCACATTAATATTTATCTTCCCTCCCTCAGGGGTATATTTGATCGCATTGGAGACCAGGTTACTGAAGATAGCGATTAATTTCTGCTTATCAGCTTGGATTTCTATATCTGGGATGGACATAGAGATTTTTTGTCTCTTCTCTTTTGCCTCGGGTTCAAGGCTCTTAACCACTTCCGATACAAGTTCAGGAAGATGCACCCATCCCAAACTCAGCTCTATCTTCTTACCGTCAATGCGTGCTAGTTCTAACATCCGATTGATTAGCTTCTCAAGTTGCCGTGCCGATTGCTCTATATTATATAGATACCTCTTCCCTTTATCCGAGAGCTCACAGCGCTCCAGCATACTTGCATACCCCACAATGGGCGCAAGGGGTGACCGCAGCTCATGATAAGCCACGTTAAGGAAATCGCTCTTCATCTTGTCCAGCTCCGCAAGTCTTTTACAGGTCTCACGCAGTTCTTCCTCCTTCTTCTTCAACTCTGTCATGTCAAGCAATGATGCGATACACCCATCTGCTCCCGGAATCGGCTCTATCCAGGCATTCACATGTTTTATATTCCCATTACGGCTGACAAACTTGAATTCACTGCATGCCGGTGCTTCACCTTTTCTCCTTTTCTCGCAATAATTCTGAACCCTATCCCGGTCTTCATCAGCAGTGAAATCAATCCACTTCTTACCCTTTATTTCTTCCCTTGAATATCCGCTCAGGATTTCGAATTCTTTGTTTGCCAAAGATACGAATTTGCCATGTTCAATGACACAAAGGGCAGTGAGTGCGTGCTCGAAGATCACACGGTATCGCTCTTTAGCATCCCTTAACTCATCCTCCATTCGCTTTCGATCACTTATATCCCTGAATATCGTTAATTTTGATATAGTGCCATCAATATTCTTCAGAGGAGTCTCAAAGAGGTCATAAGTCCTGTTAGTTCTGCGAGAGTGCCACTCCCACCTCACTGTCTTTCCTTTCATTACCTCCGGATTTTTGCACATCGGACAGGGGTCATCCCTATTATGAAACGCCTTATAGCAGATATCACCAACATGGTCCCCAAATGCATCAATCAAAACCTTGTTCATAAACTCTACTTTATAGTCTTTTGATACAATGTACACACCATCATCCATGCTCTCAAGTATCAAATTCAGGTTGTCACGCTCCTCCTTTATTTTCTCTTCCAGCTCCACTTCTTTTGTTATATCTCTGCTCACACGAACAGTGCCTATCGGTATGCCATTTCTGTCCTTTAACAATGCCGCTGACATGCTGATATGTACAGGCTTTTTATCCTTATTTAACACGGTTGTTCTATAATTCTTGAGTTTGCCATCTCTCTGCACAATTTCCATTATTCTCTCCGCTTCCTCAGGCTCAGCAAAGAATTTTTTGTTGCTGGTTCCTATTACCTCCTCTGCTGTATAACCCATGTAGTCTTCTGCTGCTTTGTTCCAGGAACGCACTATACCCTCCATATCCACGACAACAATCGCATCCGCAGAACTCGTAATAATATTATCCAGATATTCTTTCGTTTCCTTTAACTTCTCCTCACCCTTAGCCCGCTCCTCGCTCACGAGCCCGATAACATACGCCACCGCTACAAAAATAGCACTTCGTTCAAAGACATATCTAGAAAGCGTGGCTTGGGGTGAAAAAAGCGTTATAAGGATGTAGAGTAAGCTGAGAAAAAGAGCGACATAAACCGCTTTCTTACGATACCACACACCGGCTAAAAGAATGGGGATATAGAAGAAATGCGTATAGACGATTGTTTCTTTCCTGACAAAGCCGACAAAGAAGGCTAAGATAGCACAGCCTAACACAGTAGAGAGCAATATGAGAAATCTATAGTTCAGCCTCTCTATCTTTATCATCTCTCACTTATCTATTATACCCTTTTAATCTCCATTTAGGCTAATTACTAATTAATAATGCTTTATCTTTTCACGTTTAAAAAGGTCAAAGGGCTCGTTGAAGGATAAACGAGAAAAAGCCTGCTTTTTTGCCTTCTCCCCCCTATTTCCTACGTTTATACATGACTTCTTAAAAGTTTTTCGTCGAGGACCTTTTTCGATATACGCGTCACTTCTTGAAGATCAACAAGCGGATAAAGCGGATGTTAGAAGAACGCAAAAGAAACATTATACTTTATGTACTATAAAAAATAAATGCCAATAGAAGAAACTGAAACTGAAACCGAACTTCGAGATGAATATAAATATAGGCACGTCCCATTTATCACACTCTCGGAGCTAAAGCCCCGCGTCTGGATTACGCTTTCCGGCTGCAACTTCAGGTGTAGAGACTGTTTTAGCTTCGCTCGTGAGCCCATAGGCGAGCCAATGACAGTTGAGCAGTTAATAAACCTCGTGAAGAAATCGTCTTCCACTTATTATGGCGATACACCACTGGAAGAGGCAGTGATAACAGGTGGTGAACCCACGCTGAACAGAGGTTACCTCGTGGATCTGGTATCGCAACTAAAAGAATTTATTGGTGGCTGTGGTGCTTGACACAAATGGATACCTCTTAGACGATAGTTACTTAAAAGAGCTATTAGAAGCGGGTTTAACAGAAGTTATGTTCGACCTGAAAGCTTGGGATGAGAAACTGCATGAATGGTACACCGGATACTCGAATAAAAGGATATTGGCGAATATAAGAAACGCGTACGGAAAAGTAAAACTCGTGGTGAACACGGTGTACATACCCGGGATAGTGGACGAGCCCGAGATAGAGCAAATAGCGAGGTTTTTATCGGAAATAGACAAGAAAGGAGAGATAGATTACCGAATTAATCGGTTCAACACGAATCTGAGCCGCGAGAGAATAGCGAGGAATCCGTATCCCGGCGAGATAGAGCATGCTTACTCGATCGTCGCTAAATACATGAAACACGCAGTGATAGGCAAGAGTTGCGTGCGAGAACGTGAGATAGAAGAGAAGAGGGGCTGGATAACGGTCTTCCCTGATGGTACGCTAAAAAGGCGCACACTGGCTGATTATCGTGAAGAGAACAGAAGGATAGCACGGAGAAAATCCATATCTCACATCACTCCGTTTTAATCTGTTGCTTTTTTCATACGAGTAAACACCGTAAAAAAGATGCATCTCTTTCCATCTATGCCATGAAGGCATTCGTTAGCTGAGCATACAAACCCTATCTCCCTGAGTGTCATATCAATTTGTCTTTGTCTTGCAGTGAGGTTATAATCTTCGCTAAATCTCCTGATTACCTCTATTAACTCCGCATCATTCAGATCAGCGTTATGATAAAAAGGGAATTGGATTCTCCCGGCTATTCTGCGGACATGCGCATCTACAAAGATCAATTTTGTGTAGTCAAGGTCTCTCTCGTTAAATATCTTCCCCATTTGCAGTAACAGCATTAATTTAAAGACTGTGAAAACGCGAGATACCAGAGAGCAAGGTCAAAATCGCCGGTATAATCATTTATAGCATTGAAAGATTTCTTAAATACGTTATCCATGTCCCTGTTCTTACTAAGAAGCCAATTTACGGACAACCTCGCCTTTTGAATACTCTCTAATTATATCTGCGATTTCTCTTTCTCTATTCCTATCTCTAATATTCATAACTATATCTCTATTCACTCCTTAGAAACAACGATAAGAAATATGCCATTAGCGACCCAGCACACCCGGAGACAAAAGCCCCGAGTATAAGAATCGGTGCCCATTTTGACGGTATCCACACGCCCGCATGAACTCCAATGGCTATCCAGGTAATCGCCAAACACGCTACATTACCAAGACCTCCGCCTGTTACAGTTACACCCCCAACTCTGGATTTAGATTTAGACGCTGACGCCATTAGCTCTACAATACTACCCATTGAAAGCAGAGCTACAATCGCATAAATGCCAAACCAGATTGGTGAAACGATTCCGTACCATGGTGTGATAATGATGCAAAAAGAAGCGATTAAGAGCGAAGTAACGATCCCTGCATATCTCTTTTTTATAATCACATATGCTAACGCCACCCAGAATACAAATATGAACCCACCCAAAAAAGCCATTCCCGCCGCAGGTCCCGGTACGCCAAGCCATTGAGTAAACGCCTTTATCGATAGATAGGTGTTCAGCATAGCACTGCCAAGAGCAAACAGGAGCATCAAAGAAAGCTCATATACCTCGAAATACGATTTCAGGTTCATCTCTTTTTCTTACCCCCTATAAAAATATAAAATATGGCGGGTTTCATATTTCTCAATCCATCCGTCGCCTTTGCCTCTACTCCTTTTTTCTTCTCCCTCATCACTTGCCAAGTATCTCGTACATCATTGGTATTGATATGGATTTACCCGCGTTTATCTCGTTCAACAATGTTTTTATATCCCCTTCTCTGTATTTCTTCCAGCCCTGTAGGTTCTGATCGTCGTCCAATCTGTTCAAAAGGCGTGTTAAAACATCCTTCGCTTCGCTATTGTTCCCCACTTGCGAGCACGCACAGGCTAATCCGATATTACCCTCAAGCCAGTAGTTCTCATGAGCGATTTCACGATTCGCTATCTCTGGATGCTCCACCAAATACTTAAAATCTTTTATCGCTTTATCATATTCGCCGAGGTCAAAATATGCTAAGCCCCGTTCGTAATATGCACCAGGAATGTCTGCAACTGCGGTTTCCTCTGATTCTATCATATCCGTGCACACGTTTATTGCTGCATCAATATGTTCCCTTGCTTCTTTATCTTTTCCCTGCTCCCTGTATATCTTAGCTAAAAACCGATGCGCCTCGGCGACATAGCCAGAATCCGGGAAACTTTCTATTATCTCATTGCCATATTTTATCGCCTCGTCATACTTACCAAGTTGATAAGCAGCTATCATTCCGGGCATAAGCGCCAAATCCTGTTCCTCCAAGCCTTCTGCCATTGAGATATACTCGGTAGCCAGTGAGTATGCCTCATCATATTTGCCGAGTTCAATGCAAACTGGTGCCTGATGCTCCAGCGCCGTATCTATCCTTGCTAAATCAAGTGCTTTTTTGTAACTCTCGTAAGCTTTTTCTATTTCGCCCATGGCGAGATAAGTTCTGCCCATATTGGTATATACCGCTGCAACTCCTTCCTCTCCGGCTTTGTTACGTATCCAATCTTTGGGCTCAAGCGCTTTCTCATATTCTGGAATGACCTTTGTTGCCCTATCGGTGTATGAATCTACATACAGGTATAGAGCATTTCCTTTGCCGAAATGCGCCAGTGCGTAATTCGGGTCTAACTCTAAGACCTTATCAAAATCTGCCATTGCATTATCGAATGCCTCCTGTTCATCTGTAAGTCCCGCTTCTATATACGTCTGACCTGGAAGTTTGTCGTAATGATGGAAGAAGCTATCAGTCGCATAACAAGCGCCTCGATTGTAATACGCGTCCACAAACCCGGGATTCAACTCAATTGCCCTGTTATAATACTCAATCGCCTTATCGTAGTCCCCTGCTTCTTGCGCCTCTTCGCCGAGATTGTAGTAATGCATGTATTGCGAACCGGTTACCAGCGTATAAGCGGCAGCTCCAAGAGCTATTATCAGCCCTATTATGCAGACCACAGCCACAATCTTAGCTCTGCTCTCTACCATTTTCCTTATTCTACCTTCCCTTATAGTAAGGGCTATGCTCCCCCCTTACCCTTTTTAATGCTCCAGAAGCTCATGACCGCGCCAATAGCGAAAACTATCGCTGCCAGAACCTCAGGCCATACCAGTGCCAGATAGTCCCCAATTGTTGTCGCTCCTGCTGTTATGGATACCGGTACACACATGTTTTCATATCCCTCCTATCCTTTTATTTTATACACTTACCCCAAAAATATGTAAATATATAAAACTATTATAAAAAAGATGTTACCATATACATTTAGTACAGACGGGATGTGTGCGCATGTCCCTGATGAATACAGTTCTTGCCTTCAGAATGGTTTTAAAATTGTCATTGAGTGCATTTCCCAGGGAATAATTTGGGAGATAGCAGCAGGGCGTTACTTCACCATTCCAGGCAACGAAAATGCTCCTCTTTACATAGATGCAGGGCAATATGTGCTCTATCGGGAGATAAATTTTATATCGCCTCTCTTTGCTCAGTTTCTTCACCTCGCTGAACAGCGTCTCTTCCTCATCTTTCGTTATGTATCGCACGTCAGAGTCCACTTTGTATACATTAAAGAGTCTATGGAGGATTACTGCATCTATACCCAAATCTATGGCAGTTACAATAAGGTCAGGAATTTCATCATAATTATCACGATATATGGTGATATCAAAATACGTTTTTGGGATAACCAAATTTCTATGCGACCGCTCACTCAGGAGTTTCTCCAGACCGGACTTGAATCTATCGAGAAAATCCATGCTGTAGATCCCAAAAGCGAGATCATTCAAGCCCGAGGCGATGATGTCCCTCACATGCTCTTCAACGAGTATGCCGTTGGTTGTGAGGTTAGTTATCACGCCACGCGATTTTGCATAGTTCAGCATATCAAACAATTCAGGGTTTAAGAGCGGCTCACCCCAGCCGTGCAGTCCGACATAGCGGAAATTGTATGCGTCAAGTATATGCTTGAAATGTTCAAAAGAGAGAGAACCTTCCTTCCCCTCGAGATGCCGCCTCATGCAGATTTTACAGTTCAGGTTGCATTCTCTTGTAGGTTCGATTTGCAATGTCAGATAGCTGAATATTCGCCCGAGCATTTTTGGTGAGGGAAGAAAAAATAAAAAAGGAGAGGCAGGTATTCCACTCACTTACTCCTTTATTCCTATTCCTCTGCCTTCCCAGTATTTCGCCTTCTTAGCGGGTGGAAGAAGTTCAATACGAATATGCTCCCGAGAACAGCGGCGCCTATAATCTGCCCCATCGCTATCGCCTGAGCTACTACTGCCCCACCCACGGTCGTTGCAGTTACACTTATTGGTGCACACATATTTTCTACATCACCCTACTTATTATTTATATTTTTAGTATATTTAAGACTTTCGGTTTTTATCTGTTTTTAAATTATGTATTATTTAACCCCCTCCACCAACTATTCATAAAAGATCATCATATCACTCTCCAATCAATCAAAAGTGAAGCTATAACGATGCTGAAGGTCGTGATACTCGCAATGTGCTTTGAAGGTGATATAACCTTCGTAATAAGCGAATTAAAGGCTAAAGCATCGTTAAGGGAGTTTACAGGCTTCTAAGCAGGTTTACAGTCGATCAGTTACAAAAATCACTTCTCTTGGTGTCGTTTTGATTGGCATTACCATTTCTTTGGGTTTCAGGGATAAAGAAAGCCTACAAAGGCTTGCTGAATGGTGACATTTTGGTGGGGGTTAAAAAGATTGGAAGAGAACCAGATTGAGAGATGATCAAGAGCAAAGTAAGTCGTATTCCAGCATCTTAGCCGGCTTGATTAAGAATGCTGCATTGAGTATTACTTATGACTACTTAGAAGAGAACACCTTCGCCATGAAAAATGGTTATATTTTATATACAAGTTAGAACTTAACTTTAATTTAGAATACTAATAGAGTTATGAGGGCAGAATAGAGATGGATAAAAAGGTGCTGAGAGGATTGCTGATAATTATTGTATGTGTGGTGCTGGTGGCATCTGCGGTATCCGTGTTTGTGCTGCATTCTGAACATTCAGAACTTTTAGAAGGGTTTCTGTACGGAGCGATAGGAGTAGGTCTATTCATGATAACAGCTAAGATACTGTCCCTGATACAGAAGGAGGGGAAGCAGGATGATTGAGTTCGATATACCACCCTTTCTCATCTATTATTTCGGTGCGGCATTGGTACCGCTGCTGGGTAGGGGAAAAGTGCGGAAGATTTTTCTCGTTGCTTTAGCCGTTTTTGGGCTTGTCTCCGTTGCGCTGATCCAACCCCATACCAGCTGGGTAATCTCCACTTTCCCGGGGGTCAAGCAAACATTATTGCATGCCGATAGGCTCAGCATGATAATGGGGTATATATTCGCGTTAGCAGGCGGTGGTGCGATAATATACGGGCTCAGCACGATAAAGGAGGCGGGTCAATATGTGTGTGGATTGCTATATATGGGAAGCGCTTTAGGAGCGGTATTTGCCGGTGATTTCTTCACGCTCTTCATCTTCCTTGAGATAATGAGTTTCTCTTCCCTCGGCTTAATATGGTACGAACGTACAAGGCGCTCGATAGACGCAGGGATGCGTTATATCCTGTATCACATATTTGGCGGGTGTCTCACTCTTGCAGGGATAATAATACATTACTCGGTATCAGGTGGCTCTATCGCAGTGGGACCGATAGAACCGGGCATAGGGTACTTCCTGTTGCTCGCAGGGATAGGCGTAAACGCGGGGTTCATACCGCTCCATACATGGATACCGGATGCGTATCCGAAAGCGACGATAGGTGGCACCATTTTCCTCTCCATATTCACGACGAAGACGGGTATATACATGCTTGCGAGGACTTTCTCAGGCGTGGAAGCGGTAGCATACATGGGTGGTGTGATGGCGCTCTACGGCGTTATATTTGCAATATTGCAGAACGATGTGAGAAAACTACTCTCTTATCACATTGTGAGCCAGTTAGGCTATATGGTGGCAGGCGTGGGGATGGCAGGAGTGGGAATGGGTGTTATGGGACTGGGATCGCATGCTGCCGCTACGGCTACGGGTACATTGGTGGAGAAATTAGCGTTAGATGGCGCTATTGCACATCTTTTCAATAACCTGCTGTTCAAGACCACGCTGTTCATGTGTATGGGCGCAATAATATACCGGACGGGGAAGAACAATCTCACCGATATGGGTGGACTTGCGAGGAAGATGCCAATAACGATGATAACGTGCGTGATAGCAGCGCTTTCTATTTCTGGTGTTGTGGGGTTCAATGGCTACATAAGCAAGGGTATGATAATTCACGCTGCTGAACTGAAAGGGATGCATATCATCGCACTTGCTTTGATGCTGGCTTCGGTAGGCACGCTAATATCATTTATAAAACTCACATATTTCGCCTTTTTCGCTAAGAATGAACACATAGAAGCGAAGGAAGCGCCATTACCCATGCTCGTTCCGATGTGCATTACCGCTTTTCTCTGTATGGCTATCGGGCTATACCCTAAGTTGCTTTACACGATATTACCCTTCCGCGATGCTGCGTTCCATTACCACGCATTTGCTCCAGGGCACACCTTAGGAACGATGGAACTGGTGCTGATGACGCTTTTCCTGTTCTTCATGCTGGGCTACTTCGCACCCCATGAAAAGATAACCCTTGACTTTGATCACCTGTATAGAAAGGCGGGCAGGAGGGTTATATGGTTCTGTGAGCAGCCACTTATGGGCTTCGCAAGTGCTATTGACACCAAACTGAAGAGAATCGCTGATTCGCTCGTATGGTTCAGCCGGAATCCGGTAGGGGCATCATTAATACAGCTGACCTCCACTGGTATGAGGCTGACGAAACATCTGCCTCTGAATCTTAATCATTATCATCATCCCGAGAGGGTGGAGCAGCGAGCGATAGAGGAACCAGCGGAGAGATTGACTATAGGAGTAGGAATCGCGGTATTGGTGGTGTTGCTATTCTTTGCTCTGTACCTGATAGTGATGTTAATTTCCTAATCCAATACCAATTCCTCCTTCTTCCCTAATAACCCCTCTGGCTTGTACATCATCAGGATTATCAGTAATAAACCGATGAACATTATTCTTAGCGCGCCCATTTGGGTCGGGCTGAGCGGCAGGTATCCCTGAGTGAACCGGGTTGCACTGAAGAAGCTCATGAGGATAATCGCGCCCACCACCGTACCTCTGTTGTTGCCGCTACCCCCGAGCACAACTGCAATCCAGGCATAGAACGTCTCTATCGGCATGAAATTCCTCGGATTTATATATTGCAGGTAGAAAGCGAGGAGCGCACCTGCAAGACCTGCAATGATAGATCCCAGCACAAGCGACTGGATTTTATACACGAAGACGTTCTTGCCAAGTGATGCAGGAACAGCCTCATCCTCACGTATGGATTTGAGCACACGTCCCCAGGGCGATTTTATGAGCTTCTCAAGCATGAAATAGCATACTCCAAGAATCGCCATTACGAATATAAGCAGGAACAGGTTGTAATCGCCAGCTATAAAATCAAAACCGCCAAAAGGTCTCGAATACCCACATACACCCATTGGACCGCCAGTAAGCCATTCCTCATTTAAAAGAAAGGATCGTATTATCTCCGCAAATCCGATGGTCACTATTGCTAAATAATCCTCTCTCAGCTTCAGCGTTGGTATTCCCAGCAGCGCTCCGCATATACCCGCGAGGCTCATTCCTGCAAGTACTGACACGAGTAGCGGGATACCATTTAAATTCAACAGTACGGTCGTATATGCCCCTATGGCGAGAAAGGCAACGTGTCCAAAATTAATCAAACCAGTGAAGCCCCATTCTAAATTCAGACCCAGTGCGAAGATTGCATAAATCGCTGATATTAGTAATATGCTGGTTATATATTCTATCATCACCCATCATTTAATTTGTTTTGCTATATTATTTAACGTATATCCCCACCATCCTACCCCATTATACCCTGTGGTCTTAGCAGAAGCACAACTATCATTATTGCAAATGCTACTGCCAGCTTATATTCCGGAGGTAGGATTGCAGTGCTCAGCTCCTGTGCCACTCCTATCAGGATTCCACCTGCCATTGCTCCATACGGATTGCCAATACCCCCAAGGATAGCTGCGGCGAACATCGGTAGTAACATGAACCAGCCCATATTGGGGTTTATATTCGTCAATAGCCCGTATAAGATGCCACTCACACCCGCGAGCGCCATCCCTATTGCCCATGTATATCTTATCATGAGGTCTACATCAATCCCGGAAACCCTTGCGAGGTCTATATTATCAGATAATGCCCGCATTGCCTTCCCCACTGTCGTACTCTTCAAGAGATAGTGTACGAGAAACATGCATAACAGCGCTATGGATATCTCTATAAGTTGATTCTGCGTGATTACCACCGTTCCTATTTCTATCCCCCGTTTCACTGGCAGCGCATAACGCTCAATGTCTGAACCCCAGAGGAATATAATAAGATTCCTGATGAACAGAGCCAGTCCAATGGAGATAATGATTAAAGCTACCCTGCCTGCCCCCTTCGATCGCATTGGCTTCCATATCACGTAATCGCACCCCACACCCACAACTGCTGTTATAATCACAGAAAACACACATGCTACCATGAAATTAATTCCAAGCACCACGCTGAATAGGAAGGCGAGATAGGCACCAAGTGTCAAGAAGTCGCCATGTGCGAAGTTAGCAAAATTTAAAATGCCATATATCATAGATAATCCAATGGCGGCAAGTGCTATAATGCTTCCGAGCACAATCCCGTTTATCAGTAGTTGCAGCAGCATTTCACTCTATTAATAAGTTGGGTAAGGAAAAGAAAAATCACAACCTTTTTATACTCACAGTTACTACGGTTCTCAATAGCCTAAGAGGGGGTGAAAGATCCATGAGAAGAAGAACAATTGTAGCTTTTGCTATGTTTTTCCTTTCCCTTATTCTCTTGATATCGGGGACTGCAGTAGGAGCAGCAGAGGATAAAGAGGTGAAAATAGGCGTCCTTCAGGCATTGACTGGCGACCTGGGCACATATGGGGGGACCAATGACCGATGCCATAAAGCTGGCGATAAAGGAAGTGAACGAAAACGGGGGTGTACTTGGTACAAATATCACGCTGATAATAGAGGATACTCAGACATCAGAAGTCTCGGCAGTTGATGCTGCGAATAAGCTTGTTAAAGTGGATAAAGTACCTGTAATCATTGGAACAACCAGTAGCGGACCTGGCAAGGCGATTATTGATATCACCACCGGCAACGGTGTTCTCCAGATATCATCCTCAAACACCGGTGTGGAATTCACATCACTCGACAGAAAGGACCTTTACTTCCGTACATGTCCTTCTGATGCATTGCAGGGCAAAGCGATGGCAAAACTCGCTATTCAGGAGGGATACAGAAATGCAAGCACTCTGGTGCTGAACAATCCTTATGGGATAGGTTTTGAAGATGTCTTCAAGAAGGAGTTCGAGGCTCTCGGAGGAACGGTACTGGAATCAGTGCGTTATGATCCTGCGGGAACTATATTCGATTCTGAGGTTGAGCGAGCATGCAGGTCGAAGCCCGATTTCGTGATGCTATGTGCTTATCCTCAGACCGGTAGTACAATAATTAAGACCGCGTATGAGAAGGGATACATGGAAGATATTGACTGGTTGCTCTCAGAGGGGCTCAGGGATGAGACGTTCCCGGATATGGTGGGTAAAGATACCGCAGGTAACTACATCGTGGCAGGATTAAAGGGTACAACGCCTGACCCCCGGGTGGGCGGACCAGCATATGATACTTTCAAGGCGAGATACAAAGCCGAGTATGGCAAAGATGTTACCACTTACTGCTCTAACAGTTATGACGCTGCAGCCGTGGTCGCACTTGCGATAGAAAAAGCTGGTAAGGCTACCGGTGTTGCTATCAGAGATGCATTGAGGGACATTGCCAATCCGCCGGGTGTGGAGGTAACAGACATCGGGGAAGCCCTGAGGCTCATTCGAAATGGAACAGATATAAATTATCAAGGTGCTTCTGGTGAGATCAACTTTGATGAAAATGGTGATGTGCTCGGTAATTACTGTGAATGGTCTTTTACTGAAAACGGAAGTATCGCACTCGGTAAGTCAATAGAGCTGTCAGCAGCGGCACCGCGGGAAAAGCCTACACCTATACCTACACCTACAACACCGGGCTTTGAAACAGCTCTTGCTATCTTTGCCATTATTGGAGTTACATGTCTGTATCTGATATTACAGCGAAGGGCATAGGCATAGGCACAGGCATAGGCATAGGTCAGCAGCCAACAGTCCTATTCCATGCGATTTGTATTTTTTGTGCTGCGTTTCACAGTTATTTTTAGCTCATCCCAGTCCCTTCTTACACCCTTTAACGCTGATAGCGCACCGGCGATCGCATTCCCTATCATATCCTGTACGAACCTGTTTACCTCTATCTCCTCACCATCTATGCGTATCTCCACTACGAGCATTCCTTTACTCATCTCTCACTCAATCCTATTTCCTTAAGGTTATTATCCCAATAGTAATAGTTTTATAAATGTCTCCTTTCCA